>Ga0208375_1000279_pt1 | contig 80366 bp, 83 predicted proteins | sample RifOxyD1_FD_184038 | JGI IMG/M metagenome (GOLD analysis project Ga0208375, IMG submission 184038) | Soil microbial communities from Rifle, Colorado - Rifle Oxygen_injection D1 (SPAdes) | ecosystem: Environmental > Terrestrial > Deep subsurface > Rock core/Sediment | place: Rifle, Colorado... | reverse complement strand
ATAAAAAATCTTTATTGTTCTAAATGTTTTAGTTCAAATGTTGGAATGATCTCTGGATGTAGCGAACCAACTTGCTTTGATTGTGGATATAGCAAGTGTAGTTAAAAGAATTATTTTTCTGCTTGACAAAGCCGACCCTGCGAACCGTTAAATTCCTGTTAATTGCCCCGAAGCCAAAGGCTGAGAGCGCAGCGTGGTCGAGGGCTGAAAGCCCGAAGAAGTTTTATATTCCGAAACCGTATCAGCATATAGTTTAAATCTTTCATAGTCTGGAGAGTTTTTAGACCAAGGAAACTTTATTCTCCCTTTTATCATAAAATAATCTGGACAAACTCCATCGACATAATTTATTGCTGCAGTTTTAATTTGTCTCGCACCTCTTTGTCGAAGATTATCTATTGCAATTTGGAGAGTTTTGCCTGTATGAATAGTATCATCTACTAATAAAACATTCATATTACCGCAAATGAAATCTCCTCTTTCAATTAAAGTTGGATTTGTGGTCATAAATAAATAACCTTGATACAATTTGACAAAAGGTAATAATGCTTTAGGAACTGAAGAGTATGTTTCATGCAAATCAATATCTCTTCGAATTGTTAATTGACCATAATCAACATTTAATACTTTAGATATTTCATTTGCAGGCAAAACTCCGCCTGCAGCAATACCAATTATCAAATCAGGAGAATAAGTTTCTCTAACTAAATCTGCTAACTCTCCAGACCTTCTTATAGCTTCATCAAGTGTTAATTCTTGTCTAAATAACTTTAGTAAGGACATAAAATATCGAGAATTAATAGGTATTTAAAAGGTTTCGGAATAGAAAATTGCACATAACAATTAGTTCAAAGAAGTTTTTGCGTAGCAAAAATTTGGACGAGGACGCTGCAAGGTCCGAGTCTTTGAACGGATGTTCATTTGTCCGAGGGCTTTAGCCCGAGAGTGCAACGTGGCGACGAACGAAGTGAGGAGAGTTTTAGATTTGCCGATTTTTTAGAACCAACGTAGTTTTTTGAAATTGTTTTTTTGTGATTATACTAAGAGATTATCTAAAGTTTTATTTCAAAAAATTTGGGTCGAACAAAGTGAGCGACATAATCAGCGTGTTATGCGACATTTTAATTTCGCATTGAAGCGTTATGTCAAGTTGGTTCGTTAAGAAAAATTGGGGACTGAACAGCGACGCTGTGAAGCAAATCTAAAATTTAAATGGACATAAGATTATCAATAATAAACTATTGATAATCTTCTAATTGGGTATGAAAACAATAAATTTAAATAATATTTAGTTAATTTAATTCTAATGGATGGACTAAGACTAAAATTGGAAAGGGAGCTAGAAATAAGAAACTTTTCAAAACAAACAATTAAAGCATATCTTTATTCCGTTGATAAATTCATAGAGTTCTCAAAAGGCAAAGGGCTGAATGAAGATTCAGTTAAGGAATATATCCAAAAAAATCTCAAAGATAAAAATCCAATGAGTGTTCGGAGGGATTTATTTGCAATTAAATTTTTCTTTGAAAAAGTGTTAAAACAAAAGATAACTATTCCTAATCCAAAGAAAAACCATGCTCTTCCCTGTATCCTCACTCTGGATGAAATAAAAAAATTAATTGAGTCTTCAATTAATATTAAGCACATATTAATACTAAAACTTCTTTACGGGTGCGGATTGAGAGTTTCTGAAATTGTTAACCTTAAAACAAATGATTTAAACTTTGATGAAAACTTAATAAAAATAAATTTATCAAAAGGAAAAAAAGATAGATTTGTTAAAATGCCTTCATCAATAAAAAATGAACTCGAGAGTTATGTAAAATTGAGCAATGGAACAATTTTATTTCAATCTAACCGTGGAGGAAAGTTAACAAAAGATACAATTCAAAAAATTGTTCAAAATTCTGCTAAAAAGGCTGGAATCAAAAAAAGAGTTTACCCGCACCTTTTAAGACATTCATTTGCAACACATCTTCTTGAACAAGGAACTGACTTAAGAATTATTCAAAAATTACTTGGTCATTCAGACATAAAAACTACTCAAATTTATACTCAAATTTCACAAGCATCAATTAAAAACGTTAAATCTCCATTAGACAATTTATAAAATGACAAATAAAAATAAACTATTATGGGAAATTTTAGTCCCAAAATTTTCAAACAAAAAAAGAAAATTTTCTGTTAAGTTTCACAAAGAATGGGATAAAATGGTGGAAAAGATTTCTGGAGGTTTGACAATACTAAGAACTGCAAAAGGGAGATGGATAAACCCAGATAAGAAATTATTTGCAGAAATAATGATTCCTGTAAGGATCTATTGCAGTGAAAATGAAATTGAAAAAATAATGAAGTTCACTCTTAATTATTATAATCAGGAAGAAGTGTTCTGCTACTTAATAAGTAATAAAATAAAAAAAATGAGAAGAAAATGACATTTGAAAAATCATCCCTTGGATTTGTTCACATTTATACCGGTGAAGGAAAAGGAAAAACTTCTGCTGGGATGGGCTTGGTTATTCGTGCACTCGGAAGAGGATTAAAAGTAAAAATAATTCAATTATTCAAACGAGATACTGGAGAACAATTTTTTTTCGAAAATTCTGGAGTAAAATATTTACAATTTAAACCACTTCATCCTTATTTCAAAAATTACGATCAAACTCAAATCGAAAGTTTAAAAGAAGAATTTTTAGAATTTTGGACAGAATCATTAAAAGATATAGATGAATATGATTTAATTTTGATTGATGAACTTGGTCCAGGTTTAAATTGGATGATAATTCCGGAATCCCTTGTGTTTGATTTAATCGAAAACAAACCAAAAAATACTGAATTAATTTTTACAGGAAGAGATTTTCCTGAAAGTGTAAAAGAAAAAGCGGATTATGTTTCAGAAATAAAAAAAATAAAACATCCTTATGACAAAGGAATCCTTGCAAGGGAAGGAATTGAATACTAACTATTTTTCTAAATTTAACTAATTAATTGAAAATGATTATCCTTAAAAATGCTAGAATATATTTTAATTTATGGTAAATTGGGATGAATATTTTATGTCAATGGCATATCTTGTTGCATCAAAAAGCAAAGATGAATCTACCCACATGGGCGCAGTAGTTGTCGGTCCAAATAATGAAATTAAGTCTACTGGGTATAATAGTTTTGTTAGGGGCTTAAATGATGAAATCGCCGCAAGGCAAGAAAAACCTGAAAAATATTACTGGTTTGAACACGCTGAAAGAAATGCTATTTATAATGCAACTTTGATGGGAACTTCTCTTAAAGGATGTAAAATTTATACTAACGGAATTCCTTGTATGGACTGCGCAAGAGGTATTGTCCAATCTGGAATTTTAGAGGTAATTATTGATAAAAAATGGGATAAAAAAAATCCAGATCTTTGGAAAGAAAATGCAAAAAGAAGTATTGAAATGTTTGAAGAGGTGGGAATTATCCTTAGATATTGGGATGGGAAAATTTTGCCCATTCAAAAATTTATGAGAGGAGAATTTTTGGAATGATCCCTCTGATTTTGATGCTTCTTGATTTGATCGGACTCACTGCACTTACTCTTGTTCAATTTAATATTGGTGTTGCCTTTCAACTTGTATTAATGTCTTCGATATATTTAATTGGAAAAGGATTTATTTTTAGAGATGTGATGAGCATTATTGATTTACTATGTGGCGTTTATCTTTTGATTGCTTTTCTCCTAGGAATTTCTTCCTTTATCTATTGGATAATTCTTGCATGGTTTCTGTATAAATTATTTTTTGTTGCATTGTTTAGTGCCATTAAATTTTAAAACAATTAATCTCTTTCTAAAAAATGATAGTGGGAATCACTGGAACTCTTGGAGCAGGCAAAGGTACAATTGTAGAATATTTAAAAACAAAAGGTTTCACACATTATTCTGTTAGAAGCTTCATTGTTGAAGAAATAAAAATAAGAGGACTTCCTATAAATAGAGATACAATGGTTCTAATTGGAAACAAATTAAGGGAAGCAAATTCTCCTTCTTATATTATTGAGAAAATTTATGAAAAAGCCAAATTGGAAAATTCAAATACTGTTATTGAAAGTTTAAGAACTATCGGGGAGGTTGAAGCATTGAGGAAAAAAAAAGATTTTTATTTATTTAGCGTCGATGCAGATATAGAAAAAAGATATGACCGTATTTTGAAAAGAAAAATTGAATCTGATTTCGTTTCGTTTGAAGAATTTGTTTCAAATGAAAAAAGAGAAATGGAGAATAAGGATTTATTTAAACAAAACCTAAAAAGATGTATAGAAATGGCTGATTTTAAATTTGAAAATAATGGAACAATTGAAGACCTTTACAAAGGCGTTGAAAAAATTTTAATTAAATTGGAGAACTAGAAAAGCGAAGATATTTTTTCTGCCATCTGTCTATTTATTTCGTCTTCTGTATCATAAATATTAAATCTTGTGACTTCGGGCATAGTTCCTCCATATTTTTTTGTGCCTTTTTTGTACAATTTTTCAAGCCAATTAGTTGCATATCTTTTATTAACTAAAACTTGGTAAGAAGCATCTTTTTCATGATCATCAAAATCTCTTCCATTACTTCTTTCTTGTTTTAATTTTAAATAATCACTAACTGTCCAGTCTTTTGGTCCAGAAACAACAAAAAGATTTGTTGGAGGGTTTGCAAAGGCAATTTTGTGTCCTTCCAACTGTAAATAATAATTTTTATGGACCCCTTTTTTTAGATGAAAAAAATTATACCTTTGATAACATGCAGACTCTTCACTTCGGCTTCTTATTATTATTTTATTATTCTCTCTAAGAGGTTTTCTAAATCTTAAAAATTCGTCTGTTCTATAAACACTATGTGTTTCTGCTGCTGCCTTGGGGTTTAATTCATCATTAAATGCGGATCTATTTTGCTCAATCACTCTATTAACTTGACCTGCTCCTCTTTTTGTTGGCTCCTCCATGATCCAAACATCTGCAGAATTCGGATCAATATATGAGGTAACCTTATTTTGCATCATTGACGCAACACGTAAATCTTGATTTGTTCCTCCCCCCATTAAACATCCTGCTGCAACACCCAAAAAGTTTTCTCTCATTTCGGAAGTTGTACTCTTGTCGGTAAAGAATTCCGCATAAGAAAAATAATTTTTATTTATAGTCTTAAAAAGAGAGGTATGAAACAAAGCATCAATTTCAGTTCCCCTTAAATCTCTAACCTTCATTCCTTTGCTCTGAAATAATTTAACTAACCCTTTAATTTGGGTATTTGTTCCACTCATATCTGGACCACAAACAACAATATCTAAAAATTTTCCTCTTTCCATTTTAATAAAATTTCTTTTTGATTTTTAAACAAATCTTTAGTAGAGTATACAAGATGTCTTTAAACGATTCGCTCTGTTGCTTTCTTTTTTCCCCAATTACAAGATCCATCACATAATTTGGGTTCTGGAGCACATGATGGTTTGTTATAGTTTTTTCCAAATTCTTTCTGATATTGTAAATATTTTTCTGCAGTAGCAAGAGTATTCTTCATAGTTTCATATTGAGCATGACCACAGAGTCTTTCTACAGCTTTTAATCTAAAATATTCAATAATTCCTCGCTCATTAACTTTTAATAATTGAGCTTGGGGAAAATCTGTTTTGGAGACTTTCTTTAAATCTTCAATCCATTCTTTTTCTACATTCGCATAACTAACAATTTTGGGAATGAAAAATCCTAATTGGGCCCCAAATTCAGTTCCTTCTGAAACATGATAGTTTATTGTTCTATGTCTCTGAGCTTGGGCCAATGAAGCAAAACTCATGAGATAACTTGTTGAATAAACATCTCCAAAATGTTCCTCGACATTTCTAAAATTAAAAATTGAAACCTTTTTATCTGTTTTATGCTCCAATCCTTTAATTTTTAATATATTTAATTGATTAGAAAAATCTTTCATGATAGGAATTAATTTGCATTCTAGGTCTGAAGATAAATCTCCAAGCCTTCCTTTATCAAATTGATCCATTAAAAAGTTTAATTGCCTTAAATTTATAGTATAAAGCATTTTAGTTGGAGTAAACACACTAGTCATGTATCTCGCATTCTCTTTTGCAAGTTTTTCTATTTTATCCCGTCTAAATTTCTCATCTTTTATTTTAGGATACACAGAATCTATTACAGGCAAGAGAATTTTTGACCATTTATGATAAAGAATTTCTTGAAAAGAATCCATCTCTTTCATGGTAGTGTACCTCGCAGATTTTTCACTTGTAACATACTGTTTTTCGTTATTCAAGACCATTGCTCCTATTTTAGGAATTCCATCAATGTAAAAATTAAACCATAAATGTTCGAAAATACTATGATGTTTAGAAGGAATGATTATATTATCTATTAAATTTTTATTAAAATCCTCTTTTAACAACCTCTCCCAATCATACTGAGAATAACAAACTCTTGCACAATTTTGAGAAAATCTTTTAAGACCATTTATTATTTTATCTTTGTCTGGATCCTTCCCTAAAATTTTCTCAACTTCTTCGTAATCAAAAAAGAATAAATTATTCTCCTCATTTATTAATTCTGGTTTTGTTAATCCTACTAAACTAATTTTCATAATTCTTCTAGGACTTGCATTATTTATATAGATTTCTTATCAATTTAAATCTAAAATTTTATAAATTAATTTTTTCTCTAACAGAAATGACTGGAAATGATATTGTCCCAGAACTGACTAATGGAGAGTTCGAATCGTTTGTGAAGGAAGGTATTACTTTTTTAGATTTTTTTGCAGAGTGGTGTATGCCCTGTACAATTATGAGTCCAATAATTGATGATCTTTCTGAAGAATTTGAAGGAAAGATTCGTTTTGGAAAAGTTAATGTTGATGAAAATGCTAAAATTGCTCAAAAATTTGAAATATCTTCAATTCCAACTTTTCTTTTAATTAAAGATTCTAAAGTTCTTGAAAGATTTTCTGGAGCAATGAGTCAAGATGAACTGAGTGAAGTTTTGAAGAAACATCTGTAAAAACTTTTATAAACTAATTCTCTTAAATTAGTTAGTAGCATCAAATGGCTCCGTAGCTCAGCCTGGTCAGAGCACCGGACTTTTAATCCGGGTGTCGAGGGTTCAAATCCCTTCGGGGCCATTTTTAGAGAAATTAATTTTTTTAAAAAAATACTAAAACTTGCCTAAAAAAATTGTAAAGGCAAAGATTTATAAACTAATTTTTTATAAATTTTATATTGTCTAATGCTTAGATAGTATTGTGCAATAGTAAATAAACTCCCCGACGACAAAAAATGCATATTCTACAACCAAAACACGTAAAATTAAATGAAAAAGAAGTGAATGAACTTTTAACGGGTCTTAATATCTCTAAAAGTCAACTTCCAAAAATTTTATCCAGTGATGTTGCTCTTCCTGAAGGTTGTGAAATTGGGGACGTTATTCAAATTGAAAGAAAAATAGACTCGGAATTAAATGTGTATTACCGGGTTGTTGTATAATGGTCGAAGGAAGAACTCATTTAGTTGTAAAAAAATACCTTGAAGACCATTCACTTGTAGAATCTAATATTGTTTCTTATAATAAATTTATTGAACATAGAATGCAAGAAATTGTTGACGAAATTTCAGGTGGAATTGATCAAGATGAAGAAGAATTTAAAATTCAACTTGGTAAAATAGAAGTCGGAAAACCCGCAGTAATCGAAGCTGATGGAAGCACTTCAAGAATAATGCCTTATGAAGCTAGATTAAGAAATTTAACTTATGCTGCCCCAATTACACTTGAACTAACTGTTAAAAAAGATGGACAAGTTGATTCTGAACTTGTTGAAATTGGAAAGATTCCAGTTATGGTAAAAAGTAAAGCGTGTAACACTTGTGATCTTGATAAAAAAAGTTTAATAGAAAACTACCATGATCCATTAGACCCTGGAGGATATTTCATCATAAAAGGAAATGAGAGAGTTATGGTTATGGCAGAAGATCTTGCTGAAAATCAACCATTCATTGAAGAAAATTCAAAAGGAAGCTTGATTTTGAAATTATTCAGTCTTAAAGGAACTTATAGAATCCCTACAACAATAAAAGAAAGCAAGGAAGGAATTTTTGAAACATCATTTTCTAGATTTAAAGAAATTCCTACAGTAATTCTTCTAAAAGCACTTGGCTTAACAAAAGAATCGGACATTTCAAAATTTATAGGAAAGGAAACTGATAGTGTTATTGTAAACCTTTATGAATTTTCAAATCTAGCTACTGAAGAAGATGCAATGATGTACATTGCTGAGAAGACTAATCTTCAAGGAACAAAAAAGGAAATTTTAGATAGAGTTAAACAAAGAATTGATTCTTACCTTTTTCCACATATTGGACAAGACAAAAATTCTAGAATGAAAAAAGCGGTTACAATATGTAAATTGATTAAACAATTTTTACTTGCAAAGGATAATCCCGAGCTTAGAACAGATAAAGATCATTATGCAAATAAAAGAGTTAGACTTTCTGGAGATTTGTTAACTACCCTTTTCAAAGTAAACTTAGGAATATTAATTAGAGACTTACAATACTCTCTTCAAAAATCATCTAAGAGGAAGAAATTTTTCTCAATAAAGGTTCTTGCAAAATCAACTCTTTTTAGTCACAGAATTGAATCGGCAATTGCAACTGGTTCATGGACTGGAGAAAGAAGTGGAGTTACTCAAAATATGGATAAAACAAATTATCTTGCAACAATTTCACAATTGCAAAGAGTTTCAAGCATGCTTGAATCAGGTCAAGAAAATTTCAAAGCTAGAACTCTTCACCCAACTCATTTTGGAAGATTCTGCCCAATTGAAACTCCTGAAGGAACAGAAATTGGACTTAGAAAAAATTTAGCATTAATGAGTAAAGTTGCAACAAGAGTTGACTTGGACGAAGAGAGATTTATGAAATATTTAGAAAAGTCTGGATTAGACAAAGAATTAGTTACTGGTCTTGAAATTTTCTTTAATGGAAATTACATTGGAAATGTAGAAGACGGCAAGGCTTTTGCAGAACTGATTAAAGAAAAAAGAAGGAAAGGGGAACTTCCAGTTGAGTTAAGTATTCATGAAAAACTTGGGCTTCAATCAATTTCAATTTCAACTGAACCTGGAAGAGTTTTAAGACCCTTAATCATCATTGATGGAGGAATTTCAAGATTAAAAGATGAACATTTAATTCATTTAGAACAAGGAGATCTTAAGTGGGTTGATCTTATTCGAATGGGAATTATTGAATATTTAGACGCTTCTGAAGAAGAAAGTGCTTTGGTTGCAATTAACAATCAAGAAATTACTATTGAACATACTCATGTTGAAATCGATTCTGTTGCATTTTTGGGTGCAGTTACTAGTTTAGTTCCTTATGGAAATCACGATCAATCTTCCAGACTTAACAGAGGTTCAAAAACACAGAAACAAGCTCTTGGACTTTACGCAGCTAATTATTTATGTAGATTAGATACAGACGTTTCAATTTTACAATATCCTCAAAAACCTCTTGTTAGAAGTTTTGTCTATGATACACTTAATACTTATCCCGCAGGACAAAATCTTACTGTTGCTATTATGACTTATGAGGGATACAACATGGAAGATGCACTTGTTTTGAATAAAGGAAGCCTTGATAGAGGTGTTGGAAGAAGTTTCTACTTTAGACCTTACTCTGCAATAGAAATGAATTACGCCGGTGGACTTAAGGATGAAATTACAATTCCTGAAAAAGATGTTTCTGGGTATAAAATGGAATCACTTTACAAATCTTTGGAAGACGATGGAATTATTTATCCTGAATCTGATATCGCTGAAGGAGAAGTTTTAATTGGAAAAACATCTCCACCTAAATTTTTATCAGAAGCAAGAGAAATTTCTGTTAGAACTAAAAAAGAATCAAGTGTTACATTGAGGCAAGAAGAAAAAGGAATTGTAGAATCTGTTTTTATTACTATTGATGATGAAGGAAATAAAATTGTTCAAGTTAAAACTAGAGATTTAAGGATTCCAGAATTAGGAGATAAATTTGCAACAGCTCATGGTCAGAAAGGAGTTATTGGTGCAATTGTCAACGAAGAAGATATTCCTTTTACAAATTATGGGGTAAGACCTGATGTGATGTTTAACCCTCACGGATTACCAAGTCGTATGACTGTAGGATATTTACTTGAATTACTCGCAGGTAAAACTGCTTCACTTAGAGGAGAAATTGTTGATGGAACTTCATTTTCAGGTGAAACTAAAAAATCATTGGAAGAACAACTAAGCGGTTTAGGATTTAGATACGATGGAAAAGAAACAATGAGAAGTGGAGTTACAGGAAAGAAAATTTCTTCAAAGATTTTTGTTGGAAATCTTTATTATTTAAAACTTAAATACATGGTAGCAAATAAAATTCATGGAAGAGCCTCAGGAAAGATTGCTCTTTTGACAAGACAACCAATCGAAGGAAGATCTAGAGGTGGAGCTCTTCGTCTTGGGGAAATGGAACAGCAAGCACTTGTAGCACACGGAGCATCTTTGTTATTGAAAGAAAGGTATGATTCAGATAAAGTGGTTTTGCCTATTTGTTCAAAATGTGGAGCAATTGCACTTGAAGATAAAATAAGAAATAAAACTTCATGTCCTGAATGCCATTCGGAAGAGATCGAGCCAATTGAAGTTTCATATGCTTTCAAACTTTTGGTTGAAGAACTTCAAGGACTTCATGTAAATACTAAATTTAGTTTGAAAAATAAATACGAATAAAATGACACAAAAAGAAATTCAATATACAACCGAAAAAGATTATAAACTGGCTAAAGAATGGTTAATTGCATATGTAAGAGATAGTGAAGGAACCTCTATCTTTCAAGATTTGGTGGATCATCATGAAACAAATTCCATTAAGATTGATTGTTGGAATGACACCCACAATATATTTATTAATTGGACAGATAAAGAAGAATTGAATTTTTTGGAAAAGAAATTAAACAAATTTAATATAAATTAAAATGAAAAAAACAGTAAGCAAAAAAATAGGAGAAATAAAGTTTTCATTACTTAGTCCTGAACAGATAAAGAAAGTCTCAGTTGCTAAAATTGTAACTCCAGAACTTTATGACATCGACGGTTATCCTGTTGATGGAGGATTGATGGATTTAAGACTTGGAGCAATTGATCCTGGTGTTCGATGTAGAACTTGTGGAGGAAAAATTAAAGAATGCCTTGGTCACCCTGGAAGTATAGATCTTGCTAAACCAATTATCCATTTAAAATATGTTCATGTAATAGAACTAGGTCTTAGATGTTTTTGTCAAGAATGTGGAAAACTTATGCTTGATGATAAAGATTTAAAAAAATATTCCCCAAGCGAAAGAGCAAAAAAAGCTAAAGATAATAAAAAATGTCCTCATTGTCAAGCAACTCAAGAAAAAGTTAAACTAGAAAAACCAACAAGCTTCTACAAAGGAAAAACTAGACTTTTCCCTACCGAAATTAGAGAAGTTTTGGTGAAGATTCCCGACGCAGAATTAAAAAAGATTGGAATAGATTATAAAACTTGTAGAATAGAATGGGCAATTTTGAATTCTTTAATAGTTCCTCCAGTTACTGTTAGACCGAGTATTATTCTGGAGTCTGGAGAAAGAAGTGAGGACGATTTGACTCATAAATTATCTGATATTATAAGGGCAAATCAAAGACTTTGGGAAAATTTAAATGCTGGAGCTCCGGAAGTAATTATTGAAGATCTTTGGGATTTATTGCAGTACCATATTACAACATTTTTTGACAACACCGTTGCAAGAGTTCCACCCGCAAGACATAGAAGTGGACAACCTTTGAAAACAATTACTGAAAGAATTAAAGGTAAAGAAGGAAGAATTAGAAAAAACATCGCCGGTAAAAGAGTTAATTATTCTGGTAGAACCGTGATAAGCCCAGATCCAAATATTAGGATAAATGAAGTTGGAGTTCCGTTCGAGATTGCTAGAATAGTAACTGTTTCTGAGACTGTTAATGATATCAATAAAGAAAAACTTTCTAAACTCATTAAGAATGGAGAAACTTGGCCTGGTGCAAATTATGTGATTAGGCCTGATGGAAGAAAGAAAAAAATTTCTCCAGAACTTCAAGAAGAAATTATAGAAGAACTTAAACCGGGATATAAAGTTGAAAGACATTTACAAGATGGAGACATTGTTTTATTTAATAGACATCCCTCACTTCATAGAGCAAGTTTAATGGCACATTTTGTAAGAGTGTTACCTGGAAGAACATTCAGGGTTCATCCTGCTGCAGCAAATCCTTACAATGCGGATTTTGATGGTGATGAAATGAATATCCACTCTCCACAAAATGAAGAAGCAAGGGCAGAAGCAAAAATATTATTAGATGTAAAACAAAATTTAATTTCTCCAAAAAATAATACAAACTTAATTGGATGTATTGTTGATGCTGTTACTGGAAATTATCTCCTTGGAAAACAAGACTTCACAAAAGAAGAGGCAAATCAACTTTTATATAAATCTGGAATTGATAGAGAAATAACTTCCAAAACAATTAGTGGGAAAGATGTTTTTTCTTCTGTTCTTCCGGATATTGATTTTTCAAATTCTTCTCTTGAAATAAAAAAAGGAAAAGTAATAAAAGGAGACATTGATAAGAGCACTTTTGGTGATGAGGGAGGAGAACTTGTAAAAATAATTGATCAAAAATACGGAAGAGATGAAGCATTTGATTCAATAAAAAGAGCATTTAACCTCGGTAAAAATTATCTATCTGAAGTTGGAATCACTGCTTCCGTTGAAGATTTCGATTTGGATGATGAAACTATTGCAGAGACTGATAAAATTATAAAATCAACTGAAAAGAAAGCAGAAGAGATTATTAAGTCATATGAGGATGGAACAATTGAGCTTATACCCGGAAAATCTTCTGAAGAATCTAGAGAGATACATTTACTTAAAGTTTTGAATGAAGTTAGAACAAAGATTGGTGCAACTGTTAAAGAAAGATTCCCAGATACTAATCCTGTAAGTTATATGATCAAATCTGGGGGTGGAGGAAATATCCTTAACATTGCTCAGATGGCATCCTGTGTTGGACAACAAGCTATGGGAAGCAGAAGAATTGATTTTGGTTATACTGAAAGAACTCTTTCATTTTTCAAAAAAGGAGATCTTTCTCCAAAAGCAAGAGGATTTATTAGAAGTGCATTTATCAAGGGGCTCAGACCTGATGAATTTTTCTTTGGAGCAATTACTGGAAGAGATGCCTTGATGGATACTGCATTGAGAACCCCTAAATCAGGTTATTTATATCGAAGATTAGCTAATGCACTTCAAGATATGAGAGTTGAATACGATGGAACGATTAGAGATTCTGGAAATAATGTAATCCAGTTTCAATATGGGGTTGATGGATATGATGTTTCGAAAATACACTTAAAAGAAAAAATTTCTCCTGGAGAAGCAGTTGGACTTGTAACAGCTCAATCATTTGGTGAGGCTTCAACACAAATGGTTTTAAGAACCTTCCATATGGCAGGTGTAGCCGAAATGCAAGTTACTACCGGACTTCCAAGAATTATTGAAATTTTTGATGCGAGAAAGAAGCCATCTTCACCTAAAATGGAAATTTATTTAGAAAATGACTTTAACAACGAAGAAAGTGCAAGAGAGTTCGCAGAAAAAATTAAAGAAGTAACACTAAAAGGCGTTTCATCTGAAATTAATTTAGATTTTGGTTCTAAGACTCTTACAATTAATTTGGACAAACATGAATTGAAAAAAACGCATACCACAATAAATAAAGTTGTTGAAAGATTAAATGAACTTGGATTTAAAGTAGAAAATAAAGGAAATTCAATTGTATTAAATGCAAATGAATACGGATTTAAAGAAATTTATCAATTAAAAGAAAAACTAAAAAAATCAATCATTTCTGGATCTAAAGGAATAGAACAAATTTTAATTGTAAAGAAAGGAAAAGATTTTGTTATTATGACTCTTGGAACTAATTTGAAAGAAATGATCAAACTTAAGGAGATTGACAATAAAAAAATAACCTCAAATGATTTACATGAAGTTGCGACTACTTTTGGTATTGAAGCCGCTAGACAGATGATCATAAACGAAGTTAAAGATGTTCTTGACTCTCAAGGATTGGATATCCATATTAAACATTTAGAACTTATTGCCGACGCTATGACTAACACTGGAGAAGTCAAAGGAGTTACAAGGATGGGAATAATTGCTCAAAAAGCTTCAATTTTAGCAAGAGCAACTTTTGAAACTCCGGTTAGACAATTTGTGAATGCAATTGTGAAAGGATCTACTGATAAATTAGAAAGCGTAATTGAAAATATTATCTTGAATCAACCAGTACCTGTTGGAACTGGCCTTCCAGGATTACTTGTAAATGTAATTGGTCCTTTAACAAAAGAAGATAAACTTAAAAAAACCGCAGCTTCGAAGGTTGTTGAAAAAACAAACAAATAATATTTATTTTTCTAAATTACCGACGGATAAAAAATTAAAAATATGACAATAACAATTTTTATAAAGAGGATATGTATAAGAGAACTATAAAATGGTAAACACAATTGACATGCAAGGGTTGAGACATCTAAATTTATTTAGAAAAATTACCAATATACAAACAAGATACTGCTTTCTTTACAATGAAATTTTAATGTTCTGTGTTCCGAGGGCAGACATTCCGCAAGCACTTGGAAGAAATGGAGAAAATTTGAGAAAAATGTCTGACATTTTAAGAAGAAGGGTAAGAATAATTCCAATTCCTAAAGGAATAGAAAATTCTAAACAATTTATACAATCAGTGATTGCTCCTGTGACCTTTAAAGAAATAGAAATTACCCCTACTGAAATAATTGTTAATGCTGGATCTGAAAATAAAGCTGCACTTCTTGGAAGAAATAAAAGAAGAATCAACGAGATGAAAGTAATTGTTAAAGATTTTTTTAAAGTAGATTATAAAATAATTTAATTTTTGAAGTTATGAAAAAAAACATAAACGAGAAAATTTATCATATAGAGTATCTTGGGGAATTGCAAGAGTTAGAACATTGTCTTGAAAGTCTCCTTAATCAATGGGAAAGGGGCTTTTCGTCAGAAATTTCTGAATTTACGGAATTTGATAAAATTATTTCAAATTCGAATGAAAGAATTTATTATAACAAAAGAAGAATTTTATACCTTCCAAATTCATATGAGGGACTTAAAAAAGTCATTTTTGATGGAATGAAAAAAAAATCTGAACTTGCAGATGAAAATTTTTTAAAGAAAAACCTACAACATAAAATTGAAATGGAGGGGTAACCTTTTTAAACTAAATTTCTTAAGGATATCCATACAAGATGGGATTAAAAAGTGCATTTAAAAAATTGAAGGACAGAAAGAAACTTCGGTGGAAGGATAGAGCTTACAAAGTTCATACCCTAGATCTTTACGCAAAGTCTGATCCACTTAGAGGAGCAAATCAAGCTAAAGGAATTGTTCTTTCTAAATTTCAAAAAGAGGCAAGACAGCCAAATTCTGCTATGAGAAAATGTTGCAGAGTACAGCTAACTAAAAATGGAAAGGTTGTAGGAGTTTTTATACCAGGAAATCTTGCTCAAAAATTTATCGATGAACACGATGAAGTAATGATTGAAAGAATTGGTGGGAAACAAGGAAAGAGTAAAGGAGACATGCCGGGAATTAGATACCAGATTATAAAAGTAAATGATCAACCTCTTCATAGATTGTGGATGGGTAAAATCCAAAAGGGTAGAAGATAAAATGACAGAACAAGAAAACCAAATTAGTTTCAAAATTTTTGATCTTTGGGATATTTCCCAAATTGAAATTGTTGATTATGGATTAAGAAATGTAATCAACTTAAAACCTCTTCTTGCACTGAAAACTCATGGAAGAAATGTCGTAAAACATGGACAAACAAAAGTTAACATTGTTGAAAGGTTAATGAATAAACTTGGATTAACTGGGCATCGGGGGAAAAAACATAAAATAGAGTTAGGTCATGCTACCGGAAAATATTCAAAGAATATGAATATGGTAATTGAAGCTTTCAAATTAATTGAAAAAAGAACTGGAAAAAATCCAGTTGAGGTTTTGGTTAGAGCAATTGAAAAAGCATCTCCAAGAGATGAAACAACTATAATTGAATATGGTGGGGCAAGATACCCTCAAGCAGTTGATGTTTCTCCAATACGAAGAGTTAACCTTGCATTAAAAAACATGGTTCATGGAGCAAGCGATAAATCTTTTGGAAAAAAGAAAAAGTTAAGTCAAGCTTTAGCCGAAGAAATAATCTTAGCGTATGAAGAGAATGGAGAAAGTGTCGCAATAAGAAAAAGAAAAGAAGCTGAAGCTCAAGCAGACAGTGCTCGTTAGATTTTTATAAGACTTTTTTAATTCCAACAAATAGATTTATATACCAAGATTTTCTGAAGTCCCGATGACTGATTACACTGAACTCAAAAGAAAAATTGATGAAGATTATACCTTAAAAAGAAGAGAAGAAGAAAATTTTTTGTTAAATCATTGGAAAGAATTTTTTTCAACCAAAATATCTCTTGAAACCTTGGTTCATGAAGAATTTGAAAAATTAATTAACTCTCTTGAGCTTATTCCAGCCTCTACAGGAAAAAATAAAAGTGGTAAAGCAAAAATTCTTAATCATTTTACTTCATACAAACCCGAAGATCAAGGTTTTGAGATCAAAATAACAAAGATGGAACTTCCTGATGGAAGAATAATGGATGACAATAGATTTGTTACAAAAGTTTATGGATGCCCTCACATGTTCACATACGGAATTTGTGGAAAAAACGAAGAGGTCCATGAAAAAGTAAAAGCATTCAGGGAGAAATACCATATTAAATCTATTAAAAATGTGAATCACAATTGTGAACATCGAAAACCAATAAAGAAAGTTGAGGAATAGATTAATACTCTTGACATTTTTTGTACAATAAAGTTTAATTAAAATACAACTCTTTAACAACTAATGACAAGAGAGATTAGTATTGTTGCAGACGAAGCGAGTTTAATTGGGTATATCACTGAAGTTTGTCCAAGATGTAATCAAATTTCTCCTTATATTCCAAATCCTATTTATTACCATAAGTGTGATAATTGCGGATTTAATGGGAATCAATCAGACTTAATTTCTGTTCTTAATGATATTCAACTAAAAGAAGATTTGCAGAAGATTAAACTTGCAATTAAAAATTCTAATCGTTTTCTTTTGAGTAAAGTAATGAATAAAAAAGAATAAAAATAATTCTTAGAAAAATTTATAGACGCTACACTTAATATAAAAAGAAATTTATTTAACAATAAATTTATAAACTAATTTTTATAAACCTAAATATGGTAGAAAAAGAAACAAGCCTGAGTAAGATCCAAAGATTGACATCTGATCAAAAGGATATAAGAAATGTTGCAACTTCTGCGCATATTCATCATGGTAAAACTGCTTTTACGGATAATTTACTTGCGGCAGCAGGAATGATGGCCTCTAAGAATGCTGGAGATCTTGAAGATGGAATGGCTACTTGGCAACACGCTGACGAACAGGAGAGACTTATGACTGTCGACGCGGCAAATGTTTCTATGGTTCATAATTATCAAGATCAAGAATATTTGATTAACTTAATTGATACTCCTGGACACGTGGATTTCGGAGGAAATGTAACTAGGGCTATGAGAGCTATTGATGGAACTTTTGTATTGATTTGTGCTGTTGAAGGAATTATGCCTCAAACTGAAACAGTTTTAAGACAAGCCTTGAAAGAAAGGGTAAAGCCTGTTCTGTTCATAAATAAAGTGGATAGATTGATTAACGAACTTAAATTTACTCCTGAACAAATGCAAGAACGGTTTATGAAATTAATTGAAAATTTTAATCATCTTATTGAGCAAATTGCAGAAAAAGAATTTGCAGAAAAATGGAGAGTTGATGTTAACGATGGAAGTGTTGCCTTTGGATCAGCTAGAGAAAATTGGGCACTTTCTATACCTTTTATGAAAAAGAAAAAGGTTAGCTTTAAAGACATTTACAAAATTTACGACGAAAGTATCCCAAAAGAGGAAAGACAAAAGTGGGTTTGGGAAAATGCTGCCTTGTATGAAGTTGTTCTTGATATGGCTGTAAAACATTTACCTAATCCTCTTGAAGCACAAAAATATAGGATCCCAAAAATTTGGCATGGCGATGCTGATTCTGAATTTGGAAAGTCTCTTTTGAATTGTGATAAAAACGGGGAATTGGCTTTTGTTGTTACCCGAATTGTTATTGATTCCCGTTCAGGTAAAGAAGTTTCTGCTGGAAGGCTTTATTCAGGAACTATGAAAAGTGGGATGGATGTTTATTTTAATAATGCTAAAAAAGCTGGAAAAATTCAACAGGTTTTAGTTTATAATGGAATTAAACCAGAACAACTTGAAAGTGTTCCTGCTGGAAATGTTCTTGCAATAAGCGGAGTCGACGTTGATGTAGGGGAAACAATTACTCAAAAAGAACAAACTTCTTTTGAAGAAATTAAACATATTTTTCAACCAGTTATCACTAAATCTATTGAAGTAGTTAAAACTCAAGATTTACCTAAGCTTATTGAAATTTTGAGAAAAGTTTCTAAAGAAGATCCATCAATAAAAATTTCAATTAACGAAGAAACTGGAGAATCTTTACTTTCTGGGATGGGAGAACTTCATCTTGAAATTATTGAAAACAGAATTAAAACTGAAAAAGGCCTTGAAGTTAAAACATCTGCTCCGATTGTAGTTTATAGAGAAAGTGTCTTGAAGTCCTCAGCACCGAGTGAAGGAAGAAGTCCAAATAAGCATAACAGTTTTTTCATAAAAGTTGAACCATTACCTCAAGAACTTTTCGAATTGATTGATAAAGGGGATCTTTCAGAAGGAAGAATTAAGAAAAAATCAGAACAAGTTACAAAAGTTTTATCTGGAATTGGATGGGGTGCGGATGAAATTAGAAATGTTAAAGATGTTTACAAAGGAAACATGTTATTTGATGAAACACGTGGAGAAGTACACATTGGTGAAGTAATTGAGATGGTAATGGATGCTTTTGAAATGGTAATGGATCAAGGGCCACTCTCTAGAGAACCTTGCATGAATTTAAAAGTTACTTTAGTTGATATAAAACTTCACGAAGATGCAATTCACCGTGGACCAGCACAAGTTTATCCTGCTGTGAGAGATGCAATTAAAGAAGCATTCAAAAGTGCAAGTCCTATACTTCTCGAACCTCTTCAAGTTCATATGCTTGAAGTTCCAGAAGCACTTATGGGTGCAGCCTCAAAATTAGTTGGAAGTAAAAGAGGACAATTATTGGATATGAAACAAGAAGCAGGAACAATGATTTTGGAAGCAAGACTTCCAGTTGCTGAGATGATTGGTTGGGCAAGTGACTTTAGAAGTGCAACTGAAGGTAGAGGAGTTTCTTCACTTAGAGACCAAAGTTTTGAAAGAATGCCTGCTTCAATCCAACCAGATGTTATTAAGTCTATTAGAGACAGAAAAGGATTGGCTGAGAACCAGTAATCATGAGTCCTGAATGTATTCCGGAAGGCACTCTCTTTGCAACGATTGATTTTAATTTTAAGAATTATAAAATTTCTGCTTTTCCAGGTAAAGAAGTTTCAAAAAGTGGGAGAGTTGAACATCTTCCTTATCATTGCCATGTGTTTTATTCCGGAAATGAACTAAGAATTATACTCGGAGAATCAATTGTTGAAATGGATAAGAAAAAGATTCCCAAAGATTTGACTAAATATCTTTATGAAAATAAAGGTATAATAAATGAAAAAATTAAAAGGGTTTTTCACTATGGAACTCTTAAATAATTTTTAAATTTAAAATATAAATGAATTAAGTATTAGATCAATTCTCAATTAATTCTTTAACCTTTTCATAAATTTTGGGATGCCTGTTGGGATCTAAAACATTGCCGTGAAAAAAATCAAGTCCATTACATGCTCCTATAAAATAGATATTGTTAGCTCCTTCAAGGTAAGCACTTTCATTCTTTACAATTCCATCTCCAACAGAATTTTCCCAATTACATCCAAGTCCGATTATATTATAAATTGGAACTTTTGGAAACGGAGCTTCATTTAAATTTTTTATAAACAAACTGTTTTTATCCATTTCTGCGCATTCTGTATTTGCTCCGAATACCGAACAGTAATCTATTACAAAACCATCTACCCCCTTATTTGGAACAGTTATAAGAATGACTTTATCCAAGTCTTCGTCTCCATATCTCTGAATATATCTTCTAACCACCAACCCACCCATGCTATGTGAAACAAGAATAACTTTCTCCTTTCCAGTTAAATATTTGACGTTTGAAATTATCTCTCTTAATCTTGTTACATAGGTATTAATGTTTGACCAATCTGAACTAAGCACAAAAGAATTTCCTTTTGAAGAAAAGTCGAGATAATAGGTCCCTTTCATAACTACTGAACTATTCACTTTTCCAAGATATTCTTTTGAAATTTCAGAATAATCCTGGGAATATAATTCTCCTGCATTTATGTAACCATCTTTTTCAAGACGTTGAGAAAAACCGTTAAATGATTCAAAACTTGTTTCTAAAGAAAGAGCTTTATTAAAACTATGACCATGAATGAAAAGAACTGGGTAATTTAAGAAAGAATTATTTATGCAAGTAAAACATTCATTTTCAAAGCAGCAAATTGGCTGAGGTTCAGCAAGTGAAAAATTTTGAAAGCTTTGATTCCAATCCATTTTTATTTTTAACAAGGGTGCCTCTGAAATTAAAACGTTTATTTTATTATTTCTTAAAATTCCTGAAAAATTTTCTTCATTCATGATAGCTAAGAGTTTCTCTTTTTCTTTTTCTACAACATTCAATAAAATTATTTTATTTGCAAGAATATCCTTTTTAGTTAGATTTGAAATCATAGAATTAAAATCATTAACAAAAGATTCAGCAGCAATTACCGAGAGACTACTAAAATTGTAATCTTCAAGAAATAGGATTTCTTTATGCATTAAACTTATATTTTCAATAAGTAGATTATATAAATTTATTTCAGAAAAAACAGAAGAGTTAAAAAACTTAAATTCGGAATTTAGAATTTCAAAATTATTTTTTACAACTGAAAATTCTGCTTCAAGAACCGAATATTTTTGATTTTCATAAAGCAAATTTAATTTATCTACTCTTGAAGAAAAATTATTAAAAGACTCGTTGAGTGAAATTGAAACATTTTCAAATCTTGACAAATCAAGAGAGGAAAAATTAAAATCCATTTTATTTATGTTATTTTTCACATTGGAAAATTCCATATTTAATGATTCCGTTTGATTTTTCAATTTTTCTTTTCTTGCTTTTTGGACGCTGTTTAATCTATGAGTAATAGATAAGATTTGTGTCCTGGATTTTGGATAATCTGTTTTTGTATAACATAAGCTCTCTTTTAGAGTTTCACACCATAAGGAGGCCTCATAAAGAGTTTGCCCAGATGTTTCCTCATTTGTTGAGATTGAAATCTCTTTTATTAATGGGCTTGAAACGCTTAAATGAACAGTTTCATTATAGACAAGATTTCCATTGCTTAAATCTTTTAATGAGAGCAAACAACTAGCTTGACAAAAAGGGCTTGTAAGAACTTTTGCTTGAAGATTAAAGATTCCTTCACCCTCATTTTCAATTATAAGAGTTTTGTTCTTTGAATCAAGTGAAATTAATAAATCACTTCCAAGCAAAGCCTTTACATAAAGATAAAAATTGAGAAAAACTAAAATTGAAACAACAAATAAGAGAAATGCAATCAAATAAACAATTTTCTTTCTTATTTTTAATTCTTCTGGAGAGATTATTTTTTCTCGACTTTTTAAATAAGTCAATTTAGAAAAGATCATAAAAAAAACGGAAACGAATATCCCCATTATAAAACTATTAATGAGTATTTCTTCCGTATTCTGAAGGTCACATGTAAAAGAAATTATTGATAATAATATCCCTAATCCAAATATAAATTTTATTACCCCCTTCATAGAGCTGTAGAGATTCTCTTATTTAAAACACTTTTTGGTAGAGGAAATTAAATATAAACTTTTAAACCTAAAATTACTTAATAAAGGATGTCAATTAAAACATTCTGGAAGGCTTCAATTTCAAACAAGTTACTAATTATTTTTCCATTGATTTGGATTATTCTTACTGTTTTCTTTACTTTTTATGATTTAACAATTTCAAAATTTCTTTTTGACCCAGATTCTTTGGTGGGAAATTTTGTAGAATCTTTTGGGGAAATTCCTGGAATATTGTTCGCACTTTTTGCAATTTTTACTCTTGGAACAAACTTAAATATTAAAAATAAAAATTATAAAAAACTTTTTTTCTTAGGAGAAGTTCTAATTTCAACTGGTTTAATTTTATATTTAATTCGTTTATTTTTTAATTACTTAAATTTTAGTTTTCATTTTATCTCTTTAAATGGATTAACTCTTGGACTTTCAGCAATTTTAGTTTCACTTCTTTTATTTTATTTAATGAAAACAAAGTTTTCTAAGTTCTCAGAAAAAAATAATTCATTTGCAAAGTTAAGCGTAATATTACTTTTTATCTCTGGTTTTATTGTTGAAGTTCTCAAATTTATGTGGGGAAGGGTTAGATTTAGAGATCTTCAAGAAGGAATTACTTCTTTTACGAGTTGGTATCTCCCTCAAGGATTGACTGGAAGTCAATCTTTCCCGTCGGGTCATGCTTTCTTAGGATGGATTTTAATTCCATTGTTCCTTTTGTTTTTAAACAAAAATGAATTAAAAAAATGGATTTTCCTTATCTTAACAATTATCTTCGGGATGTTTGTCTCTTATGAAAGAATTGTCGTTGGAGCGCATTATGCCTCTGATGTTTTATTTTCATGGGGAATTGTAACAATTACTTTTTTAATATTGTACAATAGATATTTTCCTAAAAAGAAAATTTTTCCGACGATGAAGAAGAAAAAGTCTAAAAAGAGAAACTAAACGAAAGATTTATAAATATAAATTTTCATAAACAAATATGGCAAAAGACAAACCAAGTATGAATATTGTTTTCGTTGGGCACGTTGACGCAGGTAAATCTACTTGTGTTGGTAGAATGATGTTCGATGGTGGAGCAGTAACTGAACAAGAAATGAAGAAACTTAGAGAAGAAGCTGTTAAAAATGGTAAAGCTGGTTTTGAGTTTGCTTATGTCATGGATAACATTAAGGAAGAAAGAGAAAGAGGAGTTACAATTGACCTTGCTTATAAGAAATTAATGACTGATAAATATCAGATTACAATTATTGATGCACCTGGTCACAGAGATTTTGTAAAGAATATGATTACTGGTGCCTCACAAGCTGATGCTGCCTTTTTGGTTATCGCTGCTCCTTCTGGAGTTCAACCTCAAACTACTGAACACTTATGGCTTCTTAGAACAATGGGTGTAAAGAATCTTTCTATTGCAATTAATAAGATGGATGCTGCTGACTATAAAGAAGATAAATTCAACCAAGTTAAAGAAGATGTTTCAAAATTGCTTCAGCAAGTTGGAATAAAACCAGAAGCAACAACTTTTATTGCATGTTCAGGACTTCAGGGAGATAATATTATTAGAAAATCAGATAAAATGCCTTGGTATAAAGGACCAACATTAAGAGAACAAATTGATTTGTTTCCAATTCCGGATTCACCAACTAATTTACCGATGAGAATGCCAGTTCAGGATGTTTATGAAATTACTGGAATTGGTACTGTTCCTGTTGGAAAAGTTGAAACTGGTATTATGAAAATTGGACAAAAAATTAAAGTTCTTCCAGGTAGAACTGGTGAAGGAATTCAAGGTGAAGTAAAGACTATTGAAGCTCACCACGAAACACTCTCAGAAGCACCAGCAGGAGAAAATGTTGGAGTCAATCTTAGAGGAATTGGTAAAAAAGATATTGCTAGAGGAGATGTTATTTGTGATGCAGCTTTCCCAGTTCCAATTGTTGAAGAATTCATTGCACAAATTGCAGTAATAAATCATCCAACTGTTTTGGCTAAAGGATATACTCCTGTATTCCATATTCACACTGCTCAAGTTCCATGCCAATTTATTGAATTGATTGCACAAATTGATCCAAGAACTGGAGAAGTAATTAAGGAACAACCTGACTTCTTAAAGAATGGAGATGTTGCAAAGGTTAGAATAAAACCTCAAGGAAAGCTTGCTCTTGAAACACAAAAAGATAATCCTTATATGGCAAGATTTGCTGTAAGAGATGCTGGTGCAACTGTCGCAGCTGGAATGTGTTTAGAGATTACTAAAAAAAGATAGATTAGTGATTGACCCAGAGAATAGTTCTGAAATACAAAAATGGTTAAAACGATCGAAATAAACCTTGTTGAAGTTATGATTAGTTTACATCGTAACGGAGAACTTTTTAAAAAAATTGAAACATTGGAAAAGACATTTAATAGAAAGTTTCCAACTTTATTAAAAGTTGAAATTAAAAGATTTCCAATTGATTATAAAGAAGCAATGAAACAAGCCGTTGAAGAAATAGATAATTATGTAAAAGCAAACCCTAAATGTAATCTTAGCCCAGAACTTGTTAAATCTGCTTATGAACGCTTAAAAGATTCTGGAGTTATTTATTATTAACAAAATTTCTTTTCATAAATGATTTTTCCGTTTAATCTATGAGGATTTCTTCCACTTCCATAAAGGATGATTCCCCTTTCGTATTCGCTATTCCAATAAATTCCAAAATCAAAGATAATTGTAGAATCTTTTTCTATACCTTCTAAACTTTTTGTTATCTTTTCTTTAAAACCAAAAGGAAATCCTTCGAAATCTAGCGGTAAATTATGATAAAAGTCCTCACAAATCAAAGCAAGATCAATATCTGAATCTTCTCGATAATCTTCTCTTAATACTGATCCAAACAAAATAATCTTAGTTATTCCTTCAACTTTGCTTAATTCTTTTACTGCATTTTCTAAAAGGTGTTTATGCATGAAAAAAGATTGATCTAAAGATTTTAAACTTTTTGAATAAAAATCCTTAAATACTCGAAATTTCTAAATTCTAGATGAGACAGTTTGAAAGCAGAAAAGAAATGATAAGTTTTTTTGAAAAAAATTTGTCAAACGGTCAGAATGCCGAAGATTTATACACAGTATTATTAAATCAAAGTTATCCAAAAAGCATAATCAATTCTTGTTATAATGAAGCGATGTCTAATCTCAGTAAAAGAAAACAAGAGAAAATAGAAAAAGACTTGCTTGAACAACAAAAGACTCAAAAAGTAGAAGTTATTATTCCTGAAAAAGAACCTGGATTTTTTGGGAAATTGTTTGGAAAGAAAAAATAATTTTGGATTACTAAAATCGTTTAGCTGTTTTTTAATAAAAATCCTTAAAAAGAGAGGATGATTATTTTTGTTATGAGTTTATTAACTAAAGATATGCACAAACAAGATGTTGAAAAATTTCTTGAAGGAAAAGGGGATTTTATTCGAATTGATCATTTGGATAGGTACCTTAAACTTATGCCTCCTGTGGAGATGAGAAAATTTGCATACATTAAATTAGCAGAAATTTATATTGCTAAAGAGATGTATTCAAGCGCCGCTGAAGCGTTCAAAAATGCTGCTTTAAACTCTGTAACATTCAGAGAAAAACAAGAAAATTTCCTTAGTGAGGCGAAAGCTTATATTTCTTCACTTAAATTTGAAGAAAGTGATAAAGCTTTAAAAAGAGCTTTCGATGAGGCAAATCCGAAAGAAAAAGATGCATTGTATTCCGAATTTGTAAAATATTTTAAAATAGAAATTGAAAAAATAGAAAAACAGGGTAAACCGGGACACTTATTGAAACTTTATGAAAAATTTTTAAGACTGAAAATCGAAGAACCTCAAAAAGAGGAAATTAAAGAAAAACTTCTTAAAACTTACGAAAAACTTGGAAAGCTTAAAGAATACAAATTGCTTAAAGAAAGTGGGAAAATTTAAGAGAATCCAAAACTCAATTTTGATTTTTCACTAAATGTTTTTTCAAGACTTTTTTCTGGAGAAAGAGGTCCTTGAGTCTTATAATCTATAATTGAAATTTTTTCTGTATGTGGAGTATAAGAAGTGACAAGTTTGTAAACTCTACTTCCATCTTCTATTGGTTTCTTTTTTTGCAAATCTAGAAAAAACTCGTCCATTTTAAATTCAAAAGAATTACTTAAATCTGACATTCTTCCATTGAATTTATCAATTTTATTAAAAACAACTGAACTATCAAAAAAGATAATTGCAGAATTATACATAAAAACTCCCATTGGTAAAAATGTTTTATTTGCTCTTACAAGATCTTTGCTTTCTAAAAAGTCTCCAATTGTTGTAGCAGAATATTGATTTCCAATAAATGGAACAAAAAAAGAATATTTTGTTTCTTTTAATATTTCCTTTAAATCTAGCATGGTAATTTTTTAGTTTATAAATTTTTAAAACTTTCTACATTTAAAGGATATGATCTACTTTTAATTTAACTTTACTAACTTTTAGTTCAACTTTGTTAGTTTTAAGTTCAACAACATTGTAAGTTATTGGACTAACTTTTACTTCGAGTTTTGATTCTTTGGAATTTACCTCTGAACGAATATTTTCTAATTGACGATTTAATCTTAAATCATAAATTCTTCTTTTAGATTCATTAATCAAAGTTTTATAGGCTTCCGAAAGTTGTTTGAACTTTTCTTCTGACTCTTTACTATCAAAATTTCTATCTGGATGAAACCTCATTGCAAGCTTCCTATAAGCTGTTTTTATTTGGGCTTGATTTGCATTCCTTTCAATTTCCAGTGTTTTATAATAATTTTCCATTTTTTATTATTAATTAAATGAAATTTTTTTCTTTTTAAAACTTTCTCTTTGTTATCCCTTTAAAGTTACATAGGCTAATTTACAAAACCTTTAAAAACCAGATTAGCTATAAACTTTTATTAGGAAAGTATCTTATAGAAGATTACATTCACTTTCACATTCACATTCAAGTCAAACTTATGAAGTTTTGATTAGTTTTGAAAGATATTTTTCTAGAAAATCCTTTAAGGATTTAATAAATTAAATAGGAGAAAAAATAAAATGGCAAAAGTAAGTCCAGTATCTATCAAATACATGATACACGCAAATCTGAACGCTGAAGGCGCCCTTGAAAAGCCTGATGTAATCGGAGCTCTATTTGGACAAACAGAAGGACTTTTGGGTGCTGATCTTGAAATGAGAGAACTTCAAAAAGAAGGAAAGATTGGAAGAATTGAAGTTGAACTTGAAAGACAGGATAAAAGAACTATTGGAACTATTAAAATTCCAACTGCACTCGATCAATCTGAAACAACTTTAATCGCCGCTGCCCTTGAAACAATTGAAAGAGTTGGACCTTGTGACGCACAAATCGAAATTGAAAGAATTGAAGATGTGCGTGGGAACAAAAGAGATTACATCATTGAAAGAGCTAAAAAACTTATGATGGGAATCGAAGGCTCAACGGACTCAAGAGATATTTCAAATCAAATTAAGGACTCAACAAAAATTGCTGGAATAAAAGATTACGGAAAAAATAATCTTGCATCTGGTGGAGACCTTGAAGGAAATGAAATAATCGTTGTTGAAGGAAGAGCAGACGTTGTAAATTTAGTCCGAGCAGGAATAAATAATGTTATTGGGATGAATGGTACCAAGCTTCCTGACGAAATCAAAGAATTAGGTAAAACTAAAGAAATTACTTTGTATGTTGATGGAGACAGAGGCGGAAGATTAATCGCCCAAAATGTTTGCGAAAATGCAAACGTAAAATATATTGCAGTTGCTCCAGATGGAAAAGAAGTTGAAGAATTAACTTCAAAAGAAATTTTAATGAATTTGAGGAAAAGGATTCCAGCAAAGGAATTCCTTTCCAATTTTTTTGACAAAAAACCTTCTTATTCAAGAGAAGAAAAAAATGAACCTGAGAAAGAAATTGAAAAAATAGAAATAAATGATAATGAAAAGAAAAAATTAAAGGAGATTTCTGATTCTCTAAAAGGAACTGAAAAAGCAAGTTTACTTGGAAAAGATTTGGAAGAATTAAGAACAATTTCAGCTAGATCTGTTTCAGGAAGTTTGAGAAGAACTAAAGGAGTTGTTGCAATTGTAATTGATGGAACTGCAACAAATGCAATCATAGGTTCAGCTGAAGAATCAAATATTCAAGTGATAGTCGCTAAAAATTTTCAAACAACAGATACAAAAATAAAATTATTGAGCTTTTAGATTTCTTAACATTCTTAAACATTAATTTCTTTATTTTTTTATGGAAAATATTAAATTTGGACCTGCTGGACTTGGACCGGTTGAAAGCGCAATTAAAACTCTTGAGGAATACCATAAAGTAGGATTCCGTGCTTGTGAAATTTCTTTTACTTATAATATTTATATAAAAGAAAAAGATGCGAAGATTATTGGTAAAAAAGCAAAAGAACTTGGAATTCAACTTTCTATTCATGCCCCTTATTTTATAAATTTTAATTCTGAAACTAAAGAAAAACAAGAGAATAGCAAAAAAAGAATTTTAAATTGTCTAGAAATCGGAACCTTTCTTGGTGCAAAATATGTGGTCTTTCATCCTGGTTTTTATGGAAAAGACTCAAAAGAAAAAACCTATGAAAATATAAGAAAAAATATTTTAGAATTACAAGAGATAAAAAAAGAAAAAAAGTACACTCCTAAACTAGCACCTGAAACTATGGGGAAGATAAATGTTTTCGGTTCTATTGAAGAAATTTCACAGCTTGTTCATGACACAAAGTGTTCCGCTTGTATCGATTTTGCACATATTCTTGCAAGATCTGGAGGAGATTACAGATTTGAAGAAACTCTTGATAAGTTTAAAGATTTGACAGACCTCCATATCCATTTCTCTGGAATAATCTATGGAGACAAAGGGGAAAGGAAGCATAAAAAAACGCTAAAGGAAGAATGGGAAAAATTATTAAAAGCTCTTCCTAAGAATAAAGAGATTTCAATTGTGAATGAATCCCCTGAAATGATTGAAGATTCTTTAGAAGGAATAAAAGTATCCAAAAAATCAAAGAAGTAACTGCCTGTTTTGACACTTGGGGGCAAAAGATGTTACTACAAAATTATACGAAACTGTCATCACCATAAAGTTTATAAAGAAAATTCTCGATGAAAAAGTATCGAAAAACAATGTTTTTCGTGTAATTAAATAAATGAAAAAAACAAAAATGAATACAAAAAACCTGGTGGTTACATTCTGTACATTTGCATTGGCTTTATTTTTAGTTGCAAGTGTTAGCGCTGCTGACATTACAACTAATTATCAAGTAGATGTTGATGGTATTCAAGTTGCGACTAATACGGGTCTTACAACAAACACTGCATCAGTTGTTGCTGGTCAAGAATTTACCTTGAAAGTTTACTTCACTTCTAACGTTGATGATACTGACGTTATTCTTGAAGCGACTATTGAAGGTCAAAAAGATGAATACAGAGCAATAACTGCTGTTTTTGATGTTGAGGCAGATCACCAATATAGAAAAGTTTTAGTTCTTCAAGTTCCATACGAACTTCAAGATGAACTATCAAACGATTTGACTTTGTCAATTAAGATTGATGGTAAAGACTATAAAACTACTTTTGATGATATTACCTTAAGAGTTCAAAGACCGTCATACAATGCTGTTGTTATGTCTGCTACAACTCCAAGTACCATTTCTGCTGGAGAAAATTTTCCAGTTGAAATTGTTTTGAAGAATATGGGTTACAATGACTTAGAAGATGTTTACGCATCTGTTAGTATCCCTGAACTTGGTGTTTCACAAGGTCCAAAATGGTTTGGAGACTTGGTTTCACTAGAAAACTGTACTGGAGACTGTAATAACGAAGATACTGTTGTTGGTCAGCTTTACTTGAAAACAGCTTATACTACAAAACCCGGTGTTTACGATTTACAAGTTATCGTCCAAAATGGGGACACAAGAACTGTAGAACACAAACAAATTACAATTTCAAATGAATTTGTTGAAAACATCTTGGTTACAAGCTCAATGAAGAGTGTTGCTGTTGGTGAAGAAGCTGTATTCGATTTATTAATTGTAAACCCAACTGATAATGTTAAGGTTTACAGAATCGTTACAGACGGAGACGTTTTGACTGCATCTCAATCAGTTGTTGCTGTTCCAGCTGGATCAAGTACAACTGTTAAGATTGCCGGAAGTGCTAGTGAACAAGGAAAATATACATTCAATGTGAACGTATATGAAGGAAACAACCTTGCTAAAACAGTACCTTTAGAATTGAACGTTGAAGGAAATTCTTCAAACAACACAGTTGTCGTTTTGACAATTGTTCTTGCAATAGTTTTCTTAGTCTTGCTAGTAGTATTAATTGTACTTTTAGGTAAGAAACCAGAAAAAACAGAAGATTTCGGCGAAAGTTACTATTAAACTTTCTTTTTTTTATTTTTTTATTTTTATAAAAATACGGGGCAACCCGATAGCCCCTTTTATTTTTAATCTCGGGACATGAAAAGACAATAAAATGATAATAGACAAAAAAGCTTTTATGTATGGGATTCTAAAAGAAAATTCTTTAATTTTAGCTGGAGGGATGATGGAAAGGTTAAATGATAAATCAAAAACAAAAATTTTGGAAGTGAAGGTTGATAAATCACAACTTTATATCCATGGCGAAAATTTTGATATCGAAAAAAAATTAGAAAATCTATTTATAGGAAATTCTAAACCTGGGGAATATCTTGAAATTGTTTATACTGATTCCAAAGAAAGAGATCCTCCCACATATCGAATATTTCTTAAATGATTAAACCTTCAAACTAATTATTTTTGAGATTCCTTCATGCATGGAGACCCCAAATAGATTTGTGGCCCCAGTAATTATCTCATCATTATGAGTAATCACAATATACTGGCCCCTTTGCATATACTTCTTTAGAAGACCGGAGAGACGCTCTGAGTTTCTTTTGTCCAATGCTGCATCAATTTCATCCAAAATATAAAATGCATATGGTTTTAATTCTTGAATTGCGAAAATTAATGAAAGAGCTACCATTGTTTGTTCTCCACCTGAAAGAGATTTGATATCAAAATATTTTCCATGCCCAGTCTTAACAATAACATCAACTCCTCCTTCAAAAGGCTCTTTTTTATTTTGAAGCTCCAAAAAAACTTGTCCTTTTGTAGAAATCTGCGCAAAATTTCTTGTAAAAATTTCATTTAATTCCGTTAGAGTTCCTAAAAATGCTTTTTTCTTTTTTATATCTATCTCATGAATAATTCTCAAAACTCCATCTTTCTCCTTGGTAATTGTTTCTACCTTTTCTTGGATTAAATCATATTCTTTTTTAATTTCGTCATAAACTTCTAAAGCCCTCATATTAACTGTTCCAATTCTAATTAAAGTCTCCTCAGATTTCTTAAGTTTTTCAATTAAAGCATCTCGATTCATTCTGATAATCTCTGCCTCTGGAAATTCTAAAATCTCTGTTTCTAAATTTTCAACTTCTGCGTCTTTTTTTGCTCTTTCAACTTTTAGATTATTATTAATCTGTTCTAAATTATAGATTGAATTTCTTTTTTCCGAAAGGTCTAATTCTGTATCTCTTATTTTCTGTTGAAAGCTGTCCCTTTCTTCAATATATTTCTTGGCCTTTTTTGTTAATTCCTCTTCTTCCTTTCTTTTTATTTCAAGGTTTTTTTCTTTTTCAGATAAACTTTTTTCAATTCCTTCAAGTTCTTCAAGAAGTTCATCTTTCTCCCGTGAAAGCTGTTTTAAAGAAATAATTGTTCTTTCAAATTCTCTTTGCTTGAATGAAATTTCTGAAGACAGATTCTCTTTATTTCTTAATGAAATTTCCTCTACTTCTATTTTAAGAGTTTCATATTTTTCTTCAACATTTGAATTTTCATCAAAGTTATCTTCTAGTTTCTTTTTATTTTTTATTAATTCAGTTATTTCATTTTTTCCATAATTTATTTTTTCTGTTAAATTTTTGACCTGAATATTTTTTTCATGAATTAAATTTAGTTTAGCTATATCGCTTTGCCTTTTATTGATCTCGAAACTAATTGATTCTACTTCTCTTTTTAAAGAATTTCTTTTTGAAAGAATTTCCTTTATTTCTAATTCGGCTCCTTTTATTTCTTTCTCAAAATTTTCAATTTTTGGATTTGCTTCCTCCCTAATCGACTTTATATGATCTTCAGTTATTTTACTTTTACATAATGGGCAAATGTCCAATTTTCCAACTTTTTCAATAATTTTTTTATGTTCCTCAATTTTTGAATTGTTTACACTAATTATTTTTTCTATCTCTCTTTCTCTTTTTTCAAATTGGTTTAAAAGTTCATTTTTTTCCTTTAAATTTAATCTTAATTCCTCCACTTTTTTTTCATCTGTTTTTTTATCAAAAAGTTCTGAAGAAAGAGATTCGATTTGCTCAATTAAAAAATTTGATTCATTATTAGAATTGTTCAGAAGCTCTTTTTTATCGTCGAGTCTTTCTTTAATAGATTTCAATTCGCTTTTATTGATATATCTTTTTTTAATTAACCCTTCTAAAACTTCAAGTTCACGTTTTTTTACTAAAAGCTCTTTTTGATTCTTTTCTATAGTTGGCGATTCTTTTTGTAAATTTTTTATTGATACCTCATTTTCTTCCATAGAAGATTGTAAACTTAATTTTTTTCGGTCAATTTCTTTTAATTTTTTTTCATGATTCTCTTTTTTTACATAAAGACCTGCAAGTTCTGCTCTAAGATTTGAAATTTCACGATTTAATTTTTCCTGTTCTAAACCGGTCTGTTTTTGAATCTTAGAATTTATTTCTGAAATTTTTTCTTCCAAAGTTTCAATTTCCGTTTCAAAAGATATTATAACTTTTTTTATTTTTTCACTTTCTTTTCCTTTATTTTCAATCTCTTTATTTATTTCTTCACTTTCCTTTTTTTTCTTTGTTAAATCTGAAAAGAAAATACTTTTTTTGAATTTTCTTACATCCTCTTCCAGCTTTTTATGTTTTAGAGCTGCTTCTCTTTCCTTTTCCAAATTTGAAAGGTATGAATTTCTTTCTTTTAAAATTGCTGAAACTTCTTTTAATTTTTCTTCTGTTTTTTCAAGTTCTTTAATGGACTTCTCTTTTCTTGATTCATAAATGGAAATTCCTGCAACTTCCTCAATTACCCTTCTCCTTTCTTCAGATTGCATTCGTACAAAGTTTTGAATTTCCCCCTGAAGAACTATATTAAATCCGTTAGGATCTATTCCTGCTTGAGCCAAGATTGATAAAACTTCTTGACGAGTTTTTGTTTCATTATTTATTTTATAGATGCTTTGTCCATTTTTTCTCACAATTCTTTTTATTGAAATTTCTTCTTCATTTGTTCCAAAAATATTATTTGTGTTGTCAAACACTATCTCTACTGATGCTTCTTTTGACGGAGACGCCACTTTTGTTCCCATGAAAAGAAGATTACTTGCCTTTGCTGCTCTCATAGATTTTATACTAAGTCTTCCTAAAACAAAACAAAGTGCATCCGTAATGTTTGATTTTCCTGATCCGTTTGGACCCAAAATTACATTTATTCCCGGAGTAAAAGGAAGTTCAGTCTTTCTTGGAAAACTCTTGAATCCATGCATCACCAATTTTTTTACATAAGACATATCTGGAATAAGAAAGAGGAGTTTTTAAAATTTGATAAGGAGAATAATTACAACTATTAAAAATTCAACTGAACTTGATTCAATTTTTCAGAAGCATTTTTCCAAGTAGACCAACATTTTCTAAAAATTCCTTTGTCTTTATGTTTGTTTGCAAACTTTTCAAGGAATCTTATTGTTGCAGGATCTGCACAATATCCAGACCCAATTTCAGTGCCATATTCTTCTTTCAATTTATCCATTGCTCTTTCTCTTTCACATTTAGCTAAAATTGAAGCTGCCGAAACGGCTAAATAATTTTGATCGGCTTTATGTTCTATAACTAATTCCAAATTGGATAAATTTTTTATTTTTGGTTTTAATAAATCTGTCCAACTGGAGATACCTATTGAAGGACAATCAATTATAACTTTTATTCTTTCTTTGCTGTCATTTAGATTGTTAATTATTCTTGCAAATCTTTCAGCTTCAAACTCAGTTAATTTGATCCCAGCAAAACTTGATTCATCAATTTCGTTAGATTCACATACTACCAGTTCATAATTTTTTATGATTTTTTTTATTTCAATTTCTAAGAATTCCCTTCGTTTTGGAGTTACAAGCTTAGAATCTTTTACACCTAAACGTCTAAGTTGAATCTCATCTTTCTTTTCAATTAAACATCCACAAAGAACCATTGGACCTATCACTGGACCTTTTCCTGCTTCATCAAGTCCTAAAATTAGTTCTATCATACGTTAAAAAAGTTTAGTTGGTTTTTAATAATTTAGGAATAATCTTTTTTATTAAACTGGCCAAAAATATGGAATCTCTGTAGATTCTTTCCATTTAAATTTGGAATAATATTCTTTATTTTTTCTAAGAAGATTACTCCTATGTGCAGAGTGAAATTTTTTGTTGCCGATCCATTTTGGAGGAGCCACTTTCCCCCTAGGAACCTCTTTGTTCATATTATTTTTATACCCCCTAGAAATCCAAATTTCAATTGACTTGTTAAAATAAATTTTTAATGCATTGGTATGCCCTTTCCACATTTTAACTGCAGGATGATTTTTCCATCCATTTTTTGAAGTCCTCTTTAGAAGAAGGTTCAAAATTTGAAAAGCTTCAACTCTTTGTTTTCCAAGTCTTCGACTATCTAAAGTCTTTAATGATCGTTCAAAATCTGGATATGGTAAAAAAGTTTGCATTTTCGTGAATAAAATAACGCCTCGGGCAGGAATTGAACCTGCGAGCCCCGAAGGGCCCGGATTAGCAATCCGGTGCAATAACCACTATGCGACCGAGGCATGCTAAAATTAAAGAACCATTTTCCCTTATAAACATTTTGAAAATTTACAGCTCAAATTCATTCACGAAGTTGATTATTGCTTTGTATTTTTCCAGAAATTCCATTCCCTTGGAAGTAAGAAATATTTGTTTTCCGGTCTTTCTTTCTTCCCTTTCTTCAATTAGCTCTTTTTGTAAAAGTTCGGCCCTGTAATCAGCAAATCTTTTTGATGAAAGATTAGACTTCCTTAACAAAGGAGTCATTTTAATATGCATATGATTCTCTTTTATGACTTTCAAAATGTCTCTCATAATTTCAAGTTTATCTCTTTTTCTCATTTTAAGAAGAACCCACGTTTTTTACAACCTTGTAAAGTATTACTAAAAATAATCCAATTGAGACCATAGAAATTAAAATTTCCAAAATTGGATTAAATCCAGAAATTAAAAGATCTGCTAAATTTAACATCCAAAAAACAAATAAAATCAGGTAGATCATATGAAGATGACCTGGTTTTTTTGAACCTTTTAATTTTTTTATGTGAAAATGATTATAAATTGCTATAAATAAAAAAATAAAAATCTGAAGCCCAAGAAGAATTTTAACTTCCCTTATTGCAATACTCAATGCCGAGATTACCAAAACCAAGATGTGAATCAGAGGAATTGTAAATCTTTTCTCTTTAAAGTCTTTCCAAACTACACTATATAGTAAGTAAAAAATTGCCATAGTACTAGCATACATAAAAAAGAACAAAGTTAGAACTCCGAGAAACAAAGTTGAAAATTCCAAAATTTCATGAATCTCTAAAATCAAAAATAAAAAGCTAATAAATGATTTAAAAAAATAAGCAATTGCAAAGAAAAGAAAAGACATTCTAAAATATTTTATTCCTTGATACTTACTAAGATCATACATCTTTTTAGTACTAAAATAAACAAGAAGACTACAAACTATAATCACAAAAGAATAAATTAATTCCATTCCAAATGTGTTTGGGAAAAGTACTTGTTCTATAACTGCCATTTTAATCTTAATTTATTTGACTTTAAATATTTAAACCTGTATGGATCTTCGTTCCATTTTGCTTTTAAATAAAAATTTTCTTAAATGAGTGATTAATATGAAAAAAAATAAAAATAAAAAAATATTTGGTGCTCTTGCATTAGGTATGCTTCTCCTTAGTGGAGGCGCTTTTGCTTTTCCCACAAATGATGCAAATTTTTTAGAACATTCTGAAAATGTAAAATTGATAAAAAATAACCCGAATGATTTTTTAAAGAGCAATAATCTTGAGCTTAGGAAAAATTTTGATTATTTTGAAGAGATAAATAAAGAGTTTAGTGAAAAGTCGGAAAGAAAAAACTTTGCTAAAATGAGATTTCAAAAAGAATGGAAAAACTCTATAAATGTTCAAGCTGAAATGACTCTCTTAAAAGCAATAGAAAATGAAGATTATGATACTTGGAAAAAAGCACTTACTGATTTGCGAGGATATCCTAAAGAAATTGGGTTTATCAGCGAAGAAGATTTTAAGATTTTAATTAAAGTTCATAAAGATCGAAAAGATTTGTAAAGTTCTAGATCAAACCTAAACTTATTGTATAAAATGGTTAGGAGTAATTTAAGGGAAAAGTGTTGAAGTGATTATTTAGACAACGGAAGAATCCCTTTATTCCAACTTTGATTATATTTTGAAATTTCTTCATAGCTGTTTGAAGGAGTATATCTTCTAATCCCCATTAACCCTTTTTCGTTAAATTTTCTAAATTTAATTAATTCCTCTTTTGTAGAATTTGGCATTAAAACATTTTGAATTATTCCTTTATTGTGTTTTGCTCCATGAATTGAAATAGCTTTTTCAAAATCTAATTTTGAAATAGTTTCAGTTATATGATTTGCAATCACTAAATCTCTCCATTTGTGAAGCCTTTTATTTTTAGAATCATAAGAAATACTTTCTTTTTCATCCCCTAGAAGATTATTCATTTCCAAATTAAAGCAATAGACTTTGAAATTTATTGGGTCACATACATATACTGGTTTTCCTTCAGAATACGCAATTTCTCCAAGATTTTTAAAAAATTCTGCTTTATAAAAATCAATATTTTCTTTCCCATTGGAAAAATATTCTAAAGGTTGTTCTAAGAGAACTAAATCTGAATCTCTAATTTCTTTTTTATATTCCTCTTTCCTTAAATTAAAATCAGAACTTTCTATTCCTGCTTCAACTAATTCAAATCCATGATTTGCTCCTACAAATCTAATTTTCTTACTTCCTATTGGAATCTCCGTAGTCCCTTCTAAATCCATAATCTTGATATAAACCGAAGATATTTAAATCTTTCTTTTTGTTATGATTAGAAAATGACAAAGAAAATAGCGAGGGCGGGATTTGAACCACGCGACCTCCGGGTTATGGGCCCGACGAGCACTCCAGGCTGCTCTACCTCGCTATATATAAAAATAGAGGGATTTGCCTGCTTTTAAAAGTTTTGATAAAGAGTAAAAATATCAAAATGTTAATAAACCCATAATTCATTTTGTATAGATGCTTTATCCCAATATATGGAATGATTCAATAAATATTCCTAAGGATTTTTTTGTAGGAAATTTCTTCGGTCTTTTTACATTAGGAATGATAATTTTGGCAGTCGTATTTGTAGTTTTGATGTATATTTATCATTCTATTGCCTGGTACAGAATCGGAAAAAAGCAAAAATATAAACATCCCTGGCTTTCATGGATACCTTTTGCAAACATCTCTATGATTTTCCAAATGGGAGGATTTCATTGGGCATGGATTTTCTTAATGTTGATTCCAATTATTGGATGGATTGCAGTTATTGTACTCTGGATTATTTCAATGTGGAGAATATTTGAAAAAGAAAAATCTCCTGGATGGTTTAGCCTTTCTATAATTATCCCCCAGATTGGAGGAATTCTATATTTAATTGCAATAGGAATTGTTGCTTGGAAAAAGAAGTCTAAACCAGTTACTTCAAAAGTTTCTAAAAAAAGAAAATAATTATTTATTAATATCTCCAGTTTTTTTCCAAGAGACATAATTTTTTTCTAAAAGTTCAATTATTTGAGCTCTTTCTTCAGCTTTCCCAAGCCCCTTCCAATCAAGAATAACGAAATCAACTTCTTCTGCTGTTTTATTTATTGACTCTAAAATCATCTCTTCAGTTATTGGAGAAACATATTTTGGAATTACATGTGAAATAGCTACATTTGATTTTAATTGAACTTTATTAAAAGAGGGGCAATAATGTGGACCTCCGATACCAATTGCTATTTCGTGATAAGGATTTTCTTTCCAATTTTTTAGTGCATCTCTTATTGCTTTTGCGACAACAAAAGAAGCTCGTTTATCTTTCCATTCTTCTTCTCCACCTCCAATTTCAATGAATACACAAGGTCGATCAATTAAAGGACCGTGATGAGTAACTTCCATGGTTACTTCGTATCTCAATTCTGAATCTTCTTTATTTTTATTTAAAGACTCAAATAGATGTTTATTGAAGAGGGCTGAAACGGGACATAGTCTTCCTGACTCTCCGCCTCCCCAAACTTCTCTAAAATTTCCAGGAGAATGAATCGAAAGAGTTTTTTCGCTTTTTTCTGATTTATGCTTTGAAGCAAAAATGATTAGATCATATTCATTTATTTTTGAGATCTCTAAATTTTCAGTTTTCAGCATGTCTCCATCAATTAAATGAAAATCAAAATGCCCTATGTCCATTAAGTTCATTATTATGTTTCGACTTGCTGGATCACTTTTACTTCCCACAATTAAGAATTTTTTTATCATTAAATTTCGAGGAAGTCCAGAATTATAAAGATTTTTATTCTTTTAGAAGAACTTTTACAAGAGAGTACTAGTGAAACGATGAAGATCATTACGCTTCATTCTTGCAAGATTTGTAACGTTTGGTTAAACAACCCGAAGGGCACGAGTGGAATGTAATGACCTCGTGAGTTTTTTCTTGAAAAGAAAAAATTTGGGAAATCCTGCAAGGATTTTCTGTTTAAACCCTGTTATGTCTTCCGAGGGCTTTAGCCTGAGAACCTGCAAGGCGTGGCAAGAATTTTCGTAGAAAATTCGCAGAGTTGTAGGTGCAATAAATTGGGGCGGAAAAACGCGAGTTTTTTTATTTTAAACAACACAAATGGCTTGAGATTCTAAATCTAAAGTTCCGTTTACAATTTGATAACTTTCGCAACCTTTACTAAATTTAGAACAAGTTCCAGACACATTTTCTCTGTAAGAAACTTCCCAATTGCCATTCTCCCTTTTAAAAAATTCTTGTGGGGGTTCACAATTACCAATACATTGGCTAGAATCCGTACATTCTTTTCCAGCATCAGAAAAAGGCAATTGGCAAAATGGATTATCTAAAAGTTCATCAGAAGGCAAAAGATATTTATGCCAAATACCTCCTTTAGATTTACACTCCTCTTCTTCATTTATTAAAGAATTTGGTTTATCTATAGAATAACCAATAAAAAATGAGGCAATTATTAATACAAGAAATATTAAGATAAAAGATATTTTGTTCATAACAAAAGCAAAGAACATAAATATAAAAAGCTTTTGAAAAAACCCGCGTTGGGTGGGCTTTATCTTATTAGCACCTACAATTAGACATAACAAAATATTAACATGAATAACTCTTAAATCTCCTTCAAAGAAATAGATAAAATTATTAAGGCGTAATAGATTATTAAATTATGACTGATGAATTAATAATCAAGACTTTTGAATCCGTAGGTATCCCTAAAATGCAGACAACTGTTTATTTAGATTTACTGAAAAACAAAGAATCTACTGCAACGGAAATAGCAAAAAGAACCAAAATGCATAGAGCTAACGTGTATGATCTTCTAACAAAACTTAAAGAAAGAAATCTTATCTATCTCTCTAATCAAGAAGGAAAACAAATATTTTCTGCATTGTCAACAGATTTGATTATTAATGAAGAGAAGGAGAAGTTAGAAAATTTAAAATCAGCAATGAGTTATATAAAAACAACCTTTATTTCTGATGAAATTCCAAAGGTGTATACCCTCGAAGGATTAAATGCAGTAAAAAGTCTTTTATTAGGTTTATTAGAAAAAGAATCAGAACTTTGGATTTATGGTCTTGCAGAAAATGAAAGTATAGTTAAGATTTTTAATGAAAAAGTAATGCATTCTTTCCATATTGAAAGAATAAAAAAAAAGATTGGACTTAAGATGCTCTTCTACAAAATTCCTCATGAAGAGGTTAAAACTCTTAGCAGTTTAAAATTTACAGAAGCAAGAATTTTACCCAAAAATCAGCAATCAAAAAACTCCCAAATTACCCAAATAGTCTGTGACAGTGCGGTTTATATTACTTTATGGGTTGATCCTATTTATACAATTGTAATAGAAAATAAGATTATCGCAAAAGAATATATCGATTTATATAAAATACTCTGGGATCATTCTCAAAAAATTATTTAATTTTGTCTCTTCTCATACAACAATTATGTAAGATTACTGCATCAGCATATATACTTTTAGATTACACTCATTATATTAAGTGAGCTAAGATGACAAAAATTAAAAGAAAAAAAAATGACATGGCAACTTTGAATAGAAGAAATTCAGAAGATAAAGCTCTAAAAGAAAATAGAATAAAAAATGATGAATTGACTTTGGATAGAAGATCTGAAGCAGATGAGAATATGCAAAAAAAAAGATTGAGGAATGATAAGATCACATTGAATAGGAGAAAAATAAAAGATAGAAATCCCTGGAAAACTTTTGCAATATCTCTATTGGTACTGGCAATTTTAGCGATAGGAATTTACTACTTCTTTTTCTAAATAAAAATGATAAAACTAAAAAATAACGTAGAAAAATTAAATATACTAATTAAAGAAGGCAAGATTAGAGAGGCTTTTGAAAAGTATTATAGTGAAGAAGTGATTATATATGTAAATGGAAATCCTCCCATAGTTGGAAAAGAACAGAATAGAAAAAGAGAAACAATATTTCTTCAAGAAATAGAAAAATTAAACGGCGCTGAAATAAAATCTGTTACTTTCGGTTTAGATGAGGATAGTGTTTCAATGACAGAATGGGCCATAAAGATTGAAGATAAAGATGGGAAACAAAAAACAGTCTATCGTGTAAACGTCCAACATTGGAAAGAAAATAAAATTATAAATGAAAAATTATATTTTTGTGGGGATCAAAGATTTTAATTAAAAATGGAAAAAATAAAATGAATAAAAAGGGACTTATTGGAAAAATTATGGCGTTTGTAATAGCAATAGTCGGCGGATACTTTTTACTTCAATATTTTGGTGTAATATAATGAAAAAAACAAAAGAAGAAAAACTAGATGAAATAATGAATTGTGTAAACAAAGAAGATGGTTTATACATAATAAAAAAAAGATATGCAGAAAAATTTGAAGAGGATAGTAAAGCAGAAGGAAAAGGAACAATCCAAATAATGACTTATGGAAACCATGTAATCTACTTGAAAGCAAATCTTTCTGAACTTCCCCATATTCCCCTAACAAAATTTAATTATACTTCTGGAACATTTGAAAAAAAATGGGGACCAAAACATAAAACCATTGTTCTAACACCAAATCATTCTAGTATTAGAAAAGTTGAAATAGAAATTCAAGGATTGGATATTCATAATATGAGATTACTTCCAGATAAGACTGGTGATGTAATTGAAGATACTGCCAAGGTAAAAATAACTAGACATTATAGATTTGAAGAAGGGGATTCTGAAAATAAAGGAGATTCCCACAAAGCTTCTCCAGGTAAAACCAAAGCAAGATTAATAAAACAATAGTTAAATGTGACTATACTTTTTATAAAATGATAATCACAAACCCTTACCAAAGAATAGTTCCTTTTATACTATTTATATTAGCATTAGTTTTATTGTTTCTGCTTATTCGTCCAATGATAACAATTCTCTTGGGTAGCATTCTTCTCTCATATGTTTCTTTCCCATTGTATAAGAGAATAACTAAAAAGATTCCAAATAAATCCCTTTCCATCATTTTGTCTTTATTCATAATCTTTCTTATTGTCTTAATCCCATTTGCTTTTTTGACATTTGAAATTACACAACAGGGCGTCTCTTTCTATAATTCATTATCAAATAATGTTGCAAAAGGGGCATTGTTTGGTTTTGGATGCACCGATACAGAATCACAAATCTGTTTGATTCTCAATCAAGCTGAAAAATTTAGCTTGGATCAATTATCAAAAGTTGGTTTTGACAAACAACTAAAGGAGTTTCTGCCAATTTTAGAGAATAAAATAACCCACTTTATAATAAGCATACCAATGATTCTCGCAGGAATTTTCCTTATATTAATCATATCATATTTTATCTTAAAAGATTGGGAAAAAATTTTAAAAAAAATAGTGAATTTGCTTCCAATGAGGGAAAAGACAATAAAAAAACTCATCAAACAATTTGAAAATATAGCCCACACAGTAATTTATGCACAATTATTTGTTGCATTGGTTCAAGGAATTATTGCGATAATAGGATTTTATATTTTTGGGATTCCTTTTCCAATATTCTTTGGAGTTGTAGTAGCCTTCTGTGCTCTAATTCCTGCTATCGGAACAGCTATTATATGGATGCCTGCTTCTTTTTACTTAATTTTAAATGGATATTTTTCTTATAATCCTGGAATATTATGGAATGGAATAGGCTTATTCTTATACGGCCTTTTGATAATTAGTACAATTGATAACGTTCTTCTAGCAAAAATAGTGCATGCAAAATCTAAGGTAAATCAAATTCTGGTAATTGTTGGAGTTATAGGTGGTGCAGCCTTGTTTGGAATCATTGGAATCTTTATCGGTCCTATATTATTACCTTTGCTCATAACTTATTTTGAAACATTTAAAGAAAGATTTGTGTAAACTGCAATAAAAGAAAAAGCCCATATTCTTTCCTAGATCGAATTTTAATTCTTTAATTAAAAAGTATTGGAACATACAACAATTATGCTCCACAACTGCTCTAGTCTATAAACGTCATTTTGCAATTAAGATTATAAAATGGAAAAAAATAAATCAAAACTGTTTATATTTGCATTGCTCTTTACAGTAATTATACTCTCAGCAGGATTTATCTCTGCTGCACCATCTGCTATAAATCTTGGAACAGCTGGGAATTTTGTAATCTTGTCAAATACAGGAATTACTAATGTTCCATCATCTATTATTACTGGAAATATTGGAACAAGTTTAGATTCAGCTAATAGTGATCTTTCTTTCGCAGGGATGACTTGTGCAGAAGTGACGGGTGGAATATATTCAATTAAAGCATTAACACCAATGGCATGTGAAATCTCAGATGTGACAGACGGTACAACAATAGTAAGTACGGCAGTAGCAGATATGGGCGCAGCATATACAGCTGCATCAGATCCAGCAACACCAGCAGGCGTTGGGGCAACTAATCTTAATGTTAATGGAGGAACTTTATCAGGTAATACTTTTACCCCTGGCGTTTATACATGGAATACTCCCGTAACAATAACAGATGATATAACAATATCAGGTACAGCAACAGACATTTTTGTTTTCCAAATATCAGGAACTCTTGGAATAGATGCTAATAAGAAAATTATTTTAGTTGGTGCAATACCCCAAAACATATTCTGGCAGGTAGCAGGTACAACAACTCTTAATGCAGGTTCTAACTTCGTTGGAACTATTTTAGATCAAACATTGATTGAAATGAAAACAGGCGCAACATTAGACGGAAGAGCATTAGCACAGACAGCTGTTACATTAGATCAGAATACTATTTCATTATCCGCACCTCCAGTAGTTGATACAATAGCTCCTTTAGGATACACAGTATCTTTTGATCAGATGTATATTAACAATGCGAACAAAACTATAATCTCATTTACATTTGCTGGCGCAGAAGTAGGAACAACTTATAATTATGTAATCTCAGACAGTGTGAATCCGGATATAACAGGAACAGGCACAATACTAACCTTAACTGACACAATTGGTCCAATTAATTTATCTTCATTATCTGATGGAAGTTTATCATTATCAGTTAATTTAACAGATGCAGCTGCTAATATTGGTTTACCAGCTACAGATACAATTACAAAAGATATTGTAGCACCAACAATTGATAATGTTGCTGATATAATCAAGGAAGCAACAAGTGGATCAGGTGCAACAGTAACAATAACTCCTCCAACATCTCATGATGCTACAGACGGAAATATTTCATCATCTTGCAATTATTCAACAGGAACATTTTCATTAGGTACAACAACAGTGACATGCTCAAAAACTGATGTTGCTGGAAATGTAGCAACTCCTGAAGTTTTCACAGTAACAATTCAAGATACAACTGCACCAGTTGTTACAATACCTTCAGATATGATTATCGAAGCAACATCTTCAGCTGGAGCTGTTGCAACTTTCACATCCTCAGCAACTGATCTTGTTGATGGTTCTATTACTTCAATATGTTCCCCTTTATCAGGTTCTACTTTTACTTTTGGTTTAATACATGTAGTAACATGTACAGCAACGGATGCTGCTACGAACACCGCTTCAAAAACATTTAATGTTAATGTTCAGGATACAACAGCTTCGGTAATTACTTTAGTTGGAGCAAACCCACAAAATATAAATAAAGGTATTGCTTATACAGAATTAGGTTCAACTGTTTTAGATAATTATGATGTCGGTATGATTGCTACAGTAGATTCAAGTTTAGTTAATACAAGTAAAATTGGTTCATACGTAGTAACTTATGATGTGACTGATTCGAATGGAAATAATGCAATTCAAGTTACAAGAACGGTTAACGTAATCGTTCCATTTGTCGCACAATTAACTGTAGATTTGGGCACAGCAAGTGATTATATTATTTTAGCAAAAACAGCAGTTTCAACAACAGGAACTACTTCAATTATTGGAAATGTTGGAGTTAGCCCAGTTGCTGCAACATACTTAACAGGATTTGGATTAATAATGGATTCAACAAATGTATTCTCAACATCATCTTTAGTTACAGGAAAACTATATGCAGCTGATTATGCAGTACCAACACCAATCAACATGGGTACAGCCATAAGCGATATGGAAACAGCATATACTGATGCTGCTGGAAGAACGTTACCCGATGCTACTGAATTAGGTGCTGGAGATATTAGTGGATTAACTATTACTCCTGGCCTTTACAAATGGAGCACAGATGTTATGATGGATAGCACAGGAGTAACTTTATCAGGTGATGCAAATGCCATATGGATATTCCAAATATCTGGAAATCTTAACGTAGCTAATGGGGCTCATGTTACTCTTGCTGGAGGCGCACAGGCAAAGAATATATTTTGGCAAGTTGGTGGAGTTACAGGTGCAACACTTGGAACAACATCTATTGTTAATGGAAATATACTAAGTGCCAAACAAATAATTCTTAATACGGGTGCAATTATACACGGAAGAGCACTATCACAGACTCAAGTTACATTAGACTCAAATACTGTTTCATTACCCGTTGCTCCGTCAGGACCAGCTGTTGAAACAACAATTACAATAGTACCAGTAACAGCAAACATTACAATTGGCTCAACTCTGCAAATTAATGCTTCAATTCTTGATCAATATGATTTACCCATAGTTGCAATTATAACATATAATTCAAGCAATTCATTGATTGCAACAGTAAATACTACGAGCGGTCTTGTTACAGCAATCACTTCAGGTAACGTTATAATTACTGCATCAAATGGTACTGTCAATAGATCTGTGATTTTAATGATAACACCAGTAGCTGCTACGGTAGTTACGCCAAGAAATAGTGGCGGCGGTGGAGGTTATTGTTCAACAAAATGGACATGTACTGAATGGAATACGTGTTCTACATCGGGAACTCAAATGAGAATATGCTCAATTCCTCCAAACTTTTGTACGCCAGGAGGATTAAAACCTACAGAATTTCAAGGCTGTTCAGTTACACCTTCAAATAGTGTTAATAATACTCAACTTCAGGGAAATACAGTCAACCTCAGATCAGGAGGAATTACTGGTGGAGTAATTGGAAGTCCTACAGGAAATTTCTTCAGCAATCTTTGGGAAGAAATCAAAGGATTTTTTATTAATATTTTTAAATGAATAAATTTTATGGAAAAAAATAAATTAAAACTGTTTATATTTGCATTGTTCTTTACAGTAATTATTCTATCTGCAGGATTTATTTCTGCTACACAATCTGTTGTAAATCTCGGAACGGCTGGCGATTTTGTTATTCTTTCAAAAGCGGGAGTTTCAACAACTGGAACAACTGCGATTACGGGGAATATTGGAATAAGCCCAATAGATAGCACTGCGATTACAGGATTTGGATTAATAATGGATTCAACAAATGTATTCTCAACGTCCTCCTTAGTTACGGGAAAGCTATATGCAGCTGATTATGCAGTGCCAACGCCAATTAACATGGGTACAGCCATAAGCGATATGGAAACAGCATATACTGATGCTGCTGGAAGGACTTTACCAGATTATACTGAATTATATGCAGGAGATATTACTGGACAAACACTTATCCCTGGCCTTTACAAATGGGGAACTGGAGTTCTAATCTCTACTGAAGGAGTTACCATTTCAGGTGGAGCAAATGATATTTTCATATTTCAAATAGCACAAGATCTTACTGTAGCTAATGGAGCCATTATAACTTTAAGTGGTGGAGCTCAAGCAAAGAATATTTTCTGGCAAGTTGCTGGTCAAACAAAACTTGGAACAACATCTCAAATGAAAGGAATAATATTATGTCAAACTTTAATTGAAATGCAAACAGGGGCAACATTGAACGGAAGAGCCCTAGCACAAACAGCTGTTACATTAGATTCTAATGCCATTACTTCGCCTGGAACAGCGTCATCAACGCCTCCAGCAATAGATGATACCCCTTATGTTGACGATAGCGAAATCAATTCGAATGGGGATTCATCAAGTTTACCAAATAATGATGAAAGTGCTGAAAATTCTGAGAATACAATTATTGCAACCTCAAAAGGACCAGTCAAAATTATTAATGGAGTTTCTGCTACAATAACAAAAAATAATGAAACTATAGAAGTTAATTCTGATGGAAAGCTAGCAAAATTAAATTCTGGGAATGTTAAAGTAGAAACTGAACTTCCTGTTGAAGTTGAAGGAAACACCATTCATGTAACCCAATCAAATGGTATAAAGTCTGAAATTAAGATTATGCCCTCTGTAGCTTCTGAAATTGCTTTGAATAGATTAAGATTAAAAGTTTGCTCTGAGGAGAATAATTGCACAATTACCTTAAAAGAAGTTGGTGAAGGAAACGAAACAAAAGTTGTGTACGAGCTTAAAGTTGAGAAACAATCAAAAATTTTGTGGTTGTTCAAAAAACAAATGCAAGTTAATGTACAAGTTGATGCAAAAAATGGAGAGATAATCAAAGTAGAGAGACCATGGTGGGCTTTTTTGGCAAGCTAGACTGACAAGACAAACTAGAATGAACAAGAAAAGCCCGTTTATCCCGAGGATATTTAGAAATTTTATATAAAATAGAAGGCCCATGGAAAAAAAATATTATTGGGGACTTTTTTTCTTATTTGTACAGGCGTTAGTTATTCTAAGAAATTCCCTTGATGGATATAATTATTATTTTTGGTTTTGTGACTTTGCCCCAATAGTTTTTTCAATTGCTTTTTTTATAGGAAATAAAAATATCATTAAAGGGATTATAAATTTTGGACTTATTCCCCAAATTATTTTTTTATTTGATCTTATCTACACAATAATTAATGGAACATCTCTTCTTGGAGTTCACCCTAGTTTATTACAGTTTTTTTCTTTTTCTGTTTTGAGCACGATATTCATACATCTTACCACAATCTTTGCTTTAATGATTACTATTAAAACCAAGCCTACTAAAAAAACAGTCTTTTATTCTATAATATTTATGTTTTTAGTTTATTTAGTCACATTAATCTTTACTCCTTCTTCTGAAGGAATAAATTTTGTTTATTCTACGGGGGATCTTTTAAAAAGTTACAATTTTTTAATTCCAAATATTATTTTTCTTTGGCCATTTTTAACATTTCTATTTTTAATTCTTCCTACTCAAGGAGTTCAATATTTTCTTTATAAATTTTTTAAAAGAAAAATTACCCTTAAACCAAAAAAATCCAATTAATGGTGTATAGAATTATACAGCTCATCAATATATATTCAATTTCTTTAATATGATTGAATAAAAATGAATAAAAAAGGTCAATCAGGTTGGTTAATTTGGGCAGTAATATTTTTAATAATCGCTCTAGTTGCGGGGATGTTTGGATTTGGAATTATCTCTGGAGTCTCATATACCGTAGCAAAATGGTTAGCAATAATCTTTGTAATCTTATTTATAGTCGCAATTATTGCTCGTACTGCAAAGAGAGCTTAAATCCTTCTTGAAAACCTTACCACTACATTAAAAATATAAAGTCTACTTTAGATAATATAATATGCAAGAACTTGTAAAACTCTCTATTGGAATCATTTTTTTAATATTAGGGATTCCTATTGGAGATTATTTAAAAAAACTTACTGAAGACGAGCAAAAAGATGGTCAAAAATGGTTTAGGATCTTAATAGCAATTTCAGTGGCAATTGGATTTTACGGTTTGATTATCGGAAATGACTGGCTTCTTTTTACTTTGTTTTTTATTGCAATTGTTACAAGTAGAAGTTTAATCACAAAAAAGATTAAGAAAAAAACCCGTTAAAACTTTCCTTGAATGGATTCTTCTATCAAAACCATTATAAATGAAAAATTCTCTTTACTTTTATGTTATACCTAATTGGACTTGGACTTAGTGAACGGGGAATAAGCAAGGAAGGCCTCGATGCTATTGAAAAATGTAAAAAGATTTATCTTGAAAATTATACAGTAGATTTTCCTTATACTGAACATCAACTTGAGGAAATGATTGGAAAAAAATTTAAGGTTCTTAATAGAGCACAAGTCGAAAATTTAAGCATTATTGATGAGGCTGAAAAACTCAATGTTGCCCTCTTGATTTATGGTTCTCCTTTGAGTGCCACTACACATATTACCATCATTAACGAATGTAGAGAATCTGGAATAAAGTATAAAGTGGTATATTCTGCTTCTATTTTCGATGCGGTTGCTGAAACTGGACTCCAACTCTACAAATTTGGAAAAGTTTCGTCAATGCCCGCATGGCAAAAAAGCTTTGAACCTGATAGTTTTATGGAAATTGTAAAACAAAATTTGAGTATCGAAGCCCATTCACTTATTTTAATTGACATTGGACTTGAATTTAATAAGGCACTTAATCAACTTAAAATTGCCGCAAAAAAGCACGAAATTCAACTTGGAAAAATTGCGGTTTGCCAAGCACTTGGAACTAAAAATAGAAAAATAATGTATAGAACAATAGAAGAAGCCTTAGAATATTCTGGCGTTTTAAAACCGTACTGTATAATTATCCCAGGAAAATTGCACTTTTTAGAAAAAGAAATTTTAGAAGGATTTAGTAAAAGAAAAGATTGACTGTGTGTTAACTATTAAAAGGTAACATGCGAAAAGTATTTAAATGATTATCTGCTGAAAATTTTATGAAAGATGGAAATATTCCTCCGTTAAGTGTAAAAAGATTATTTGTTCCAAAAATAAGAATTTACACTGGTTGGATGCAAATAGTTATGCCGGATTATACTGGACCTGGAATAAAAAAATGCATAGAAAAGAAAGTTACTAACGGATTGTTTTATCATGAAAGAGTCCTAAAAAAGGAAATTAAAGATATAAAAGATTTACATTATCATTTAGAAGAGATGGATCTTCGTGAAATTGCTACCGATGTTGGAATGTTAAATGGATTTAATACTGAATTAATTAAAAGAGTTTACATCTGTGAAAGACTCTTGAATGAGATCTCTGGTGATATAGAAGATATTTTAAACGTGACTAAAGCACAAAAAGAAACCATAAACAGTTACAAAAAATTGTCTGATGCATATAAAGACTCCCTACAAATGTCAATTCTTGAAGAATTGCTTAAAGAAAAGTCCAAAAACGAAAAAACTTCTTTAGAAAAAGAAAATTATGAGAATAAAGGATTAGTTAGAAAATTTTTCGAAACCATAAAAAAATTTAAGAGATAAATTAATTAATTAATTTCGTCCATAGAAACTAATTGTTCCTCTCCGCTTTCCATATTTTTAACTTTCACTTTATTTTCTTTTAATTCTTTTTCACCAACAAATATTACCTTCGATATTTTTTTTGAGTTCGCATAGTCTAATGCTTTTGAGATTTTAGCATTTGAGTAATAACAGTTTAATCCCTTACTTCTTAACTTTTCCGCGAGTTTTATAGCTTCTTTTTCTTGATTTATAGAAAGAACCATAATTCTTTCTATTTTGGCAAAATCTTCTTTTAAGAGCATAGATAATCTGTCTAACCCAAAAGAAAGTCCTGTTGATTGAACTTCATTAAACATATAACTTCCTCCTCCACAAATTGTTTCTTTCATCTCTTTAGTTTTTATTTCAAAAACAGAACCATTATAATACGAAAGTCCCCTTGCAAGAGCAGGATTAAATTTTATTTTAAATCCATATATCTTACAATAATTTTTTAGATTTTTTATTTCGGAATAAGATTCATATTTTTCAAAAGATTTTTCTGGTTGATTAAAAATTTTAATCAAATTTTGAGCACCATATTTTTTAAGGTTATTATAAACTTCTTTTTCTTCTAATTTATCCATCTTATCAATTTCACAAATGACTTTATCTCGATCTTCAAGTTTAATCTTCTCTTTTTCTAAAATTTCATTTAATAATTTTCTGTTATTTATGAAAATCACACTTTCAATTTCTAATTTTTCTAAAACTCTATTTACCACTGCTAAAACTTCCGCCTCACTATTCACATCAGAAGAAATTGTATCTATGTCACACTGAGTAAATTGCCTAAACCGGTTTCCAGTTACTGGTTCATCTCTAAAGACCGGACCAATAGTATATCGTTTATATGGCATTTTTTTTCCTTCCATTAATCTTTTTAATTGAAAGGTAAATTCATATCTCAAGGCTAATTCTCTTCCTCCCCTATCTTCTAATCTAAAGATATCACTTACTGCTTCATCACGAACATTCTCTCCTTGAACAAATTCTTTGAATTCTATTATGGGAGTTTCAGCAGGTTCAAATCCATAACTTTCAAAAGACTCCACTAAAATCTTTCTTATAAATTCCCTTTTCTCTGCTTCTTCTCCAGTAAAATCCTTGAATCCTTTTACAGTTTCTGTTTTCATTTTAAATTTAGGGTGGAAAGCGAGAATCGAACTCGCTTCTCACGGACCACAACCGTGCATTCTACCATTAAACTACATCCACCATAGTACATTTAATTAGGGGCAAATCTTTCTTATAAATATTTACATTAAAAATAGAGTTTAAACTAAGAATATCCGTTCTAACAATGGGGATAACTCCGAGTTTTAATTATCATAGAAAAATTATGAGCTTTAACTTTATAAAATTTTGCGTCTTAACTTTTTGAGTGACAAAATTCCTTTGAATTTAACTCTCAAGAAAATCTTATAAATCGCCTTCTCTTAAAATTTTAATGACTGACATAAACGAATATGAGAAGGAAGTTTTGGATTTCTGGGAGAAAGACCACACTTTCGAAAAATCTCTTGAAAAGACAAAAAATGGAAAACCTTACATTTTTTACGATGGACCTCCTTTTGCAACAGGATTACCTCATTACGGCCATCTACTCGCTTCAATATTAAAAGATGTTTTTCCCAGATTTTTCACTATGAAAGGAAGACTTGTAAAAAGAAATTGGGGTTGGGATTGCCATGGACTTCCCGTAGAAAACGTCGCAGAAAAAGAGCTTAAACTTAATTCTAAAGATGAAATTGAAAAAATGGGTGTTAAGAAATTTAACAATTTTTGCAAAAGTAAAGTCCTGACTTTTGCATCTGAATGGGAAAAAACAATTGATAGAATTGGTCGATGGGTTGATTTCGAAAATGGATATAAAACAATGGACACCGATTACATTGAATCCGTTTGGTGGGCGTTTAAAGAACTTTATGAAAAAGGATATTTATATGAAGGAGAAAAAATTTTAATGTACTGCCCAAGATGTTCGACTCCCCTTGCAAAATCGGAAATTGCAATGGACAACTCTTACAAAAACGTTAAAGATTTATCTGTAGTGGTTAAATTTAAAATTGTTGATGAAAAAAATACCTATGCTCTTTCATGGACAACAACTCCTTGGACACTTCCATCAAATCTTGCATTAACTGTTAACCCAAAAATTGAATATGCATTTGTCGAGGATAAAACAGATAAAAATACTTATCTTTTAGCTAAAGAACTAATTAAAAATTTCTACAAATCTGAAGAAGAATATACTATTAAAAAAATTATTTCTGGGAAAGATCTTGAAGGAAAAAAATACGAACCACTTTATCCATACTTTGAAGGCACAAAAAATGCTTTCAAATTTATACTTGGAGATTTCGTTACTGCTGAAGATGGAACTGGAATTGTCCATACTGCTCCTGCTTTTGGTGAAGACGATAATCTTGTTTGCAGAAAATATAACATTCCAATGGTTCAACCAGTTGATGAAAAAGGGAATTTTACAAAAGAAGTAACGGATTATGCAGGAGAATATGTTCATGAGATTAATGAAAAAATTGTGATTGATTTAAAAAAATCTGGTAAAGCAATACTCTCAAAGAAAGTTGAACATGAATATCCGTTTTGCTATAGATGCGACACAAAATTGATGTACAGAGCTCTTCCAGCATGGTTTGTGGATATCCAAAAAATAAAGAAAAAACTTTTGAAATTGAATGTAAAAATAAATTGGATTCCTGAATTTTTAAAAGAAGGCAGAATGAAACATAACATCGAAACTGCTCCAGACTGGAATATCACTAGAAACAGATATTGGGCAAGTGCAATTCCGATATGGAAAAATGAAGAAGGAAAAATAAAAGTAATTGGATCAATTGAAGAGCTTAAAAGGTATGCAAAAAAATTACCAAAAGGAGAAATTGATCTTCATAAAGATTTTCTTGACGACGTAAAACTAGAGATAGAAGGAAAAGAATATTCAAGAATCCCAGAAGTTTTGGATTGCTGGTTCGAATCTGGTTCTATGACCTTTGCACAATTTCATTATCCTTTTGAGAATAAAGAATTTTTTGAGAAAAATTTTCCGGCACAATTTGTAGTAGAATATATTGGACAAACAAGGGCTTGGTTTTATTATATGATGGTTTTATCTGCAATTCTTTTTGACAAAATTCCTTTTGAAAACGTTCTGACAACTGGAACTATCCTCGCTGAAGATGGTCAAAAAATGTCAAAATCAAAAAAGAATTACCCAGATCCACATAAAGTTTTAGAAAAGTATGGTGCTGATTCTTTGAGATTTTATTTATTACAATCTTCCATAATGAATGCGGATAATTTCAATTTTTCTGAAAAAGGTCTTGAAGAAGTTTACAAAAAAGTTTTGATTTTATTGTATAATGTAAATAATTTTTATTCTATGTACAAAACAAAAGACGATGAAAAAGATAATAAATCAAAAGAAGTAATGGACAAATGGATTATTTCTAGACTTAACTCTTTAATAAAAGAGGTTGGAAAAAATTTAGAAAATTATAATACTATGAAAGCTTCTTTTGAAATTAAAAATTTTATAGAAGAACTTTCAACTTGGTATGTTCGGAATTCTAGGGAAAGATTTAATGAAGGAGATATTAATGCAAGAAAAACTTTACAATATGTTCTTGTTGAAACTTCTAAAATTATTGCACCTATTATGCCATTTGTTGCAGAGAAAATTTTTCAAACAATTAATGGAAAGAAAAGTTCTGTTCATCTTGAAAATTGGCCAAAACTAGATGAGAAGAAAATTAATAAAAAACTTGAGTCTGAGATGACCTATGCAAGAACGATTGTTTCTGAAGGATTAAAACAAAGAGATCAAAACAACGTTCCCTTAAAATGGCCCCTTTCTGAAGTTGAAGTAAATTCGAAAACTAAAATCTCTAATGAATTAAAAAAAGTAATCATCCAAGAATTGAATGTTAAAAAATACTCTGAAAAACTCCATGAAAAAGATGAATTAAAAGTAAATATCAATTTTAACCTAAATTCCGAGTTAGAAGCGGAAGGATTTGCAAGGGAGATTTCCAGAAAAGTACAAGCACTAAGAAAAAAAATGGGACTTAACAAAGAAAATTTTATCGAGCTTACTCTTGAAATTGATAAGAATTTTCAACAAATTTTAGAAAAACAAAAAAAATTGTTAAAAGAAAGAACAAATTCAAAAAAAATTGAATTTATAGAAAAAATAATCAATCCTCGAGGAGAAATTGAAGAATTTACCATTAAGGAAAGAACTGGAAAAATTCAAATTGTTAGACTAATAGGGAGTAACTAACTAGAGTTACTTTTGTAGGATAGCAATATTTAAAAACTAAAAAATCCTAAAATGGTTAGACAAAATGATAGTTAAAGATGAATTTTTAAGCAGACTTCGAAAGATTTTTGATTTGAACCTTTATGAAGTGAAAGTTTGGGCTGCTCTTCTTTCTAGAGGAACTTCTACGGCAGGTGAACTTTCAACTATTTCTGATGTTCCAAGATCAAGAACTTATGATATCTTAGAATCTTTGGAAAAGAAAGGATTTATTCTTATGAAAGTTGGAAAACCAATTAAGTTTGTTGCTTTGAAACCAGAAGAAGTTGTTGAGAGAGTGAAGAAAAACCTCATGGTTGATGCAAAAGAAAAAACAAGAAGACTTGAATCTTTGAAAGGAGATGAAGTTTTGGATGAATTAACTGGACTATTCACGAAAGGGATTAAATTTGTTGAGCCTTCAGATCTTTCAGGAAGTTTAAAGGGAAGACAAAACCTTTACAACCATTTGGATATGATGGTTAGAGATGCTGAAAAGACAATTACAATGGTTACAACTGCTGAAGGATTGAATAGAAAACTTGAAGCATTGATGGCAAGTTTTGAAAAAGTTAAAAAAAGAGGGGTAAAAATAAGAATTGCTGCTCCAATTGATAAAAATAATATTCAAATAGCTAGAGAATTAAAAAAAGTTGCTGAAGTTAAAAATTTGGAGAATATTAAAGCAAGATTTACGATAATTGATTCTAACCAAATAATGTTTATGCTTTTGGATGATGAAAAATTCCACCCTAATTATGATGTGGGTGTTTGGATAAATACTGAATTCTTTGCTTCAGCATTAGAACAAATGTTTGAACTTGCTTGGAACGAAATGAAACCAATTAAGTAAAACTTCTTAATTCAAACTTTTTAGCGTCCCAGAAACCTTTATTAGTTCTATTTTCTCTGAATAAATTGCCAACGAAGCCTTTACTTTGTCAAGAGATTTCCTATTTACTGAAACTATATTCTCTTTGATCCACATTGGAGAAGCCTCACTTAATCCTAAGGTCCCAACAAATTCTTTAATTGCATTTGTGAAATTTTTTTTCAAGTCTTTTCCTTTAATCAAAAGATATCTTCTTTTTTCTCTATGAGAGGGAATAAGTGATTTCATTGATAAAACATGTTTTGAACCTTTATATTTTTTTGTTAGAAACCATTTTAAAGTTATTTTTGTTGAAAAGAATATAAAATGGAAATTTGTACGGTTGGCGGATTTGAAGAAGTTGGAAAAAATATGACTGCAGTTAAAATTGGAGAGGAAGTTTTTATATTTGATTGCGGATTTTTTTTACCAGGAATAATTGAACTTCAAGAACAAGAAAAAATTGGATATAGTCTTCCTGGACTAAGAAGAGTTGGAGGAGTCCCTGATGATAGAATTCTCGACCAATTAGGTTGGAGAGAAAAAGTAAAAGCAATATTTTTGTCTCATGCTCATTTGGACCATATAGGTGGACTTACGTTTCTTGCAAATAGATACCCTCATGTTGAGATTTTTGGAACTGCATTCACAATGAAAGTTTTGGAATCCCTAATTGAAGATGCTGGAGTAAAAATAAATAATTCTTTAAGAGTTGTTAATTCTGATTCGAGACATAAAATTAAGTCTAGCAAAGAAGGAATTGAAATTGAGTTTGTTCATGCAACTCATTCGACATTGGATTGTGCATATCTAGCATTACATACTAAAGAAGGAATTTTCTTTTATTCTCTTGATTTAAAATTTGATAATCATCCGACTCTTGGAAATCCTCCTAATTACCAAAGACTTAAGGAATTAGGAAAAGAAAAAGTTAAGGCACTTGTTATAGACTCCCTTTATGCTTACACTGAAAAGAAACCCGGCGGAGAAAAAATTGCTGAACATCTTTTAGAAGATGCATTTTCAAAAGTGAATCAAGGAGATAAAGCCTTGTTCATTACGACATTTTCAAGCCATATCGAAAGATTAAATAACATTGTGAAAATCGGTCAGAGAACAAATAGGGAAATCGTTTTTCTTGGAAGAAGTCTTGCAAAATATGTTGGTTGTGCATTAAAGATTGGCAAATGTCCTTTTGCAAACAAAGTTAAAATCGCCAAATATAGGGGTCAAGTAGACTCAATTTTAAAAAAAGTTGAATCAGGTAGGGGAAGATATCTAATTGTTTGTACTGGCCACCAAGCAGAAAAAAATTCAATTTTAGACCGAATATCCAGAGGAGATACCTATTTCAAATTTAGAGAAGGAGATAATTTGATATTTTCTTCAAGCGTTATCCCCACAGAAGTAAATCTTGAAGCAAGAGAAAAGCTTGATGCGAAATTAAGAAAAATGGGAGTTAAAATACAAGTTGATGTTCATGTTCACGGACATGGAAGCAGAGAAGACATGAGAGAATTAATTCAAATGTTAAAACCTGAACATGTCATTCCGGCACATGGATCACAAGTTCAAGAAAAACCCCTAATTGGTCTAGCTGAAGAATTTGGATACATTGAAGGGAAAACTTCTCACCTAAAAAAGAATGGTGAAATCATTACAATCTAAAAAGACAAATTTTTAAACAACAAACTCCTTTTCTGTGGATGGTAAAAGAAGATGACTATCTCTTAGCAAATCAAGAAATTCTTGGTGGACTTAAAGCTGCAATTGAAAGAGGCCAAAACTTGAAAGAAGCAATGATGACTTTCTATCAAGCTGGATATAAAAAAGAAGAAATTGAAGATGCTGCAAGAGCTTATATCTATCTTCAAAGAGGGAATTCTGAAGTTGAAGTTTTAAATAAAGAAAAAGAAGAAACTAAAAGTCCGAACAAAGAAAAAGTGGTTAGCGGATTTAATATTAAAAAAGAAAGTCAAACTGAATATTCAGGAGTTCAAAAAACATTTGTTCCATTAATTGGGGGAGAAGGTAAAGAAGAAAAATCCGGAAAGAAAGTTGTACAAAAGATTTCTGGATATAATGATCAAAAAGATTTAACTCAATTCAAGAGCAGCGCTGTGACAAGTATTTTGGTTGTAACTCTTTTAGTCCTTATTGGAATTCTTGCATTGGTCTTTTTATTCAAATCTGAATTGATTGATTTTATAAATGGTCTATTTGGATAAAAATGTCTCTCGTCTATGAACCTTCTGAAGATTCTTATTTATTGCAAGAAGTCTTGATGAATCATTTAAAAAAGAGATCAAAAAAAATCAAGATTATTGAAATAGGAGTAGGATCTGGAATTCAACTTGAAACATTAAAAAAAATGGGCTTCGAAAATCTTTTCGGAGTAGATAAAAACGAGGATGCAATTAATCTTTGCAAACAAAAAGGATTTGAAGTGATTTGGTCCAACCTATTCTCTAACATAAAAGAAAAATTTGATTTAATTATATTTAATCCTCCATATCTTCCTGCAGATAAAAGAGAGGATACCGAATCTGCAATTTCAACAAGTGGTGGAAAAAATGGTTCTGAATTAATTAATAAATTTTTAGTTGAAGCTAAAACTCACCTTAAGATAAAAGGAAAAATAATTTTGCTTGTTTCTAATTTAACAAAAGGAATTGATTGGAAAAAATATACTAAAAAATTACTTGTAGAAAAAAAATTGTTTTTTGAAAAATTAGAAGTTTGGGAGTTAAAAGTATAACTTATTTTAATTCATTAAGAATTTCGGGAATTCTTTCAACTTCTTCGAAGTGACCCTCATCTTTTTTTATGACTATTTTTCCCCCTAACCCTACTTCAAATTTTTTCCATTCCTTTGGTGAAACGAACTGATCATTAGTGGAAAAAATGCAAGTTATATTTCCAGTATGATCAAGAACCCTTTCAAGTTCAATTTTATTACTAAGCCAAGGATGGGCAATTTTTAATTCTTCAGATTTAAGACCAATCAAATCCAACCACGGAGCAACAAAAACACAACCACCTACCTTGAGATGTTTATGGCTTTTTTCTAAAAACCTCATAATCGTTTGACATCCAATACTATGACCTACAAAAAACGTTTTTTCATCAATATTCTTGATATTTTCTTCTAAATAACCAACCCAATCTTCAATTTTTGGTTCTTTGGTGTTTGGCATATCAAAAGCATGAACCTCAAATCCTTTTTCTTTTAACTCCGCCTCAAGCCATTTAATCCAAGGCATGTTTGAATCAAAACCCCATCCATGAAGAATGTAAACTGTTTTCATATGTTCCATTAAAACCATTTCAAAGTTTTTAAAGCCTTTAGTCATATCTTTCAAAGAAAATTTGATCTCTTGAAATGCCCATTTTTAGAAGTTTTTCTTTAACTCCTTCAACCATCTCTTTTAGCCCACAAATGTAAAAATCTCCTTTGAAATCTTTTGGAACTATCTTTTCTAAAAAATCCTGAACATGTCCAATAAAAGGATAATCTTTATTTATTGGCCTACTCAAAATGTTATGATACTCAAAGTTTTCATGAATCAACTTAAGATTTGCTAATTCATTTTCGCAACACAAACCGAATTCTGTCCGATATCCCCTTAATAGGATTATTTTGTTTTGAAAATTATTTTTTAAAAGATTAAAAATCATGCTTCTAAATGGTGCAAATCCTGTTCCTGCACTTATGAACATTAACTCATTTTTTTGATTTCTTAATACAAAAGAACCAAGTGGGCCTTTCATTTCAATTTTTTCATCTATCTTCATATCAAAAAGAACTCCTGAAGCAAAACCATCTTTAACTTTCTTGAAACATATAGAAATAAACCCCTTTTCATGTGGACTTGAAAAGATAGAATAAGAACGCAAAATCCTCTTTCCTTCATTGTAAAAGGCTATAGTTACATACTGTCCAGCCTTAAATTCAAAATTTTCAGGAACTGAAAATTTTAAAATTTTAGTATCTTCATTAAGAAGCTTGCTTTCGATCAGCTTTGAGGTAAACCTTTCTCCATCCATGATTTATAATAAAAAAAGACCTTTATATAATTTTATTCAATTATCTTTAAATACCTTTGACTTTTTGAAAATATGAGGAGAAAAAATGGTGAATTTTGCACACTTTGCTGATGTACATTTAGGAGGATGGAGACAGGGTCCAATGCAAGATTTAAATTTTATGGCTTTTCAAAAAGTAGTAAAAACTTGCATAGAAAGAAAGGTCGATTTTGTATTGATTGCAGGGGATTTATTTGATTCTGCTTATCCTCCAATTGAAATCTTAAAGGAAACCTTTGCAGAATTTAAAAAACTAAAAGATGCAAAAATTCCTGTTTTTATTATTGCTGGTTCTCACGATTATTCAATTTCTGGAAAAACCTTTTTGGATGTTCTTGAAAAAGCTGGATTCTGCAAAAATGTATTTGACGCCGAAAATAGAGGAGATGAAATTCGACTTTCCCCTGTTGTTCATAATGGAGTCGCAATTTATGGATATCCAGGAAAAAAATCTGGATTAGAAGTTCCAGATATAAAAAAAATAAAATTAGAAGATGCCCCTGGAATGTTTAAAATTCTGATGTTACATACTACTCTGGATAAAGTTAGAGGAGTTTTGCCAATTGAATGTGTGGAAATGGATTCCCTTCCAGAAGCAAATTATTATGCTCTTGGGCACATACATGTTGACTTTAAATATAAAAATTTAATTTATCCTGGTCCAGTATTTCCAAATAATTTCACTGAACTTGAAACTGTGGAAAACGGAAGCTTTTATATTATTGATACTGAACTTTTAGATCCCTTTGAAAAAATAGAAATAAAATTAAAAGAAATAGAAATTGTAGACTTGGAAATTAAAAAGTCCTCGGAAAATTACGAAAAAATAATTAATGAACTTCAAAAAAGAAACTTACTGGATAAAATTGTTCTCCTTAGAATTTCTGGCGAACTTGAAAATCAAAAAATATCCGACTTGAAATTGGAAAAAATTGAAAATTACTGTTTTGAAAACGGGGCTTATTTTTTCTTGAAAAATACCCATGACCTAAAAACAAGTGATATTGATTTTAATATGGAAGTAAAAAATAAAGATAATCTTGAAGAAGAGGCAATAAAAATTTATTCTAAAGAAAATCCGTCCGAATTTAATAATTTAATTCCTCAACTAATGAATGTTCTTTCAATTGAAAAACAGGAGGGAGAAACTATTGATTCTTTTAACACAAGACTTTTAGAAGATTCAAAAAAAGTTTTAAATATCCTATGATTATAAAAAGAATCGTCTTAGATAATATTAGAAGTTATGAACATGAGGAAATAGAATTGAAGCCGGGTTCTACTCTCTTATCTGGAGATATTGGCTCTGGAAAAACTTCTATTCTTCTTGCAATTGAATTTGGACTCTTTGGATTACAACCAGGTCAGAGAGGATCTGCTCTTTTAAAAAATGGGAAAGATGAAGGAAGCGTTTCAATTGAGTTTGACATTGACGGGAAAAATGTCTTAATTGAAAGAAAACTAAAAAGAGGCAAAAATATTTCACAGGATTCCTCTTCAATTACCATTGATGGGGAAAAAGAAGAGATTTCTGTTAGTGAATTAAAACAAAGGGTTTTGGAAATTTTAAATTATCCTCAAGAATTCTCCAAAAAGCAAAATCTACTTTACAAATTTACAGTTTACACTCCTCAAGAAGAGATGAAAGCAATAATTCTTGAAGATTCTGAAGTTAGAATAAATACTTTGAGACACGTTTTTGGAATTGACAAATATAAGACAATCATAGAAAATGCTGGCGTCTTACGACTTAAACTCCGTGAAGAGAAAAGACTTCTGGAAGGAGTAACTTCTAATCTTGATGAAGATAAAAAAGAGATTTCTAAAAAAGAGGAAGAATTGGAAAAACTAAAAAAAAGTACAAAGGAATTTGAATCAAATCTTAATTTAAGTTTGAAAAAGAGAAAAGAGAAAGAGAAAGAGAAAGAGGAAATTTCTATTAAAATTGAAGAGAAGAATGAGATAAAACAAGAACTAGGAAAATCGAGGATGCTTGCCCTTTCAAAAATGGAAAATGCTTCGAATAATGAAAAAAGATTAAAAGAAGTAAAAAATGAGATTGAAAATTTTAATTTGATAAATGTCAACGAAAAGAAAATTGGAGATATCGAAAAAAATATTTTTGAAAATAAACAGGAAAGAGAAAAAATAGGAGAACTAAGCATAAAAATAAACTCTGAAATTGAAATGTTAAAAACTAAAATCGAAGAACATAACAAACTCCATAATACAATGTCTGATCTAAAAGTCTGCCCAACATGTCAACAGGATGTTGATGCGGTCTATCGGGCAAATATTTTAAACAAGACTTACAACGAAATTTCTCACTCTAAGAACCGAATTGAAGAGCTTACAATCCAAAGAAATGAAAATATTAAAAAATTCAAAGAGATCGATGCTAAAATATTTTCTTCTGAAAAAGAATTGACCGATTTAAAGATTTTAAAAATGAAATATGAAGGAATAATTGAAAAGGAAAAGCTCCTTCAAGAGCTTGAAAGAGAAAATCTTTCTCTAAAAAAAGATTTAATTTTACTTAACAAGCATATTAATAATTTAAATGATTCACTTTTCAAAATTTCTAAATTTGATATCTTATCTAATGAAAAAGAGAAAGAACTAAAAGAAGCTATGAAACAAGAAAAAATTGCAGAGATTAAGCTTATGGAAGTTCGAAAAGTAATAGAAGTTTATTCTAAAACAATTTTAGAATTTAAAGAAAAAGTCAAAAAAATTGAAGAAATAAAGAAAAACCTTGATTATATAACTCAACTCGAAAATTGGCTCAGTAAAAAATTTGTTCCTGTTGTTACATTTTTAGAAAAGAATGTTATGGCCTCCTTGAAAAAAGAATTTTCTAAACTTTTCTCTGAATGGTTTCAGACTCTTGTTTCAGATAATTTTGTAGTCAGATTAACCGATGATTTCACTCCAATAATTGAACAACAAGATTATGAATTAGATTATTCATATTTATCTGGAGGTGAAAGAACAGCGATTGCTCTTGCTTATAGACTTGCCTTAAACCAAGTTATCAATTCTTTGATGAGTAAGATAAAAACCAGAGAATTGGTTATTCTTGATGAACCTACCGATGGATTCAGTGACCAACAGCTTGACAAAATGAGAGGTGTTCTCGAACAGTTAAAAGTCAAACAATTAATTATTGTTTCGCATGAACAAAAAATTGAGAGCTTTGTTGAAAATGTAATCAAGTTCAAGAAAGATTATGGAATTAGCCGAAAAGAATAATTAAATCTTTCCTAATTTTTTTCCAAGAATTTTTATTTCTTTTAATTCTTGCTCTAATTCTGAAAGCCCTTCAAGGAAAAATTCTTTGCTAATTTCAATTCCTAACTCTTTAAAGATTTCCCTTGGTTTTTTACTTGTTCCCGTTGATAAAAAAACTTTTATCTTCTCAATAAATGAATTATCTTCATTATACTTTTTTTGCATCGCCTTAGAAATTAAAAGACCTGATGCATAAGAATAAACATAAAAATACATTCTTATATGTTCCCAGTAAATCCACCAAAGATGAGCATTTTGCATTTCGACTGATTCACCCATGTATTCCGACATATGTTTAACAAAAAGTTGTCCGATTTTTTCTTTTGAGAGATAGCCTTCTTTTCTGTAAATTTCATGCAATTCTAATTCAAAAAGATAAAGAGCTATTTGCCTTAAAATTGAAGAAATATCATCTTCAAGCTTCATTACTTTCAAGTAAAACCTTTCTTCTTCATTTAACTCATTAAAAACTTCTTTGTAAACAAAATCCTCCATAAAAGTTGATGCAACCTCTGCAGTCGATTTTGAATTTTCGTAATAAAAAGGGCCTTCTTTTTTCATAAGAGTCCCATTTATAGCATGCCCCATCTCATGAGCAATTACTGCAACATCTCTTAATTTTCCAGCATGATTAAGAAGGACATAAACCGGATCGCGAAGTTTTGAATGAATACAAAAAGCTCCCCCATTCTTTCCAGCTTTAGGAAAAAAATCAATTTTACCCGAACCAAGCATATCATCAAATATTTTTAAGAATTCTTTATCTAAATTTGAAAAAACTGTCTTTACGATTTCTACTGCTTTTTCTGCATCAAAATTTTTATCGATTTTTTTTATTTCTGCATTTCTTTCAAAGTATCCAAATTTTTTCTTTCCCATGAGCTTTGCTTTTAATGTGTAAAATTCTCTAGAGATTGAAAATTTCTCCTTAACTGCCTCTAAAATTGCGTTTATGAATTCTAGATCTATTAAATCTTCTTTCATTCTTGATTCATCTGCTCTCTCAAAACCTCGCAATTCATCATTAATCTTTGCTTCTTCTAAAACTGCATTAAGTTCAAATTCTGCTACATCTTCATATTTTTGAAGAATATCCTCAAATGATTCTTTAGCCGAAACCCTCACTTTTTTATTTTGAGACCTCATTAAGTTTAGTAACTCTGGATAAACAAATTCTTTTTTTGTTCCATCTTCATCTAAACTTTTTCTTTTCTCTTTTGATAAAAGAGATTTTAACATATTTACCCACATTTCATAAGAAGCACTTTGTTTTAGAGAAAGAATTTTTTCTTCTTTTTCTGAAAGAATGTATTTTGCATTTTCAAAGAAGTCCTCTAAAAAAGGTTTGTATTTTTCAAGTGTAGATTTGACCAGGAATTCTTTTCTTTTTTCCTCAGAAACTTTTGATAAGCTCACAAAAAAAAATAATATTTTATTTCCCTGATCTTTTGAAAACTTGTCAATATCTAAATATCTTCTTCTTGTTTCAGTATCACTCTGATCAAGCTCTTGTTTTAACCAATAATATAAATGTTCACTTCCACCACTTGAAAATTCTTCGGAAATTTTTTCTAGCTCATCTAAAGCTTCTTTTAACTTTTCTGGATTTTCAAGATATGACTGATCTTTTTCCCATTTATCCTTAAATTTGTCATGAAGAATTGTTGAAAATTCACGTTCGCCTTTAAAATTCCCTTCAAGAGAGCCCAAATCCCAGTCTATTTTCATGAAAACCAAAAAACAGAAATCTTTATAAATTATTAGTTCCGTTTAAGATTGTAAATTCTAAATTTTTATTAGAAAGATGGATACAAGAGACATTGTTAAAACAGGTACTACTATTTTAGGAATAGTTTGTAAAGACGGAGTTGTAATGGCTGGAGATAACCGTGCAACGATTGGAGGATCTTTAATCATGTCCAAAGATGAAAAAAAAGTTTATCCTCTAAATGATTACCTTGTTTTTTCTGGATGTGGTTCTGCAACCGAAATTCAAAAAGTTTCAAAGATTTTGACCGCAGAATTAAAATTAAAATTCCTTAAATCGAAAAGCAGGCCTAGTGTAAGACAATCTGCCTCTTTACTTTCAAACGTACAAGTTTCACAAAGCGCGTTTATTTTGGCCGGATTTGATGAAGATGGATCGACTTCACTTTATGAAATTACTGGAGGGTTTTTAAAAAAAATTGAAGATTACACTGCAAGCGTTGGTTCTGGAATGCCTTATTCATTAGGATTTTTGGAAAGAGCTTGGAAACCGACATTAACTGTGAAAGAAGGCATTGAACTTGCAATTGAATCAATAAAAGCTTCCTCGGCAAGAGATGTTGGATCTGGAAATGGAATTGATGTTTATACTTTAACAAAAGATGGGATTAAGAAAGTTATTTCTCAGAAAGTTGAAGAAATATACAAAAATAGAGAATAATTTTATTTGAAAATTTATATTTAGAAAATGTTAGAAATCTTAACAAACATTATAGAGAGACTTCATGGAGAAGTTTCCGAAGCTTCATTTGAAGGAGCAAACATAGTTCTTTATACAAAGAATGAGAAATTTTTCAAGAATGACGAAGGAAAAATAAAAGAAATTGTAAATGAACTTAAAAAAAGGATCGAACTTAGGGCAGACACAAAAATTTTGTTAGATAAAGAAATTGTCGAGAAAAAAATAAAAGAAATTGTGCCCGCTGAAGCTGAAATTACTGAAATTCTTTTTGATTTGCATAGAAGTCTCGTTACGATTGAAGCTAAAAAACCTGGACTAGTTATTGGGAAACAGGGCTCTATTATGGATGAAATAAAAAAAGAGACCCTTTGGACTCCACAAGTTCAAAGAAGTCCCGCTATTAAATCAAAGATTACAGAAAATATTCGGAGTGTTCTTTACGAGAAAAATAAAGATAGGAGAAAATTCTTAAATGATGTTGGAGAAAAGATTTATTCTAGATGGACCCAAGAAAAATCCGATGGGTGGGCAAGAGTAACTTTACTTGGTGGAGGAAGACAAGTTGGAAGAAGTTGCTTTTTGTTGCAAACTCCAAATTCAAAAGTTATGCTTGATTGTGGAATTGATGTAGCTTCTTCTGGAGTAGATAAATTTCCAGTTTTTAATATCCCTGAATTTGACATTTCTCAACTTGACGCAATAATTATTTCTCATGCTCATTTGGATCATAGTGGACTCTTGCCTTATATGTATAAAATGGGTTATAAAGGACCAACTTACATGACTGCTCCAACACGAGATATTTCTTCACTTTTAGCTCTTGATTTTATTGGGGTTTCATACAAACAAGCTGCAACACCAATTTTTTCCTCCGCAGATATAAGTGAAGCAGTAAAGAGGACTATTTGTTTAAATTACGGAGAGGTTCATGATATTGCTCCAGATATAAGAATTACATTTTACAACGCCGGACATGTTTTGGGTTCTGCACAAGTTCACATTAACATTGGAAACGGTTCACATAACTTCCTTTATTCTGGAGATACAAAGTACGGAAGAACTAGACTTTTAGATCCGGCAGTAAATAAATTTCCTAGAGTTGAGACTGTTCAAATGGAATCCACATATGGTGGGAAAAATGATATATTGCCTCCTAGAAAAATAACCGAAGAAAGATTTATACAAATGGTTAAAGAGACCATTGAAAAAGGTGGAAAAGTTTTACTTCCAGAACTTGGACTTGGACATGCACAAGAGACTATGCTTAGGGTTGAAGAAGCTATAAGATTAGGTGAACTTCCAAAAATTCCAATGTATGTTGATGGAATGATTTGGGATATTAATGCAATTCATACTGCTTATCCAGACTTTTTATCTGCAAATATTAGAAATCAAGTTTACCAAGATAATAATCCATTTACCTCTGATGTTTTTTCTAGAGTTGGTTCTCCTCAAGAAAGAAAAGTTGTAATAGATGGAGGGCCGTGCATTGTTATTGCAACCTCCGGTATGCTTGTGGGCGGTGCTTCGGTTGAATATTTGAAACACTTTGCTGAGAACGCTAATAATTTGCTTATTCTTAGTTGTTATCAAGGACCTGGTTCTATTGGACGTCAACTTCAAGAAGGTGCTAGACGAATAATCATAGAAGATGAAGGTGGAACAAAACCTTTAGATGTAAACATGAGAGTTGAACTAGTGAATGGACTTAGTCCCCACTCTGGAAGAAATGAACTTATGAATTATATTAAAAATATGGAACCTAAACCAAAGAGAATTATTATAAATCATGGTGAAGTTTCAAAATCATTGGACCTTGCTTCATCTATTTACAAGGCTGAAAGAATTGAAACAACAGTTCCAAGAGGACTTGAAACTCTAAGATTGAGATAAAGTTATAAACAATTTTTTCTTCTAAGTTTTAAACCAAAATGAAACATAATGTTAAAATAACAATCATAATTCTTGTAATGTTTTTGTTAACTCAATTTATTGGACTTTATGTTGTGAATAGCTATGCTTCACAGAAAGTTGTTGATGGGCAGATGGTTAACAATACTGGGAAAATTTTACCCTATGGTATGGGAATCCAAGAAGAGGACCAAAATTTTGATTTGACTTCGACTTTATTTTCACTTTTATTTTCTTTAATAATTGCAATTTCTCTTATCTTTTTTTTAATTAAAATAAAAGCAAAATTTATTATGAGAACTTGGTTTTTTGTCGTTTCGACAATTGCCCTGGGTATCTCATTTACTGCATTTTTGCCATCAATAAAATATGCTTCTTGGATTGGATTGGCTATTGCTTTACCATTTGCAATTGGAAAAATTTACAAAAGAGAAATAGTTACTCATAACTTGACGGAACTATTTATTTATCCTGGAATTGCTGCAGTATTTGTTCCAATTTTACAAATTTTTTCTATAATCATTCTTTTATTTGTGATATCAATTTATGACATGTGGGCGGTCTGGAAATCAAAGATAATGCAGAAAATGGCCAAATTTCAAATGGAAGAAGTTAATGTATTTGGAGGCTTTTTTATCCCCTATGCTTCTAAAAAAGTTAAAAATAAAATAAAAGAATTAAAAATTAAGTTTAGTTCTAAAAAAAAGCTTCAAAAAGAATTTGAAAAGTCTAAACTAAAGATAAGTCTTGCCATTCTTGGAGGAGGAGATATTGTTTTTCCGATTATCGCTTCGGGAGTTGTATTGAAAGTCTGGGGAATCATTCCTGCTCTTATTGTAACACTTGGGGCTTTTTTGGGATTAATGGGCTTGCTTATTTTTTCAGAAAAGAAAAAGATGTATCCTGCAATGCCGTTCATAACCGCGGGAATTTTTTTAGGGATGCTGATTAGCTGGATTTTTATTATCTAGAATTTTTTATTTTTGGGATACTTTTTTGTTTATTGTTACTCCTATTAAAAAACGACAGCATAGAAAGATTTATAAATGTGTTGTTACTTGGGAGTGCATGAAGAAAGAAAAAATGAATCATTATGCGAATGTTGCTATGAATAATGGAAATTATGGAAAACAGGTTAAAAATTTTGGAAAAAGTTTAGGTTTAGAAAAAAAATTTCTAAGAAGAATTCTTGAAGATGAAAATTCTATGATAAAGTACAAAATAAAAATGGAAATCTCCAAGACTAGGGTAGAAGATTGGCGTCAAACAGAAACAAATTATATAACAAAAACCATTCTTGATATTTATGCTAAGGACGAAGAAAAAGCAAAATTTATTTATAATAATTTAAAAGAATTATATCAAAAAATTAATGAAAAAAATGGAGAAAAAGGATTAGGAGTTCGGATTTGGACCACTCTTCCTTTGGGAGATTCAAAAGAAAATGATATTAAAAAATGATTTAGTTGCTAAGATAAAAGATTACTTTGAACTTAATATTTATGAAACTAAAGTTTGGTTAGCCTTACTTGGAAAAGGATCTGCCTCTGCAGGAGAGATTGCTTCTATTTCCGGAGTACCAAGATCAAGAACTTATGATGTTTTGGAATCTCTTGAGAAAAAAGGGTTCGCTTTAATAAAACTTGGAAAACCCGTAAAATATCTTGGAGTTAAACCACGAATGATTCTTGAAAAAATGAAAAACAATGTAAGAGCTGAATCTGAAGAAAAACTACAAATTTTATTGAACATAAAAGAAACTGCTGAATTCAGCCAACTTGAAGAACTTTATACTGTTGGAATCAACCCCGTGAAAAGAGAAGACCTTTCAGCTTCAATAAAAGGAAGAAGTACTATTTCTAGTCATCTAAGCGAAATAATCGAATCTGCTAAAGAAGAAGTTATTGTATGCACAAATTTCAAAGAAATGAAAATCAAGGAAAAATTATTCATGGAGACTGTTAGTTTACTTAAGAAAAAAGGTGTAAAAGTTAAAGTCGCACTTTCTGGAAATCCTGAATTAATCAAAAAACTCTCAGAGACTATGAAGATAAAAATCACTCCCGTTGAAGTTGATGCAAAATTCTTTATTGTAGACCGAAAAGAGATTTTATTCTACTTGAATAGAGAATCGACAAAAGAAGATCAGGCCATATGGTTAAACTCAGACTTTTTTTCAGAAGCTTTTGCTGACCTTTTCGAAATCGCGACGAGGAATGAGAATGAAAAATATCGTTAGTCAGGATGATTTTGATTTATATTTAAATCTTCAAGGGTATACTCTTCTTGAAAAAATTGAACCAAGTTCAAGACTTGTAAACTTAGCTAGAAAAGGGAACCAAAAAATGATTCTTAAAAGAGATTATTCTTATGAAAATCAAACAATCATTGAAAATAGGATTCTAGATAAATTAAATGGATTAGAAAGATTACCTAAGAAGATTACATTTGAGGACAATTTGATAAAAAATAAGTCTTCTTCTCCGACTTATTTTGGATTATGTAATTATTTCCTTGCTGAACAATATATTGATGGAGATCAATACGATTATGAACAACTTTCCACTAATGAAGAGCAAAAACTTAAAGAGATGATAGAAACATTTCATAAGGAAGGATACTCCAGATTAGATCTTGAAAGATCCTCTAATTTTATATTAACCCCTTTTGGAGAATTATACCTTGTGGACCTTGGATTTGCTATTCAAAAAGATAATCCACAATTTGATTTTCACGTAAAAAAAGATTTGTCTAATTTAGAAGATTTATTAAAACAGTCTTTAAAAAATTAAAATGATTCCTACAAAAGATTTAGTTAAATCGTGCATTGATGAGGTTAGACCCTTAGTTGAACAAGAAAGCCAGCTAAAAATTCCAGAAAAAGATTTACCAATAAAATTAAAAAAAATGATACTTCAAGATGTTTCTTTGTGTGCAATAGTAAGGGATGAAAAACTGAATCCCGCAGGAGGAATTGAAAGATTTGTAATCTCACATGTACCTTTTGTTGAAGAAGCCATAATTGTTGACACGGGTTCTCTCGACGGAACAAGAGAAATTTTGGAAGGATTACAACAAAAATACAAAAATCTAAAAGTTTTTGATCATAAATTTGAAGGTTTTGCTGATGCAAGAAATTATTCTTTATCTAAAGCAAAAACCAAATACACTTTAGTTCTTGATGCAGATGAATTAATAACTTATCAGCACCCAAACAATGATTGGGAAAAAATAAAAGACATTTTAGAATTAAAAAAAGACAGATATCTTTTTGAAATGAGGTGGATTCTTCCAGATGGACAAGAATATTTTAGAGGAGATGCACACAATGGAAGATTAGCATTAAGATCAAAAGCAAATTATGCTAAGCTATTACATGAAAGATTAAACGAAAAAGATTTTGAATTACCCTCTTTTGAATCAAAAATTTTTATAAGACATTTTATTTCTCAACTAGAAACTTTAAAGGAAAAAAATGAAAATTGGTATAAACAACCAAATTTAATGTTTTCTCTTACCGACGAAGATAGCTTCAAGGAAGAGATAATTTCTAAATGTATTGCTCCTTCTCAAGTTAAAGGGTTCTCAAATTGGAAAGCCTATAATCCTCAAAGAGATCTTTACGAATAAAATTCGATTCCCGAGATATACATCTCTTTAACTTTTCTCTTGTTTTTTTTAACCCACTTTTGAAGAAATTCTTTTCCTGAAAGATTAATTTTTTCTGAAGCATAAAATCTCCCTTTCTTTTCAAAAATTTTATCATGCTCTTTTTTGAATTTAAGAGAATTTTTCTCATCTTTAATTGAAGGACCTTGAAAAATTCTTTCCTTTTTTTGTTTTAGTATAAAATAACCTCTTCCAGATTTATTTTTATGGTATTCAAAATCCTTCTTTTTTATTTCGAAAGAGTTCTCCATCTCTTTTGATAAATGATTAAAAAATTTCAAAAGCTTAGTTCCTGCAATATCCCCTGCTTCTTTTTTAGTTTTTATGTCTACAGATAAAAATTCAAATTTTCTTTTCTCTGCTTCATCTTTAATTTTTGAAAAATCTAGTTTTTTCTCTTTAAAAAAATCTACAGTAGGGTTTTTCAAGAAATTTTTTGCACGCTCTTTAAATCGTTCATAAGTCTCTTGAGAAAGGGCAGCTAAAACATTTCTTGCTTTGTAAGTTGGATCCACTAAAATGATAGGCGAATCTAATTTTGAACCATTCATATCCAAAAGAACATTTTCTTTCTTGTATAATTTTTCAATGTCTATTATTAACTTTTCTTTTTTTTCTGCAATTAACTTTTTTAAAAAATTCTCAAAACTTCCAAAATGATAAATTAAAAGTTCAATGGAGTACCCGCTAAATCCGTTCACATAGGATTCTGCACCATAAATCTTTGAAGATTTTAAAAATGCTTTTGCGAGTTTTATTCCGTCGAGAACTTTTTTTGACTTTACCTTTTTTGCTATGTAGTTGACATGAGAATAGCTTAAATCTGTGATATTTACTGCTTCCTTGGAGCTTTTTATTTTTTTAACTGGAACAATCTCAAAAAAAACAGATTTTCCAATATTCGCTCTGAAATAGTCTCTTGATCCATGAACCATAGATAAATTTTTTGTTCCCTTTAAAATTTTTTCTGAAAGAGATTTATACTCTTTTTCTGAATATTGTTTTCCAAATCTTAAAAAAAGATCAATATCATAAAATTCTCCTCTTATCAAAGTTTTTTTTGCATAACTTCCTCCTACAAAAATTTCCGCATCAATTTTTAATTTTTTTATCCTTTCTTTTGTATTAACCAAAAAATTAGATAGAGAATTTTTCATAAATTCTAATTCATCTTCGTTAGGATTTATCTCCCTCAAAACTTCGTTCAGCACTAAATTAAGTTTATTCTTCATAAGAAAATTAAGGGAAATCCCTTTTTAATTTTATTTGAACTTCTCAGGCTTCAAATCTTTATATTCGGGGTTTTCTCTAAGCGTCCTTGCAATGTCAATTAAATATTTCCCCTCTTCAAGTTGATAAACTAATGGCTTTTTTGTATTAAAAATATTTGCTAAGTCTAACTCAAACTTTCCTTCTCCTGTTACTCTAACTGATTCGAAATCTAAAATTATAGGGGTGCTTTCTTCTTCTAACCCGGATATTGCCCTAATATCTTTCTCAATTTGTTTTTTATCTTTCTCCGGAATCTCAATAACTTTTTCTCTGAGTCTTTCAAATTGTTCTTCCCTAACATAAAAGAAAAATCTACTGTGACAACCAGAACATCCTTCTAAAAGCTCCTTACTTCCCGTAGGAATAACTCTTGAACATTTAACACATTGGTGAGGCATTAATTAGCAAAGATGCTTGGACTTAAAAATATTTGGTAAAATTCTACTTATTAAGCATTAATTCAATTTTCTTAGGATCTCTCTTTATTTCTTTAACAATTGAAGCTGGTCCAATTATTGTAATTGCTCCTAAATCCCCTCCAGAAAGGCTCATAACAAGTCTATTCTTGAATTTGTCAAGAACACTGAGTCTCTCTTCGGAGCTTATCACTGCAAGTTCTATTCCTTTGAAATTTTTTACATGATCTATCATTGCCATGGTATCTTCTATCAATCTTGTCTCTTCTTCTGGCCTTAATCTCCCCTGTAAAATAAGAATATAATTTTCAAAAGCGAGATCTAAAATTTTCCTTATCCTTTCCGTACTTCCAAGATGCTTGATTTCTGAATAAGGTATAAATCTAATTGAAAAACCCTTTATTTTTTTATTTTTTAACATCTCTTTTTTTACCATCTTATCTTACTTTTTTTGCTAGTTTAAAAATTTCGTCGTAAAAACCGTCTAGATTTTTTCCGTATTTTGCACTCATTCCGATTACGGGATATTCTGGAAAAGCCTCTTCAATTTTTTTTACATTCGCTTTTCTTAAGTCAGATTTATTTGCTACAATGAGAACTGGAATTTTTCTTGCCACAAGATTTCCAATAATTGTGATATTTACTTGATTGTAAGGATTTTCAGTTGCATCAAGAACAATAACCACTACGTCCATATCATCAAGCCATTTTATACTTTCAATTATTCCCTGAGTTGCTTCCTTTGCTCTTATCTTAGCTTCCTTTTGATTTACCTTATATTTTAAAAAATCTTCATAATCTACTCTTGTTGTAATTCCTGGAGTATCAATCATTTTGAAGGTCATTGATTTGCCCTTGTAAGAAATTTCAACTTTTTCTTTAAATTGAATATTCCTTGTTTCATGAGGAACCTTTGAAACCGAACCAATTTCTTCTCCTGTAAAATCTTTACAAATTCTATTCGCTAAGCTTGTTTTACCTGCATTTGGAGGCCCATAAAACCCCAACTTCACATCTTCTTTGTTTTTAAAAAATCCCGAAAAGATTTTTTTAAAAAAGTTTTTCATTATTTTTATTGCCATATTTTCTTAAATTTTTCTTCATTTATTAAATTTTGTATCTTGAAAACTCCTAAATTCAGTATTTCTTCCAGGGTTTGGAGGAGTGCTCATATCAATATACTTTTTTGGTTTTAAAAATCCAAATAAATCAATCATCCCGGTTCTTTTTCCAGCGTATTTTTTAAGCAAGTAAGTTACTTGTTCTCTTTTCCAACCTGCCTTCAAAAGATTGCTCCTAATTTCGCTTTCTTCTACATCTTTTTTAACTAAGTTTGAAATGTAGACTATTGCATTATATAACTGGTTTTTATCTGGAAATAAAAACTTTTCATATTTTAGTTTATACCATTTATGCATTATGAAATAAATTGATAAACCAATTAAAAGAACTGCCATTATACCTAAATAGATTATCCAAGTTTTTGCTTTAAATTCGGAAATTGATCCAATTTCTGAAACTACCACTTTACTTGGAGAGATAAATAAATCATTTCCAACTTGAACCTCTCCAATTGTTGAAAAAGTAAAATCCTCTTTTTTGTTTACTAATAAAACATACTTGTATCCGTCTGCTTCCTTAATTTTTGAATTATCACTAAAGGTTAAATCTCCTTGATCTTTTATTAAAAGATAATAATCTTCCTCTATACTCTTTGAGGGAGTTATTGACAATCCATAAACATTTAATTGAGAAGTTGTTCCATCTTCCCATATAACAGAAATTTTATTTTGAGAAATCATTGAATTTAAATTATCTACATCCCAAAATTGAATATAATCATAAGTTCCTGTAGAGTCTGTATAATTATTTCCTGTAGCTGCTTCTAAAGCATTTAGATTTATTTTGCTACTTGAAGGATTTACAAATGATCTTGAAACTTCGGATTTTTGTATTGAACTTGGGAATTTTAAAGTTAAAAATTCTGCAACAATTTTATTATAATCTGAATCTGAAGCTGCCAACTCTTGCTCTTTTTCCAAATCAGATAAATTTGTTTTCAATGTCGTTATATCAATTAATTTTTTCATTTGACTCTCTTCAAAAGAGCTTAAAGATGAAATTGATTTTTCGACTTCTACAAGAATATCCTTCCTTTTTTGAAGTTCAGAATTCAAAACGTCCTTTGCTGAACTTACTTCAATCTGAAAAGATTTTGAAAGATCCCCAATTTTTGTTGAAATTAAAAGATTTAAGGTGTAAGTTCCCTCTGTGGTATAAGAATGTTTTACCGTCGGTGTTTTTGTACTTGCAGTTTGACCGTCTCCAAAATCCCATGTATAAAGAGAAGGATTTAACTCTGAAGGGATATAGGCAGAAATTTCTGTATTAAAAAGCACAGGAAGTTTCGTGGGGTATAAATTTATATTGTAATCTTTTATTGAAATTTTTTTATCTAATAATTTTTTTCCCATATAACTTAATGAATAAGTTAAATTTCCTTCTTTATTTTGAAATTTGAAAAATTGACCTAAAGAGAGTATTCCTTTAGAAGAATTTACCTGAGATGGATCTTCAGCAAGTTCAGAAAAAGTTGTCAGTAAAGTTTTACCTCCTGAAAAATCATAATCCACTTTTAGATTTTTTATAGTGATAGTTTGATTTTTATAAGAACTAATTTTTATTGGAACATAACATTTATTTTTTGAACAATCTAAACCCCCATAAGTTGAAACAATATAATTTTCAACATTTTCTGAAAAAGATTCTCCATTCTGTAAAGAGTCATTTATTGTAATTGTTCCGACATTTCCGTAATACTTTTCTTTTGCACCAATTTCATAAGTATAGACTGGATTTTGGATTGGAATTCCTATAAACCCACAATTTGTTGCTTGATTATGCCCATGAATTTTATATTCTCCCTCTCCTAAACTGCTCCTGCTTAAACAAACATAATAATTATCTTTTTGGATATAGCTATCTACATCGCAAAAAACTTTACTTCCAATACTACTAAGGTCATTTTTGAATAAGTTACATGAATCTATAAATTCTCCGTTTTTATCGAACAATTTCATTGTAACATTAAGATTTCCTGAAAGAATTTCTTTCACCCATGCCCCAATTTGCAATCCTGGAGCCTCTTCAAGAGAAATCTTTTGACAGTAAGGAGTTGTAGTCAACATTACTTCCGTCTCTGTTGATGGGATGTAACAACCATATGTAGTATTTTGCGAAACGGTTGTTCCAACTTTTTCATTTTTGAAATCTGAAGTTCCGTCATTAAGGATATCTAAATAAATTTGACTTGTGGGAGATTGGCCTGCATCACTTTCTAATTCGAATTCAACTGAGTTTATTTTTACTAAATTTTCATTGAAAACAAATCCGTAGAAGGCGGATTCCCCTTCATTTAATAACAAAGAATAAGCTGTGTTTGAACCTGTTTGCTTAAACTTTGATTCACAACCTGTATAACTACATGTATGTATATAGCTTGGAGAATTTGAAAGTAATTCCCTTAATAGAACTTTATTTCCCAAAGAATCTGAAAAGAAATTTGTGATTGGTTCGTTCTTGAAAGAAATTTCTAAATTTCCTGAGATTGCCGAATTTTTTGAGTACTGAGTTTGAATTGAAGAGTTTGTAAAGTTATAACTTGCAGAAACAAATGATAGCAAAAAAATTGCCAAAATTAATCCAAAAATTTGTTTATTTTTCATCCTCTTTTTCCTTAATACATGAGGAGAAAGAGATTTATAAAGATTTATAAAAATTTGGAGATTATTTTTTTAAGATCATCTTTCCGTATTTTATTTGATCGTCTGCTATGAATTGATAAATATAACATCCGCTACCTACGAACTGATTGAATTCATTTCTTCCGTCCCATTTCAGGTCATGTACTCCTGCATTTCTGTCTCCTTTTAGAGCTCTGACTAATTTTCCTTGAGTGTCATATATGTTTACTGCAAAGTTAGAAGTGTATTTTGGAAGTTCATATCTTATTGTCGTCGAGGGATTGAACGGATTTGGAAAGTTTTGGCTTATCCTAAAATCTTTTGGAGTTAAATTTTCTACAAGCCCAACTGAAGTTAAATTATCAATTTCGATTTCTTGATCTGATGAATCTATTTTAATGACTCCTCCTGAATAAATTGAGCCTTTGAATTTTCTCATGAATTTATAATGATTGTCTGAAAATCTAGTTGTGTCTCCATCTATGTGTTCCAATTTTATTGGAAGAGCAGTATTTTCTTTGGAAGTATCTGGAATTGCATTATATCCTTTACCTTCTAGAAATTCTGGAGTATAATTTTGATCTTCTGGAAGCCCGTTATTGTCAACTAAAAGTTTTTCCAATTTTCCCAAATGAACTTTTATAATATTTGGATTGTTTAAAGTTAGATATTTTTTATCATAATTTGACAAAGTTGCAACCCCGTTAGTTAAATTAAATGTAATAATATTATCTCTAGAATCAAAATAATTTTTTCCAGTATAAGGATTTTTAATATAAGCTTCTAGACCCATTGTCACGGGATGATTTGCATCCATATCAAAATCTCCTGGTTTTATAGGATTTTGATTGTAATAATTAAAGAATAACCAATCATTGAATTTTAAAGGGTCATCTCCGACTAAAATTCCTGCAATTGCATGCGGAACTCCATTTGTAGCCGTTGTTGAAAAGAGATACATTGGAAGATTAAACTTTGCATTATCTTCACTTGAGTGGATTGCATCTGAATTTTGATCCTTTTCTTGCTGTATAAATTCTTCGATGTTTGATAATCCATAAAAATCAAAGGTCATCTGATTTATGAAATCCGCGCAAACCCATTTGTTAGTTGAAACTATTCTTGGGTCTTCAAGAGCCCTCATTTTCATAGCCCAATTAATTCTTTCTTCTTTTGTTTTTAGTTCGTTCCAATGTCCAGGAAGATAAGGAATCTTTCCAGAAACATAATCTAAAATTGTCTTCGCGTCTTCTGAATTTGTTAATCCGTCGCCATTCACATCTAACATTTTATTTGAAACCCCATTTTCAACTAAAGATGCATCTGTGCTATCAACTTTACCACTTAGATTTCCATCTCCTGAACCGTACCATTCTAGAGGCTGTTTTCCAACTTGCAGAGTGATATTTGGTTGGGAAAAAGGGTTTCCTATCACATCTAAAGAAGTAGGGCCATTTAATTCAACGCTTTGAGCATTCGCTATTTTTGTAGGAAGAATTGCTCCTACAATAAACGCTGTTCCTAAAATATTTCTTAATGTTTTACCCATTTTATCTTATTGTCACTACGCAGTAATTATTTATAAACTTTTGGATTTATAATATTATTAGATATAAAGGGGATATAAAAGTTGTGGACTAAAATTGAAAACTTATTCAATATAAAAAATTATTTCTTTTTTGATTTTACCTTTGGAGAACTATTCTTAGGAACTTTCTTCTTTTTCATCAAAAGAATATAAAGAACGAAGATAATTATTACAACGGCAATAACATTTCTCCAATCGAAAAAGCCTAATTGGACCTGTGCAGGACAAGGAATTACTGAACTTCCCCCTTTACATGAAATCTCAGAATCATAAGGATCACAATGCCAGATTGTTCCACTTCCTGAACATTTTCCGCTACAATCTGGAGAAGAATATAATTCACAACTTGCTTCACTTGTGAAATTATTGGAGGTCGCCCATGCCCAATTTGAAGACCATGAATAACTTAAGAATCCATCAGAACAATCATCATTTCTTGGATCTTCTTTTGATGTACAGCTTCCTATACTTGCTCCATTATTTGAAGTTACTACATTTGCCTTGTTACATTGAACATTTGAAGAGTCCCATTGACATTTATCTGTTTGGCCAATTCCTGCTGGAGGAGGAGTTTGCCCTGTAACATTACATACATCTAAATTACATGCGTTTTCAAAAGCATAACTTCCTACGTGCTTTGTAGAATAATCATTACATGAAGATACTTCTGCAATTACACAATCATCTTGAGTTGGACATTCTGCTAGACAACTTCCTCCACAATCAACTCCAGTTTCATCTCCATTTTGAATTCCATCTTCACAGGGAGCTGATTCAAGTTCACTTACTAACAATTCCGGACTTGTTAATCCATTTATATCAAAATAAAATTCATAATTTGTTCCTTCAAGAATATTTTTTGAATCATCAATAACACTTTGATTTATCGTAAAAATGTAAAATAGATCATCTGCTCCATCTCCATTAATATCTAAAACTGTTCCTTGATGATCTCCAAATTGATCATTTGAGAAGGTATCTTTTTCATAAATATTAAAGGAGCTTGGTCCAGAATAACTTAAGATTACTGCTGCAACATTAAAAGAAGCTCCAGTAAAACTCTTTGATGTCCAATTTGTTTCTAAATTAGCAGAATCAGCCCAATATAGCTCTGGAACGAATTGACAAGAAGCGTTACATCCTGAAGTACCGTCACATTGTTCTGAGAAACCTGCTCCATTAGGAGATTGAACTATTCCGTCTCCACAAGAGGTTAAAGTACAAGTATTAGAACATACATCTGTTGAAATTCTATTCCCATCATCACATACCTCTGGAGATTGAATTATTGTGTCCCCACAATATGGAGGTATAGTTCCAATACATGCACCACTCGTACATCCTGCTGGACAAAGATAATCTTGGTAAATTCCTACACTATCTGAACAAGAATATTCTCTTATGGAAGCTCCAGATTCAAGAGGATAATATGAACCCACCCCCCCATCTTCAACTGAACTAAAACAATAATCTGTACCATTTACTCCTGAAATTGCAGTAACTGTACCTTGAGAGGTATAATTCACAGTTGGAGAATCTGTATCTATACAAGTCAAAGGAGTTATTGGGTCTTTACACAAAGTGAAATCAAACTGACAAGTTGAAGAGCTACATAAGAGCTTTCCTGAACTATATCCTTTTGTTAAACATGTTTGGCTACTTAAATTAAGTCCATCACATTGCTCTGGATAATCTATTTTTCCATCCCCACAAAAAATTGGATTTTCGGAAACACAAGTATCGTTCCAATGAACAATTGCAGCACTAGGATTTGAATACCCTACAGTTGATCCATAACTAATTACTCCAACACGATATTTCAAAGAACCACATACAGGATTTAAGTCTGTGAACTCTAATCCCCCATAATGCACATCTGGATCATTCAAAATATAACTTTCCACGGTTGTCCAAACATCATTCCCATTAACCTCTCTTTCAACAAAAAAGTTTTCATCTGATCCATCTCCAAAATATCCTACAGAATTATCATAAAAGCTTCCATATACTTTCCCATCAAAAGGCTCGGAAAATTCTGCCACAGGAGTATCAGGAACCACTGCAACTCTAGTCAGAGTAATACAAGATTCTGAAGCAGTATTCCCTGCAGCATCTTTTGCGTTGAAACAAACCAATTTATAGTTCTCTGGATAGATTAAGTTAACTATAGCAATAGCAGACCCATTTGAAACGGTTCCATATGAAAAACTCCCGCAATTCATAAAATAACCATCCTCACAATATTTTAATTCTGTTACGCCTACATTATCACTTGCTGCCAAGGTTATTCGAAATCCATTACTTGGATATTGCTCTTCTCTACCATACCCAATCTTGTTTCCTGAATAAGAATTTCCGGGATAAGAAATTGTAAGAATTGGAGCTTCAGTATCTGGAGGGTCAGAAGGCAATGGTGGAGAACAAAAAGATTCAGTGTAAGTTCCTCCAAGCCCACAGGTTGCAT
>Ga0208375_1000278_pt1 | contig 80553 bp, 96 predicted proteins | sample RifOxyD1_FD_184038 | JGI IMG/M metagenome (GOLD analysis project Ga0208375, IMG submission 184038) | Soil microbial communities from Rifle, Colorado - Rifle Oxygen_injection D1 (SPAdes) | ecosystem: Environmental > Terrestrial > Deep subsurface > Rock core/Sediment | place: Rifle, Colorado... | reverse complement strand
GGGCATAGCTGGGCCTTTCCTAGGGTTAAGAGTTTTGGACTTAGACACCTAAGATTCTGACCTAATTGGTCCTGCTATGCCTGTTGTGTTTTCAGGGGGGATTACCCACTACGAAGCGAGGAGATCCAAATCCCGCCGCCCCGACCATTCATTTGCGTTCCATTAGAGGCTAACAACGTAATCCGTCAACGGCTGTGTGGCGGCTGCGGTTGACTGGTACGCGCTAGAACCGGTGAAGCCCGTACAATCGCTAATCGAAATACTGGAATCGACAACTGACGCCGACGTTGTAAAGATATCAATGCGAGTTGTGCCGCCGCCAACGAGGGGAGCGCCGAGGGGACATAAGATAACCGTTATTTGATTAAATAAGGATCTTATCTGGGCCAGTTGTTGATCAGTAAGTGCTATTGTCCCCGGCGTTGGCAGAGGTGCCGTTACGCTGTTTCCCTTCGTTACCGAAATAACGCGCGTTTTTGTTTGATAGTCTATAAAATAACTGACCTGGTAGGCATAATCGGGAGCAACAGATCCGCTGTTGTAGTGGTAATCTAGTCCAGTTACAGCCTTGTCCGCTAAGGTCATGGGAGCGGGCGCCGAGTCCTTCGAGCAGCCTTGAAGTTGAAGGATTACAAAGATAGCTGAATAAGCGATTAATTTCCTGCCGATACTGAGGCTGTATTTCATGTCGTGTGTCCTTAAAGAAAACGTACGCTCACTCGCTGTCTTTTTCAATTAATGTTCGCATTCCGCAAATCTGCCGCTCATCCGAGCCCGGTTGTGGTCTGCGAGAAGGCTAAAAAATCCGGACGCGGTAGTTAAATGCTTGGAGTCGGGGGTTACTGTGAGTCATCGTTCAACTTTTTGGAAGGAACAATAACCTCAGCAAGAGGTAGTCGCGCCAATAGGGAAGTGGAAGCTGGCGCCGGCGCGAGGCCAAGGCTCTTTCGGTTAGCTTCGGGAGGGGACTCTCTTTTCCCGCTCTTAAGAGCACCATAAAGGGTGCAAATAACGATCGGGAGCATACAACCGGACTTTTGTTGATCATCGCGGCCGCGCTTCTGAGTTCCTCAACCGAAAATGCTGCTTTGAGCGAATTGAAATAGTCATCAATGAAAACCGGGTCCTCGCGGTCGGCATATTGGCGGGAAAGAAGTCGCATCGACTCATGTGAGCGGAGCAATCCGAAGTCAGCTATATAGATCGCCCCCTTTGGACGGAGAATTCGGTTGATTTGCCGAAATGTTTCGAACAGGTCCTCCGTATTCGCAAGGTGATGAAATGCCATCGTCGAGGTGACGACATCCGCAGAACAATCAGCAAAAGAACTGAGACTTCGGCAATCTTCCCGGAGAAACCGAACGTTTTCCAGTTGTCGTTCCGCGCAGCGTTCCCGCGCCAGTTCCAACATGGATTCTGAAAGATCAAGGCCGATGAACTGCGTTTCCAGATTGAGCGTCGCCAGCTGAAGAAGGAGGTCGGCTGTTCCGCAGGCCAGATCGAGCACGACTGTTCCTGGGCGAATGACTCTGCAAATGTTTCTGCAGTGAAATAGATGAACGGAAGCCATTGAGCCATGGCTACTGCTTGCCTTGGCGTATGCTTCTGCTTGCTCCGAAGAATCCATTACGAGATGAGGTTCAGGTTCCCGAGGGACCTGTTCACCGCTGAGGAGCTCGTTCGCGACGATTCTAAAAAATGGAAGCGATGGCCGTCCGTTCTTACCCCGCCAGGAGCAGATCGATTGCATTTCCAATCACATTGCCTTTGGCGTCGATTGAGAATTTAAGAACGACAGACGATTCAAATGTTTCGACCCCGGACGGGACATCAAAGTACTGTCCAAAGCTTCATAAGCTTTCCTCCGTTTTGAAAAGCAATCTCAATAAGAATAGCGTCAAAATCGACTGAGCGCCAAAAGATCCAGGATAATCACCTTCAAATAGAAAAAAGCGAGACAATTCACCGCGTGAGCGCTATTGCCTGTGCCCATGAAGAACGAATTCAGGGTCCTGCGCATAGCACCTCGGATTTTTCTGTACGATTCGAACTCGAGTGCTCCAAAACTGAAAGAGGGTGAAGTCGCCTTCGCACAGGTCCCGAGCACGGCGTTTGGCGATGGGACTCATCCGACAACACGGCTCTGCGCGGGAGCGGTTGATCAGCTCTGTCGACTGTTCCGTCCAAAGAGTGTTCTCGACGTCGGCACCGGAACGGGCGTATTGGCCAGAATCGCGCGATCGCGCGGCGCTCAGTTCATCGCGGGGACCGATATCGATGCCGATGCCCTGATCGCGGCGCGGGCAAATTCGTCCTTGGACTCGAGCGAAAGCGAAATCCTTTTCGAAAATTGTCCTCCGGATCATTGGGGGCCGCGGTTTGATCTCGTGATCGCTAACATTTTGGAGGAACCGCTCCTCGATCTTGCTCCTCAGCTTTCCCGTGCTCTCGCGCCGGGGGGGCGGTTGCTCGTCAGCGGATTTACTCCGTTGCAGGTTCCGCATATTTCTGTTCGGTTCAAAACCGCCGGATTGAAATCCGAGACCACATCCGTTCAAGACGGCTGGGCAGTGATGATTTTTCGGTCGGGGGCGGATTTAGCGAATAGCCACAGGCTCACTGATTTTTAAAAGTTCATCTTGATAACGCCATTTCAGCTCGGGCGGCAAGTTACGATCGCTTGCATAAGCGACGAACACTTTTTTCTCGAATGCCCGCTGGCCCAGCAGCGCTTCTATCCTCTCAGGATGTGCCAGGCAGACGTCGAGAATGAAAATATTGTCGCGTTCGGCGAACCAACTGCACAGGCGCTCCTTGCAACACACGATGAGCGATGGGTCGTTTTTAATCCACTGCATGGCGTTACGGGCAGGGGTTCGGTCAGAGGCCATCTCAAGACGCTTTTTCAAGGTCCTCATCGGAAACTGCTGATCCCATAGCAAGAACCCAACGGCCATTGCGAGCAGGCAGAATCGTGACCATTCAGTGATTTTTTTCGAGCCCCACCCCACTTGGAATGTGCCGAACACCATTGCCGCCCCCATCGCGACGGCCACGGGGAGTGCATAGGGATCCTTCAGCTGATACATCGCCACGTTTTCGGACATGACGTTGGCCACCAGAATGGGAAGCCCAGGGAGGTAGATCCAGAAAATTCGAGCCCACTTCTTGAGCCTCTGCGGTCCGGGCACGAGCCAGAAGCAGCTCATCGCGAGAAAGAAGAACAGGTATTTGAAAACCAAGGGCCTGGAAAGCATCCGAACAATGATTTCAGGATGAATGAAAAAGTTCTGGACCGCCTCTTGGGGAGTTGCACCAAAACTGCCGAAACGCGAGGCAAACGTGCTCACGGTTCCCCTGCCGGTCGCGTGAATGTATCCGATCGCCCCGATTGACACGGAGATCACGATGATGCTGAGAGCGATCGGGAGGACGGCTTCCTTTTTTGGTTTAACGGCATGCTGAAGAAAAACCATCAGCCCGAAGGTGGCGCCGAACAGGCCATAATCTTCTTTTTCCAGACAAGCCAGGACAAGACACGCAGCCCATCCCCACCACTTGTGCCACGAGTCCTGAAAATAAAAATAGTAGCTGGCTGCCATCAGAAAAAAACCGGCGCTGCTTAAAACATAGGGCCAGGTTTCCATCTTGAGCACTGCGGGAGAGAAGACCCATAAACCGGCCGCGGCAAGATACAGCACGCCCGATTGACCGGTGCCGGCGGTTTGATTTCTGACATCAAGGGTCCTTGCCCAAAGCCAGAAAACATAGGCCGGCGCGAAAAGCGTGAACCCCATCCAAATATGACTTAACCAGGCTGCGGGAATCCACTTTGCTAAAAATCCTAAAAAAGGAAGGGATAGACTGAGATGATTGGAGTGATAATCTAGAACCGTGCCTGAAAATGTGGCCCAGGGATGCCCAGTTTTCGCTTTTGCTTCTATCAACTGGATGTAAAGAGTGAGATCCCAAAGTGTTCCTTCGAGCGCCCACTGATCCGCAAAAAGCGCGGCAATCTGGACGATGATAACAAAGGAAATGCCGAGCAATACCCGTTTTGCGGTAACCCAGCGTTCAAGCGTTTGAACAACGGCAACGCCAAGATCATGCCGACGCGACCAATTCAGGATAAAGAGAAAAACGCTTAAGAGGAAAGCGATCCGAGCAACAGAATTTGATTTGGCGCCCGAAAGGACCGCAACTAGCCATACTGACCAGACAGACAGGATCGCGTTTCGCAAAAACTTAATCGGGATTTGCGCTGAAGTTTCGTCCCATGCGTTGTACATTCCGCAGATATACGTCGAAAGGGGCAGAAATCCAGAAAAAAGAGCCTTGATTCACGCCAGAACGAATGTCCAACGCGATGGAAGTATTTAAGCTGCTGGATTTTCGATCGCAACTTTCAGCACATTCTCCTTGGCGGCATTCCCGAAAGTGTCATAGGCCTTCATCATCTCATCCATTTTGAAGTGATGCGTGACGAGTGCCTCGGGTCTGAGCTTTCCTGATTCAAGCATCTTAAGCAGCAAAGGCGTTGTTTCGGTATCCACTAATCGCGTCGTGATCGTGATATTCTTTGACCAAAGATCCTCGAGATGGAGAGCGGCACTCTTGCCGTGGACGCCGACATTCGCGATGTGCCCGCCCGGAGCGATCACCCTTTGACACAATTCGAAAGTCGCTGGAATACCGACCGCCTCAATCGCGACGTTGACTCCCTTCCCGTTCGTCAGTTTCATGATTTGCTCGAGGGTATCGCTTTCCTCCTTGCTCTGAATCCCGTGTGTTGCGCCAAACTTCTTCGCCACATCGAGTCGATTGGCGTCAGTGTCGATCATGATGATTTCGGAAGGCGAATAGAGAAGTGACGTAATCAGGCTCGCTAATCCAATCGGGCCGGCCCCAATGATCGCGACTGAATCGCCTGGCTGGATCTTCCCGTTCAAAACGCCGCACTCGAATCCTGTGGGAAGAATATCGCTCAAAAGGATCATCGCGTCGTCGGAGAGGCCCTCGGGAATCCGATATAGGCTGGTATCTCCGTACGGTATGCGAACGAACTCCGCCTGGGTGCCGTCAATCTTGTGCCCCAGGATCCATCCACCGTTTTCGCAATGCGAGTACATGGCTTTTTTGCAGTATCCACAGCGGCCGCAGGCGGTAATGCAGGAGATGAGAACCCTGTCACCCGGTTTGAAATTCGTCACGGCCTCGCCGACCTGATCAACCACGCCGACCCCTTCGTGGCCCAAAATTCGGCCCTCTTCGACGGTCGGAACGTCCCCCTTTAAGATGTGCAGATCCGTCCCGCAAATGGTCGTACGCTCGATTCTGACGATCACGTCCGAAGCGGACTGGAGAACGGGCTTCGGTTTCTTTTCAAAAGACCTTTTCCCGGGACCGTAGTAGACCAATGCCTTCATCTCGGCGGCCGCCTGAACCGCGCGAATATGGGTTTCCGGTTGTTCCTTTTCCTTGCGTGCGGTTGATTTCATTCAAAAGTTCCTTTCACTCAGAAGGATCGCTGCAAAAGAGCCTCCAATCCGACTAAAGATACGACAGTCGTCTAGGCGTAGTTCAGCGAAAGTATTCCCAATATCCTTTTTCGGGCTCCTTGGTCGCCGGCGACACGGGCACGCCGGTTGCTTCTTAACCAGAGTCGGAGGTTCAAGTGTATTTTGCCGAAAGAAAAAACATCATAGGTCGTGTGTCGAACTTCTTGGGAATACTTGCGTTCGTTTTCGGAACTTGTGCTCTGCTTGAGCCGTCCGCTTATGCCGGAGCCGAACAGATCCTCGCTTTAGAGTCCGATGACCCAACTGTCTTTTCCGGGGGAACGCTTACGTTAATGACGGACCGGGCATCCAATATCACGGGCGCAAAAGTTTATGTGAAGAGACCGGGGAAGAGCGACTTCGTGAAGACACTGAGTCTCTCGGAACTTCAGGACGGCTACACTCTCACCAAGTGGTTTCATAAGGTCTTCTCGATCAGAATGACACCGTCAAGCGACGGCGAGTACGATCTCGAAATATCCTACATCTATGACAAGAGGCTGGACGCTGCTCAAGGCCGCTTCAGGGAGTTTCGCGCGCGGTTGCGGCGGGGCCCTGATGGGCAGAGATATCTCGAAAGTCGTACGCCTGGAAAGACCGGCCCCTTTCGTCATCTGAAGCTGATCGCCAACAAAACGAAAAAGCAAAATGGTACGATGGAATATTTCGGCGTCAAGGATTGTGAGGTCAGCGCGATGCTCGAACTCAACAAACTCGTGGCGAGCGTGGGGCCGGAGAAGTTTTCCGGTCATGACACGCGCCAGGCAATTCGAACTGGTGCCAAGTCCGTGTCGGGTTTTCAGCATTATGCTGATTTGGGCACTGCTCGTGCTGCAATCGCGAATTGACGGTGCCACTCTGGAGGTCTCAAAAGGGCACCGGCTCCTCTATCGCAGCCTTTTCTTTCGACCGGTTGTCGTGAACTAACGGATTTTTCAGGATTAATTCAGGCAACTGGCCTGGCACTGTTCCTGCTCTTTCGCCCTCCAACGAGGAGCGGTCCGTGACATTCTGGTGCAAAATATGGGGTCTCTTGTGTGGCGTGTTCGGGTTTAATTCCATTGCGTCCACCATGAAGGTGCAAAGGGATCTCGACACAATCGTCTTCATGCTCAAAATCGTCCTTTGGGCGGTCGGGTTGACCGTAATTTTCGCCAAATCGATTACTATGGCGCACGGATACTGGTGAGTGCTCTCCAGAGGCATCCTTCTCGAAGCTCATCCAGGAAAACGGATGGAATCGTGTATTGCGGGTTCACTCTGCGTAAAAATTCCACGCCTTTTTCGTAGAGGGAGCGGTCGGTCAGGAGTTCTTTCCGATAAACGAGTCTGGCGGCCCCGTCCTTTTTCCACTGAAAATCCCAAAGAATATCCCTGATCGGTTTCTCCGTTTTTTTCGCGATTTCAAGAACCGCAAGCAGCAGACCGGCCGCACGGGCCAGTTGATAGCGATGAATCCGGGGTTGGTCGGTATGGGGCAACCAGAGCAGGTTCCTGTGTTGCCCTGAAACTGCATAATCCAGATGATCATCGATCAGGATGATGCGATTGATATCTCCACTTTTTCCTATCACTTTATAAAGATCTTTTTTGGGCAGGGGAGCGTCTTCGAGCGAAAATATGCGGTAAGCGGCATCTTTGGCGCTCCGGCCGTCAGGCAATTTGAGCTGCTCCAAAACGGCAAGGTTCCGGGCGCGATTTCCGCGGCTGAAAAGGCTTACCTTCACGTCGGGAAGTGTTGAAACCGCGGCAATCATTTCTGGAGCACCGTCCAACACGATATAGCGGTAGCCAAAGATCTTGCCGGTCTTAGGTATCAGCCGAGCCGAGGAAAGAAATTCGGCTGGGGTTCCTTGCTCTACCGTATCGAGGATTGTCCGATCAATATCGATAACGACGTGAATCGGCTCGGAATCCGGGCGTGGCAAGGGCTGTTGGTTTTGGGCCAGAACCTTCGAGCCGGGTGCCAGACCGAATGCGAAAAGTACCGCGAAGGCGCGAAGTTTAAAGAAGCGATCATCGCCCATACCAGTCTCTTCGGTTGATTACTGAAATCTCTTTGCAGGCCAAGCGCTTGAAGTAATGTTCAAGTCGAGTTATAAAACCGAGTTGCATGGTTGGTTTTTAAAAATAAAAATGGATATATCAGCTCTTCTGACCAGTTTCAGCGATTTTTATCTTTTATTCCGTGATGATGGCGTTGTTATCGACTTTATTAGCCACGAGAAGTCGATGAAGCCGGCATCTTCGCCTGGAGCACAGGACTGTCGAATTCAGGAAGCTCTTTCCGAGCCGAATGCTTCCAAGTTGATGGACGCGATTCAGAATGTACTCGTTACCCGGACATTAAAGAACCTCGAACTCGAATTTTCGACAGGCGAGAAGCCGAAGGTGATTTCGCTGATTTTAGTCCCGTATTCCAAAACCGAAGTCGTCTGTGTGGGGCGTGATGTTTCGGAATCGAGACAGCTCCAGGATTCGATGCGCGAGAGCGAGGATCGATTCCGCCGACTCGCGGACGCCACCTTTGAGGCGATCACGGTGACCGACGGAGGTATTCACATCGACGTGAATAAGCGGTTCGAAGAAATGTACCAGTATTCCCGCCAGGAAATCCTTGGTACCAGGCCCTTTCAGTTCATGACCGAAGCTTCACGCGAAGTAGTGAAACAGCATATGAATCAGGGCTTTGAAGAGCCCTACGAAGTCATGTCGTTGCGTAAAGACGGATCGACATTTCCAACAGAGGTCAGGGGGCGGGCTATCCCTTATCGTGGAAAAACGGTTCGAGTCACGGTCCTTCGTGACATCAGCGAAAGAAAGCGGGCGGAGGCGGCTCAAACGCTGCTCTTGAAGAGGGAGCAGGAGGCGCGTACCGCGGCCGAGGAGGCGAATCGGTCAAAGGACTTTTTTCTTGCCATGTTATCCCACGAACTCAGGACTCCGCTGACTCCCATTCTGGCTTGGGTCCAGATGTTGAAAAAAGGCCAGCTTTCGCCCGAACGGAGCAGGTACGGGCTCGATGTAATCGAGAAAAACGCCAAAATTCAAGCCGAGCTGATCAATGATCTGCTGGACCTTTCGCGGATCGTAATGGGGCGACTCCGGTTGGATCTCGTTCATATGGCGCCGGTTGAGGCAGTGATGGCAGCATTGGATTCCGTTCGTCTGAACGCTGAAGAGAAATCAATCCGGATCGAAACTCGCTTTGACCCCTTCTTGGGCCTTGTGCTTGTCGATCCTGTCCGCCTTCAGCAGATACTCTGGAATTTGCTCACGAACGCGGTCAAGTTTACCCCAGAGCGGGGGACTGTCGCGGTGAGGTGCGAGCGGGTGACGCATGCGGGGCGGGACTACGCCGAAATGAGAGTTTCTGATACCGGCATCGGTATCAAACCTGAATTTCTTCCCGTCCTTTTTGAGAGGTTCAGTCAAGCGGATCCGAAACACTCTCCTCAGGGAGGGCTTGGTTTGGGGTTGGCCATCACGCGTAACCTCGTCGAGCTGCATGAAGGCTCGATCGAAGCAATGAGCGCCGGAGAGGGAAAGGGAGCCACATTTTTGGTCAGGCTTCCCATCGTTTCCGATTAACTTGCATATCGGAGTAAATGTGTTTTAAGTTGTGCCAGGGACTCCGTAGCTCAGTTGGATAGAGCAGGTGCCTTCTAAGCATCAGGTCGGGTGTTCGAGCCACCCCGGAGTCGCCACTAAAAAACGCAATCATTTCTTATCGTTTACCCACAAAACAGGCTCTTTTAGCACATGCAGCACAGGTACCGTTTTATGCGTTCTTGTGCGCAAAAATGCGCCTCTATTCGGCGAAAATTCGGCGACTCTGACAGGCTTTTCTCTTTCGTGGATTGCCTCAGCGGAGTGGGGGGGCGAAACAGCTCTTACCCCACACTCTCGCCGAGAACGAAATAAACACAAAATCATTTTTTCAATCTGTGTTGGGGGGGGCATGAAACTAACGAACAATCTTATCGAGAATGCCGTCCTGCCTCCAGAGGGGTGTGATCTGGCCGAGACCCTTCTCCGGGTAGAGGACTGCCTTATTGACCAGGCCCTCGAGCGCACCGGGCAGAATAAAAATCAAGCCGCGAAGCTCCTTAGCCTGAACCGAACCACGCTTGTCGAAAAGCTCCGCAAGCGCGGGATGATCGTGCCGCGAAACGGCGGTGCCGCGTGAACACGTTCGCCGTCCCTGTCCCATGGGGGTCGCATGATTGAAGCTTTCCCGCTCTGCTGGCCTGCCGGATATCCCAGGACCGTTCATCGGCGTCGGGCGCTATTCAAGGCGTCCATGGCACCTGCCCGGGACGGAATTCTCCACGAGGTCCGGCTAATGGGGGCCAAGCTTCCGGTAATCTCGAGCAACCTTCCGCTGCGCCGCGACGGGCTGCCCTATGCTGGCCAAGCTGAGCCGCGGGATCCGGGTGTCGCGGTCTATTTTCAATGGAAAGGAAAGTCGCTGGTCCTGGCCTCTGATCGCTGGGATCGAGTCGGAGATAATTTCCGAGCCATCGAAAAGGCGATTGAAGCTATGCGCGGCCTTGATCGTTGGGGGGTCAGTGAAATGCTCGATCGGGCGTTCAGCGGATTCGCGGCCCTTCCTGAGCCAAGTCGGCCCCGCTCAACGTGTTGGGAGGTGCTTGGTGTTGATCAACGAGACTCTCTCGACGTTATCGAAACGATGTACCGCGCCAAAACAAAGCGGGCCCATCCGGATCTCGGCGGTTCACATGACGAAATGGCTCGCCTAAATCGCGCGATCGAAGAGGCGCGCGCGGCGAAGGGCGGTGTTCAGTGACCCGCATAATTCCTAGGTCCCTATGGGACGAATTGAAGCGGTTCTTGACAGAATCTAAGCTGAGGTCCGCTCGGACGGTGGTTGTTCGCAAGGATCTCGAGCTTGGCGAACTCTTACCGGGAAAGATTGTGTACCGGAAAGAGTGTCCGCCCAAATATCTGCAAAATTGTCCAGAGTGCGGTCGGGAGCTGAAGGCCGCCTATCTCGACAACGGTCGGCGCTGGTGTTCCCACTGTCGCTGTTACTGGACTCCGGTTCAAGGGGGTCCGAATGGCCTTCGGTAACAATCCGCTAACTGGTCGTCCGGGCCCTGCGCCTATGCCGCCAAGGGATGGAGATCGCGAGCAAGCGAGACAGCGAATCAACGTGGAAGTCCGGACCGGACGGAGGCCGCACCCGAATGAGGTTCCCTGTGCTGATTGCGGGCACGTTTGGGCGGATGGGGCTCGGCGGCATGAATATCACCACGCGAAAGGTTACGCCCCAGAAAACCACTTGGAAGTGATTTCGTTATGCACCTGGTGCCACTCGCGGCGGGACAGCCTTAAAGCGTCGCAGACGCATTGTCTTTATGGGCACGAATACACCTCCTCCAATACGATCCGAAAAGCCAACGGAACGCGATCTTGTCGGGAGTGTCGGCGCGTTCGGGATAGAAGACGTCGAAAGAAAGTCTCGCTCCCGCTTCTGGATGGGCGGCAATGGGCAGAGTTTCCGAGGGGTGGTGTGGAATGATGTGGGTTCATCAATCAGATATCGACGAGATTGAGGAATATCTCGAAAAGCTCCAAAGAGCGAAAGAACTTCAGGATGAGACCGATGAAATCGCGGAACTAGAGAAGAAGGTCGCTCGTCTTCAAAACCATCTCATTGCAGCAGACAAGGAAATCGCCGTGCTTAAAGCGGAGCTTGCCGCACTCAAGGGCGGTGCAGCATGACTTGGCGGATTCTTCACGGCGATTGCCTTGACATGCTCAAAACGCTTTCTGACGAGTCGGTACATTGCTGCGTTTCATCTCCTCCGTATTGGGGGCTCCGGGACTATGGGGTCGCCGGCCAGATCGGGCTTGAAAAGTCGCCACAGGAATTCACGAAAAAAATGGTGCGGGTATTTCGCGAGGTCCGGCGGGTTCTCCGTTCGGATGGGACACTCTGGCTTAATCTTGGGGATGGATATGCGTCCTCCGGCGGAACCGGGCATCAAGGGAAACATGGAGATCGTCATAATCGATCGCACACGCAACGGCAGCTCATAGCCGCCGGCGGACTTTTCGGGCTGAAACACAAGGATTTGGTCGGCATTCCCTGGATGGTCGCATTTGCACTCCGGGCTGATGGCTGGTATCTGAGAAGCGAGATTATATGGCACAAGCCGAACCCGATGCCGGAATCCGTTTCTGATCGGCCGACGAAATCTCACGAGCAGATATTCCTCTTCGCAAAAAGTCGCCGGTACTACTACGACAAAAATGCGATTGCTGAGCCCATTTCTGAAACATCCCTGGCCCGGTATCGTCGAGCAAAGAAGTACAATATTAAAAAGTATGTCGGCGAGATGGGGCACGACCATGAAAAGATCCTGCTAAACGAGCGGTCTCGCTGGGTGGCTGCAAGCGACTGGGATGATCGGCACGCGAAGTACGCTGAACGGGCAAAGCCGTTTCGGAACAAGAGGACCGTCTGGTCAGTTTCGGCGCATCCGTTTCCCGGTGCTCACTTTGCGACGTTTCCACCAAAACTCGTTGAGCCCTGTGTTCTCGCTGGCACTCCTCCGGGAGGATTGGTTCTGGACCCGTTTGCCGGTGCGGGAACGACGGGCCTTGTCGCCTTGAAACACGGACGTCGCTTTCTCGGTATTGAGTTGAATCCCCAGTACGTTGAGCTCGCGAAGAAACGGATTGAGAACTCTCCGGTTCAGAACGGCGGTGCCGCATGAGCCCCGGAACCGTCCCGGTCCCGTGGGGGGGCTGTATGAATCCGTGCCCAGGGTGTTCGATCAAGGATGACGAATTGTCCCGTCTCCGTGCGGACAACATAAAAATGCGTTCGGTAATCAGCGTCATCAAACGCGCAATTCACGAGGTGAAAATTGAAAGCATTGATGACCTTGGCTCTTTGAATATCGACCAGGCCACCCGGCTCTTGGTTCTTGAGGCTCTTGATAGAACCGGCGGAGATAGGGCTTTGGCCGCGAAACTTCTCGGAGTCGCCAGGTCAACTCTTTTTGAATTTCTGAAGCGGTACGAGATCAGAGATCGAAGGAGTCGATTACGAGAGCTGAAGCGAGCTCAGTCAGTCGAAATTGAGTATGTAAAAATGGCTCCGAGAGGGGGTGCCGCATGAAAGAGCGTCCGATTCTATTCAGCGGCCCTATGGTCCGCGCCATTCTTAAGGGCAGGAAGACTCAGACTCGGCGGGTGATGAAGCCGCAGCCCAGGGGGATTTGGGGAAGCGGCGTCGCGATGCCAGGCAATCTTCTCGGAGTTCGGAGCGATGCCTTCCATGTCCATTGCAACGTCGATGGCGACCACAGGTTCCTGTACTGTCCCTGCGGCCAGCCGGGAGACCGGCTCTGGATTCGGGAGACGTGGAGCCCTGACGCAAGGAACGCCTACCCATGCCCCGAGTTCGTATATCGCGCGACAGATCCAGAGTACACGGAGCACGCGAAAGACTGCCGAGAACGCTACGAATCGAAGCAGACAGCACTCAAGACTCAAGACAAACACGCACCTGAAGGGTGCCTCTGTAGTTTTCGCTGGCACCCATCAATTCATATGCCCCGCCTGGCATCTCGTCTCACGCTGGAGATCACCGGCGTTCGAGTAGAGCGACTTCAGGAGATCAGTCATGAGGATGCCGTTGCCGAAGGGGTTCACGAGCACGGTCCATTTCCGCTGAAAGAAAAGCGCATGAGTCTCCATTGCCACGCCTTCGCCGACCTGTGGGACTCGCTCGCGAAGCCGGGCGTGACGTGGGCAGACAATCCGTGGGTCTGGGTAATCGAGTTCAAACGCATGGGGGCTTCGTGCTGAATGGCCTGGATTTATTTAGCGGAATCGGAGGGCTTTCACTCAGCCTATCTCCATGGGTATCCCCAACCGCTTATTGTGAGGCAGACCCATACTGCCAGGGAGTCCTTCTGTCGCGCATGGCATGCGGGCAGATCCCAAAAGCCCCAATTTGGGACGATGTTAGAACCCTCACGGCTGCCGACCTGGATGGAGCGTCCATTGACATTATCTGCGGCGGATTCCCTTGCCAGGACATTAGTATTGCGGGAGCTGGAGCAGGGCTGGGAGGCAGCAGATCGGGCCTATTTTTCGAAGTCGTTCGGCTGGCTCGCGAGCTTCGACCTAGTTTCCTTTTCTTGGAGAACGTCCCAGCAGTCACTATTCGGGGGCTCGACAGAATTCTTATGGAGCTCGTTGCGCTGGGGTTCGACTGTCGGTGGACGATTGTATCAGCCGGCGAAATGGGTGCCTGTCATTTGCGAGAGAGATGGTGGCTTTGTGCCCACGCCAACCGCACGGGATTTCAAAAGCCCTGGGGTTTCGCGGACTCGTCGCACGAACATCGAAGAGCGTCGTGGGATACCGCTTTCCCTTTGGTTCAAAGAGACGTTTGGAACAAATCTGCATCCGACGTTTGTCGAATGGATGATGGGATATCCCCTAAAACACACCGTCTTAGAGCCTTGGGTAATGCGGTGGTTCCGCACGCAGCGCGGGAAGCTTTCATGCGTCTGATGGGAATTGGAGAAATCAACGTTCAACGAAAGGTGCGTGCGTAATGAGTTCAGAAGAGATCAAAGAAGCGGTTCGGAAAGAACGCTTCGAAATCGCAGAACTCGTTTCGAGTTTTGGATTTCCGTGGTGGAGCTTCGAAGAGTCCGAGGCGGCCATGGCTCCTCTTGTTGACGCGATTCGAAGGCGGGACTGCAAGGAGCGTGGACACACTCGCGGCATTCCGACCAATCAGATAACCGGTCGCGAGCTCTGCCAGCACTGCCATGACGAAATTCACATTGAGCCCTGCCGGGAGCCAGCATGCTGACGAAGCTCTGTAAAAAATGCGGCGTTGAAAAGCCTCTCGAGCAATTCCCGAGAGACCGTCGGTACAAGTTCGGCCGCTTCTGTTGGTGCCTCGAATGTCGTCGACTTTACAACAAAATTGGACTGGCCACGAAGTGGCAACGAAAGGTGAGTGCATAATGGCGTATTCGACATCTGGTGAATGGAATCCGATGCGGAACTATCCGAGAAACGAGAAGTGTCCGTGCGGATCCGGACTGAAATTCAAGAAGTGTCATCTCCCGAAGATCCCGCTCGCGATCACGAAGGATTACGCCAAGTACTGTAGCGCCTGGCTCGACCGAGCGAAGGCTTCAAATTTCACGCTGATCTGGAAAGAGCCGGGGGCGGACGTGAAATCGTCTTCCAGTGATCCGCGCTGAGGGTCGTCAAAGAGTGAGTCGGGGCATGGGCGAATGGGGGATTGGTTATGGCAGCAACGATGATCAAGGAAACGGTTTTTGGGTCTGACGAAGTGGACGAGCTCATGAAGGCGATGGGCTGGAACGAGCGGGAGGCGATCGGTTGTCTTGCTCTGCTCTGGGCGGGCTCGCAGCGCCGCGGAGTCGAGCGGGCAACCCCGAAGCAGATTGGATACTGGTGTAGGGTTGACGGTGATGAGAGTGTTGCGAAACTCGTCTCAATCTTGAGTGATGAACTCGTTTCATTCATCAAATCTAACAACGACGGTACTTACACCATTGTTGGAAACTCGAAACACATAGCAAAAATCGACAACTGGAAAAGCTCTGGAAAAAAGGGCGGCAGAAAAACCCGCGAAAAATGGAAGGGGATGAAAAACCCGCAAAATCAACGACAAGACGCAGAGCCGAATGCCGTGGCGTTGGGTTCTGTTGACCCCCTAGCAAACGCCACAACCGTTTCTCTTCTTTCCTCTTCTCTTCTCTCCTCTTCTCTTCCTGTCTTTTCTGGCGAAAATTCGGCGCCAGCACTTCCGAAACAGATCGACCTTCCGCCTGATCCGGATGGTTCGTTCAAGAAGCTCTTGGAGAAGTTCAACGTGTTCAAACTCAAGGTTGCGGGGCAGACGCCATGACTCCGGAAGTGTTCATTCGAGACCTCGCGCCGACATGGGCTGAGTCGATCACATTTGACGAATGGATCGTCAAAATGATTTCCGAGGGGAAGACCAGCGACGAATCGTTCGAGGCCGCTCTACGCGTTTATGGAAGGGATCGGATTGCGGAGATCTGGCGCAAGCACCAGGAGAAGACAGCCGGCGAGGGGGGGCGAGCGTCATGACGCGTCTGTACACGGCGAAAACGGTGGCGCACCAAAAGACCTGGGAGCGGAAGGACGATCATATCGAGGTCACCCTTCCGTGTGGAGCCAAGACCCAGATTGATCTCGATGACGAATGGATTCTCGAAAAATTCCCGAGCTGGGTTAAGACGAAGGGGCATGTCGCGGTTTCCAGGATAATTACTACCGAGTTTGGGTCAGCCGTGGAGAAATATTATCTCCATCGGCTTGTAACTCGGGCTTCGGTATCTTTTCAGGTCGACCATAAGGATCGAAATGGACTGAACAACCGGAAGTCAAATCTGCGCTTTGCCACGAATTCTCAGAATGCTGCAAACACGGTTCGCCACACACGCGCGAAATCCGGATTTCGGGGTGTATTTTTGGACAGTAGGCGCTCGCTAAAGAAACGGTTTCGGTCATATATCCCCGGCGCCAACCAAAAGCATAAATATCTTGGACACTTTGAAACCGCGGAAGAGGCGGCGCGGGCTTACGACAAAGCGGCCAAAGAAAAATGGGGAGAATTCGCGATCTTGAATTTCCCCGACGAGAGCGCCGAGGTGCAAACATGAACTCCGGGGGGGCTTTCTGGAAGACTGTGAGGGCCGAGGACGCGCTACTTCGATCTTTTTGGAAAAATTTTCCGTGCTGGTCGTGTGGACAGCCGCCCGGGAATGATTTCAACCCCGTCGACTATTCGCATGTCCTCACGATTGGCGCCGGCAGGCCTGATGCGTGGTTCAACGGAACTCCTCAATGCAGGAGATGTCACACAGCGTTTGAAAATAATCGCTTGGAATTCATAGATGCTCACCCGAAATTCTGGAATCGACTCAGGTTGATGGGGTGGAAGATCGAGATCTTCGTCGGAAAGCGTCGGCTCTGGCACCCGTACCTCGAGGGGGCTCAATGACCCTGAAGGAAATTAAGATCCGGGCGATCGAGGATGCCCTTATCGCTGCGAATGGGAACAAGACTCGTGCCGCGCGCGAGCTCGGCGTGTCTATTCGTTGGCTGACAACCTGGGTAAGAGAAAACCCGGAGCTCTGGCGCTTTCGGAATAACCGGCCCCGCGCTGGGAGGGCCGCATGATTTCCATGGTCCTCCGAGTAGAGCCCGTTGCGTGGGAACGAGTAAAGATCGGGCATTATTGCCAATCATACGTTCCGAGCAAAACTCGAGAATTCAAAGAAGCTTGCGGATATCTGGCACGAAGGCACCGCCCGGAAAGGCTTCTCGATGGGCCCCTGCGCTTAACGGCTAGGTTTTTTCTTCGCCCGCCGAAGAAACGAAAATTTGATCAGCCCGCGGTCAGGCCAGATCTCGACAACTATATCAAGGCGCTGAAAGACGCGCTGAATCTGATCATTTGGACGGACGATTCCAGAGTCTGCCAGTATGGGGATGGAACCGGAAAATACTATGACTTGAGTCCGAATCCGCGGCCTCGAATTGAGCTTTCAGTCGAGGAGATTTCATGAGGCCGACAAAGAGGAAGCGGGCCACCCTAGCCCAAAGCGAACGATCCTGTTCAAGAAGATCAAGAATACCCTGCAACGAATTTAATCCAAAACAAGTATTTAGATTCCAGAAAAGGGCCAGACATGTCGCACGGAAACGCGGATATCCCGAACTTGCAGATGATTTTGCTCAGCAGATCTTTGTCTACTTTTGTGAAAAGCCAGGCCGAGGCGCAACCGTTGATCAGCTTTTTATTGACTACCTACGGTCAACTTATGGTCGTCCAGGGACACCTGGCGTCGATGCGAGACGATTCGCTGAAACTCGAATGCTGTCGCTCGATGCTCCCATCAGAACGGATGAGGGCGAAGCTCTCAACCATGATGTTATCGGAGACTCTCGCCGAAATTCAGGAGCTTACTACGAGCTTCGGGACTGCTCTTTCTTGTTTACAGGACGAGAAGCAACCATTTACGCGCGGTACTTCATAGACCAGGCCCACGAGCAAACTATCGCCGACGAGCTCTGTGTCTCGCCGGCGCGCATCTCCCAGGTCCTTGCGAGCATGAAGTCGAAAATCAAAGAGTATTACATTTCCCGAGAAGTCCGAGAACGGATTGAGTGGGACGAAGAATTCGGAATCTACTTTGTCGATTGGATACAAATATGAAGTTCGCCAGATGGACAGAAAAGGAAATCAGAAAACTCAAATCCCTCGCGTCCGACGAATCCAGGTTCTTTTCCGAAATTGCAAAAGATCTTGGAAGATCTCCGGCGTCGACCAGGTGGATGGCGCGTAAGCTTGGGATAAGTATCCGGCGACGCGGTGCCGCGATGGCGCGTATGGGTGAGTGGAATCGAAAGCACGCGCATTTGCACGAGCAGGTTTTAAAGTTTTATCTCAGTCACAGTTTCGAAGAGACTGCCGATCACTTCGGGCTGACGCGATCAGAAATGAAGTCGTGCCTCACGTACGCTTATAAAGAACCATCGCTTAAGCACATACGAAAAGAGTGGCGACCTCATTCGGCATGGTCGGATGAGGATTGGCTCTTTATGGTTCGACACGCAGGGGTACGTCCCCGCGAGTGGATAGCGAAGAAGCTCAAACGGGGATCAACCTACAATTCGGTCAAAGATGCCCTCGCAAAGTTTCAGGGAAGCGGTAAGTATTTCAACGGAATGCCGTGGGGATGGGCTCAGCATATTTTTGGAGAGGACGCCATTGCTCACACAATCAAGACCAAGGCCGGGCCAACAGGAAATGGCAAGAACGGATGGCAATACCGCCTAATCCCATGGGTTGAGTGCGAGCGTCTTTTGAATCTTGGAAAGACCCGGCGTGTAGTTGGCCGCGGCAGGTGGGGTCCGAATCGCGCGCGCTTTGAGAGGCGGATCCAGATTGCCCCCGAAGTGGAGAGATCGATCCGAGCCATGGCCAAGTTTCAGAGATGGATACATGGAACGAAGGGACCGCGGGCCACGGCCAATCGAATCAGAGAGTCTTTGAAAGGGAGATAGCTATGACCGCCTTGGAGTCAAAACGAGAAGAAATTCAACAAACACTACGGAAATGCCGCGGAAATATTCCGTGGGCCGCAAAGGAGCTCGGGATGGGAATTGATGCACTAACTCGGCTCATTTCGACAGACCCCGCATTTTCGAAATTCAGGACCGAGAGATCTTTTAAACCAATAGAACAGGAGAAAGCTGAAATGAGTAAAGAAGTTCAAATAGTCAGTGATCGTCGAATTCAGGAAACATTCAACACCAGGAACGTTGTCGGAAAGCTCGAGAGCTTGATGGACAAGGTTACTGCGAAGGAGTGTACGACGGAAACCGTCAATGCGGCGTGCAATTGTGCTGCGCGGATAACAGACATTCTCAGGGTTCACCTCGAGGTTGAACGCCTTGCCGCCAGAAACCGAAATTTGTGAGGGAAGTATGAGTTGCGTTTCACACCACCATGCTTGCGATTGTAGGGAAAAGATATTCAGAGAGATGGAGGCCCGCATCGAGAAGCTTAGGGGTATTCTGGACCGCTGTGTTCGTCAGTGGAAGCAAGGCCACGTGGTAGATGCAGCTAGCTATATTGCCGAGGACGCGCAACGCCTTCTCGCCGAGCTGGACGGAACGGAGGGGAAATGAGGCGGATTCCGGTTATTCACAAAATTAGACACGACGATGAGGGTGTTGGGGGCGTTTACGAAATGTGGTGCGGGCTTAGGTTCTTTCGAGAGCCAGACCCAACCCCGGAACAAGCACGAGATATTGAAGAGAGTTTTTCACAGTCTCCCATCTGTAAGCGATGCCTTAAGGCACAAAAGAAATTCGAGGAGGCGCGGGGATGAAACTGAATTTACACCTTCACACAAACTACTCCGACGGAAACAACTCAATAAGGGAAATGGCTGAGTGGGTTCAAAGTCTCGGTCACACTTGTCTGGTTACATCGGATCATGATTACTGGATGACCCCAGCGTCTTACGAAAAGCAAATCAAGGAATCTGAAGACGTAAGCCGGGAGCTCGGGTTTCCGATAATCAACGGCCTTGAAATCTCGCTTTGGTGTGAGGAGGCCGTCTTGATCGGAACTGATGCATGCCGCCGGTGGCTTCGCGAGCGACAGAAGCAAGAACATAAAGCGCACCTCGGCGACCACGGGAAAAACCACGCTTACAAGACCATGCCGCAGCTTCTCGACGGACTCGATTATGCGCTTTGCCTCGTTCATCCTGGACTTCGTGATCCGGTGGATTACTCCATGTTCCACGCTTACGAGGTCATGAACTCGGGGAGTGAATGGGATGACGCCACGATTTCACGGATGCGCGAGCTGATGCCAAACGCGAAGCCGGTAAGAGGGATGGACGCTCACTCGAACAGGGGCGACCATCACCTGGAAAGCTGCAATGCTATCGGATCTCCGATTGATAACGAGTCCGACATAATACATTGGATCAAAATTCGAGAAATTTCGTGAGGAGGCGTAAGTGAGTAAAATATCGGCTATTGAATTGGTTGGTGCCGCAGAAGCAGAGAATTTTTTCATGGCCGCACTCACCGGCAGCAAATACGGCGGCAAGCGTCTTAGCGAGATTCGTTCGTCGGAGGAGTTCGATGAGTGTTATTGGCGATCTTTTCGAGAAACCTGTCAACATCTGAAAAATCAAAGCTCTTTACTGATTTCTTGTTCTTCAGGCGGCGGGCAAGGTGTTCCAGGAAAAAGGCGCGCGTGTTCTGAGAATTTGAATTGCTCCGAAGCGCGCCGGCCAGGTCAGAGCAATGGTGGTGAGCATCATGATCGTCGCTAAGCACGTAAAAGAGCACGTCTTGAATTCCCATAATAAGCTCAACAATCATCTTCGACTCTTTCATGATGAATATATCGGAAGGAATAGTCACGAGCTTGAGACGATGGCGTTGTTAAGATTTCAAGGAGGATGCCAATGACCTGCACCGAAGGAGCGCACAAAGGCGTGGTGACATGCAATTGCACGTGGCAAGGGCTCTTGGATGATTTGAGGAAGGCGCGGGAGGAATGCGCGCAGCTGGAGCGGAAGCTGGGCATTGCGGTTGAGTGCCTAGACACAGTTGCACAATGTGGCGGCGGGTGTGATGGACCGCTCGGGTGCATGTGCAAGGCTCCGCTCGCAAAGGAAGCGCGCGCGAAGATAAGGGGTTCTGTGGGATGAGCGAGTGGAAAGGTTTTCTTGCCGAATCAAAGCACTACATGAATTATCCGCACTGCGGGCGATTCTATTTCTGGCGCAGACTGCCCGGAGCCTGGTTTCAGTATACCCGGTTTAGTTTGAAAGGGCGACTGATTGCCTACTTTGACAGAGAGGTATCTAAGTCCGGAGACGGGAAGGAGCGGACGTGAGCAGAGCAGCATATTTAGGGTTTGCCGTACTGTGCGGAGCACTGGTCGTTATCGGCGTTTCTTCGCAAAACTGGCTTTCTGTCGCGGTTAATGCCGGACTTTTTGCTTACCACGGCTATCTATTCTGGGAGCATTCATGAAAACCCGCGAGCCCGAACTGGAACACACGGGTACGCATTGCTGATACCGGCGAAAAGCACTGCAATTACAACGGCGTGTGCCATCGCGCATTTGGCTTGCTTGTATATACAGGCGTATATATAATGTATTTATGAGCACGGTGGTTGAACTCAATAACGGACTGAAGCTGACGATAAATGCAGATGATCACAACCCGCCGCACGTTCATGTGATTGGAAGAGGCGGAATTGCCATAATCAATCTGAGGACCTTTCGGCCGATGATTGTGAAAGGGTTTTCGCTCTCGGACTTGAGAAAAATAAATTCGGCGGTTCGGCACTACGCGCCGCTGCTTTTGGCGAAATGGGATGAGTTACATGGAAAAGAAGAAGGGTAAGAAATTAAAATACGGGAAAAAGGATCTGCTGGCCGGCTGGGAGTTTGACCCGAATGAGGCGAAGGTCCTGATTTCCATTCGGCTTGATGGAGACGTCCTAGAGGCCGTTAAGGCGGCGGCGGCGAAGGCTGGCAAGAAGTATCAACCATGGATCAATGACGTTCTGCGCGAGATCACGATTGGCGCAAACGAATCTCCGCTGCTTTCTGCAGTACACGATCAGCTGAAGAGCATTCAAAAGAGTGTTGATGAAAAAATCGACGCAATGGCCAGGCGGCTACAGGAACTCGAGGCTCTCGAGAAGAGGCGCGGGGCGGCATGATCGTGCGGAAAATTGAGCGATAAGATAAGGCCACCGTGGACGAAATGCGCCAGCCTCTTTTAAACAGGTACGCGCCGGGCTAATTGTGGGGGCCGATCTAGCTGAATAGGGTCTGCTCTTCAATAAAGCGGACGAGAGTCGAAATTCGTATTTTCACCATCCTGCAGAACTCTGCCGCCTCAAGGAGCCGAAACTCACGTTCGCCGCTGATGACTCTGGACATCGATGCGCGATCGATTCCGAGCCGGCGAGAGACCGCCCCTTGCGTAATTCCTGCTTTCTGCATTTTCGAACTGAGCCATCGTTTTCTGGTTTCTTTCGTATTCATGCGGACTCTATAAGCCAGAAACCGGTCTGACGCAAATTCGCCAGCGCCCCGCTGATGGTTAATCAGTCGTACAATCAATCTCAAATCCTTGCGAAAACTCCGGAAAATATTTTTTCGGCTCGGACCAGGTAGCAATCTAGCAAGGCGGTGGACAGTTCGACTCCGGCCGCCCCCGAATATTTTCTGGAAAATATGTTTCACAGATATTCTAAGCCTCGATGGCTGAAATCAAAATCGAGCTGGAAAAAAATTTCGACAACCTCGGTCCGAGAATGCGCAAAGTGGTCGAGCGCGCGACTGTCCGTTCTCTGAATATCGCGATCAAGTCTGTTCGGAGCCAAGTCCAGAAGGCAATAACTGAGGGGGTAGGAGTCAAGCGGAAGGACATCATAAAGCGCCTATGGATCTTCCCGGCCGACTCAGGACGGCTTGAGGCAGCGCTGAACGTGAATGGTGCTGGCGTTCCCCTTTTCAAATTCGATGCAAAGCGAACCAAGGTGAAGACAACCAGAGGCGTGCGCTATGGAGTAACGGCAATGATCAAAGGAGGCAGAACGTTCATTCCCGGAGGCTTCCTGGCTGAGATGAAATCTGGAAAGGTTGGCGTCTTCGAAAGGACGGGCACTGATCGTTTGCCCATAAGGCAGATGTTTTCAAACGAGGTAACTGACTTTCTTAAGAACAACTCGGGCTTCCTTCCAAGGATCAAGGATGATGCCAATAGAAAGCTGCAGCAGAACTTCGATCGCGATTATTTATTTTACTACAGGAAAGAGTTTGGCACGAGCCTTGGCTAGGTCGCGGGTCCTTCCCAGGGGTCTCGGAATACGGGTGAAACGGCCGCGATATTTCTCTAGCGTCAGGTTTGGAATTGGGTAGTCGTTTTAAGGGGATTTATGGGCAAACGAAAGCGAAATGATGAGATCTCAGCACCAAAGTCGAAGCTTTTCCCGATTGATAAATTGGTCCCCTACGAGAAGAATCCGCGGATCCACCCAGAGCACCAGGTCCAGCAGCTCGTCGACAGCATCACCGAATACGGATTCGTCAGCCCGCTCGTGATCGATTCAAAATTTCGTGTGATCGCCGGGCACGGCCGGCTCATGGCCGCGAACCGGCTCGGCCTTTCTCACGTCCCATGCGTGATTGTTGATCACCTCACGGAGGCGCAACGCAGAGCGTACATCATCGCAGACAATCGCCTCGCTCTGAATTCCGATTGGGACATGGATATTTTGAAAGAAGAAGTCAGAGATCTCGACGCGGACGGCTTCGATATTGATGTTTTAGGGTTCTCGCTCTCAGAAATTGAGGCGCTCACAGTCGATTTGAAATCGGTTCCTCGGGTCAGGAAGGAAAAGAAGAGCAATGCCGTCGATTGTCCGAGCTGTGGGCATCGCTTCACTATCGAATAGCGATGAGCAGACATGAAGCCGCTTTCGCTAAGAGCATATGCCAAGCACCGCGGAGTTGCACTTCAGGCTGTCCAGAAGGCTGTGAAATCGGGGCGTATTACTCTCGTCAAGGGCGCCAAAGGCAAAAAGGGAATTGACCCCGCATCGGCAGATCGGCAGTGGGACGAGACAACTGACCCCGGAATGCAACGGAGTCAAAAGTCAGAGGCAACCGGAACTTTTCAGCAGGCAAGGGCCATGCGGGAGGCGTACCGCGCGAAAGAAGCAAAGCTTGCGTACGAAGAACGAATCGGCAAACTTGTAAGCGCCGAAAGGATAAAAACCGAAGCATTTGAATGCGCCAGAATGGTTCGGGATTCCATTCTCAATATCCCGAACCGGATCGCGCATGAACTCGCCGGCGAAACCGACCCGGGCAAAGTTCACGCGCTCCTTACCGTCGAGCTGAATAAAGCCCTCGAGGAACTTGCAAATGCAGGCAAGCGTCGCGCAGACAGCTGAGGAAATTCTCGATCGCGCGGGGACCCGTGTCTACAACTCTGCCTTTTGGTCTGGAATGAAGCCGGATGAGCTGCTCACGGTTTCCGAGTGGGCAGACAAGTACCGCGTTTTGACTCAGAAGGCCTCGGCCGAACCAGGGCAATGGCGGACGAGCCGGACCCCATACCTCAAGGAAATAATGGACTGCCTTTCGCCGCTTTCTCCCATCGAGAAGGTCGTGTTCATCAAGGGAGCTCAGGTCGGTGGAACTGAGGCTGGGAACAACTGGATCGGATACGTCATTGACTATTCGCCGGGGCCGATGATGTGCGTTCAGCCTACAGTTGTTACCGCGAAACGAAACTCGAAGCAAAGGATCGCTCCGCTAATCGAGGAATGCCCGCGGCTCGCGGCCAAGGTGAAGCAGGCGAGATCAAGAGATTCTGGAAATACAGTCCTAGAAAAAGATTTCCCGGGTGGGCGACTAGTAATGACTGGCGCAAATTCTGCGGTTGGGCTTCGGTCGATGCCGGTCAGATTTCTTTTTCTGGATGAGGTTGACGGATATCCGGGCGATGTCGATGGCGAGGGAGATCCGGTCGCACTCGCAGAGGCAAGGACAAGGACGTTCGCACGCAAGAAAATATTTTTGGTCTCGACGCCCACGTTCGAGGGGCGAAGCAAAATTAAAGCTGCATACGACGAAAGCGATCAACGAAAATACTATCTTCCTTGTCCCCATTGTGGCGGATTTCAAGACCTGAAGTGGTCTCAAGTGAAATGGCCGGCAGGCAAACCATTTGAAGCGGCTTATATCTGCGAACATTGCCAAAAGCCAATCGAGGAATACCACAAGACCAAGATGCTGGCCGCCGGCGAATGGCGTGCGCAAAAGCCCGGAGTCGGTGGCGGCAAAATCGCCGGGTTTCATCTCAACTCGCTTTATAGCCCCCTTGGCTGGTACTCCTGGGGTCAGGCGGCAGACGATTGGGAAAAGGCAAAGGGCAAGCCGGACAAACTTCGCGGACTCATCAACACAGTGCTAGGAGAGACGTGGAAGGAAAAGGGCGAGGCGCCGGAGTCGAAGCGACTTTATGAGCGTCGAGAGAGATATCCGCTCAACAAAGTACCCGCAGGCGGCCTATTCCTGACTGCCGGGGTAGACGTTCAAAAAGATCGTCTCGAGCTCGAAATAGTTGCATGGGGCCGAGACAAGCAGAGCTGGTCCATCGATTACCGGGTAATTTCTGGAGAGACATCCTCGGAAGTCCCCTGGAAGGAACTCAACAAAGTGCTCATGCAGGAATGGCCGCATGAACGTGGGGCTTCGCTCCCGATTAAGATGCTCGCCGTCGACTCAGGCTTCAACACTCAGCACGTTTACAACTGGGCCAGAAAGCATCCGATAACGAGAGTAATGGCGATCAAGGGGATTGATTCGGCAAGCATTCTCTTGGGTCAGCCGAGTGCGGTCGATGTCACGGTCCGGGGCCGTAAAGTGAAGCGCGGATTTCGCGTCTGGCCAGTTGGGGTAAGTATTGCGAAATCAGAACTGTATTCGTGGCTGAGGCTTGATTCCCCGTCTGAGGGGGAGGCCTACCCGCCGGGGTATTGTCACCTTCCGGAGTATGGAGAGGAATACTTTCAACAGATCACCGCCGAAGAACTTGTCACTAAAATCGTCCGCGGATTCCGAAAATACGAGTGGGTTAAAACGAGAGATCGAAACGAAGCCCTTGACGCACGTGTCTACTCCCGGGCGGCGGCCGCTGCCGTCGGATTGGATCGGTTCAGCGAAGCACAATGGGATGAACTTTCCGACGAGATTGGCAGGGTTGAATCTGCAGAGCAAGACCAACCGGAAGAACCGGAGAACGACCCGAACGAACGCCCATTCTGGTAGCCAAAAAAAGCGTTTGGTCGAAAATCCCGTTCGCCCTCAGTGTGTACCTAAACGCACGAGGACGAATGGCATCCTTTTCCACTGAACAACTCGAAAAGCTCGAAGAGGCGATTGCTCAAGGAGCTCTCCGGGTGAAATACGCAGACAAAGAAGTTCAGTACCGCTCCCTCGATGAGATGTTTCGGATTCGAGAAATGATGCGCCAGAGTTTGGGGCTGACCGGAGACGGATCCGCGGGCCGTGTTTATCCGACAATTTCGAAGGATTTGGAATGAACTGGATCGACAGGGTTATAGAGTTCATAAGCCCTCAGGCCGGTTTTGCAAGATATCGGGCGCGACTTGCACAGAGGGCTCTTTCTGATTTTGAGAGAAAGTACGAGGGCGCTTCTGTTGGACGGCGAACTGACGGCTGGTTTGCCAATTCGACGTCAGCGAATACGGAGAATGCACCGGCCCTCAGCCGGTTGAGAAATCGATCGCGCGATCTGGTTCGAAATAACCCATACGCAGCGAGAGCAGTTCAGGCGATTCAAACAAACACAATCGGAACTGGGATCATTCCGCAGCCAAGTGGACGAAGCACAAGGGCGACGAAGGATCTGACTTCCGCTTGGGAACGTTGGGCGGAAACCACAGAATGCGATGCGGACGGTGTTCTTGATTTCTACGGCATTCAAGGGCTTGTCATGAGGACCATCGCCGAGAGCGGCGAGTGTCTCGTACGTCGCCGATGGCGCCGCTCTTCGGATGGCCTATCCATACCAGTTCAGCTTCAAGTTCTGGAACCCGATTATATCGACACGACCAAGTCAGGGACGACGGACACAGGTGGATACATCATTCAGGGTATCGAGTTCGATTCCATCGGACGTCGCGTTGCTTACTGGCTTTTTCAAGATCATCCAGGCGATGGTTTTTCGGGTAGGTCATTTAGTGCCGAACCGAAGCGCGTTGACTCTTCTGAGATTTTACATCTATTCCGCCAAGACCGGGCTGGGCAAGTTCGAGGTATTCCGTGGGGAGCGTCGGTTATCATCAAGTTGCGCGATCTTGATGAGCTCGAGGACGCCCAACTTACAAAACAGAAAACGGCTGCATGTTTTGCCGCCTTCGTTCATGACATCGAAGCGCCTCAGGATCCTACCAAAGCAGCGAAAAATTTTACGAAAGTGCTGAAGCCAGGCGCGATTGAAATGTTGCCGCCAGGAAAACAAATCACATTTCCATCTGTGCCGTCCGCCTCGGACGATGGCCACTCAAGTCGTGTTCTGCACGCGGTTGCGATGGGATTCGGAGTCACCTATGAGCTCATGACAGGTGACTTTGGGAATGTAAATTTCAGCTCTGGTCGAATGGGGTGGATCGAGTTTCACCGAAACGTCGAGCAGTGGCGATGGCAACTTATAATCCCAAGATTATGTGTCCCGGTTTGGCAATGGTTTTGTGATGCCGCCTATCTTCAGGGATATCAGAGCCAAGATGCAACGGCCTCATGGACGCCGCCGCGTCGCGAAATGATCGACCCGACACGAGAGATTCCGGCCATTCGAGACGCCATCAGGTCAGGAGTGAAGACGCTGTCAGAGGCCATTCGAGAACAGGGAAATGATCCCGAACGGCAACTCCACGAATGGAAGAGGGACGCCGAGTTGCTCGATAAGCTCGGCCTCACATTGGATAGCGATCCGAGAAAGGTATCTCAGGCTGGGGGGGCCCAGAAGAACGAAAGTAACGATGGAGGAAAAGTATGAGCGCGAAAATCAGAGAGCGTACGGTTCAGATGCCTCTGCTCCAAATGCGAGCGGAGTTTTCCCCGGGTTCCTTCAATGCGGAAAAGCGGACGATTGAGCTCGTATGGTCCGTTGGGAAAAAGGGTCTTCGCGGATTCTACGACCCCTACTATGAAGAGCTCTCGATGAACCCAGCCCATGTTCGCATGGGGAGACTTGAGTCCGGCAATTCACCATTTATCGACAATCATGAGCGATGGCGTGGAAACCCGGCCGTGCTCGGTCGTATTCTGAGTGGCAAGCTCGAGACAGGCAAAGGCACCGCCGTCGTGCGACTTGAGGACGCTGAGAGGCTCGAGAACATCGACGCGAAAGATACGATTCGAAAGATTGAGTCAGGAACCCTTGTTAATTGTTCTGTCGGGTACACCGTTTACAAGTACCAGCGGCAACCTTCCGTTGAAGGTGAAGAAATTCCAACCTACCTTGCCGTGGATTGGGAACCGACGGAGATCAGCATTGTCCCGGTTGGCTTTGACGAGAACGCAGTGGTCCGGGGCAAGAACGAAAAAACCGCACCCTGCGTTTTTATAAACCTTCCCGAAGAGAGGAATAAGGAGGCACTAATGGACGAGAACGAAAAGAAGGAAATGGAGCGGAAAGCCGCTGAGGATAAGGCCGCTGCTGAGAAAGCGGCTGCCGAAAAGGCTCGAGCCGATGAAAAGTCGCGCCAGAGCGAAATCCGCTCGATTTGCACGAGGCTTGGGCTCGAAGAGAGCTTTGCGAAGCGCATGATCGACGAAGATAAGCCTCTGGACGAAGTTCGCAAACTCGTCATTGACGAAAAGGCGAAACAGAGTGCTACGACTGAAATCCGGAGTGCGAATCCGGTTCTGACCTGCGGAGCGGACTCCTCGGAGAAATTCCGAGACGGTGCGTCTCAGTGGCTCATTCAGCGCGCTGGATCCGGCGTTTCTGCGGCCGTCGAAAAGCATACCAGCAAGAAAGCCGAAGCCGGTGAGTTCCGTGGGATGTCGCTGGTTGAGCTCGCTCGCGAATCTCTGATTCGTCACGGTGTGAATGTCAAGGGCATGGACAAAATGGCTCTCGTCGGTATGGCTCTTACGCATCGTGGAGTGGGAACGCAGTCCACCAGCGATTTCGCCATTCTGCTTGAGAACACCATGCACAAGGTGCTCCTTGCGTCGTATGCGACGACGCCGGACACTTGGTCGCGGTTCTGTAAAAAGGGAAGCGTTTCGGATTTCCGGGCTCACCCCAGATATCGCCGCGGATTCCTCGGCAGGCTGGACAAGGTTGGTCAGAATGGTGAGTTCAAGAACAAGGCAGTCGCCGATGGAACAAAGGAAAGCGTAACGGCCGAAACCTTTGGTAACATCATCTCTCTCACGAGACAGGCGATCGTCAATGACGATATGGGTGCATTCTCCGATATGGCGATGCAGATAGGCCGCGCGGGGAAACTCTCCGTCGAAGTGGACGTTTATGCGTTGCTCGCACTCAATGCCGGACTCGGTCCCGTTATGAGCGACACGAAGACACTGTTCCATGCCGATCATAAGAATATCGGCGCGGCAACGGCGCTCTCGGTTGCCGGAATCGACGTCGACCGCGTGGTCCTCGGCTCTCAGACAGATCCGTCTGGAAACGAGATCTTGGACCTGCGTCCTGCCGTTCTCGTTCTTCCGCTCGCCCTTGGCGGCGATGCTCGTGTGATCAACGAGGCGCAGTACGATGCCGATACCGCGAACAAGCTGCAGAAACCGAATAAGGTGCGCGGTCTGTTCAAGGATATCGTGGACACGGCTCGCCTCACCGGGACTCGTCGGTATTTGTTCGCCGACCCGTCGATTGCTCCCGCGATCGAAGTCGCGTTCCTCGATGGTCAGGAAAATCCTTTCCTCGAGACCGAGCATGGATTCCGGATCGATGGCGTCGAATGGAAGGCCCGGCTCGATTACGGTGTCGCCGGCATTGACTATCGCGGCGCGGTCACCAACGCCGGGTAATCGGATCAAGAACCAAGGACTGGAGGCCGCAGGGTAAGGGGCTCTGCGGCCTAAGTCCGCAACTGTAATTAGGAGGATTCTTAAATGAAAAACTACGTTCAGCCCGGCGATGTGATCGAATTCACAGCTGGCGCGGATTATTTAAGTGGAGATCCGGTAGTCATCGGAGAGATGGTGGGTATCTGCACCGGAGACGTCGCAAATACCACAGTCGGGCGAGCAATCCTGTCTGGCGTGTTTCAGGTAGTTAAGGCCGCTGGCGCAACCTGGAGCAAGGGGCAGAAGCTGTTCTGGGATAAAACGAACAAGAACTTTACTCCGACCGCATCGTCAGACGCCGACCTTTTGGCGGGGTATGCGTTCGAGAGCGCGCTTCTCGCCGCCACCGTCGGATACATTAAGCTGATGGGCCCCGGTGTCGCGAAGGTCATTCCGGCCATCGCGGCACACGGAGCTCCGGCCGTAACCGCTACCGTGATCGCCGGTTCAAACTTGGTCGCGGTAAATGCGGCTGAGCCGACGAAAGCCGAAGTGGACACGGGTATCGACACTTTGAAGACTGCCGTTGTTACCGCGCTTGATCTTAAGGCGGATAACGCGGACCTGGTCACCGTCGCGGCGAAGCTCGACGCGGTGATTGCGGCACTCAAAGTTGCCGGCTTGATGGACAACTAAGGAGATCCGGGCGGGGCGCAAGGCCCCGCCCACTCTTATGGACTGGTCGACGCTTTCAGATGGAGTTTTGAGCCGGGCACTGAATACGTTCGGAACTCCCGTTTCATACACTCCAAACGGAGGAGATGAAATTCAGATCTCCGGAGTCTTTTCGAACGCTCACATATTGGTTGAGGTGGGCGGGGTTCCTCAGTCAATGACCGCCCCGACTCTCGGGATCCGGTTGGCAGATCTGCCGGCAAAGCCGACCAAAGATGATCAGATCACAATCAAAGGTTTGAACTATCGAATTACCGATTCTCAGGAGGATGGTGAGGGCGGAACAACCCTTATTCTCAATCAAGTATGACGCATCACCGAACGAAGATCCGCGAGGCAGTCGTCGACCTACTTAAAGGCGCCACGTCTGCCGGCATGAACGTTTTTCCGAGTCGGATTGGTCCACTCTGGAATATGCCGCTTCCGCTAATTCTGATCTATCTTCGCGACGAGACAGTCAGCCCGATATCATCGCTTCCGAAACCGCGAGAGCGAAAGCCGCAGCTCGCGATCGAAGTTCGGGCAAATGCCGCCGATGAAACCGCCGAAGCAACTCTCGACAGCATTGCGGCAGAAATTGAACAGATCATGGATGCGAATCCAAGGCTGAGGGGAACGGTTCAGAGTTCCGGATTTCAAAGCACAGAAATGGATTTATCGGCGATTGGAGATAAACCGATCGCTGCTGCACGCCTGACCTATGGGGTCACTTATGAAGAATGAATTCAATGGACGGAGTCCTTAAAACGAAAGGGGAATAGCTATGTTGTCCAATCCACGAATATTTTATGGGGTCTACTCGGTGACTCCGTACAGCCGCACCACCGGTGAGCCATATAGTACGGCGAAGGTCGTTGGCGAGGCGGCGGTCGCTTTGTCTGGAGAAACGAACAAACTGTTCGGGGGAGCCTCGAAATTTCCTTATGCGATTGAGGACGGTCCGATCAACTCCGATATTTCGCTGAAACTGAAAGAGTATCCGGACTTTCTGTTCGAGCTCTTCTTGGGAAAAAAGCCCACTACCGCAGCGGTTGACGCGGCAGGCGCGGTTACGGCAATCACGAACGTTAAGGGGGTAAGCGTTGTTGCCGCGACTGGTATTGCGTCTGCAACAGTTAAGGCAGCCAGTAAGACCGACCTAAAATTCACGAAGTACATCGTTAAAGCGACCGACGCCACGCACGTTGATGTTTATGCCATGAGCGACATCGATTTCGCGCGCGGAACGGACAAAGCATTCGAAAATGACGCCCTCAAAATCACAGCGGCTCCGCTTGCGATCGCCCAGGGAGTGCCGACCGAAATCCCAGGGTTTGGGCTGGAACTCACCGGCGGGGCCGGGATTATTGCCCTCGTCGCCGGCGACACGGCCGTTTTCGAAGTGAAGCCTCCTTCGACGTCTTCGATGAGCGTTCGGATTGGAGGTGCCGCGGATCTGTATCCTGAGTTCGGGCTGATTCTGATGGCTCAACAAAGGAGCAATGGCGAAATGTGTGAAATGGATATTTTCCGAGCGAAGGGGATTGGATTGCCAATTTCTTTTGCCGAAAAGGCCTATTCTGAAGCAGAAATCAAGGTCCAGGCGTTCTATGATGCAGCGAAGAGTGGTGTATTCGATCTCCGCTGGATCCAGACGAGCTGATCTGCTCCGACCAAAATGAAAACAAAGGGCCTCAGCCGGTTTCGGGTGGGGCCCTTTTTATCAGCACCCTTCGACGACAATTCAGGGCCGAATAGACGAGCCATACGCTTTCTTTTCCATTTGCATACAGTCGAGCAAGGGTGCGGATCCTGTTCTTTTCCGCTAGAGTGACTCGAAATCTACAGAACAAGGTCTTCGGATTCTTTGATCGCGGCCGTCCGGCTTTACGTTTCATCCGAATAATGTGTCACTGAAACTCATTTTTCTAGCAGTATTTTCTTGGTGAAAAATAGCGTTCGCGCTCAGGCTCGACTTTATGAGGCCCATTAAACTTGAGGAACTCGTTCCTCTTCCCGGCGAATTCTACCTTCGCGCAACCCAGAAGACATATCACCTCCGTCCGGTCAGCATCGAAGACCGGGTTTGGATCACGAGCAAATATGGCTCTGAATTGCAGCAGATATTCAGAGAGGTGAGGGCAAAGGAAATCGCAGCGATAGCCTTTCATCAGCTCACTGATAAGGACAAGGCCGATTTCAAAAAGAAGACGGTCGAAATCGTGGACGAAGAGGGCAACACGAAAGAGACGGAGCTCGGCGGAGTCGTGGTCTTAAGGATGCTCATTCAGGGAAATGACGAGATTACCGCGGTCCTAACTGCGCTCCTCCACACGATCGGGATCTCAGAACCCCTCATTGAAGAAATGGCGGCGGACGCTGATTCAGAACTGGCTCAAAAAAAAAACGAGAATGTGACTGGGGAGAGGTCTTTGACATCATTGCCAGCGAATATGGATGGAGCTTCGACCAAATCCGTAGGCTGACATTGAGGGAGGTTCGAATTGCATTGGATAATATCGGGACCAGAACGCACCAGAAAATGCGCTTCGACGCCGGCCTGCACGGTTTTACTCTTTCGGAAAACACGAGCGGGAACAAACCAGTGAGCCTTACCCCTCGGCAAAAGCAAATTCTGGACACTGCTCTATCAGATACCCTGGCACGCAAGCGGGCTGAAGCGAGGTTGAATGGCTGATCTCGTCATTCGGATTTCTGGGAAAATTGACGACTTCGACAAGGCCATCGGAGAGGTTCAAGACAAGACCGACGGTTTGGAGTCGAAGCTCTCGACTATCGCTAAGACCTCAGCAATCGCTTTCGCGGCGCTCTCGGGCGAGGTCCTTTTCGCCGCCAAGGCCTTTGGAGAGTCTGAGGAGACAGCCCGGCGCCTCACTCTCGCCATGCGGAACCAGGGAATATACAGCAAGGAACTCGAGGACCAGTACAACTCTACCGCGGAAGCCATTCAGAATCTGACCGGCATCGATGACGACGCCATAAAGAGCGGGATGGCAATGCTGCAAAGCATGATCGGTCAGACAGAGATATCGAAAGAACTCACACAGGCTGTTGTCGACCTTTCTGCCGAGGACGGAAATCTGAAGGGTGCTTTTGAGGCAGTCGGAAGGGCGATTGATGGAAATGTAAAAGGGCTGAAGAGTTACAGCATCGTGATCGACGCCAATCTTTCTCAGCAAGAGAGAATGGAAAAGATAATCGAGATCGTAAATCAGCGATATGCCGACCAGGGGGCTGCTGCAAACAAGGGCATCTCCGGGGTGAGGGGGCTCCAAACTGCGCTCGGGAACCTCCAAGAAGACATTGGTGCCAGATTCGCCCCCGCACTGGGGCAAGCAATCAAGTCACTCACGGACTTTTTCAATACCGTCCGTCAAAACCAGGCCATGGTCGGTTTCATTGCGGATAACATCAAGGTGGGAATTGTCCTCTCTGGGCTCGGGGTCTCGCTCGCCACAGCGGGCGTCGCATTTCTAAAGCTCAAGCAGGCAATTGAGCTCTCGTCGATAGCGATGAGAATTTTTGGCACGTCTTCAAAAGCTGCGCTGATCACGTCCGGAATCGGGCTTGCCGTTATCGCCCTTGGCGAGGCGTTCATTTATTTCTCAAACAAGGCTGAAGCCGGCACACAGAAGGCAAGCAAAGCGATCACGGACCATTCAGAGAGCATCAAGAAGCTTCGGTCCGAAATCGAAGCTCTTCAGAGGACGATGCCAGACACTGGTGGCAAGGAATCGTATCAGGTCGACTACAGAACTCAGCAGATGGCGAAAAGCATACAGGCCCAGCTTGAGATGAAGCGCCAGCAGCTCGCCGAAGAGGAACGATTGCAAGCCGAGTTCGACCAGAACCAAGCAAAAAAATCGATGGGCGACGCGGCAGAACAGGAGCGTAGGGCGAAGAATCAACGTCTCATCGATGCAAATCGCGCTCAGAACGAGCTCATGAAACTTGAAGCCCAGAACGCATCGGCTGCGATGATCTCGCTCAAGAAGCAAGAAGCTGATCTCCTCGTAAAAATCGAAGATGAGAAATATGCAAAGACTCGCGATCAGATGCTTTCTCGCGTTCAAGAGCTCCGGCAGCTCCAGGATGAGCAGCAGCTCATCGATCGTGAGCAAACCGCCGCTTTTAACGAGCAGATTTTAGCTGACAACGAGGAGTTTCAGGCCCTGACCACGGAGCAAAAACAAAACTTCCTCCTCCAAAATCAAGCGGCCTTACAGTCTGAGCTCCTGGTCGACGGGACTGTCCGTCAAGATGCTGCGAAACGGCGAATGTTGGATCAAATCGCCGCCAATAACCAGTTCCTTCTGGAGCAGCAGAAATACGGGACCGCGTACGCGACCATCAACAAGGTAATGCATTCCGAAGTCTACAAGGGGTCCAAACAGGCATTTGGGGAACTCGCGGAATTGCAGACCAGCAGTAATGCGACTCTAAAATCAATCGGAAAGGCTGCCGCGATCGCGAACATCATAATCAAGACGGCCGAGTCGGCCATGAATATCTACGCTGGATTTGCCACGATTCCGATCGTCGGGCCAGTGCTCGGCGCGGCCGGCGCCGCTGCTGCTGCCCTATTCGGAGCCGAACAATTGGGCAAGGTCACTGCGGCTGCAAAGGGCGGCCTGATCACCGGCGGAATCAGGGGGGTTGATAGCGTGCCGGTTCTGGCGCAAGCGGGAGAACTGGTCACTCCGAGGTCTAACTATGAAGAGGTCATCGGATCCGTCCGAGCTCAAAGAGAGGCTGAGAAGCTCGGCATGAACGCGGCCGTAGGAGCAGAATCCGGCGAGCCGATCAATATTGTTCTTACTCTGAGAAATAACCTGATCGAGTTCGTGGAGGCCGGGATCGTAGAGAGACGGAATTTAAACCTTTCAATTCAAGGCGCGTAGAAAATGCCAAGTCAAATCATCGTCTTCAAAAAGAACATCTGCGATTACGGAAATTCGGAGGTTGTTCTTTCCGCGAGCGCGGCAGGTGAGTTCGTGAACTATTTACGGGACCGGTCAAACCGCACTGGATGGATGACGACCGGCAGCTCAGATGCTGAGCAAGTCACTTTGACCGCAGACTTCGGCGATACGAGGGACTTCGATTCTTTGCTCTTGGTCAAGCAGAACTTCAAAAGTTACTCGGCTCAATACGAGGATCCCGTAACCGAGCAAATGGTGGATTTCAGCACCCCGATAAATGTCCTGAACAATCAGGATGAGGTCGCTTATCACCATTTTCAAAAAGTCGCGTCTAAAAAGCTCGAAATCAAGATCAACGGGACGATGATCCCGAACAGCGAAAAACGGATGTGTCAGTTGATCGCGACCGAACTGCGCGGCCAGTTTCAAGCTTGGCCAGTAATCAAAGATCCAACACATTCCAGGAACAGAACCAAAACCAAGATGCTTTCCGGGAAGCAGAGCGTCCGAGAAAACGTTGGAGGAACCTCTTTCAAATTGAAGGTAAAAATTCTGAAGAATCAGGCTGATATTGATCTGGTCGAGAGCATGTACGACTCGAGTGAGGGATTCTTGGTTTGGCCATGCGGCGGCGACAGCTCTCAATTTATTTCATCAATCAAGGGTTACAGGAAGGAAGATATCTTCCTGATGAAGTGTGAAAACGAGTACGAGTCCGAACGCTACGGCGGATTCTATCAGTCCGGAATCGAGCTTGGGATGAATTTAGCGGAGGTTGTAGACTGATGGCTCTATTCAGAGTCTACATCCGACCCTTTGACGACGACGGAAATTACACATCATGGGTGGAGATTTCGAAGTATGTGTCGGCTCGAGCCCTCTCGGCTCTCGAGCAATCAATCGACTCTTCAGATTACCAGCTTGGTGTCTTTAGATATCCGAACTTCAATCTAACTTTGGATAACCGAGACGGATCCTTCTCGGACGTTGGTGGCGCTCAAACAATATTCAGATATAAGCGCAGTGGTAGCCAAATTAAGGTGACGTTTTGTGAACGGGAGTTCCCGCCCCTTTGTGGGTTCATGATTTGTGGAGATCCCGAGTCCGCAATGCTCTGGACCGAATTGACTGTTTTCAAGGGATTGCTGAACGACGAGAGCTGCACACAATCAATCGCTGACGACACGATTACTTTCAACGTGCTTGGATTCGAATCCGAATTCTCGAGGGCTATCGTGCCGTTCGGGACCGTTCACAATGGGGACCTGACCTCAGCTGTAATATTCAACTGTCTCAATCAGGATCAGATCACGAATCTGCTGACGGTCGATCAGGCGAACATCAGCGTAGGGATTGATCAGCAAATCGACAGTATTGCCAGTCTCCAGAACAAAACCGTCAAAGAAGGACTGGACAAACTTTTATTGGCCACGAACAGCGTTCTCTTCATCGAGAACGACACAATCTATATTTCGGCCCGAACTCCCACAGCGGAGGTGAAATCGACATTCTATGGTCAGGCTTCGGCGCTCGGGCCAGAGAATATTCAGAATCTTTTCGATGTGAAGAATGGTCTGAGCCGAACCTTTAATTTCTTCTCTTGGAAGGATGCTCCGGCCGCCATGGTTACTGATCCTACCTCTACCACGAAATACGGAATCAGAAAGAAGGAGCTTGATCTCGACTTTTTCGAAATAGCTCAAAAGCAGGTCAACATTCTCACGGCACTTCGAAATGAGTTTTCGACACCGAAGCAGGAGCTGTCGGTCACGATGCCGGCAACCCCTATCACCGTAGGGATTCGAGTTCTTGACCGGATCGCCATTGATTACCCGACTGTTCTAATACCAGCGGAGTCCGAAGTTCCTGTTTGTGGCGCCGCGGAGTTTGACGTCGCGGTTATGCCAGACGCGGCATGGAGCTTTTCTTTGGACACTGACACGCATTTCAAGGTCATTAGCAAAAAAGTGAATCCAGGTGCGTTGACCGTCGATTTCAGGTTGAGGGAGATTTAGATGAGCACAAATAGGCTGAAGCTCAGAATTGACGGGCAGCCGATGGACGTGAGCTGGTTCAACTCAATCAAGGAGGCGATTTCCGGGGCACTCGTTCCGAGGCATTTTGAAACGAGTTTACCGACTGCAGAAGCCGCAAACCTCGGCTCCCCAACTTGGCGATGGAAACGGATTTATAGAAGGGCTGGTGGCCTTTATGCCGGATGCATTAAGGCTAAATACGACTACGCCGGTGCCGTCCTTATCGAACAGGGGTGGATGAGGTGTGACGGCCGGATTGTGAGCCAGGCCAATTACGATGCCGAGCACGGAGCTGGATCATGGGCCGCATACATCGGCACGAGCCCGCTTCAGGGAAAGTACCTTCCAAATTTTGCGACCACGTACATAGGCCACAAGCCAGGCGCAAAGCCGACCGGAGATGTTCCATTCGTCCCGACTGGGTCGAACATGTTCGACTTCGAACACGCACACCCGCAGACCACATCGGACACGCCTAATCCAAATATGGGAAAAAATCTTGCGATGTACGAAGCGAGAAATACTCCACCGGATCATCAGCATACGATGAACTGGACGAATGCGTTAGTCGGGGAAAAGGTAATCTCACCAGAAGCGCTGGCTGTAAAAATATTCATGAGGATTATATGAGCGCCGAGGATCTGATTACGAGCTTCGGAAAGTACGCCACCGCGGCCCTCTTTAACCGAGTTCGTAGTATTCTTTCTGGAGATATCTTGCCCAGAAACTTGCTAGGGCAAGTTCAGGACTGCGCCGGGAGCCTAGGAGCTGAGAATTTTGAATATTTGAAAGCACATGTACGGGCAGGAGATCTTTTTCCAGGCGCGTTCCTCACATCCTTCGACGCGAACTCAGCACCACAGGGATACATGGAATGCGATGGCCGGATCATCAATAAAGAAAACTACGATGCCGAGCACGGGGCTGGAACATGGGAGACCTACATCGGAAGCTCGGTTCTCGAAGGAAGATATCTTCCAAATCTAAACGATCTGTATACGGTTGGCGGCGACACACAAGAAGGAACGGCGCCGATCACGACTGTAGGGAATCCGGGCCACCAGGTCGACTTATCGCACACCCATTCGGGGGTTACCGGACCGTCTACTCTTTATGAAAACGTTCAGAGAAGTACCGGAAGTGTCGTTTCTGGATACGGCCACACGCACAATTTTTCTACTGGGCAGGCAGACATTCCTCTCAGCTTAACGCTTATTCCAAAAACGCTGACCGCCAGAACCTTCCTGAGGATCATATGAGTTCTGACTCGCTACCAACCAGAAAGCCGAAGCAGACGATGCGATCCACATGGATGCATGCGATCAATCAGACACTTATCGGCGATCTCGTTCCGAGGAATCCATCTGGAGTTGCGCAATCGATCGCGGGAGCGCTTGGAACGGTTTTCTATCCCTTTAAAAAGATGTTCATCGTCGCGGGTGAGTATGGCCCGGGGGATATTATTTGGGCTTACGATTTCGCAGGCATGATTCCGCCTGGCCAAGGGTGGATGAAGATGGACGGGCGAATAGTCAGCGAAGCAAACTATGATGCAGAACACGGAGCGGGATCGTGGGCTGAATACGCTGCTGCCAGTCCGCTCGTCGGGAAATACCTTCCTAACATGACAGGAAAGTATCTAATTGGAACGTCGGGGTCCACGCAAAATGGATTAGTTCCTATTACCTATGCTGGCAATCCGGCGCATAAGGTCAATTTGGCTCACACGCACACAGCCATCAATGTGAGCACGGTCGCTCGATCCGGCACGAACTATTTTTCCATGGATAACACTGCTGGGTTTCCGGACTGGGACCACAACCACTCGGCGGTGGCAAACTCCGCCCTGTCCGCAGAGCAGGTCATTCAGCCTGAGTCAATCGCGGTGAGATATTACATGAGGGTCATATGAAATTCTCGCAAGTACTAGTTAGGGAAAATTCTAAGGCGGTCGAAGCGGCATGGTTCAATGATGTTCGAGCTTCTGGATTGGCCATCGAGAATACCTTAGGGGCAGGATACGTCGAAGAAAAGGAGGCAGAACTCCTCAATAATCAGGCGGCTCCGGCCGACCTTTCGAGTTACCTCAATTTCGATACGACGAGCGTTCGGGCAGCCTTCATCGATTTTTTCGCTTATCGAAATAGCACGGTTTCAGGAGAGCGGGTTGGAGGTGGAAGACTGATTGCGATTTTTCGCCCTATCTCACTGACCTGGGAAATCAGCCCACCAATCGGACTTTGGGGGGATGATCTTGGCGTAAGTTTTTCAATGAGCGGGTCAAAGGTGCAATACGCGTCCGACCCCATGGATCCGGCCGGATACGGCGGAAAGATACGTTTCAAAGCCACGACTTTTGGTCTGTTTACGTGAGGAGAGTTCTATGAAGTACTCGTTTTGTATTTTGCTCTGTTGGATTTTGATCGGTAGCCAGGCCCTCGGTGCAAGCGCCGTCCGTCAGGACGATCTGATTATCAAGAACACTCTTAAGGTCGGGGGGGCGAGTGCGCCCAATTCGAAATCGGCCCTTGAGGTCGAAAGCACCACAAAAGGATTCCTACCCCCTCGGATGACGACGACACAGCGTAATGCGATTACAAGTCCGCCTGCGGGCCTGAGCGTATTCAATACGACGACAAACAAGGCAACGCATTTTGACGGGGCTTCGTGGCGCGAGGGATCGACGATTGATGGCACCGAGACGCTTTCAAATAAATCTCTTTCGGCACCACAGATTTTGGATTTCGCGGACTTGACAGAGCAGGCGGACGTAGCCTCGAATCCAGGTTCTGGAAAACGTCGAATGTATGTGAAAACAGATGGAAAGGCGTATTTACGGAACTCTTCTGGAGCTGAAACGGCGCTAGGGAGCGGAACGGGACCTTCTGGACCCTCGAAAAACTTTGTTGTGAATCCTTCGGCGGCTTCGGATACCACAACGTGGGGCGGCGTAAACGTATCCTTTGATAGGGACGTTACCGTTGGAAACAAAATCAACGGTGTCGCCTCGTTTGCTCTCACCTCAGCGACTCATACCGCGATGTTCATATCGGACGCGATGACGCTTGATGACGACACCACGGGAAATTGCGAAGCCCAGATACTCTACAAGGGTGACGCGAGTAAGTGGAAGTTCGCGCTTTGGAACGCCGCTGAACTCCAGTCCGTGGCGCTCACCAACGAAACCGGCTGGCGCATGGCCTCGTTCAACTACCCGTGTACGACTGGCTTAACTCTTCGGGTAATTTCCACGGCGGCAAGTCCCGCGAACATCAACGTCGGTGGATTTTACTGGGGGAAGGCGACAAACATCGGGAGTGTCGCGCAAGCCGAATACATTGGAAGCATCAAGTTTTCAGGCAGCGGAAACGCCTGCGTGTGGTCAGCAGGAATTTCAACGTCCTTCGCGAATTTCACACAGGATGCTGCGTGCGACACCACCGTTGACGGGAATGCGGCAGTTTTGGGGTCAAAGCGTCCTGGCATGACCATGACCAATCTGAAACCCGGTCGATATGTCGCGTATTTTACGGGATTTTTTGGGAGCACTGCTACAGGAAAGCAAGCGTACTTGAGATTGTTCGATGGCACTACGCAATGGGGTGGGGTCATCTCTGCCATGAGTAGTGCCGGTACTAACTATGCTCCATCGACTGCGGTATGGGAAACGACGTATAATGCCCCACAGGCAAGCGTTTCAATCGATATTCAAGGCATGATTGACTCGGGCGGGGGGATACAGCTCGGCGGTGGTGCCGTCGATGACGTATTATCCGTTTACCGATTCCCCACGACCGCAGAGCAGGCGGTTAGTGTGGACACTACGGCTCAAAGCTGGTCGGGGTATCACGATAATACTTGCTCATGGGCGAGGACGAACACCGCTCTCGGTGATCCTGCGGCAGACGCGACATGTGCCTTTGCGCAGAGGACGAATACCAATTTTGGAACGGTGGCTAGTGCGATTTCCGGCTCCGACAAACTCCCTGGCATTACATTCTCCCCCACTCAGGTCGGAAAGTATGACGTAAAGGTCGTATTCTTAGCTCAAGGGCCTGGAAACACGAACACGGCTTTTCAGCTTACGGATGGAACAACCGTTGTGGCTCAGACGCAGTATTTCTTCGACACTGCGAATCAGCTCAAGTCGATAACTCTCTCCGGTCAATACGTTGCTAGTCCGACGGCTCCTGTGACTTTGAAGTTGCAAACGTCTGCCACGGCGAACACCGTCACAATTGGAGGAGGATCAAACACGACTGCCATTGCTGAGTGGAGCATCGTCGCCATAAACCAGGGGTTTCCGGCCCCGCTTCTCGTCGGAGGCGTAGTAAATTCAAGCTCCGGTGTTAGTCGGCCTGAGGCTATGACGCTCACCCCGAATGGAGCCGCCGGGTCATGCACGTACACGCAGCACGGCGACTGGATTTCCTCGGTAAGCGGGTCGGCGGTTGGGGATTGCACAGTAACGATAAAGGCTGGGGTCTTCAGCGCAGCACCGAAATGCATCGTAACGTCGAATAACAGCTTTACCACTCCCGACCGTTTCCACTTCAGTACGTCGGTGTTTAGCAAAACATCCACAAGCTTCCGAATTCAATCGAGTGTTCTCGACGACACAAGCGGGACCGTGTCTGGGGACGGCAGTCCGGTGGATATTCTTTGTTTTGGTCCAAGGTAAAAAAGGGGGATTTTATGAAACTGATTCTGGTTTTGGTTGGGTTGGTGGTGCTTTCGGGTTGTGCAACCGCCGTTCACATGATCGACAAATGCAAAGACGTGCAGGGGCGCCCTGTGCAGGGCGACATCTGTACTGGCGAGTTCTTAAAGAAGCTGTGACTCATGACTGCAGAAAATGCCAGGCGGGCTGCGGCCATTACGATGAATACCCTCATTCCATTGGGTTCTCTCGGCGCGATTGCTGGAGTGGTTTGGTGGGCTTCTGGTCTGAATAAGACTGTCGAGGCCCACTCGATCGAGCTCGTCGCCGTGAAGGCGGCGCAGCGGGAGCACGAGAAAGTCCAGGCGGCGAAACTAGACTCAATGATTGAGGTTCTTGGTCAGATCAAAACAGACTTGGCTGTAATCAAAGCCCGCCTTAGATAAGTGCCACGAAAATTCCGCTTGGTCGAAAATCCCGTTCGCCCTCAGTGTGTATCGCAGAGGGAATCCCAATGAAAAATCTTTGTTCTCGTTTGTTCTTGTTCATGTTCATCATGACGTCTTTTCTATTCAGCCTGATCGCTTTCGCGGTGGATGTCACGGATCCGCTTTCGACCGTCGACTTTTTCACCCAGCTGATCGCGCTTCTCGGTGGTGTGAAGGGTGCCACTGGGCTCGGAATTGCGATCTTTGCGGTCCAAATTTTGATGATGTTCTTTCGAACTGAGATGGCGAACTTCGCCGGTAAATGGAAGCTCACAATTGTTCTGGGGCTCTCTCTCATGTTCGGAATTATGGCCTCGATCAATGCCGGGACGACTTGGTTCGCGGCGATCTTCAACAGTGTTACGATCACTGCCATTCAGGTTTTCGCGAACCAGCTTTACAAGCAGCTGACGGAAAAGAACGAGACGCCTCCGGCGACTCCTGTCTCGGCGCTGAGGTAGAGCTTGAGATTAACTCTTTTAATCCTTGTGGCTGGGCTCCTGATGTGGGGCCCAGCCTTTTCCGACTCTGGGATCCGCGGCGCGCTGACTCTTCAGGGCTACTGGTCAGTTGAATCCGCTGTTGCTGATCCGATTCATGGGGTCGCATGGAAAACGGAGTTGACGGGGCCCCTCGATGGGGGAGCCTTTGTTCAGACCAGAGCATATCCGTTCGACCAGGCGCACGGTTGCATTGCGAAAAAGCTGACTACCGGTGCGTGCAAGCGCATTCGGATCCGGGCTGAGAAGCCCGGCGATAAGGTCGCATCCTTCGCGGTACAGTTTCCCGGGCGGACGTTCGCTATAACGGCTCCGGAAGGGGCCCCCTTTGCTGAGATTCTCCTGAACGAAATCAGTCTGAACGACATCGGCGATATGTCGCTCATGCTGAACGTGACTGGAGCCGTGGAACAGTCATTCGGTATGATTTCACTTCGAACGCACGACCAGGAGATTACGCCGGCGGCTACCGCGGCACTGAGTTCGGACGGCCGCGTACTCCGGGACGGAGATGCGATCAAAAAGGGTTGGCGGTTCCTGTTTTTCGGGACTGCCAAGGGAGTCGACGTGGTGGAAAATCCGGCCGATCTCCTATCCTTGTGCGGGTTCTTTCCGAATGGCGAGATCAGGTGCTCAGAGGACAATCGAATGAGCTTTTACGTGACTGAGCGTGGCGAGTACCTGTTCGTCTCCTGGAATACACGGCTTCAGAGCTCGCGGATATCAATCAGAGGCGCTTGATGGCGGAGATCGAGAAGACAAGCGTTTCGGTGGCTCCTGGTGCTCTCGAACTCGTTATTTTGGTTCTGAAGATCGGGCTCGACCTCTGGACCTATTTCAGGGGCAAGGCTCAGGCGAGGGCCGAGGCAGCGCGAGTCATCGCGGAGCGATTCACAAATCTCGAAAATCAGGGTTATCCGATCATGCGGGACATTCTGGTCGAGCAGGGGCGCTCGAGCTGGGTCGATTGGAGTCAAGTTCCGGCGCTCGATACACCTCCGGGAGGGGCTCAGAATGCGTTTTAGATGGATCGTCGTTTCTGTTGCCTTCTTCTTCACGCTCCTCGTGCCGAAACTAGTAGGAGCGGTGATTTTTTCCTGAGGTGAGAGATGAGAGAACTCTTTTTATCGTATGCTCTCGCTCAAGTTGGAATTCGCTATAAATGGGGCGGGAATAATCCGGTTGATGGGTTCGACTGTTCGGGGCTGATTCAGTGGCTTCTCGCCTCAGTCGGGCTAGATCCGCCGGGTCGGCAAAATGCAAAACAACTTTATGAGCATTTCAGCGCCCAGGGGGGCATTCAGAACGAGAAAGTTTTTGGTTGCCTCGCATTTTTCGGAAAGTCACGCTCCGATATTTCACACGTTGCATTGATTCTGAACGAGAGCCAAATGCTTGAGTCCGGTGGTGGCGATCATCTCTGCTTGACAGAAGCGGATGCCGCTGCCCGCAGTGCATGCGTGAAGATTAGCATGATTTCACGGCGGTCAGACTTGATTACGACTTTAAAGCCTAGGTATCCTTGGGTCGGATAGGTAGCGCATAACCACGCATAAAGGAGCATAAAACATGCTGTTTTTGTGGGCTGCGAAGATTGACAGTCCGGCTTTCCTTTGATCTGATTTTTCGAAAGAACATTTCCGGGGGAAGAATGGCGATCGATGTGTCTACGACCCGTTGCTCACTTTTCCGAAGATATAAAAGACTCATTTCTGCGCTGGATGCACTTCTCATAAATCGATTTATCACTCGAAAGCGTTACAAAGAGATGAGGACTCGTGCCGATGATCTGTACGCAAAATGGAAATCGGAACGCAGGAGGCTTTGTTCGAAGAAGCCAGGTCGGCCCCGACGTCCGATTCCGCCCGACGATCGCCGGCTTTATACTAGTTGCAAGTGCGGATGCGGACGCCCGCCGGCGCCAGGACAGGCGTACGCGACCCGAGAGTGCGCCCCGTTCGCTGATTACGGCGTGGAGCGTGTGGCATGACCCCAGATCGAAGAATGTTAATGCTCATTGTGATGGACGATCACCCGGCCGCGCCGCCGCTTCTGTACCATGTCGATCGGTTCAGACGCTGCGACGAGATCCTTCGCTGGCTCATCAACAATTACCTGATTGGGAGAAAATTCGTCGAGTGGGTGCGGCATGAGCACGGCAACTCGATTCTTCGCGCTGGGGCTCATGTTCTGATGAAGATCGATCGGGATCGCGTAATAAAGCCTGTCATCGGGGGGCGGGATTACATTTTGAACTGAGTCGAAGAGATCACTCACGTACTGGATCGATGCTAAAGCTTAGCTTTTTCTTCAGATCAGCCAAAGTATTGGAAGTGGGCTGGAATGCGTTCGCATCAATGAAGCGCTTTGCGACGTCTGAATAGATCAATTTGCATTCGTCGCAGGCCTGTTCAAAAATGTTCAGCTTATTAAAAGAAAAATTGAAAATCCTTCGGTCCCGGAAATGTTTTTTGAGCTGCTGAATGGCTGGGATCAAGTCGGTATCTGCTGACAAAACGTAAGCGTCGTCATATCGTTGAAACATCGCGTCGAAAATCAGGTCTGTCGCGAGCCTAACGTCTACGCCCTTCTCCCGGGGCTGCTGTCTGCTGCCCTCGCCAGAAACGATAAAGCGACCTTCGACAACGATCACGCCGATCTTGGTGAGAGACTTAAAAAAAGCATCGTCACTGTTATGTTTTTGGAGACTGACCCGGCGGGGGAATCTTGCTCCGTAATATTTGACGAAACTCAGGTCTTTAGATTGAGTAAGGTGCCTGGCGTAGGTCCAGAAATTAAACGATCTGCTGTCGAGCCCAAACCGGGCAAGGCCATGATGAAAATTTTGGCCATCTATGTAAACTGCTGCTTTCCTCAAAAACTCACCACGAAAAGGTAAGGGGGGGCTTGTGGCCCCCCCAATTCCCGATGAGCCTTACGGCAGCTCGGGGTTTCAAACTTTCGAGGTATTCTCTATAAAATATCTATCGGCACCGCAACAAAGAAGTTTACCCTTACTCCTATGATGACCGATTCATTAGACTTTTCAAGTGGGTCGATTTTGACCCATTCACGCCGTAACACAAGCAAAAAAAGTGCCTCTAGCGCACGGGCGAACCCCTCAGTTGTTTTGTAAAAAGATATTCACAATCAATTGTTCTTGGGCGTTGTCGTCGGGCTGTAGCTATTCCCCTATTTACAGGGGGAGGTCGTAATTAACATGCCCGAATAGAACGTGCCGCGAGAATGCATACCGGATAGCGTGTCTCCTGTCGTCGGCGTTGGTGCTGAAAAATTTCCGTCGCGATCGATAAAGAACGTTTGCACTTTCCACCCGACGTATCCGCCAAAGGAGTTCTTCGCGTTGTATACTGCGCAAATTCTGTGGCCATATATTGGAGTAAACTCGACGTCTGAATAGTTGTCATACCAGTGATCTTTTACGGTGGCTTTATAAATAGCGGATTTTTCGGGGGCACTGATTGTCTTTAGCTGCAGTGACTCCGGATCTTTTAGAATAACTTTCCAGTGCTCCATTATTCGATCCTTGTGGTTTTTGGGAGCTGTTCCATGTTCGGCGTTTTGATCTATGGGCTTGACCATTGTTTGAGCGCATCCGTACGTGAAACACAGTAATAGGGCGATGATGGCTAATTTGTTCATGTGATTATCATCAGAGTATTCTGAAAAGAATGCGGTTTATTTTCCTCAATTTGCAAACGTACATTCTGATGGAAATATCAGGTGGAAGAAATTTTCATTATCGGTTTGGAACACCCCGACAGCGTCGCCACAGCCAGTTCGCTGAAATCGATAGCCGCCGAAAGTCGTACAGGTCCCGGCGGGATTTGCCGGGGCCGATCTTGTGGCGCTCCCGCTGTCTGCTCCCGCCGAGCAGGTGGCGTTCTGAGAGCCATCGGTGTTTTCGGTAAGTTCGTAACGGTACGTCGGGGCAGATGTCTCGTCGACACAGGTCATGACCCTCGGCGCAGAAATGGGGGTTGATGGCGCGCAAAGGGCCGACGTTGAGGAGTTCGGGATTTCATTTCTACCGCAGCCAAGTAGCGAGAGCAGGGCTGCCGCACAGAGGAGTTCAATCCGCATACATTGATTATCGGATTGTATTCTAAAAATAATAATGTGTTTTCTTGGACACTCACTCTTTAATTAAGTCACGAACTTTCATTTTCAGGACTGTGGCCCAACGAGAAAGCGTTGAGAGCTTGGGATCATAACTCGTCTTGAAATAGCGAAAGACGTTCTCGTATTTTAGGCCGATCATTTTGGCGAACTGTCGCTTCGAAAGCTGCTTTTTCTTGAGTATTTCGCCGAGGATGTGTTTTGCCACGCTTTCAGGGTATTGGGAGCCCGTCAAATCTGTAAGGCTCTCAAAAATGAGAGGGTAGCGGAAATCTCAAAGTTTCTGGTAAGAAGATCAAGACCGTGTTGCGGTGAGTTAAGTAATCTTGCCTGGAATAATTCGTATTAGACTAGTAAAAAAGGAATAGCCGGCAGTCCGAGGAAGGTGCAGCACACACCAACCCCGAACTGGTAGGGCAAACCGAAACACGACTTCGGAGTCCACTACAGCAATAAGCTTTACGCTTGTGGAGGGTTCCTTGTCTATTAATTCGGATCAGTCCCAGGATCAGCAAATTCGAGAAGAGCTTGAAAAAATCACGGTCGAGCTTCAGTCGGGGTTAACCCGACTTCTTGCTCTTTTCTCCCGTTTCCGCCTTGTCCCTCGACAGAGGGTCGGCGGTAATCCTCATCAAACCCAGGTGTCGCGCACGCTCATCCTTATCCAGGGCGGAAAAAACTCGAAGTAATTCTTTTTCTTCTTCGTTGATGCTCGTGTGTTCTGATTGCTTGGCCGCCTTTAACGCGGTTGTTATGCGCGCGAGAATTTCGTCATCAGTCGGTTCTTTCGTAATGACCTCTGGGATCGGACCTTCGCTGATGAGGCTCGCGGCAGGGACTCCGAAAAATCGCGCGATTTGGTCCAGTGCGTCGAGTCCGGGAATGTTCTCGCCGTCTAGCCAATTTCGAACTTGGGCCGGATAAAATCCCGCCTCTCGCGCGAAGCGCGTCGGGTTGCTGTTGGTATTTGCAATTAACTCAGCGAGTTTATGTCTAAAAATATCGGAGGACTTACGCAAGGTTAAGCTCCGATCCCACAGAATAAAAAATTATATTGCAGAATGATATAAAACTTTGTACAAATTGAATTATGAGCGGACGACAAATCAGAGGAGAAATGGACGATCTTGGGGTGACGGCTGAACAGATTGCTGTTTCGGCCGGTTGCTGTACAAGCACGGTCTATAAACTCCTTCGTGATGACCCAAAAGTAAAAGGGTCCATCCGAGCAAAAGTTAAACGGGCCCTCGACAAGCTGCGAGCCGAGCTGAAGCCGGAACGACAGCTCGCCGCAGGGTAAAACGTAGCAGAAATAATAAGATTCTGCAAGGCGTCATAAGGCGCAGGGAGATCCTTGTGTTTAAAAACAGCGAGTTATCGGAAACGGCCGGAGCGGCCCGGGTCGAAATTGTGAAAAGTCCTGGCAAAACAGAGCCGAGTGCTGGCACGCCGGCGGATCTCCGGGGCGCCATCGAAAACGGCCTGAGAGCATACTCGGATGACCTCGGTTGTGGATGCAAGGAATGCGAGATCTTGATCGACACTATTTTGAGACACATCAACGATCGGATCCGAAACTCATTGTGCAAATTTAGTTTGAGCGCATCGCCGATCGAAGCCGACATCGCGATGGAGATCTGCTCGGAGCTGGTCGGCGAACAGTCCTGCTTGGCCCCGAAGGAGTTGAAACATGCCTAGCCGTTCCTGTGATTACTGCGGAAGAGCGCTGAAAAAGAACGCGTTTAAAGTTCGCAAAGAGGAGTTCTGTAACGAGCGCTGTGCGACGGATTTCGCGCGGAAAAAGGATCTGAATGCAGATCAGGAAATCGACTCGGTGTTCTTGCACCTGGTTCCTGTGCTTACTCCCGAAATTGGGAAACGAATCCGGATTCGTCGAAAGGAGCTGAGAATCACGCAGCAGGTTATGGCCGACTCGCTTGGGGTTTCTCAAAGCGCGATTTCGAAAATCGAACGCGGCAAATGCGGCATATACACGGCCCCGATGGCACGATTCGCCATGACTCTCCAGACCACGCCAAGAGCGCTTTTGCTCGGAGCATAGACGATGGAACTGACACTGATCTTTGTTGCTGGCATGACGATCGTGACGATCGCGCTCGTTATGGGCGCGGGAGGGGGAAGAGATGCGAGTGAAATACGACCCGATGACCGGAGACCGGTTGTGTGGATCTGCCAAATTTGACCTTGTTCACTGTTCGGTGCGCGGGATTAGCAATATGGACGGTGCACCAGAGGTGGGAGTTCCATATCCGGTCATCCAGCGCAAAGATGAAGTGGGCGACGAGCTAGTTTGTGATGACTGCGCCAAGGCCGAGGACTGCAAATATCTTCCTGACTGGGATGAGACTCAATTTTTGGTGCTGGTCCCAGAACACTTACAGAACGGGCTTAGGGGGTATTTTGTACACGGGCATATCCCGGGAGATTTTCTTACATCCGTTCTCGAAAACGATTTGCTCGAAGCCGTAACAAGAGCCGACGAAGACAGCTTTTCCGGCCTAAGAGGCCTTGTCATCTTTCTTTGGAATTACACGCCTAGTTCGGCATGGGGCTCTCGCGAGAACGTCGGGCAGTGGGTTGAGGAACGAAAGGAATGAGTTTGTCTCGTGCTCCGCTAATGGAAACGTCGGTTCGATTCCGACTGCGCCACGCGACAATGGGTTGGGTAGCTTAAAGTAAAGCGTCCATGAATATGGAGGTTCCGGCGTAACGACCCGGCCCAGCCAAATTTTGAGAGGTGAGAGATGAGTGAAAAAACTACCGAGTTCTCCTCCTGGGCGATCGTTGAACTGCTTGGCCATGTCCGGATGGCTGGAATGGTGAGCGAAGAAGAGCGATTCGGGTGCAAGATGGGGCGAATCGATATCCCGACCGATGATGGAAAGTTCGCAACGCAGTACTTCGGTGGCGGCTCCGTTTACCGTCTGACACCTACATCCGAAGAAGCGGCTCGCGCGGTTGCAAAAAGGAACGTTCCGCAGCCGGTTCATCAATGGGAATTGCCAGCGCCACCCAGTGGGCCTGTCGCCCCTAGCGAATTTTCGCAAAGTCGCGCGCGGCAGGATATCGAGCGCGACGAATCTGAGGACGATTTGATTTTTTAAGGCCCATTTGGGCTTGGGGGAGTGATGGAGAGAGACAAACTTTTGAACGAATTCGAAGCCGCTGAGCTGCTCGGGCTGACTGTTTCATCGTTGAGGACGCGCCGGGCCAGGCCGGGGCCGAATCCGATTCCGTACAAGAAGATCGGGCGTTCGGTTCGGTACTCAGAAAACGAGCTGAAGAGATATCTTGAGCAGAACTCTTACGATTACGCGGGGGCCAAGCGAATCGCATGAGGAAAAACCGTTCCAAGTACGCATCAAAGAATTATCCCAATCTGTACCGGTATCCAGACAGTCCGTTCTGGGTGTTCCGGAAATTCTCACACGAGAAGAAGGATGAGTTCAAGCAGTCCACCGGTGAAGCCAAGAACGAGGCCAAGGCCTACCGGATCGGGCTGGATGCGTACAACGAGTGGCTCGGGCATTCGGGGGCTGGAAGTAAAACGATCACGATCAGAGATCTTGGGCTTCAGATCCTTGAATCGAAGGAATCGAAGAAGGCGAACACAAAGAGGACCGTAAGGAATCAAATCAAAAATCACGTGATTCCGGCCTTTGGTTACCTTCAGCCAAATCAGATGAACTCGCTCCGCTGGGATAGGTACGACGCCCAGGAGCGCGTTCGTAAGCGCATCTCGAAAAAAGGGAAGGAGCTCCCGCCCCGGACAAAGCTATTCAATACCCGAAAAGCGCTTATGGAGATACTCAACCGGGCCGAGGAGCTTGGTTATATCCGGCGCGTTCCAGAACTGAAAAACCACGACCCGGCTCCTGAGCCCCCCCGCTACCTGGAACGAAAACAGATTCGGATGATACTCAAGAACATGGTCCCCGGGAACGTAAAGAAGGTCGAGGGACGCGAGCTGGAGCTTTTTGAGCGGGTCGCATCGACCAAGCTCCTGGCATTCATTATGTGGAAGCAGGGGGCCCGGCCTAACGAGGTTCTGCAATACCGGTTCTCGATGATCAATTGGAACGAAGGACCGCATGGGTCGATCCACATTCCGGCCATCATTACGAAGACCGGCAGGCCGCGTACGATTCCACTCAATTCTCGAGTGAGCCGGGTTCTTAAGTGGGTCCAGCAACGCGTTACCTCCGATCTCATTTTCCCGTCCATCAAAGACCCGGAGAAGGCCCAGGCCGCATACGATACGGCATGGAACAGTGCTTGCCGGAGGGCCGGGGTAGAGGCGACCATCTACAACCTGAGGGACACCTACATCACGGACGCATTGAACCGTGGAATCAGCAGCAGCTTTATTGCCAAGTACGTCGACAACTCTGCCGCGATGATCGACAAGCGCTACGCGGTCGCCGAAAAATCGATTATGGAAAGGCTTGCCGGATGAATATGGGGGGGGTCCAAAAAATTCGGCGAAAATTCGGCGAGCTGCGCTGCAACACGAGACACGTGATCGAAGAAACGACCACACATGTGATGCCTTCTAAGCATCAGGTCGGGTGTTCGAGCCACCCCGGAGTCGCCACTAAAAAACGCAATCATTTCTTATCGTTTGCCCACAAAATAGGCTCTCTTAGCACATGCGGCACAGGTGCGGTTTTATGCGTTCTTGTGTGCGAGAATGCACCTTTATTCCAAATTCGATTCCTGACTGGCCGACTGTCTACATTGTCTGAAACAGCTTCTTTTGGATGTGTCAAAAACGCCTTCCTGAGTCGACAAATTATAAACAAGCCAAATTGTTTATTTATTCCAGTTAAGCCCAACTTTTAAGGGCGTTAAAGTCAAAACCAAGATCGGAGCTTTGCGCGAACTACAATATTTGACTGTGTTAATCAAATATAACAAAATTATAATATGCGCATAGCTGCACGTATGACTGTCGCAATATCCCCGAGACAGAGTTCTCAATATCTGCGATTCGTTCGATGTTCGAAGAGGCCCCAAATGACTAGAGTTCCTTGCGTCATACAGATTGGGCGAACCGGGCTTGTAGCGTTGAGTGTTGCCGTCTTGATGGCGGCCTGTAGCCCGAAGATCATCGCGCCCAAGTACTACACCGATGCCGTCGTTACCGAAGAGCCTTCGTCGTCTGATGTTCTGGCCCCCTATAGACCGAGCGTCCTCAGTTGTGAGATTTATCCTTTGGGCCAAAGCGCGGGTAATACCTGCACGTTAATTCCTGCGGTCCCGGCCGATCCGCAGGGAAAGACAGTCACCTACGTCGATGGAGGAAGTTCGTGCCCTGGGGTTTCGGTTGAGAGTGCAACAGGGAACGTAACTTTTACGGCTCCCGCCAAAGCCACGGCCTGCGTGGTTCTGGTCAAAGCCTTCAATGGAAGCACTCTTTCGCCTGCGATCGGTTCAGATACGATCACAGGACAAAATAACGCTCCTGCCACGCCGAGCGCGATTTCGTGCCCGCTTTCGCCGGTAGCGGGGACTGGAGCTGTTGCTTGCACGCTGACAGCTGCAACTCCAGCCGATATCGATAATGATTCTCTGACCTATACTGATGGAGGAAGTACCTGTCCTTCCACCGCCATCAGTGGGGCAACTGGGAGCGCGACATTCACGGCCCCAGCAAAAGGTGCAACCTGCGTGGTGAGAATTCGCGCTCATGACGGTATGGCTTACTCAGGCTTCGTGTCGTCCGCCATCATTACGGGAGCCAACCAAGCTCCGAACACACCCTCGTCACTTTCTTGCACGACGAATCCTTTGGCCCAAAGCGCGGGAAACATTTGCACGCTTTCAGCTGCCAGCCCAGTCGACAATGACGGGGACTCGGTTACGTACTCCGATGGGGGAAGTACTTGCGCCGGAGTGTCGATCAACGCCGCGACTGGAAACTCGACATTTACGGCTCCGAATAAAGGAGCCAGTTGTCAGGTTAAGATCAGAGCATACGACGGAGCGACTTATTCTAGCGCAGTCAGTTCCGCCACGATCACGGGGGCTAATAACGCTCCATCGGTTCCAAGTTCTCTCGCCTGCGCGACCACACCGCTTGGTGGAAGCACTGGGAATGCCTGCACGCTGACAGCTGCCTCGCCTGCAGATCTCGATGGCGATTCGGTGACCTACTCGGATGACGGAAGTACCTGCGTAGCTGTATCGGTCAATGCGACTAGTGGAAACGCGACGTTCACGGCTCCCGCCAAGGGCGCGACCTGCGTTGTCCGGATTCGCGCGCATGACGGCTCGGCTTACTCGGGCGCGGTCACTTCCGCGACAATCACAGGTCAAAACAACGCGCCTGCGACACCGTCGACACTTACTTGTCCGGTCGCGCCCATTGCGGGATCTGCGGGCAACGCATGTGCGCTGACGGCGGCTAGCCCGATCGATGCCGACGGCGATTCGGTGACCTACTCGGATGACGGAAGTACCTGCGCAGCTGTATCGGTCAACACGACGACCGGCAATGCGACGTTCACGGCCCCGGCAAGCGGATTAAACTGCGTGGTTAAGGTGCGAGCGCATGATGGCACGGCGTACTCAATTGCTGTGAACTCGGGCACGATCACAGGAGCGAGCAATCCTCCCAATCAGCCGGTTTCGCTGACTTGCCCCTTGAATCCTGCGGGCGGAAGTACGAGCAACGCTTGTATCTTAGCAGCTGCCTCTCCCGCAGATCCTGATGGCGACTCGGTTAGCTATGCCGATGATGGAAGTACCTGCGCGGCGGTTTCGGTAAACGCGACCACTGGGAACGCAAGCTTTACGGCCCCGGCTAAAGGGGCGAGCTGTGTCGTCAAGGTGAAGGCGTTTGATGGTGCGCTCTACTCGACCGTCGTTTCTTCGGGTACTATCACCGGAGCCAATAATGTGCCCGCTACACCGGCGGCACTGGCCTGCGCGACTACGCCAACGGCTGGAACAACGAATAACCCTTGTACGCTGACGGCTGCAAGTCCTGCGGATATTGACAGCGACTCCGTAAGCTATGGCGATGACGGAAGCACCTGCCCTGATATTTCAGTGAGTGTGCTTACAGGAAACGCGACGTTCACGGCTCCCGCAAAAGGTGGGAGCTGTATTGTTAGGGTCAAGGCCTACGACGGAACGGCCTATTCCGGCGCGGTCATATCGAACACGATCACGGCACAGAATAACGCTCCTGCGACTCCCGCGTCTTTAGCTTGCGCAACGACCCCACTTGCGGGAAGCACAGGGAACACCTGCACGTTGACCGTGGCAAGCCCGGTGGATGTGGATGGGGATTCGGTCACGTACTCCGATGACGGAAGCACCTGTCCTTCAGTGTTAGTCAACGCGACCTCCGGCAACGCGACATTCACGGCTCCCGCTAAGGGGAATACTTGCGTGGTGAAAGTGAGAGCCCATGACGGAGCTGCCTACTCAAGTGCGGTCAGTTCTGGCACGATCACGGCTCAGAATAATGCTCCCGCGCAGCCTGCATCTCTCTCGTGCCCTGCCAATCCTCCTGCCGGAAGTACGGACAACAGCTGTACGTTGGCAGCGGCAAGTCCGGTGGACCAAGATGGGGATTCGGTAACCTACGTCGATGATTCCAGTACCTGCGCGGCTACCACCGTGAACCCCGCGACGGGGGCTGTCATCTTTACGGCCCCTGCCTCAGGCCAAAACTGCTCGATTCGGGTGAAAGCCTATGACGGAGCCCTCTACTCCACGGCCCTGGCCCAGACGATCGGCGGAGCCAATAACCCACCCAACCAGCCCACGTCCCTTGCGTGTGCGACGACACCGCTTGCCGGAAGCACTGGTAATGCCTGTACGCTGACCGCCGCAAGCCCGGTGGACTCGGATGGAGATTCGGTGATCTATTCCGATGATGGGAGCACTTGCTCTGCTGTTTCGGTCAATGGAACCACGGGGAACGCGACGTTCACGGCTCCCTCGAAAGGCAACACTTGCGTGGTAAAGGTAAGAGCATACGACGGACAGGCTTATTCAACCCCGGTCAGCTCCGCCACGATCACGGCACAAAACAATGTTCCAGCCACTCCTGCGTCTTTGGTCTGCGGGGCAACACCCCTGGCGGGCAGCGCGGGCAACGCCTGTACTCTCACAGCCGCAAGCCCGCCGGATGCGGACGGGGATTCGGTGACTTACTCCGATGTTGGAAGCACCTGTCCTTCCGTTTCAGTCAACGGGACCTCTGGAAACGCGACGTTCACCGCTCCCTCAAAAGGCAACTCCTGCGTTGTGAAGGTGAGAGCCCATGACGGCATGGCCTACTCGAGCGTCGTTAGTTCGGCCACAATTACAGCACAAAATAATGCTCCGGCGGCGCCGACGACCGTTTCTTGCGAAACGAACCCTCAGGCCGGAAGCACGGGCAATGCCTGTACACTGACTGCGGCAAGCCCGGTGGATAGCGATGGGGACGCTGTGACCTACGTCAATGGGGGAAGTACCTGCCCAGGGGTTTCGGTCAACTCGACGACTGGGAACGCGATGTTCACGGCTCCAGCCAAAGGCGTCTTTTGTGTCGTAAAGGTCATGGCCTACGACAATGATCTTTATTCAGCCGCTGTGAGTTCCGCCACGATTACGGCGCAAAACAATGCTCCCAATCAACCAACCGCGCTTGTCTGCCCGACGACTCCTGCGGGTGGCAGTACGGGGAACGCCTGTATGCTGACGGCCGCGAATCCGGTGGACGCGGATGGGGATTCGGTGACTTACTCCGATGACGGGAGCACCTGTCCCTCAACTTCAGTCAACAGCACGACCGGAAACGCAACCTTCACCGCTCCAGCGAAAGGCGGCTCTTGTGTCGTGAAAGTGAGGGCGCACGACGGCTCGGTCTATTCCGCAGCCGTCAGCTCCGCCACGATTACGGCACAAAACAACGTGCCCAACACCCCGGCATCTCTTTCCTGCGTGACGACCCCGGCAGGCGGAAGTACCGGCAATGTCTGCACGCTCACGGCAGCAAGTCCAGCAGACTCAGACGGGGATTCGGTCACGTATTCTGATGACGAAAGCACTTGTCCTTCGGCTTCCGTCAACGGTACGACTGGAAACGCAACCTTTACGGCTCCGGCAAGCGGCGGAACTTGTGTGATCAAGGTCAGAGCCCATGACGGCTCGGCTTATTCGGGAACGGTCTCATCAGCCACGATCACGGCGCAGAATAACGCTCCGAATCAGCCCGCGTCTCTGGCCTGTGCGACGACTCCTCTTGCGATTAGCACGGGAAACGTGTGTACGCTGACAGCTACCTCTCCCGCTGATCCCGACGGGCAATCTGTCACTTACGCGGACGACAACAGTAGCTGTGCGGGGGTGTCGGTCAACGCGACCACCGGAAACGCCACATTCACGGCTCCTGCCAAGAACGCTACCTGTGTCGTGAAGGTCAAAGCCTACGATGGGGCGGCTTACTCTACCTCGGTTAGCTCGGCCACGATCACCGGCCAGAACAATGCGCCTAGTCAACCTCAGGCCCTGGCATGCATGACAAACCCCGTGGCACAGAGTGTGGGCAATACCTGCACTCTGACGGCGGCAAGTCCTGCGGATGCGGATGGGGATTCAGTGACCTATTCGGATGATGGAAGTACCTGTGCAGCGGTGTCGGTAAACAGCGGAACGGGCAATGCCAGCTTCACGGCTCCCGCCAAGGGCGCAACCTGCGTGGTCAAAGTGAGGGCGTATGATGGAACGGTTTACTCAACTTCCCTGAGTTCCGCCACGATAACGGGTCAAAACCGAGCACCGAATACGCCGGCAAGCTTGAGCTGTGCAACGACTCCCCTGGGCGGAAGTGCGGGCAACTCCTGTACGCTGACGGCGGCAAGTCCTGTGGATGCGGATGGTGATTCAGTGACCTATTCGGACGATGGAAGTACCTGTGCAGCGGTCTCCGTCAATAGCGGAACAGGGAATGCGACCTTTACCGCTCCAGCCAAGGACCTAACTTGTGTGGTGAAGGTAAGAGCACATGATGGAACGACCTATTCAAGTGCGGTCAGTTCCGCCACGATCACGGGTCAGAATAATGCCCCGAATACCCCGGCTTCGCTGTCCTGCAATACGACACCGCTCGGCGCCAGTACGGGTAATACCTGTGCGCTGACGGCAGCAAGCCCGGTGGATGCCGACGGGGATTCGGTAACCTACTCGAACAACGGAAGCACCTGTGGAGCTGTGTCGGTCACCGGGCCAACAGGAGCCGTGACGTTCACGGCTCCTGCGAAAGGTTTCACGTGCGAGATCAAGGTGAGGGCGCATGATGGATTGGCATATTCTGGAACAGTTACTTCGGCGACCATCACAGGGCAAAACAACGCACCGAACACTCCCGCGTCACTTGTTTGTCCCGCAACACCAGTACCTGGAAGTACGGGAAATACCTGTACGCTGACCGCTGCATCTCCTGCGGACCTCGATGGAGATGCTGTTACCTACGCCAATGATGGAAGTACCTGTGCTGCAGCCTCCGTTAGCTCCGACGGCGCTACGATCACCTTTACGGCGCCGGCTTCTGGTGCGACTTGTGTTATGAAGGTCAAGGCCCATGATGGGGCGGTGTATTCAAGCACAGTTTTGTCAGCGACGATCACGGGGCAGGTAAGCTGCCCCGCGAACTTCATCTCGGTTCCCGGTAACCCCACCTATGGAACGAGTGATTTCTGTGTGGCGAAGTTTCAGATGAAGGCAGAGAGCTCTCCTGGCGTGCTTGCGAATTCCGGAAACGGCAATGTTTCTTATAATGCCTCATTTATCGCTGCTTCGCGTCCCGATGGAACACTTTGGATTAATATTAGTAGAAATAATGCCGCTCTAGAATGTGAAGCGCTAGGTCATCACCTGCTCACCAACGCTGAGTGGCAAACCATCGCTCGAAACATTGAAAGCGTCGACTCAAACTGGAGCGGTAACTCTGTCGGAAGCGGCATCCTGAACCGTGGACATTCAGATAATGTGATTGATGCGGCGGCGGTTTCTCAAAGTCTAGCTTTTGCCGGCGTCAACGCCCTTGCCTCATCTAGTGACGGTTCTATCGATGACAATAACGCCTATATCGGCACGGGAAACCATTCGGGCGAAGCAGTAGGCTCTGGTTGGGAACAAAAAAGAACGCATACTTTGTCAAACGGCGAAGTAATTTGGGACCTAGCTGGTAACGGCTGGGAATGGGTATCAGACAATATCGTTGGGACAAATTATGGCGTAGCAAATCAACCTGCCTATACTTTGCCTGCAGTGGACCCGAAGAAAGATTTTGGCCCGTCAGGCACTTATGAAGCAAACGCACTGATTTGGGGGATGGGCAAATCGTATATCAACCTCGCCGGTGGCGCTGTTCTTCGCGGCGGCAGCTGGTCCAGTCTTGCGGACGCCGGAGTGTTCGCCTCTTATCTGTTCTACGGACCGTCGGTCTCGCTCAACTCCGCCGGGTTTCGGTGCGCCCGCTGAGGTGGCGGTTTTTGGACGGAAATGATGGGAAATTCGGGTCCGTTATAAATCTTTACTTGTTACCGCGAATTGGGCGCAAACTCGGAGTGGTATTCGACCGTTTTCGATCAAGATCAGAGAATCTGCATCGCCGCCCGGACGAAACGTTTTCGGATTTCAGGAGTAGCGGTCTGATAACGCTGGATTACCTGTCGGAGTTGCTCATCTTTCGCTGCGCACGCCGCGAATGCCACTGCTGAGGCCGCTCCGGAGCCTTTGTTTGAAAGCGTTGGCTTCGGTTGCTTTCCTTTTGACGTCCTGACGAAAGAATTGAAATCAGATCGGATTGCAAGGTTCGCGGCTTGGAGTTCCTCGACAGGAATTTTCAGCACAGCCGCGAGCTGGGCAAGTTTTTCCCAAGGAAGGGGGGCCCGGCCATGCTCCATATTCGAAACAAACTGAACAGAGCATTGGCAGGCCTTGGCAACATCAAGAAGACCATACCCGTTAGCGAGCCGGTTCTTACGAATCAAATCACCTAAGGGACCGAACGAGCGGCGGTCGCGAGAGCGACCCTTTGGACGTCCACGTTTCATAGTGGTCCCTAAGTAACGCGGCACGGTGTCTTTGCCAACTTCTTTCAGAGGTTCGAAATTTCTTGAAACTTTGGGTCTGCTCCGCGTGATTTCGGATGCGCCTACGAATTTTGCTGTTATAATTTCTCCAAGGTATCAAGCGTGCGCTCCCATTCGACGGCTTTGGCATGTGCTGTTTTTCTGAATTTTTGTGCTGCTCGGAGTGGCGATCGTCAGGATTCCAAGGCTAAGTCAAACCCTCGAAAAAGCGATGACTTCCAAGCAAAATCATAACAGAAGCTCAACCCAGCGCTCCGGGAATCCGTCAATGTCACTCAAGATTTGGGGCGTTAGGGGAACCATACCCGCCCCCGCAACTCCCGGCGCTGTTGAAAAGCATGTGCGCGAGTTGTTCAACCGGTTTTTCGACGATGACGCTAAGCACCGGTCCGATTTGGATGCCTTCTTCTTGAGCCTCCCTCAGCACGTTTTAGGGGGGTTTGGCGGCAACACTTCCTGTCTCGAAGTGAAAACGCCTGACGGTCAGCTGATTGTCGATGCCGGCAGCGGAATCCGGCCCCTTGGCTATGAAATGATGAAAGGCCCGTGCGGAACCGGTTCCGGAGAGGTCCACATTCTTTTTACGCACTTTCATTGGGATCATCTGATCGGGCTGCCATTCTTCACGCCGATCTTTATTCCCGGAAATCGAATTCACGTGTACGCCGTGCAACCGGAATTGCCGGAGATCTTTCGGACGTTATTCAGAAAGCCGTTCTTCCCGGTCGCCTTCGAACAACTGGGGTCCGTCATCGAATATCACCAGCTTGAGCCCAGGAGGCCATTTGAACTGGCCGGCGTTCGCATCACACCGTACCAGCTGGATCACCCGGATCCATGTTGGGGATATCGTTTTGAGAGGCAAGGTAGAGCTTTCGCTCATTGCGTGGACACCGAATGCACTCGAGTTACGCCGGAACAGCTCGGCAAGGATCTCCCGCTCTACCAGAATCTTGACCTCATGCTTTTCGACGCCCAGTACACACTTATGGAAACGATCGAAAAAGTCGACTGGGGCCACGCGGCCGCTTCTCTGGGCCTCGACATAGCGATTCGCGAAGGTATAAAGCGTGTCATCTTCATGCATCACGATCCGGCATCCACAGACGACAAAATCGCGGTCGCCCAAGCTCAGGCCATGCGCTACTACCAAAACCAACTGACTTCAGCCCGGCGTTCCGGCACCAAAATTCACGAAGTCGACTGGTCTTTTGCCTATGAAGGTATGACGATCGACTTATGACCCTCTGTGCCCGCGCGAAGCGGCACCTCCCTTTCGTCCGATGTTTGCCATGTGTTCCCTGTTTTTTGAAACGCTTTGGCCACCTTTTCGCCCAATTTCGGCCATGTGCTGCTTGTTGCGTGACACCGCAAGACCGCCTTTACGGGCAACTTCCTTTCGCGTCTGTTCATCCATCGCTGCTGTGCCTCTCGCACCAGGGCGTCCGCCGGCTTTGGGGCGTTCGACTGGTCTTCCTTCGAGCGAGGCGCTTTCAGCATTCGGTAGACCGCTGCCGACGGGAGCTTTGTCCTCGTCTTGCTGCACGTCATTCGAAATGTTCTGGCGTTCGGTGGTTTTTTCCTCATTCTGCCTATCTGGCATAAATCCCTCCGTGCAGAGTTACAGGTCTGCTTCTTTCATTCGCTTGTATATGCTGCCAGACGGTGCAAGCGGTATTCCCGGGATATTTGACTGGCGCGCCTTTTGATACTTCGTTGACGTGGCGTTCGTGCGTTCGACGTTCTAAAAAGAGCGGGGAATCATGCGAGTTGTAAAAGGCGGATCGGCAGCAAAGCAAAAAGGCCTGTCAACAGAAGATCCTGAATTGGCGGCCCGTTTTAACAAGGTGCTCGAGGACGTCGTCGAAGCGATGGAAGAGGCCCGGGTCCGTTATGCATTCATAGGTGGAATCGCCTCGAGCGGTCTCGGCCGGCCGCGTACGACGCGCGATATCGATCTTTTCGTTACGCCGGAAGGAGCGGAGGTATCGCTGAGAGCGTTGGCCAGGCACGGGTTCAGGACTGAAAAGACGGATCCGGTCTGGCTTTACAAGGCTTTCAAAGAAGATATTCTCGTCGACGTCATTTTCAAGTCGAAAGGCGATATCTACCTCGACTCTGAGATGTACGAGCGAATGACCATCGCGGAATTTCACGGCAAGCGGCTTCGCCTGGTCGCCCCCGAGGACCTTCTCATTATAAAAGCGGTCGCCCACAGTGAATGGACGCCGAGCCATTGGCATGATGCAATTGCGTTGCTTTCCCACGCACGGCTCGACTGGGAGTACCTCATCCGGCGGGCACGACGCGCTCCACGCCGGATCCTGAGTCTACTTTTGTACGCGCAATCCAATGACATCGGAGTTCCGAACTTCGTGATTCATCGCTTATACCAGGATGTATTCGGCAATGCCGCGACGAGGCCTCCGCAGGCCGAAAGGAGTGCGGTCACTCCGGCTCCTCCGGCACCTTTGCCGCGCGAAGAGGAAAAGCTGAGCCGGGTCTGGTCGGATGCTTTTCACCGCGAATACGGTCTGGGTCACCTGCGCGAGCGTTTTGCGGAGGATTCCAGGACCAATGAACTCGATGTTCAATTCGAACTCGAGGATGATCGCGTGATCCTCAGAGGTGAGGTAAGTTCTCCGGAACGTCGTATGGCGGCTCAGGAAGTTGCCCAAGAATTTTTGCCCGACAAAAATATTGATAATCAGATCAGGGTCCAGACCGTACACGAGCCGGATGAGATGGAGAAGGTCTCGTGATTCGAGTTGCCGCTGTCGCGGATCTCCATTACGGGCACGAACCTACAAGAACCTCATTTGACGGGCTGAAGGGCAAGGCGGACATTCTTTTTATCTGCGGTGACTTGACTCATCACGGGTCAGTAGACGAAGCTCGAGCCCTCGCTCGTGATCTCGAGGACCTGCCGCTACCGGTTGTCGTCGTATTTGGGAATCATGACTTTCACCAGAACCGGCAAAAAGAGATTGAAACCATTCTCGCCGACGCTGGGGTGACGGTGCTCGAGGGAGCCTCCGCTGTTTTTACTATCAGGGGCAGCCGGGTCGGCATCGCCGGACTGAAAGGTTTTGGTGGCGGGTACTTCGGTGCTTGTGTCACGGAATTCGGTGAACAGGAAACGAAGGACTTCGCGCGGCATGGCCGAAATCAGGCGCAGCTTCTTGGTTCGGTACTTAGCCAGCTGGACACCGATTTCAGGTTTGTGCTGACTCATTTTTCACCGGTCGAAGGCACTCTGGAGGGAGAGCCGCGCGAGATCTATCCTTTTCTCGGCAGCTATCTTCTTGCGGAGGCGATCGACAATGCGGGCGCGGATGCGGCTTTTCACGGGCACGCTCATCGTGGCGTTGAAAAGGGCGTGACTCGTTCGGGAATTCCGGTGCGAAATGTCGCACGCTCGGTGATTCGGCACAGCTACCATATTTACACCTTTGACCGGACGTTTGCGGATCGGGTTCGTTTTGCCGAAGCTTCCGTATCGCCACCCGGCAGGATCCTTGGTCCCTAACCCGTGGTCCCGAGGAGGGACACCATGAAGGGTGACAATGTAACTTTGAACATGCTATGAGGTCTCGATGTCGGACAACCGCCGAAGCGATCAATACTACATTCTCGATCCCGAACTGTCCGATCCCAAAAGGATCAAAAAAGAGCGTGAAAAGGCTCAGAGGTTGAAGAAAACCCAGTGGTGGTTGAGCCTTTTGAATCTTGGGATCTGTCATTATTGCGGTCATAAGTTCCGCGCGCACGAGTTGACGATGGATCATATTGTTCCGCTTGCGCGTGGCGGTTCGAGCGTCAAGGGGAACATCGTTCCGTCTTGCAAAGACTGCAATCGTGATAAGAAGCTTGATACGCCGGTCGATCGCATTTTGGGGTCGGGGTGATGGACGCGCGGCGCTCATTCCAGGGAGTGGATCAGACCCGCTATTTTTTCGAGCTTACGCCTGACCGGGTGCTTGATGCCGCGGAGTCAGCGGGCTTTCGGTGCACAGGACGGGCTCTTGCGTTGAACAGCTTCGAAAATCGCGTTTACGACGTCGAAATCGAAGATGCCGTGGATGTCCCGGAGGCCTCCCCCGGCTTCAATCTGCCGCAGGCTGCCCTTTATGCAAAGAGGCGCGTCATCAAATTCTATCGGCCAGGCCGTTGGAGTCGCGAGCAGATCCTGGAAGAGCATGCTTTTTTGCGGGAACTTCTGGAGGCCGAGATCCCAGCCGTTGCGCCATTGCCGTTCAGTGGCGGTTCGACTCTCCGCAAGCTTGAGCCCGCCGGGATTTTTTACGCGGTATTTCCGAAGGTGGGCGGGAGGGCTCCGGACGAGCTTTCTGATGAACAGCTGCGCAGAGTCGGCAGGCTGCTTGGCCGGATACACAACGTCGGAGCGTCACGACGAGCTGAGCATCGCGTGATCATCGGTCCCGTGTCTTACGGCCTTTCTGAATTGGAATTCTTGTTACAGGGTAATTTTATTCCGATCGAATTCCAGTCGAGGTATATGCAAGCAGCCGAGGAGATCTGCCGTCGCGTGCAGCCGTGGTTCGACGGGGCCCCGATTCATCGGATTCATGGCGACTGTCACCTTGGAAATCTTTTGTGGAACAAGGAAGGCCCGTTCTTCGTTGATTTTGATGATATGGTCCGGGGACCCGCCGTCCAGGATGTCTGGATGCTTGTTCCCGGACGGGATCACGAAGCGTTACGCCAGCGTACAATCCTGCTCGAAGGCTATCGCGAAATGCGAGATTTCGATGTTTCCGGTCTGAAGCTGATCGAGCCTCTCCGTGCTTTGCGATATATCCATTACACCGCCTGGGTGGCGCGTCGGTGGAGCGATCCGGCCTTTCCGCTCGCGTTCCCGGAGTTCGGGTCGCATCAGTACTGGCAGGACGAAACCGAGGATTTGGAAGAACAGCTGCGATACGTGAAGAATCTCTAAACGTTCAGCATGCCGTTCGCTTGACTATCGCTCGTTTAATTTCTATTGTTTTTGAGTGAAGATTCCATTTTTGCTATCGAAAGCTTTCATCGCGGGAGTGATCACGATGTTGGGGTTTGTGCTCGGATTGTGCGCAACCCTAGAAGCTGCCCAGTTCCGTTCAGTCGAGCCCGAGTTGCTCCCGAGCTCACCCAGTTCTGAATTCATAACCGATTATTCGTCTGCTTCGAAGGTCTGGCCCGGGCGGAATTCGGCGACTTCGCTCGTAGGATGGTCTTCGCCATCGAATTTATCGTCTGAGCCGTTTGCTTCGGCCAAAAGAACGGGGTCAAACAGTGAGTTCTACGGCGAAGGCCCGACACTCGACTTTTGCGCGGAATGGAATCCTGAGTTCCCCTACAATGGACATCACTGTTGCAGTACACCGAAATTCAAGCGGAGGCGACGGGTGGATCGGTGTTCCTGGCAGCGCCGAAAAACGAGCTACTGCGGTGAAATGACCACCGAGCAACGTGAATACGCCGACAATGTGGCGTCGGGGAAGGTGAACGATGTCCTGGCTTATATTTCGGATCAGGTGCTTCGTGGAGAAGAACAGTCGTACTGCTCCGTGAACAACGGGTTTCTCGTCCGAGGCCGAAAGATCGTTCCCACCTCCTCGAATCGTATCCGCCTGCGAGCGCCTTTTCGCTGTGTGGATTTCGGTACCGACGCGATGATTGGGATGCTCGAATGGGTCGGTCGTCAGGTGGGGGGGCAATATTCGGCTCCCGAGTATGCAGGTGTTCGTCTGCTCGTGGGAGATATCTCGGCTCCGAAAGGCGGGTGCTTGCCTGGACGAGTTGGACGAAGGGGCCATGCTTCTCACACGACGGGGCAGGACGTGGATCTTGGGTTCCTCGTGACTCGGCCGTATAAGGATTCGGTCGTGAGCTTTCACCGGCAATTTGACCCGGTTGCGAATTGGTGGCTGGCGAAACAGTTGTTCAAAAATCCTTATGCTTGCGTGAAGGTCGCGTTTCTTGACAGGTCTCATATCCGAAAGCTTGCAAAAGTGGCCAAGGGAGACCCGGACTGGGAGAAATTCGGGCGATTTATCCGTCATGTGAAAAGTCATCGGAATCATTGGCACGTTCGTATCGGCGACGGGCCTGGGCAGCCGGGTTGTACCAATGATGCTCATCCGGAACTTGAAACCGACGATGAAACCGAAATGGACGGCCCTGATTATGATAACCCGATCGACCAGATGCCAGACGTGATCCCGCGCTCAAATGGTCAAATGGTCAAGGCGCAATCAGATTCCAGTCAGCCGACGAACATCAAGCAGTGACTCCAGTTCGTCTTCTTTGATTAGCTTTCGTTCACGAACGAGTTCAACGACGGATCTCCCGGTTTCAATTGCTTCGGTTACTAGTTTGGCCGTGGCTTCATAACCGAGCTTCGGTGAGAGTGCGGTGGCTATTTGCGGCGTACTTTCGAAATAACGACGAAGTCTGGATTCGTTGGGCTTCATTCCGTCGATGGCTTTTTGCCGTACGACCCGTGCAGTATGGGCTGCTATTCGGGTCGCCTCGAGAAGCGAGTGGGCCATGATGGGCATCATGACATTCAATTCCAGCTGGCCGGCTTGGACAGCAAGAGCGACCGTGTGATCGAAACCCATGACTGAGAACCAAGTCTGATTGGCCATTTCAAGAATCGATGGATTCACCTTGCCCGGCATAATGCTGCTACCGGGCTGTACTGCGGGTAAAATGATTTCAGCAAACCCGGTGTTAGGCCCCGATGACAAGAGACGAAGATCGTTACAAATTCGGGTCAATTCGGCTGCCATGATCCGAAGCATGGAGGAGTAAAGTAAGACGGGTGATTGAGACTGCATGGCTTCGCAGAGATCGCCTGAGAGTGAGAGTTTTTCCCCCGTAAGCGATTCGAGTTCCTGAATCATCCCCGGTGCGAATCCATCCGGTACGGTTAGGCCCGTGCCCGCAGCGCTTCCGCCGATACCGAGTTCGCGGAGAGCATCTCTTCCGATTTCCACCCAGCGAGCGCAGCGTTCGACGGTAATGCCGTAGGCCGTCATCTCCTGACCGAGCCGAATCGGAACGGCGTCTTGCAGGTGCGTTCGCGCCGATTTTGGAATGTTATCCCAAGCTTGTCCCTTCTCACGGAACGCTTTGGCCAGCTTTCGAAGTTCCTCAATCAATGGTTTGGAGCTCTCGAGCAATGCCAGTCGCATTGCTGTCGGATAAGTATCGTTCGTTGACTGGGACCGATTGACGTGATCGTTCGGGTGTACGGCGACGAGCGGCACCGGTCCTGGTTCTTTGGCTCGCAACTGGTTTGCTAGATTCGCGATCACCTCGTTTATATTCATATTTTGACTTGTTCCGGCCCCTGCTTGATAGACATCTACGGGAAAGAGTTCCCTCCAGCTCTGTTCGGATGAAAGGATTTGCTGTACGGTGCGAATGATCTGTTCCGGGATACCTTCCGGGAGGGCTTGACAGGTCTTGTTAACCCTCGCTGCGGCGAGTTTTATTTGCAGATACGCTCGGATCAGAGCGGGTGAGGCGCATAGGCCTGAGATGGGGAAATTAGCGAGCGCACGGGCTGTTTGTGCGCCGTACATGGCTTCTGCCGGGACGCTCATGCGTCCTAAAGAATCCTCTTCAAATCTGATCTTCATCATTTTGGAACCTCGCGTATTCTTCAGCGAAATTTACAATGGCGCATCTCGTGCTTAGATATTCCCAGGGGATTACACAATACTTAATGAATCCATCCTCAAAACGCCAAAAATATATGGCCTTTTGGCGCTAAATATGCAAAAAGCTTGCTCCATTGTATTTGTCGAGTTTGCCTGCACAGCAGATGTACTTGAAATTTTCAGAATAATTAATGTGGAGCAATGAATGAGGGTTTTAGTTGTAGAAGATGATCCTTCGGTCCGTGAGACGCTCGGTATGGTTCTCGAGGCCTACGATCATCAACCCGATCTCGTGGACGATGGCGAGCATGCGCTCAAATATTTGGAAACGACCTGGCCTGATGTCATGCTTTTGGATCTGAGTCTGCCAGGGATGAGCGGTGAAGAAGTATATCAGGCGATTCGGGATAAGTTCGGACGCATCCCCCCGACGATCGTGGTCTCCGCGGTTCAGGAAGGCGAGAATCGTGCACGACATCTTCCTGGGGCCATGTTCCTTGCGAAGCCATATACGCTCGAGGAACTAGCGAACATTCTCGAGCTTGCCGCCTCGTCACGCGCGGCTTGAAGGCAAACCCTCGAACTTAGACGACCATCTCCGCCCAAAGTGCCGCGTGATCCGATAGGACACTCCACGGCTTTCCTGTGAAACATTTCGCGTTCTCGATGCTCATGCCCCGATAGTAGAGTCGGTCCAGGGGCAAAGCGGGTAGCCAGCTCGGAAACGTACGCGCATGGTTTCCGTGGAGAGATTGAAAAGCCTCGCGAGCACTCAGTCGGTCGCGGAGTAGTTTCGAGACGCGCAACCGCCAGTCGTTGAAATCACCGCCGATGATCAGTGGTTCATTATGGGGTACGTGTGAATCAATGCGAGCGCAAAGTCGGCCGATCTGTTCGCGCCGGTCCGACTCAAAGAGGCCGAAATGAACACAGATCGCGTGAACCGGCTTCGTTTTCCCGGGAACGTCGATCATGACGTGCAACAGTCCGCGCCGTTCGAAGCGGTTGTTCGAAATATCAATGTTCTCCCAAAAGAGAATAGGGTACTTGCTGAGGATCGCGTTTCCATGATGGCCATCAGAATAGACGGCGTTTCTCCCATAGGCAAAATGCGGCCAGAGTTCGCCGGCGAGGTACTCGAATTGCGGTTCGGTCGGCCATTCCTGGATCGTCTGCTTGTGTAAATCGTGCTCGCCTTGAACCTCCTGGAGAAATACGAGATCGGCATGAACCGAGTGGATCGCCTCACGAATGCGACTGAGGACGAACCGCCGATTTCCCGAGCTGAACCCCTTATGGATATTGTATGTCAGTACCTTGAGACGTTTTTTTTGCATACCGACCCGAAGATCTCCCGAAGTTCCGTTTCGTCCAGATTTGCCGGATCTGCCAAGCCTTTAAAACCAGCAGCGCGGCAATCGCGACCGACGCGTTATCCCCGACTGCTGTCATCAGAGCCGGTGGCACCAGCACCACGATGAGTTTGCATATGACATAGATGCACGCTGGGAGCACGATCCAGGTTGCGAAGACGAACCATGGGAATGGTACACAATACAACCCTTCATAAGCAATCTTGGATTGCAGGTTAACGCGCGGGTCGGCAATCCACCGCAGCAAACCCTGAAAAGTTCTGACGCCCAGCCGCTCGTCTGCAAGTCCGCCTCCTGATTGATTGTAGAAGGAATGAGCTTGAAGCGGGAATATGCGTGTGATCGCGTACCCAAAAAGTGAGGCTGTCCAGAAACTGGGGAGAATAATGCGAGCGGCTTCATCAACTCCGAGCTGAAGGGACGCCAGCACCACAACGGCAAAGAAGGGGACAGGAAAAATCAGGAGAGCTGCTGTCAAGCTGCTGTAGAAGAGGACAGAACTGAACGGGAGCGAGCTGCCTGCAATCAGGTAACTGATCGGAAAAGCCGTCGCCTCAGCGACGAGGAACAGCCAAAATGCGTTCGGCGCCACGAAGGGCTGCCGTGAAAGCCGGCGAAATCGCCATCGAAACGGCTGAAACCAGGATACAATCGGATCAAAAAACAGATCGAGGGGAATGAACCAATGTCGCCAGTTCCCGAAAAACAGATCGATGGTTGGTTTCGATGGTCGGATGAAGACGTCTGTGTTTGTCGGCAGAGTCTCCGAGAGTTTCCAGTGCTTTAATACTCGAGCGGCAAATCCTCGAATATGTGATCGGTCGGCCAAGGTCCTTGCTTCGAGAGTTAGTGTGAGTTCGGTGTCGACACGCAGTGCGCGCCGCGCGAAGTTGGCCGACCCGATGCTGAGATAGCGATCATCGATGACGAGGACTTTCGAATGTACGTAGATGGGTTTTGTGCCGGGTCGTTCGCCAGGGTCGACTGAGGGGTGATTTCCGGCCACATAAGGGACACCGGTCAGCAGCCGGGTGCCCGTGAGTTGGGCGGCGATGCGAAGCTGTTCCAGGAGCTTCATCTGGTGTTGGGCCATGACACGAGTGAACGACTTAACTTGGCGCAGTTCGGATAAGATGATGATGAGTTCGAAACCAGTTCCCCGCATTTCCTGGAGTTTTGTAATGAACAGATCGTTCATCTCCGTAGACCAGTAATATTGTCCTTCGAGAATGACCCGCTTTTTTGCCGCCTTGATCAGGTCGCGAAACAGAAATTCGATTTCGCGGACGATGGGGCTCCCCGGAGGGTCATTCGCAACGGTTCTGCTGATGTAGACCTGGTGCCCTTGCGAGGGGCGGAGGTTTGTTGCAGCGCCGGGAAACGGAATGGACGAAATGGCTTTCCATCTTCTCTCGACGTGCCGGTGGATGTCGATACAAGCTTCTCCGGTCACCTGAACGGCCATGTCGTGATACGGTCCGTGGTGTTCGGCTTTCCAGTCGAGAGATCTGCGTGGATCATTGTAGAAGTGGTTCGGGGTATCCCACCGTTCATCGCAAAGGTCGATTCCGCCACAAAAGGCGATGACCCCGTCGATAATACAGATTTTCTCATGATGCGAGCTACCGAAGGCGTGGCGATTGTCGAAGATGAAATGAACCCGTGGGTGAACCTCGTCCCAGATTCTGCCCTGCCAGAGTTCCCGTTCGATAACGTAAAGATACGAGTGGTCCCATATCAGGAAATACACGTGAAAATCCGGTTTGGATTCACATAGCCGAATCACTTTTTCTCTCAGGCGTTCGCGAGGATAGGGCGTAGCTTCGAGCAGGGCAGAGGGTGGGCGGATCGGCCGGGACATCGGCAGGCGGGAATCAATTTGCCAACCGACAAAAATAACGTGATTTTCAGCGTCTTCAAGGAGTTCGGAAATTCTCTCGTAATAAGGGCCTGCCTCCCAGATTTCTTCCCAGGAATTGGCTACCGTTTTTTTTGAGTAGGATCGGCGGGAAATCGCCGAAGCGCCGCTGTTCAAAGTGCCCGATCTTCCGGCCGTCGCGGGTCTGGAGTCGGACGCGGAAATTGAGCAGGCCGCGCCGCGAAAGATTCCTTGAATTCTTGTCTCCATATCAGTGCAATGAGAAAAGTCAGGATTGCTATTCCTGTTGAGGTAAAAAAGACGACCCGAGCGGTTTCGAACGGAATGCCCGGGGCATTCGTGATGCCGGAAAAAATTGCTGCTAGCCCGAGCAGGAAGAAGAGAATAGACGCTCGCAGCATGAAGTTTTTTCCTTTCATCCGCGAGAAAGCAAACCATATGCCTCCATTCCCTCCCAGAAGATTGCCTTTATGTTTTCAAGATGTTAGCTTCGTGTCATGGCGCAAAGAATAGTTCGTTCGCATACCTGTGGGGAAGTGAAGACATCCGATCTCGGCAAAGAAGTGACCCTTTGCGGATGGATCGCAAAACGGCGAGATCATGGCGGCCTGGTGTTCGCCGATCTGCGCGATCGGTACGGAATCACCCAGATCGTCTTTGACCCAGCGCTATCACGCGGTGCTGAGGCATTTGAGATGGCGGGTAAATTGAGATCCGAACATGTGATCTGGTGCAAAGGCAAGGTGCGGCACCGCCCCGAGGGCATGGCGAATTCGAAGCTTGCCACGGGTGCATTTGAAGTCGCCTGCTCTGATCTCGTTATTTTATCCGAGGCGAAAACCCCGCCGTTTTTGATCGAGGATGATGTTGATGTCGCGGAGACGTTGCGGCTTAAGTACCGTTATCTGGATCTTCGCCGCCCTTCGCTTCAGCGCAATCTCATGATCCGGCATAGAATGCTTTCGATTCTGCGGAACCATCTGGATCAGCATTCTTTTCTCGAGATCGAGACACCCATTTTATACAAATCAACCCCCGAGGGTGCGCGTGACTTTATTGTCCCGAGTCGTCTGAATCCGGGGACTTTCTATGCGTTGCCTCAGTCGCCCCAAACGCTCAAGCAGCTGCTCATGGTCAGCGGAATGGATCGCTACTATCAAGTCGCGCGTTGTTTTCGGGACGAGGACCTGCGCGCCGATCGCCAGCCGGAATTCTCGCAAATTGACATTGAAGCATCATTTCTGGATGAAGAGGCGTTTTTCCCGATACTGGAATCGGCGATCGCGAAGCTTTGGAAGGAAATTCTTGGAGCGGAAATCCAAACCCCCTTCCCGAGAATGCCTTATTCCGAGGCGATGTCCCGCTTTGGAAGCGATAAGCCGGACGTCCGCTTCGGGCTGGAACTCGCCGACCTTTCCGATGTTTTCAAAGAAAGCCAATTCCAGGTATTCAAGAACGCGCTTGCTTCGAATGCTCGCGGTGGCAGAGGTTCGGTTCGCGCGATCGTCATCCCCGGGGAGGCCGAGAAGTTCTCACGCAAGGACCTCGACGATCTCCAGGCTCAGGCAACGACGTTCGGCGCTAAGGGCCTCCTTTGGATAAAAGTCCAGCCAAACGGTGATCTCCAGTCGCCGGCGGCAAAATTCTTCAGTGAGACTGAAAAGGCGGCCCTCAGGGAACGCCTCCAACTTCAGCCTGGGCATCTCCTCCTCGCGATCGCTGATTCGAAGGACAAAGTTGTCTTCGATGCTTTGGGTGCGCTTCGGCTGGCCGTGGGAACCCGGCTTGGACTCATTCCGAAACCGGGCGAGGGGAAGCCGGCCTTCCTCTGGGTCGTTAATTTCCCGCTTCTGGAATTTGATGAAAAAGAAAATCGCTATTACGCATGTCATCATCCGTTTACCTCGCCGAGGCCGGAGTTTTTTGATGATTTTGTGAATGGACGCAATCTCGATAAAATCCAGGCGGCAGCCTATGATATGGTTTTGAATGGCGTTGAGATCGGCGGTGGAAGCATGAGGATCTATCGTTCGGATGTGCAGGCCGCGATGTTCAGGCACCTGGGGCTCAGTCCTGAGGAGGCGAGGGAGAAGTTCGGATTCTTTCTCGAGGCGCTTCAATACGGAACGCCGCCGCACGGCGGGATCGCTTTCGGCGTGGATCGGCTTTCGGCTCTTCTCTGCGGAGTCGGTCCGATCCGGGATGTGATGGCTTTTCCGAAGACTCAGAAAGGCCATTGCCTGATGTCTGAATCACCTTCGCCGGTCAATCCGGATCAGCTCGCCGAACTCGGAATCGGGCTAACCCGTCCCGCGCCGGCGAGCCACTCAAGCGGAGTATAGGAGCCAAAAATGGGGCTGGAAATTCGGGATTTCTCTTTCAGAAGCCGTGAAGCCGCTCTTCGTAAATTTCATGACGAGGTATTCGATCTTCTGATTATCGGGGGAGGGATCACGGGCGCGGCTGTAGCTCGGGATGCGGCATCGCGAGGGCTGAAAGTCGCACTCGTTGAACGCGGAGACTTCGCGACTGGAACCTCTTCGCGTAGTTCCAAGTTGATTCATGGCGGACTTCGTTATCTCCAGAATCTCGAATTTTCTCTTGTCTTCGAGTCGCTTTCGGAACGGGCCTTCCTTCTTGATACCGTTCCTCACATGGTCAGGCCTTTGCCGTTTTATTTTCCGGTTTTTGAAGGCGATCCGCACGGGCGGATGGTTCTGGGCATGGGGATGTGGCTTTATGATCTCCTGGCCCTTTTCAGAAGCCCCGGGATGCATAAAGGTTTTTCGAAGCAGCGGCTCCTCAAGGAAATTCCGTCTCTACGGAGCGAAGGGCTCAAGGGGGGCTTCAGATATTTCGATGCCTCAATGTGGGACGATGTTCTGACGATCGCGACTTTGAGGGCGGCCCACCAGAACGGCGCCGCAATTGCCAATTATACGGAAGCGGTGGGTCCGCTTTGGACGGGGGATCGCATTACGGGTTTTCGAGCCCGGGACCTTGAGAAACCCCTTGGAAGCGGTGAAACCGACATCCGTGCCCATCAGGTGATTTCATGTGTGGGCCCATGGACCGATGAGCTGGGTCAGCGCTTGGCCCCAAATCGTTGGAAAAAATGGCTTGCCCCGAGCAAGGGCGTTCATATCGTTTTCGATCTGAAGAGACTTTCAGTCCCAGGCGCGGTTGTCATGACGATCCCCGAAGATGGGCGAATTTGCTTCGTGATGCCTCGTCCTGACTTGGGCCAAGGAGTAGCCATTGTCGGGACTACCGATGGGCCCTCGCCCCAAGATCCCGGCGAGGCGGGCATTTCCCGTTCCGATATCGATTACCTGATGAAGCAGCTCCGCCGGACCTTTCCTTCCCTTCACTTGAACGACTCAGACATCATCAGCGCCTACGTCGGTGTTCGACCCCTCATGGGACCGCTGGGTGATGGTTCGACTGGTCCTCTTCAAAAGGTCAGCCGCGAGCATCACATCGACCATGGACCGGGTGGAACAGTCATTGTTGCCGGAGGGAAGTACACTACCCATCGGACCATGGCCGAGGAAATCGTCGACTTTGCCATCTCTGCCAGGAAGAAAGACGCCAGGAAAGGCAAATGCCCCGTACTGCCGCATGAATTGACGAAACCCAGAACCCGGGCCCCATTGAATCTCAACGCAACACGCGAAGCCGTTGAAGCCTGCCATATCGAGGCGGCGCGCAGAAGGGTCGAGATTCCGGAGGAACTTCTGAACCGATACGGGGCTGAAGCTTTGACCATTTTGGACATTGACCTTGAAAGCAAGGGGCGGAAAACAGGCGCTGATCCGGAAGGGTTCCCGTATCTCGCCGCGCAACTTCGCTATTCGATGAAGACGGAGATGGTGGTTCATCTCGAGGATTTCTTCCTCCGCAGGCAAGCGCTCTTTCTTTCGCGCGCTGATCACGGTTCCCCCTGGGCCGAAATGCTGGCGCGTGTTTGGGCGGATGAGAGAGGACTAGGCGAAGCCGAGATGAAATCAGAGCTGGCGCGGCTACATCAGGAGTTCGGGCGCAGAACCTTTATTTCAGAAAAGGCATAAGAAGATCCTGAATCAGGAGCTTTCGGTTCACCGGGCTAAGGGATTCCTGTCGCGCTCGAGCGAGGCGTTCGGCGCGTTCAATCCAGAAAAGGCGCGCTTGATCCGGCCCACCCAGTTGTTTTGTCATGGACTGGGCATGCGAGGCGAGGGCGGCCGCTCCATCCAAATTGCTCCAGCCGTGACGCGTCGGATCCTTCGGCTCCAGGCTCCAGCGAATCAGGTCAAAAAGCATGTGTTCCAATTGATCCAGGAGGAGCGCGAAACGGCTTAACTGTTGTTCTCCCGCTTGATTGTCCTGGGAAGTCCAATCGATGAGACGGTTCAAATGGCTCTGGGGTGATTTCAAGAAATCGAAAAATTCAGTCCGGTATTCCCAGATTTCATCACTGGCCAGTGCGGTTGCTTTTCCCCAACTTCCCTGCGCGAGCTCAAGACAAACGGCTTTCCTTTGCGCCGGAACATCGGAGCCCAAGAGAAGTTCGTCCAGTGTCGCGGAATCGAAGGGCTTCAATCGGAGTACCTGGCATCTCGAGAGAACGGTCGGCAGTACCAGGCTTGGGTCGTTCGTCGTTAGGAAAAACAGCCAACCCCGTGGAGGCTCCTCCAGGATTTTGAGGACCGAATTTGCGGCTTGAGGCGTCATCCGGTCCGCGTTCGGAATCAGATGGATTCGATACGCGCCTTCATGCGCACCGAAACCAAGCGACTCCTTCATCCTTCTGAACTGTTCGATTTTTAGCGTTCCGGTTTCGGGATCTGGCGCGATTTCGACGAAATCCACCCAGCTTCCATGAATTGCGCGCTGGCAGCTTGCGCATTCCCCACACGGCTCGGTCAGCGGATCCCCGGCCTCGATTGGCGGAGCAGTACCGAAAAGATCTCCTCCGTATTCGGAGGCCTCGTTTTTAGAAAAGCCGTTTCGCTCACATAAAATCCACTGGGCAATGAAGTAGGCGACGTGCCGCTTGCCGATTCCACTGGTTCCGGTCAGCAGGAGCGCCGGTGCGATCCGTCCTTTGGTGTGCCACTCCTTCATGGGACCGAAGATTGTCTTTCCATGATGCCGGATGACCGATTTGGGAATCGGAAATATTCCTTCGGCTTGGAGGAATGCGGAGGAGGTGGTCATGAACGGGATGACCTTTCAAGGTCCCTGAGGCGTCGCCCGAACCGCCGCTGAACGGTCGTCACGACCATTTCGGCGAGCTGCGCCGGGTTTCCCGACGCAACTTTCAGCGTTAGCCATCTTTTCGGGTCTTCCGCACGGGCTTTCAAAAAGCCCCGGCGAACTTTCATTTGAAAGGCTACCCCTTCTGCTTCAAATCGGGTTTGCTCGCGTGCCCGCTGGAGCCCGAGCGCTGGATCGATGTCCAATAATACCGTCAGATCGGGTTCGATACCGCCGGTCGCGATCTGATTCAGTGCTTTCACTGTTTTCCAGGGTAGTCCGCGGGCATGACCCTGATAGGCAAGCGCTGAATCGGTGAAGCGGTCGCAAAGGACGACCTCTCCGGAGGTTAATGCGGGGACTATCGTTTTTGCCATGTGCTCTGCTCTCGCGGCTTCGTATAGAAACAGCTCGGCCAGGGGATCGATGGGGTCATCCAGAATAACTCGACGGATTTTTTCCGCGATCGGACTCCCTCCGGGTTCTCGAGTCAGGCGAATGACAGTTTTTCCGAAATCGCGGGTAACTTTGCTCGCGACCTCCCGGATCAAGGTAGATTTGCCGGCGCCCTCGGTCCCTTCGAATGTGATCAGCAGCCCTTTGTGAGACACCTGGATGTTATTTCCGATCCAGAACCGTGCGTCAAGGCCGGATCGCGCCGCGCTGTTGCTTATTCGTATCCCGGTTCGGCGGCCGGCGAGGGCGGGATGCTGGCCGGCTGAACGTAAAAATCGGAGGATTCATCCATCATTTCTGGCGCGATCGAAGGAGCATCCTCGGGCTGTAAAGGATCGGCTTCAAATTCGGGAAAATCATCTGAGCGGTCCTCTGGAACTGCCTCAAATGTTGGCGTAGGAGCGGGGGGAGGCGCGGGCGGGGCCTGTTTGGCGGCTGGAGGCTGCGTTACTGCCGGAGGAAGCTTGAAGGCTCGCGGTGTGACGGTTGGGCGTGGTGTCGATTGCAGAAGTGGAGGCGTTGATACACGCGAAACTGACGAGGGCGCGGGAGCCGAATCGGAAGCATTTGAGCGGGGCGGTTCAGAATCCTTGATCGAAGAAACCCGAGGCGCGGTCGTCTCGACCTCCGCTTTTGGTATGAGATGCGTCAGCGACCAGACTGCAGCAATCAAACCCATTCCGATGGTTAAAGTCAGCCAGATCCGGTTCCGGATTTCTGGCGCGTGCATCAGGTCTATGTCTTGGAATTCCTGTTTTGGTTTGCGTTCACGTGCCGCTTGGAGCGTGTCAAAGAGACTGAGAGCGGGATTGGTGGGCTCATGATCCCATTCAACTTCGTTCGTGGCAGAACGGGGAATGTCCGGTCTGGGCGGTGGCTCAAAAGTGCCCGGTCTTGAGTTTGCGGGTTCGGGTTTGCTGTGGGATGTGGAGCCCGGGAAATAATAGTTCAGGAAATCGCGGACGTTCATTGTCTTGCCGGGAAAATCCGGATGTGTCACGACATCGTCCTGTTGAATGGAACCCTCTTTAAGGAGAACCCCGATCTCCTGCGGGGTAAAAGGCCCCGACTTTTGCCCCTTTGCTTCCAAATACCATTGTTGGGAGGAGTCAGGACCGTCGGGTGCCATAGCGTTTATTGTACCGCGAAAAATCAGTTAGCAAAGCTCTTCTTTAACGCGGTATTCCCCTATCCGGCCGATAACACTGCCCCGCTGTATGGCAGGCCCCTTGCTTCACTCATCGAGGAGCCATCGAGGTGAAAATTATGATGGGGACGATTGGACGCTTCGGGATTTTTGCACTAGCTGCGGGACTTCTGATGGGAGGTGCTGTCGCAGATGTTCTCGCAAGCGAAGAGCTCGTCCAATCCAGCGAGGACGAGCTTGCTGGATCTGAATCGCTTGCGCCCAGCGATGACGGAGACGGGAATGCAGAAATCGCTTTAACCGAGGCGACGGAAACGACCAGTGAAGTTCCCCAGATCCAGGCAGCTTCCGAGGTGACGACCGCCGAGCTCGGCACCGAACTCGAGCAACGAGAGATCACGAGCGATCCCCTTTTCATGAATTACTACGCAATATTTTATGGACCGGCGCTTAAAGGGACTTCCGCATACCAGCCCACTCCTAGCGGCGAGCAAGACTTAAACCGGCCAATTTTACTCAAGAATTTTATGACTCTTGGCTACAACCTTTCTGAACAACTCATCTTGGCGGGTACGGCGTATTGGACCTGGAACCCCGTTTTTGGACAGAAAATGGCGATGCAGGATCCGTATGTGCGATTGGGCTACGATGGCTTGATCAGGACGGATCACCTGAATCTCTACGCTGATATGCGGGTGCATTTTCCGATCTCGTCGGTTTCACGCCAAAACGACATGCTGGCCGCATTTCAGAGCTATCAGGCCCTGAGCTACACCGTGGGTGACGGCCCCCTGACATTGCTTCTTTTCGGGTCAGAACGGGCAAACGTGTTCGGCAAGCGCGGTTACGGAAACGATCTTGAACTCTATCTCGGTCCAAGCATTAATGTCCGGCTGTCCAGAAAGCTGGCGCTGACCGTTCTTTACGAAATGCAGGTCAACCATGAATTCGGACAAAAGGCCTTCAGCTTCTACAGCGAGCCATCGGACCTTGAGCCTGGCGTGAGCTGGGAAATTAGCCCCAATCTCAGCATCAATCCCTACTTGAACCTTTATCCTGGAAGCAAAATGACGCTCAGCTCTTCCTCGATAGGAATGCTCATGAGCTGGACTTTGCTGTAGGCCTGCTTCGGTACGTCGTTATCTCCGGCCACCGTGGTCGCCTCGGCCTCCACGGCCGCGATCGCCACGGTCACCCCGATCACCGCGATCGCGATCTGGGCGTTCGCTTCTCGGCGGAATGCCTCCAGGAGGCGGGGGCAGGAGCGCCTTGCGTGAGAGGCGAATCTTCCCCGATTTGTCGACTTCAAGAACCTTCACTTCGATCTCGTCGCCTTCTTTCAGGTAATCCTGAACCGTATTTACGCGTTCGTAAGCGATTTCTGAAATGTGCAGGAGCCCGTCTTGATTCGGCATGACGCCGACAAAGGCACCGAATTCAACGATCTTTTTGACGACGCCTTTGTAAACCTTTCCGACTTCCACCTCGGCCACGATACCTTGGATGATTTCGATGGCCTTTTTAGCGGCCTCTCCGTCATTCGAGGCGATGTTAATGCGGCCATCATCGTTGATGTCGATCTTACAACCGGTCTGAGCCACGATTTCCTTGATGACTTTGCCACCGGATCCGATGACTTCGCGGATTTTGTCCACGGGAACCATGATCGTGGTGATCCTGGGCGCGTACTTGGACATGTCACCTCGGGGAGCTTCGATCGCTTTTGCCATTTCTCCGAGAATGTGGAGCCGTCCTTCGCGTGCCTGCGCGAGAGCGGTTCTCATGATCTGCTCATTAACTCCTTCGATTTTTATGTCCATCTGGATCCCGGTCACGCCTTCACGCGTTCCGGCAACCTTGAAATCCATGTCGCCGAGGTGATCTTCGTCTCCAAGGATGTCAGTAAGGATGGCCACGCGGTCTCCTTCTTTGATCAGTCCCATCGCGATTCCCGCCACCGGCTTCGGGAATGGAACGCCGGCATCCATCAGGGCCATCGAGGAGCTGCAAACGGATCCCATTGAGGATGAACCATTGCTTTCCAGGGTTTCGCAGACCAGGCGAAGCGTATATGGGAATTTTTCGAAGTCGGGCATCATCGCTTTGATCGAGCGCTCCGCAAGCGCACCATGGCCGATTTCGCGCCGGCTCTGGCCGCCCATTCGCCCCGTTTCGCCTACGCTGAACGGCGGGAAGTTGTAATGCAGCAGGAACTTGCGCATCGAGTTCTGGAACATCGTATCAACGATCTGCTCGTCTTCAGAGGTGCCGAGAGTGACCGTCGCGAGTACCTGGGTTTCCCCACGTGTAAAGAGAGCGCTTCCGTGTGTCCGGGGCAGGATTCCGGCTTCCACGGAAATCGGACGAACAGTTTTTGTGTCGCGGCCGTCGATCCGGATCTTCTCGGTCAGGATCATTTCCCTCATGAGATTGTATTGCAGCAGTTCGAAAGCTGATTTGATATCGGATTCGAGTTTCTTTGCCGCTTCAGGATCACTCTTGGCGAGATCAGCGGGCAGCAAGGCTTCAAGCGTCGACTTTTTCGATTTGTCGACGAGTTCGTATCGTGTGTGCTTGTCCTTCGTCTTAAGCGCTGTTTGAAGGGCTGACTTCGCGAGCTTTTCGACCTGCGTTTTGGTGCTCGCTTCCACGACACTTGGCGTGAATTCGCGTTTCGGCTTACCACAAAGGTTTCTGAGTTCGTCGACGATCTTGACGACGTTCTTGATTTCATTATGTCCTCGGATAATCGCTTCGAGGACTTCTTCTTCGGGAACTTCCCGTGCGCCGCCCTCGACCATCATGATCGCATTGCTGGTGCCGGCGATCAGGATTTCCATATCAGTTTCGCCGCTATCGATCTGTTTCCAGGTCGGGTTCACGACGTACTGGCCATTGATTCGCCCCATTCTGCAGGCAGCTGTCGGTCCGCTGAACGGAATATCCGAAATGTGAAGTGCGGCGGAGGCTCCGACCGCAGCCGCGACATCGACGTCCGCGTCGAGATCAACCGAAAGCACGGTCGCGACGACCTGGGTGTCGAAAAAGTAGCCTTCCGGGAACAAAGGCCGGATTGGCCGGTCAATCATGCGGGCAGAAAGGGTGGCTTCTTGAGTCGGGCGCCCTTCTCGTTTGTGAAAACTGCCCGGGATTTTTCCGGCAGCATAGAATTTTTCTGAAAACTCGACGGTAAGAGGGAAAAAATCAGCGCCTACACGCGGCGTTTGGGAAGAACATGCTGTAACAAGAACTCGGGTGTCTCCGTAGCTGACCAGCACGGAACCGTCGGCTTGTTTGGCGAGTTTGCCTGTTTCGATACTGAGCGTTTTGCCGCCCATCTCGCAAGATACACGATGAATCATAAGACCCTCCTCGGGCTGTGATCAAAATAAGATTGAAAATAAACGGACTCGAAACAACAGGGGCTTAC
>Ga0208375_1000277_pt1 | contig 80558 bp, 77 predicted proteins | sample RifOxyD1_FD_184038 | JGI IMG/M metagenome (GOLD analysis project Ga0208375, IMG submission 184038) | Soil microbial communities from Rifle, Colorado - Rifle Oxygen_injection D1 (SPAdes) | ecosystem: Environmental > Terrestrial > Deep subsurface > Rock core/Sediment | place: Rifle, Colorado... | reverse complement strand
CCCAAATTTTGGCTACAAAACCGCGCTTCGCCCTCAACATATACCAATATGCTTCGGACTCCAGCTTGCTTTTCGCTCAAAATTTTGAAAGGCGTTTATGTCCAAGCGTTAATTGGGGATGGTATTACCAAAAACCTAAATTCTAATACTAAAATATGTCTCGTTTTTTCAATCTTTGGTTTTTGTTTCTGATATTCTTTTTCAGCCATGGACTTATGGTCCAGGCACAATCTAGTGTTGGAATTAGTCTACACCCAGCTACTATTGAAGAAACAATGAATCTGGGTCAAAGCAAAAAATTTACCATTACGGTCAATAATTTAAGTGATCAGGATCAGTCATATTATTTATATAAGAGAGATATAGTCGGTGCCTCTGATTCCGGGGTACCTATATTTGCTGAAGAAAATATTGATAGAACGGAATTCGGTGCCTCTTTGTGGGTGGTATTTGAAACTGTGACCATTGACATTCCGGCGCATGGTAATACTTCATTTAGCTTTACCATTACTGTTCCAAATGATGCTTCAACGGGGACACATTTCGCTGGTATTTTTGTCTCTCGACAGTCACAAAAGTTGCAACAGAGTGGGGTGGCTGTGGGGTATGATGTTGCTAATATAATTTCCATTCGGGTGGCTGGCGAAGTGGAAGAAAAAGCGACCATTAGACATTTTTCAACTGATAATTATATCTATGATACCCCAGAAGTTACTTTTAATATTAAAATTGAGAATAACGGGAATACCCTACTGCGCCCAACCGGTCCATTGATAATCAATAATATGTTTGGAAAACAAGTAGGAATGGTTATCTTTAATTCTAGCTTGGCTGGTATTTTTCCAGGTAGTACCCGTGAGTTTGAAGTAAATTGGGTAAAAGAAGATTTGGGTTTGGGTAGCTACGAAGCTATTATTAGTTTTAGTTTTGGTGAAGATGGTTATAAACAAACCATATCAAACTCGGTAACATTTCTAGTTTTACCGATGAATATTATTATTCCAGTACTCAGCTTCTTGCTGATGTTACTGATAGTGACGTATTTCATTATCAAGAACTACACAGACCGTGAACTGGCTCTTCATACAGCGATAATTGGTAACCGTCGTTTGGTGCGTAGTCGGCACAGTGGATCATGGATAGCTTTATTTTCATTGGCTATTACATTTCTAATAATAATAATTTTCCTGGTTTTACTTCTAGTTGTCTTTGCTAAGTGGCTATGAAATAGGTTATTATATATATATGAATAAAAATTTTTAATTTTATATGATTAAATTTAGTACTTATCACAAAATACTTCGCATTTGTAGTGCTGTACTCGCTTGCGTGCTTTTATTTCAGGCGGGGTTAGTTAGTCAAACAACTGCTACCCTGGCTACTCACACCCAGCTTTACTTAGCCAGCGCTGTTGCGGTAACAACCGGCACATCAGCCATTAGCGAAGTATCATTTGAACAGCTTGAAGAATCTTCTGTCTTCGATGATGGCTCAAATGAGGTTCAAGATCGATCAACTTTTATTCTATCTGCGACACTTTTAATCATCCTGCTCCTAATAGTTCTCAATTACTCTCTTGAGTATATTAGAGCCAATACTCCTACTGTTTCTAAAATATATTGAATATAATATACCAGTTATAAATGTTATTGATTATTTTTTTCTTTACTCATTTTTTATAGTTATTTCCAATTACATAACATTTTTGTAATCATGTTTTTTCACCATTTTTTTTGATTATTATAGTTAACAAAAAATGTGGGTAACATGAAGAAATTGAAAAATGGATATACTATAATATATGAAAGCTATGTCTTTTTTTCAATTTCTTAAAGGCAGTGGATCAGACCTTGATCAGACACCTCAATCTGACGAGGATGAAACCGTGGTTGATAAAATTGATCAACTTGACGTTGATATTCTTCAAACCGAGCACAATATTATTATTTACGCACAAATAGCAGGTGTTGATATTAATGACATCAACCTCTCAATTGAAGGTGATGCCAATATTGTTCTTATTGAAGGTAGGCGCACTCGACCAGAATTCACAACTTTCCCCGAGAGTGACCAACTGGGTGTTTTCTTTACCGAGGAGTGTATATGGGATGATTTTTACCGTCGAATAATTCTGCCAGAAGGCGTTGTAATTGAGCAGGCCGAAGCAAAAATTAAAAATGGAGTTTTAATTCTAGTCCTCCCTTTATTAAATATAAGCAATAGAAAGATTTTGGACCAAGATCAACCATGAGTTATACAGAAGTCGTTTAATAGTAGAAAATTGTTCTTATGTTCCTATATAAAAAAAATTCATATCTAGCATTACGGTACACTTCAATGACTGTTTTTTTAGTTTTGTTTTGGTCAGTGCAAACCACTTTTGCAGCTGAAGTATTTTTAGCTCCAACAACTGGTAGCTATAATATTGGTCAGACTTTTACAGTTGTAGTTAAGTTTTCTCCAGATTCAACAACAGGTGTGGATATTGTTAAGGTATCACTCAAGTTTGATCCAGAGTTATTTTCTGTGGTTGGTTTAAGTAAAAATAAATCTGTGCTTTCACAATGGACTTCTGAACCTACATTTTCAAATTTAACTGGGGAGATTACTTTTGCCGGTAAAAGTTCATCCCCCTTGGTTCTCCAATCCAGTCTATTGAACATCACCTTCAAGGCCATATCGGTTGGTTCTACTCGGGTTGATGTGACCACCGCCTCTGTATTTTCTGTAGATGGAAATGAATTGGATGTTTATGGAGTTAGTGGCGATGGTGTATATAATATAACTTTGCTTAACGGTGTTGTTACTGATGTACCGTCAGTACCACTTGTTAGCTCAAAATCATTTAACAATCCAGAAATTTGGTACCAAACAACTGAGGGAATATTTACCTGGGAGCTACCATTTGGTGTTGATATGGTAGCAATTGAACTTGCTACTAGTTCTAATAATCACCCCGAAGAATATGAAGCGGCAGTTTATGATCCGCCAATAACTAAATTCAATATTACCAAGGAAATTATTTATAATGGTATTTCCTATTTGAATATTAAATACAAAAACCAAATTGGTTGGGGGACCGTATTAAATAGAAAAATTCAGATTGATACCATTCCTCCCGAAGAATTTAGTATTCAAGTTAAGGATTCAAATCAGAAGACAGATTTCCCTGCACTTAATTTTTCTACTGTAGACACGACTTCTGGTATTGATTATTATGATGTAATTGTCGCCAATAAGGAACCGGTCAAAATTACTCCAAATGAGGCCCAATTTGGATACCAGCTGTCAGAGCTTAAGGACGGAGCCTACACTGTCATCGTGGTGGCTCATGACAAAGCAGGTAACAGAAGAGAATCCATCATCACTATTCCGGTTACTGCCGGTTGGATTGAACCAATTACTACCGCGCCTAAAATGTTGATTTCTGATTTCTTTACCATATTCAACATACTATTCATCTTACTATTTTTGTTTGTTATTTTACAGTTTACACATCTTCGTCATATTCGTACGCAAAACCATCTCCGTGAAGAAAAACTTCGTCGTGAGACATTTGAAATACAAGATCAAATGGAGAAGATATTTTCTGCCTTACGTGATGAAATCTACGATCAAATTAAAATTATTACCAAACGCAAGCGATTAGCAAAAAATGAAAGAGAAGCCGTTGATGGATTAAATCAAGCATTAGAGGTTTCTGAAACATTACTTGGAAAAGAAATCAATGATGTTAAGTCAATTCTTAAGTAACTCGGTATAATATTTTAGTCAAGTCACTCACATTGAAAAAATAGAGTATAATATAATAAATAATAATATAATTACTTTCATGAATAATAAATCTATAATTTTGGTAGTTGTCCTCTTTGTGGCTATAGTGTTAGGTATGTTCGTGTTTGCTTATCTAAAGAAAAGCGAACTAGTTGTTCCTCCAACTAATAATTTGGCAACAACTCCGACAGACACTGATGCTTATGATGTTACTCAGATTGATGGCAAGCATTATTACATTGATGGTGTTCATACTGTAGTCGGTGAAATTGCCTTACCTACTCCGTGTGATTTATTAGTATCAACATCATCAATCACAGCAGAACCGGACAGGATTAGTTTAAATTTTGATGTCATAAATAATTCCGAATCCTGTGCCACTGTAGTTACTAATGCGCGCTTTAGTGTTTCTGCTGTAGCGCCACGATATATACCTTTTGTAGCTACCTTTATGGGAGTACCAGTAGCCCTTAACTTTACTGAGGCAGAGCCAGGCGAATTACCAGAAGAATTTGAAGTTTATATTAAAGGGTAAAAAATATTGTCCTACCATAAGTTGAATACAGATTTGCGGACGTTAGAAGGAAATTATATTTATAAATGAATCGTTCGTTAACGATTTGGATTTTTTGATGTATTTCATTATAGCGTCTATGCTATAATACAACTTAACAAATAAATGATTGCATGCTATATTATAAACAGGTAAGTTACTTGATAACCATTGCTGCGACCATCAATTTTATTTGAGCTCTTCAGTCGGGAAGGGTTTTGGTTCGCAATAAACAACTTCATGTTTAAAGCAATCGGTTTCCTCATTATTTTATGGGGCTTGTCAAATTATTTTTCGTCATCATTTCATGCCTTAGATAGTGCCGTTACTCAAGGTTTTAAAACTTTTGAGGCTGCCGCTATCCTTTCGCAAGATAAAATTTACGAGATGTAGTAATACACAAGGGCTTGGATTTTTCCTAGCCCTTTGTTGCGTCTACTGGTATAGTTTAATAAATATGCATAATAATCGAGTCATTGAATATATATTCTTTTTTGTCTTTTTTGCTTTTGTTAGTTATTTAGTGTGGCAAATTTTTGCCCCATTTATTTCCGCACTTGCTCTTTCGGCAATCATAGTGACAATCTGCTACCCTTTATTTGAAAAAATATCTTTTCGCATGCCACGAAAAAATCGCACTCTTGGTGCCTTGGTTACTACTTTTGTGGTATTAGGAATTGTAATTATTCCTTTTGCTTTTATTACTTCCTCCTTAGTCAGTGAGACCTTGTCTGTTTATCGGATGGCAGAGTCCGGTAGTCAAGGTGAAATTGAGGTGTTGGCCAGTAATTTAGAGCAAAAAATTCAACTTGTTATTCCAGATTTTAAACTTGATGTTACTAGTTTCCTGCAGCAAAGTGCCATTTGGTTGAGCACACATTTGGGGGCAATTTTTGCTGGTACGGCCTCTACTATATTTTTATTTTTCATTTCTTTAATTGGTTCGTTTTATTTCTTTCGTGATGGTAAGGAATTTACTAGATGGCTGATTTTGGTTAGTCCGCTTCCAGATAAAGACGATGAAAAAATTTTCAAGCGCTTAGCTCAATCTATTCGTTCAGTGGCTACCGGTACTATTTTAATTGCTTTATTACAAGGTGTTTTAACTGCCGTTGGTCTTAGTATTTTTGGATTTGACCGAGCTATACTCTGGGGAGCGGTGGCGTTTTTTGGGGCGTTAATTCCAAGTGTCGGAACATCAATTGTTTGGGTACCAGCAATTTTGTATTCTGTTTTTCAAGGGGATTTTTTAGTAGCTATCGGAGCTAGTATTTGGGGAGTGTTAGCAGTTGGGTTAATTGATAATTTATTAGGACCTTATCTTATGAGTCGAGGTAACAACCTCCATCCTTTTATTATTTTGATTGCGGTTCTGGGTGGAATTTCACTATTTGGACCGATTGGCCTAATAGTTGGGCCAGTAATTGTCACCCTCTTTAGAGTATTGTTAGAAATTTATGGTTCTTATTTTGTTAATAGCAGCCACATCAAGAAATAGATTTATATGATGGACAAAACTCAAATTGAAAACTTTTTGAAAGCTAATGGTGTCACTCATACGGCAAAAGAAGAGGAAATAAGATCTGTACTTTTAAGTGCCAGTTTTAACAATAATGAAGTTGATACCGCCCTGCTGATTTTAAGGGAAAATATTAAAAATAAGGAGACTCATGTTGATACACTTCATAAGGTCTTTCATTCCGATGACCGTTTAGAACCAGTCGAGATAAATTCATTATTAGGAATCACAGTTAATTTTACCAATGGTGATATCAGTGACATTATTCAAAACAGACGTAAATTTAACACACCCAGCGTTTTGGCGGTGGTATTTTTGTCTGTTTTGATTGTTTTGGTCGGACTTGTCTTTATGATACACCAAAATAAGGTGGGGCCTTTTTATGAAACTTCCATCTTGTCTGAAACGAAATAAAATATTGGGTATTAGTTTACCGACTTTTATTTCTGGTAGTTTTCTATTGTTTTTAGTTACTTTATCAATAAATGTATCTGAAAATTTAAATTCACTCTGGCTTTTAGGTCAGACTGATTTGTTCTATCAGATTAATTCAACGATAGATAAAATAAAATTATCGCTCCAACCTAAACAAATAGCCATTGGTTTTTGGGGAGATGTAATGTTGGCTAGAAATGTTGAATTACTTTCAGATATTCATGGTACGAATTACTCATTTACAAAAATTACTAATCAATTTCTAGCCAATAACTACAACATAATAAATTTTGAGGGCACTATTTCAAACAAACACTCTAGAACTCTATCTAACACGATGAGTTTTTCAGTTACAGATAAATTAGTGCCAGAACTAGCTTCTGTAAATATTACTCATGCATCATTGGCAAATAATCATGCATTAGATTTTGGACCAATAGCTTTAAAAAACACCACCCAAAAATTATTAGCCAGTAATATTATTGCTTTTGGTAATCCTAATGAAATCAATAATGACTCTGTTGTCTATATTGATCTCGGTTCCTATCGATTATCGGTGCTGGCTTTGCACACTTTATACTCTACACCTTTAGATGAAGATTTAATTAAAATTTTTAAGAAGCTAAATGAAACTAGTGATATACAGTTTGTTTATATTCATTGGGGCGAAGAATACAAATCAGCACATACTGAAAAACAATTTGCTTTGGCACAAAAACTTATCGTCCTTGGGGCTGATGCAATTATTGGTCATCACCCTCACGTCGTGGAGGACATTGGGTTAATTGATGGAGTCCCAGTTTTTTATTCTCTAGGCAATACGATTTTTGACCAATATTTTTCATTGGCGGTACAGAGTGGCTATTCAGTTAATTTTTTTATTAGACAACAAAATTTGGAATTCACCCTGTTTCCATTTACCAGTATTGATAATCACTCACAACCAAGACCAATGAAAAAGGGTGAACAAGACCGTTTTTTAGAGGAGTTGGCAAGTAAAAGTAATTTATCACTTCGTGAAAATATCAAGCAAGCAAAGCTTATTTTCCCATTTGAGCTTGCATCTTCGTCATAAACCAGTATTATCTCTCAATAACTTTTCTGTATGTTTAATAAATTTGAATTATTTGGAATCGGAATAAGTGTTTTATTAATGGCATTAGCCTTGTTTTTGTTACAGTTAGACACTTCTTTTTTGACTTCGACTAATAATAAAACACAATTTGCATCAACCGTTGGTGGAGTAGTGGCTGTCAACATAGACACCCCAGATGAGAAGGTTGCTTTAAGAGACGCCATTCTAAGTGCTGCCGATCCGGATGGAAAATTACAAAAACTTATAATTGACGATGTATTAATTGGGAACGGAATGGCAGTTGAGTCCGGTAACACCGTAACTGTAAACTATATCGGAACTCTACAAAACGGCGAAGAATTTGATAATTCTTTTAAACGAGATACACCATTCACGTTTACTGTTGGAGGAGGAAAAGTCATCAAAGGTTGGGATGAAGGTTTAGTAGGTATGAAATTGGGAGGTAAACGTATTTTAGTTATTCCGGCCGACATGGGTTATGGTGTTAAAGGTCATGGGCCAATTCCCGGAGGAGCAACTTTAGTTTTCATCATTGAACTGGTTGAAATAAAATAACTAATACAGATTTATACAATTACCATTTTTTCACGTAAATTATATTGTTATAAACAACACCCTCAAGTATTGCGATTAATCACAGTACTTGAGGGTGTTTAATAAATTTTAGCTAAAACAAAAATTCATATTTAAGGATATTTTCGTGTATAGTAGAGTAAATTTTTATGGTAAAACCGGTTACATTTGAAATTGAAGTAAAAGGAAAGGGGAATTTGGCCCGCACTGGGGTCATTCATACTCCTCATGGAGACATTTCTACTCCGGCTTTTGTGGTGGTTGGCACTAAAGCCAGTGTCAAAAGTCTGATGCCGGAAGATATGACCCAATATATTGGTAATCAGGTTACCCTGGCTAATACCTACCATTTATTTCTCCAACCAGGGCATGAAATAATAAAAGAAGCTGGTGGAATCCATCAATTTGCTAATTGGCAGATGCCGACCATGACTGATTCGGGTGGGTTTCAGGTTTTTTCACTTGGTGCCGCTTTTGGCAAAGGGGTGACAAAGTTTGCTCAAGGTGATGTTAGTGAGGTAGTAGAACAACACGGACTAAATGTTTATTCTCGCAAAGTAGCCGAGGATCACGGCAAACTTTGTATTATTGATGAGGACGGCGTTACCTTTACTTCACATCTCGATGGCTCCATGCATCGTTTTACAGCGGAGCGCTCAATCGATATCCAACATGCTATCGGCGCCGACATTATTATTGCTTTTGACGAATGTACCAGTCCGTCTGCCGAACGTGAGTACCAGAAAGAGGCGATGGATAGGACACATCGTTGGGCTAAACGTAGTATTATGGCGCACAAGCAAAATTATGATGCTCTTAAGAAACAGGGTTTGTATGGTGTGGTACAAGGTGGTCAATTTCTTGATTTACGTCAGGAAAGTGCACGGGCGCTATCGGCTATGGATTTTGACGGCTTTGGCATTGGTGGTAGTTTTTCCAAATCTGATTTAGGAGATTCACTGCGTGTCGTAAACGAGATTTTGCCAGAAGACAAACCCCGCCACCTGCTTGGTATCGGCGAGCCGGAAGACATTGTTCAAGGCATACTGATGGGCTGTGATACTTTCGACTGCGTTGCTCCGACCCGTATTGGTCGCACAGGGACAATCTACGTTATGACCGGTAAAATGATTACTACTCCCTGTGGTACTTTCACCTATCCCGAGACAAAAAAAATAAACCTCAACAACCAACAATACAAAACCGACCACACTTCACTTGACCCACTATCACAAGGATACGTCGCCCAAACCTACACCAAGGCCTATCTAGCCCACCTATTCCGAGCTGGCGAAATCCTCGGTCCTCACTTAGCATCCATTCATAACCTAAACTTCATCGTCAACTTCACCCAAAACCTCCGTGAGCAACTTCTTGCAAAAACCTAGGACATCGGATGTCCTAGGTTTATTTTTCAAGTTTATTTTTGATGTTGGAATATACAGGGCTGTTTCCTGAAATAATTTGCCTAATTTGTTTATTCTGAAATCCTGTTCGATTAAATACCTTAGTTAAAAATTCTGAATATATGATAGATGGAAAGTTTTTAATATTATTGTAATCAAGATAACTGCTCCAGCGATAGGTTCTTAACTGCTTCATGACTTCATTAATTTCATTTTCTCTAACGGTCCCTGTTCGCCAATTGCCATGCGAGTAGTCCAAAGGATTCAAGTGTAGATAATAGGGGATGTATTCAAATTGTGAGTCGTTTGATATTAGGACCTTTTTATATTTACCTTGCCATAGATACCCTGATCTTCCGTATTTTTCATTAAAAAATTTTGCATATCCCATATTCAATTTTTTCATAAAAAGAGAAATATTTTTCAACTCACCATCAACTGGAGAAAGTAGTAAATGGTAGTGGTTATTCATTAAACACCAAGCGTGAATGCGGACTATACATTTTCTATTCGTGTTTGACTGCCATTGTTTTGGTTGACTTATGCAATTGGGCGCATTATTACTATCATTGAAAATATATAGACTGTGAACAAAACGCATTCTGTCGTCATCACTAATAACAACATCTCTCTTTTCAACACCCCTGTTAAATACATGATAGATATCCATAAATTAATTATACACCTAGGACATCCGATGTCCTAGGTGTGAATGTCTTGATGGTGTATAATTTGTGTTATGCAATTTCAAATCTCCACTGACAAGACTCCAGCCGGCGATCAGCCTAAGGCGATAGAACAATTGGTTAAAGGTATTAGATCTGGGTATACTCACCAGACGCTTTTAGGGGTGACTGGCTCAGGTAAGACATTTACGGCGGCCAATGTCATAAATCAAATTCAGAAGCCGACCCTGGTGATTGCTCATAATAAAACTCTAGCTGCTCAGTTGGCACAAGAATATCGCGACTTTTTTCCCAACAACGCCGTCCATTATTTCGTTTCCTATTATGATTACTATCAGCCAGAGGCCTACATGCCGACCAGTGATACTTATATCGAAAAAGAGGCACAGATCAATGAGGAGATTGATCGGCGTCGTCATGCCTCCACACAGGCATTACTGACACGCAATGATGTGATTATTGTGGCTTCTGTTTCTTGTATTTATGGTTTAGGAGCACCAGCTGAATACCTTAAACGTCATTTGCAAATTAAACGTGGCTTTGAGACCACTCGTACTGAGCTACTGCGAACACTGATTGATATGTATTTTGAACGCACTAACGCCGATTTATCACCTGGACAATTTCGGGCAGTGGGGAACACAGTAGAAATTATGCCGACCAATGAACGAATGATTTATCGTCTGGGTTTTTCCGGTAATGAAGTATCAAGTATTACTAAAATTGACGGTGTCTCCCGCAGTATTATTGAAGAACCGGAAACTTTCTTTCTTTTTCCGGCCAAACACTTCGTCACTCCTGAAGATGAACGAAAAGTGGCTTATGAAGATATCAAGCTGGAACTGGAAGACCAACTAAAGAAATTTAAGAAGGAAGGGAAGTTACTGGAAGCAGAACGACTGCGCAGACGTACTGAATATGACCTTGCTCTGATTCGCGAAGTTGGTTATTGTAATGGTATCGAGAACTACTCAAGACACTTTGATAGGCGGAAGCCGGGTGAAGCGCCGTATACCTTACTTTCATATTTTCCACATACACCCGATGGAAAGCCCGACTTTCTAACTATTATTGACGAATCACACGTTACCGTTCCTCAATTGAACGGCATGTATGCTGGTGACAGGTCACGCAAGGATACATTGGTGGAGTTTGGTTTTCGACTACCGAGCGCGGTGGACAACAGACCTTTAAAGTACAATGAGTTTGATGAGCGGGTCGGTCAACGAATATACACCTCAGCTACTCCTGGTAAATATGAGTATGCAGAACTAGAAAAAAGCGGTGTGGCAATGATTGAACAAATCATCCGTCCGACTGGGTTGATAGATCCAGAGATAGACTTAAGAAAAGTAAATCAGATAGGTGATTATCCAGGGCAAATCAAAGACTTTATTGCCGAAGCCGAGCGAGTGATTGCTGGCGGCGGACGAGTTCTCACCACCACGCTAACTAAAAAGATGGCCGAAGATTTGGCGGAATTTCTGTCCGACAGAAATATCAATACCAAATACATTCATAGTGATATTAAAACTATCGAACGAATTGAAATCTTGACTGATTTCCGTAAAGGAAAGTTCGACTGTTTGGTAGGGGTTAACTTACTCCGGGAAGGTCTTGACTTACCCGAAGTTGAACTCGTTGCTATTCTCGATGCCGACAAGGCAGGATTCCTCCGCAGTGAAACGGCGCTGATTCAGACTATCGGTCGCGCAGCTCGCAACGTCAAGGGACGCGTGATTCTCTATGCTGATGAGATGACCGATGCACTGAAATACGCTATTAGCGAAACCAACCGCCGGCGCGCCATTCAGGTTACCTACAATACCAAACACGGCATTACCCCAACTACGATTTCCAAGGAAATAAAGTCTATTACTGATCAAATGCGTACTGAACACGACGAAACGGTTGAAACGCTACTGAAGGTAGATATTGAATTATTTAAACGCAACCCAGCCAAGGTACTAAAAGAAAAACGCCAACAAATGGAAGAGGCCGTCTCTATCCTCGACTTTGAAACCGCCGCGATTATTCGTGACGAAATCGCCTATTTAGAAGGGGATGCTAGTGCCAAAACTAAGAAGAAAAAGAAAACACTTCTGTAGTTGACTATTTTTATATTTCATTTAGAGTAGTCTCAAAGCCACCTATAAGTGGTCGGCAACTTTTAGTGAGTTGTTGTAATCCTAAGGAGGGGATTATGGTGTCATATTGTTCCGTAGGTCTGTTAAAGGCAGAACTCGACGAAAAGCCAGAATGGAGGCGTCTATATCGTAACCTGGTACATCATGGAGTGCGGAGTTGCGTAGCTGGTCATCGTCATTTAGGAAAAAAAGATTTTACAATTTCCCAAATCAAGCAGTTGCTCCGTGGTTATTCTGAAATCTATTTCAAGGTTGAAATACGAGTGGAATATTTTAGAATGTGTGAATCAATTTTACATTCCTACAATCAGGATTCCGAATGACATTTCGTTCTAAACAATGACGCGCCCACTCGAAGAAAAGCTGTCCACCCGGACACCTTCTCGGGTGGGCGCTTTTTCTTTTATTTTATATTCGTCACTGCGAGCGTAGCGTGGCAGTCCAGGGTCGTATCAGAGAATGTACATAGATTTGAATAACTCTGGATTGCTTCGTGCCTCGCAATGACGGGTTTTTTATATAATGGTTTCGATTGAGTTTATTTGTAATTTAGAATTCAAGTTTCTATATTCTCCATCCTCTGCTATAATCTCCGTACACAACCACTACCGCCAGGCAGTGGCGTTAATGCTGTTTAATTTTCTTTCTTTTATTTGAATATGACAAAATCTGGTGCGAGTAAAGGGGATAAGGAGCCGAAGAATGCTCCGACTAAGACCACCTGGGAGGAGCGCAACTCCAAGATTATTGTGCGTGGAGCGCGGACGCACAATCTCAAGAACATCACTGTCGAGATGCCTCGCGGTAAACTAATTGCCATCACTGGACCATCTGGTTCTGGTAAATCTTCGCTGGCTTTTGATACCATCTTTGCGGAAGGGCAACGCCGCTACGTTGAATCACTTTCTCCTTACGCCCGACAATTTTTAAATAAAATGCAAAAGCCGGACGTGGACGAAATTAGTGGACTCAGCCCAGCGATTTCGATTGATCAAAAATCAGCGTCGCGAAACCCACGTTCGACGGTCGCTACCATTACCGAAATCTACGACTACCTGCGTATTCTCTACGCGCGAGTTGGTCAACCCTACTGTCTGGAAGTTGACGTGCCGATTCAAAAATTATCCCAAGATGAAATTTTGAGGATTATTCTGAAATCAATTGAGAGCAATGAAGTTGTGGCAGCGACCAAAAAGGAGTCTGCTCAAGTGCTTGGTATTGAAGTATCCAAAGGTAGGGTGTCAATCTTTGCTCCGGTAGTAGTTGGTCGCAAGGGTGAGTATTATCAACTACTCTATGACCTCCTCGGTAAAGGCTTTGAAGTGGTAAAAATTGATGGCGAAATTAAGCAGTTACGCGAGAAAATTATTCTGACGAAGACAAAACGTCACGACATTGATGTGCTTGTTGATGAAATCTATGTCAGTGAATTTACCAACGACCCAAAAGGTTCGCACGAACGACTATCCGAGTCGGTTGAAATTGCCCTGTCAGTGGCGGGCGGGTTAGTTAAAATTGAGAGTCCGGGTGGGGAAGTGCGGACGCTGTCTGCCAAGTTCATTTGCCCAATTGATGGATCATCGTTTCCCGAAGTGGAACCGCGCTTATTTTCTTTTAACTCACCGTATGGGGCGTGTCCGGAATGTAACGGTTTGGGAGTAGTCGGGATTTTTAATAGTGACGTCTGTACCGTTTGTATGGGCGCCCGGTTGCGACCCGAAGCGATGCGGGTATACCTCGGTGGTGACGGTAAAAAAAATCTCGGTATCAACATTGTAGGATTTACAGCTATGACAGTCAAAGAAGCTACGCTTTTTATTGATCAACTTAGTCTTAGTAAAAAACAACACGAAATTGCTTGGCCGGCTTTGCGCGAAATCATTGACCGTCTGGAATTTATGAATAATGTCGGGATTGAATACCTGACATTGGATAGACGTGCCAATACTCTTTCTGGTGGTGAAGCCCAGCGTATCAGATTGGCGTCACAGCTTGGATCTGGTCTGGTGGGAGCCCTCTATGTCCTGGATGAGCCAACTATCGGATTACATCAAAGAGATAACGACAGACTGATTAAAACCCTCATTGAACTGCGTGATCTCGGTAACACTATCTTGGTAGTAGAACATGATGAAGATACAATTTTTGCCTCAGATTACTTGGTTGATATTGGACCGAAAGCAGGCATTCATGGCGGTGAAGTGGTAGTGTCTGGTTATCTCGAACCACTTTTATCTGCCAAAACAAATCCCTCAGGATCAATTACGCTTGACTATCTGCGAGGTGACAAAAAAATAGACGTCCCGGAGCGCAGAACTGGTGAGAAAGGGTCACTTAAAATTCGTGGTGGTAAGGCATTTAATATTACGAATCTAAACTTAGACATCCCCTTGGGACGTTTAATTTGTGTGACCGGTGTTTCTGGTTCTGGTAAGTCAACTTTAATGTATGAAATTATTGATAAAAATCTTAAGGCCCGATTAGAGAAAAAGCATCGTAGTCCTAAAACATATAATGCCACTACTTTTACTGGCTCTGAGTATCTCGGACGTTCAATACTTATTGATCAATCACCCATCGGTCGCACCCCCCGTAGTAATCCCGCCACTTACACCGGCGCGTTCAGCCATATTCGTGACCTGTTTGCTGGGAGCAGTGAAGCCCGGGCGCGTGGCTGGAAACCCGGTCGCTTTAGTTTTAATGTCAAAGGCGGTCGTTGCGAGGCCTGTCAAGGAAACGGTGTCATTGCGGTCGAGATGCACTTTTTGCCGACTGTGTTTGTGGAGTGTGATGTTTGTGAAGGAAAACGTTTTACTAAAGAAACTCTCGAGGTTACCTATCGCAAAAAGAATATTCATCAGGTACTAGAAATGACTATTGAGGAGGCCTATACTTTTTTTAAGGATATTCCCGCTATTGAAGAGCGGCTTAAAACACTGGTTGACGTGGGGCTTAGTTATCTGAAGCTTGGACAAAGTGCCACAACACTATCCGGTGGCGAGGCCCAACGTGTCAAAATCGCTTCTGAACTTTATCGACCTCATACGCAAAAAACTATTTATTTACTTGATGAACCAACCATCGGACTACATTACGAAGACGTTAAAGTTCTAATTGAAATTTTGCAACAGCTAGTTAACCGCGGAAATACGGTGATGGTGATTGAGCACAATCTTGATTTAGTAAAGTGTGCCGACTATGTAATTGATATGGGCCCAGAGGGCGGAGCGGGTGGTGGTAATTTGATTGCCAAAGGCACCCCCGAAGAAATAGCCGACAACCCAAAATCATTCACCGGACAATACCTACAAAAACACCTTTAAGGCCGTCATTACGAGTCGCATTGTCACATCACCACGGATCGTCACGTCACTCCGCTCCTCGCGAAGACGACTGCCGTCGTCCATCTTTGCGAGCGCCTTTAGTCGCGAGAGGAACGTGGCAGGTAGCAATCCACGTTTTCGTACGGTCATGGATTGACCGTCACTCATCGCGATGACGGCTTTCTCACCACTGTCCTTGCGAACTGCAACGTAACAATCGAGAAGATTTTAGACTAAGAATTTTTTAATTAATACCCACCAAAACCTTTCGGTTAACCGAAAGGTTTTGGTGGGTAGGTAGGTGTGAAACTATCAAATTCGAGGTTAAATTTTGAATCTAATACAAATTTCATAATAAATACCAAGTTACCTATTGAAAAGTATCTGCAAAGGTACCTATTTACAGAATCGAAAATTTTGCATTTCAAAAAATTAGTGTATAATTTATTTTTGGAACCTCAGAATCTTGAGGTTATGGAATTTAATCATGGGAGAAGTGAAATGGACTGCATCTTGCCTAAAGTAAAAAACAAAATGACTGCTGTTGAAAAAGAAGGATTGGATAACTTCAATCGCGACTGCAATCAACACGGAATCATTTTTTGGCCTAAAGGGGAGGAATTCGTTGATTTGTGTGCCCGTCTCTCAAACGAATATGGGACACCTATCGAAAATGTTTCCATCATACTTGCGGTGCGTTTTAAGTCCAGACTTGACATGATCTGTTGAGTAAATACACACCGTCCCTATTCTGGGGCTGTTTTTGCATTTTATGATAGAGTAATTTAGTTATGGAAAAAGAAAAACTGGCTAAATTAAAGTTGGCGGATGTCCCAGGGGTGTACTTTTTCCTCGGCACAAAACGAGAGATTCTGTATATTGGTAAAGCAACGTCACTTAAAAATCGGGTACAGAGTTATTTTGCAAAAGATATTGGTATAAAGCGATCTAAACTCATTGAGCAAATGGTCGCTGAGGCGAAAATGGTTGATGTAACTGTAACTGACTCAGTACTTGAAGCACTCATTTTGGAGTGTAATCTTATACGAACACATAAACCGAAGTACAACTCAATTTCCAAAGACGATAAAAGTTACAACCATTTAATCATTACAAACGAAGTATATCCCCGTGTGCTTGTAGTGCGTGGTAAAGACCTTACGTCAAAGTTTACCGAAGATGAAATCAAATATCATTTTGGGCCGTTTACCAGTGGCACTCTTTTTAGAGAGGCACTAAAAATTGTACGTAAACTATTTAAATTTTATGATACAAAAATACCGGTAGGAGAAGAGAAATCTAAAATAGCACGCGGGATAATTGACTTCAACAAACAGATTGGTTTGTATCCAAGTTTGGATAATAAAAAGCAGTATGAAGATACTATCCGCTATGTGCGACTTTTTTTTGAAGGTAAGAAAATGGAGATTATTAAGGAGCTTGAAAAGGAAATGATGATGCTCGCAAAAAAAGAGCTTTTTGAGGAGGCGCTTGTATGTAAACGAAAAATATTTGCACTGCAACATATCCAAGATGTAGCACTTATTAAAGACGAATCTAAAAAATATACTGATGATCGAAGCGTTCGTATTGAGGCATATGACGTGGCGCATCTTGCTGGGCAAGACATGGTTGGGGTTATGACGGTTGTTGAAGGTGGGGAAGCAATTCATCACCAATACCGTAAATTCAAGATTAAAAGTGTGACAGGGAGTAACGATACTGCAGCGCTAAAGGAAGTACTCACAAGACGTTTAACACACGAAGAATGGCAGTATCCTCAGATTATTGTCGTAGACGGGGGTACTGCTCAAAAAAATGCAGCTGAACACGTTTTGCGTAAAGCTGACATTTTGATACCCGTTGTAGCAGTAGTTAAAGACGAACGCCATAAGCCGATACGGCTTATTGCTTCAAAGAAACTTTTGGCAATGTATGAAAATGATATACTGCTATGCAATGCTGAGTCTCATCGTTTTGCGCTCGCATACCATGTTGAAAAAAGAAATAAACGAGCATTGTCGTAACTTACTTCCAACGCTACTGGTTACAAAATAGAAAGAGAATTATTAACGTATCGCAACATCATGAAAATTGGATTTATAGGACAGGGATGGATTGGAAAACACTACGCAGATGAGTTTGAATCACGGATGTATACCGTTGTACGCTATTCACTTGAAGAGCCGTACATTAAAAATAAAGACCTTATTACAGAATGTGAGGTTGTATTTATTGCAGTTCCGACCCCAACTCATGCTGGAGTGTTTGATGCATCAATTGTAAAAGATGCATTATCACTTGTTGGCAAAAGTAATATTGCAGTTATTAAGTCTACCCTTATTCCTGGAACAACTGAGAAATTGCAAAGTGAATTTCCAGATATTTTTGTGCTTCATAGCCCAGAATTTCTTGTTGAAGCAACTGCAGCGCATGATGCTGCAAAGCCGCAACGTAACCTTGTCGGGATTCCCGTTGATACTGCAGAATTTCGTGAAAAAGCAGTGTCCATTTTGCGTATTCTACCCGAAGCACCGTATAAAAAAATAATGATGTCACGTGACGCTGAGATGGTTAAGTACGCAGGTAACTGCTTTTTGTTTACGAAAGTTCTGTATATGAATATGCTGTATGATTTAGCTATGGCAAATGGATGTGAGTGGAAGTCACTACAAGAAGCATTGGTGCATGACCCGCGTATTGGTGAAAGTCATACGCAACCAGCGCACGGTAACGGTCGCGGTGCGGGTGGTCACTGTCTTATTAAAGACTTTGAAGCAATGCGATTACTCTATAACGATGTTGTGCATAATACGCAAGGAAGTGAACTTCTTAAGTCTATGGCGCAAACAAATATTGAGCTCCTTAAAAACAGTAATAAGGATCTTGATCTCCTTGAAGGTGTATACGGTGCAGATTTAAAAGCTGTGTAAGATCTTTAAGTCTCTCTAAAAGTGCTGTGATAGAATAATCATATGTTACAAGTTCCTCATAAAATATAGAGTTGCAGTCTTGCGGTAAACTTTTTCAGAAAAACCAAACGCCACCGATTTTTGCAATAAAACAACTTCACTCATGGCCCAGTGCTTGCAACTAAATACTTTCGAAAAGACGACGAACGTCATTGCGAGAAGGGAGAAAGAATGACAACTGAGGTGGTAATCCATGAGAACGTGGATTGCTTCGTTGTGACCCGCAAAGACAGGTGTTTGACGTTAATCGTCTTTGCGAGGAGTGAGACCGCAGGCGAATGACGTGGCAATCCATGTGCGAGATGACGGCATGGATTGCTTCACAGCGGTTCGCAAAGACACCGTACTAGCGGTACTCAGATAACTCTAATGCAGCGATTAATCGCTGCATTAGAGTTTGACTAATCCAAGATATATTATGACTAGCCCTACTGTACCAAAATTGTTTTGACGCAATAGGGCTAGATGACTAATTATAGTTTTAAGAAAACGTGGATTGTGCCTACTTGTGCTGACAGTTGGCCTAAGATTAATTGGCAACTAAACACTCACTTCATTTTGATTTCTCTGTGATATTATATTGGTATGTTACGCACCAGAGTTGCAGTCTTACGCGGCGGGCCAAGTTCCGAATATGATGTTTCCATGAGTACGGGAGCAGGCGTCTTAATTGCCCTTAAGGATCTTGGTTATTACACCTCGGACATAATTGTCACTAAGCGTGGTGAATGGTTAGTAAATGGTATGGTGAAATCCCCGGAGATTGCTTTTATGACTACTGATGTAGTTTTTATTGCCATGCATGGTGCTTATGGCGAAGACGGCACGGTGCAAAAGATTTGCGAGCGGTACAAAATACCCTTTACCGGTAGTAATTCTTTTTCTTCTGCTTTTGCGTTTAATAAAGATACTGCTAAACGCGCTTTACGCGAAAGTGGCATTAAACTTCCCAAACATATCAAAATAAAACGTGATGATGTGGTAGATACTGGTGAACTAGCGACAGCCATTAGGCAGTCATTTGGACCAAGATATGTACTAAAGCCAACCACCAGCGGGTCTTCGCACGGTGTGATGATGATTGATGTTCCCGAGGCACTAGCGGCCGCTATTACAACCATGTTGGAGATAAATGAGGAGTTTATGATTGAAGAAAGAATTTCGGGTATTGAGGCCACCTGTGGAATATTGGAACAATTTCGTAATGAAGAGTATTATTCCCTACCAGTAATTGAAATTATACCGCCCTTTGGGCATGACTATTTTTCGGCTGATATTAAATATACTGGTGAGACGACTGAGTTATGTCCAGGAAGATTTTCATACAACGAAAAGGAGAAAATAGCTGAAATAGCCAGATTAGTGCATACCACACTTGGTTTAACCCAATACTCACGTTCCGATTTTATGATAAAGGGTGGGGAAGTGTATTTTTTGGAAGTTAATACTCTACCGGGATTGACCCCCAACTCCTTATTTCCCAAAGCTGCCGAAGCAGTCGGTTTGTCATTTAATGATTTAATTGATCATTTAGTAAAAACTGCTCGAACTTAGTTTGAATTATTTTTATGAAAAAGAAACTTTCCAAAAAGGAATTAGACAATGAATTAAGGAGCCTGACACATTCCTGGAAATTTAATACCGCTCATACCAGTATTACTTTAACCTTTGACCACATTGGTTATATTGATGCGCTTATTTTAGTGAGTAAGTTAGTAGTGTATGCCGAAGTTCATCAGCAATCGCCAATAATAACTTTGAATCGTGACAAAATTAAAATCTCAATCCTTGCTCTTGATAAGGTGGGATTAACAAAAGAAATATTTAATTTCGCCAGGTTGATTGACCGCCTACCTTTATCCACTGTTACTAAACGGCGTTAATATTATTAATAAATTAACATATATAATATAAACAACATGGAAGGTACAAAACATGAAAAAGTAGTATTAGTTGTTCTGGCTTATATTATCGGCTTTACCACCGGTTTGATTTGTTTTGGTGTCAATCAGTCAGGTTTTATTTCCACTGATGCCAATTATTCTGAACTTGAATTAGGGGAACAAGAAGTATCAGTGGCTAAATCTGATATAAATAGCAATACTGATAATGGTGATGAAATTGTCTCTTATAAAGATGGTCGTCTACGTTTGATTGACGACGATAATACTCTTCTTTTATCAATTGACAAAAATCTAGTTGATGAAGAATCACTCGATAGTTTTACTGAGCAGGGAATACACACTGCCATTCCGTACTTCATTATTTCACCCGATCAACATTATGTTTACTTTTGCGAGCAACGTTCAACCGAAGATGCCTGCACAAACTTTGTCTTTGATACCGAATCTTCTATTATTCAATTCGTCAGTAATGATGGAGAAAAGCTCAGTACAACAGCTGCGACTGCCCAAGGAGTATATTGGAATGATGATGGTGGGTTGGTGATTGGTGATTTAACATCATTAGCTCTAGACACTCCGTGGAAAGTAGCTATTAGATAGCTATTCTATTGACTTAAGTCATTATTTTGAGTATTATGTCGCTTACATTTGCCTAGCAAATAAACAGAAAATCTGGGCCCATAGCTCATTTGGTAGAGCGCCTCATTTGCACTGAGGAGGCGGGGGGTTCGAATCCTCTTGGGTCCACTTTTTAAAATCTTAACCGCGCTATGCGCGGTTTTTGATTTTTAAAGTGGACCCAAAGTAAGAGTGCCTGCGCACTCTTACGTGAGGATTCGAAAGGCGTAAACGATGTGGCTCCGCCACGAGTGCGCCGGGGTCGCAAACACTTAGTAGATTTGGAGCTGAAAGCGAACAAATATACTTAGTGATTTGTGACCGAATCCTCTTGGGTCCACCATCAGCAGCCCACTAACTAATTTTGTTCAATTTTACTTCCTTTTTCTTTTCGGCTCTATAAAAGAGTGTTGGGACAAGTACCAGTGTAAGAATCATAGCAAAGCTCAAACCAAACATGATGGCGTAGGCCAATGGGCTCCAGAAACCAGAAATGTGTGATAGGGGAATCATACCAACTACTGTTGTGATTGTGGTTAGAACAATTGGGCGTAAACGAGATACGGCCGCGTCAGCCACCTGCTCAATAAGAGTAGTTGAGCCAGTAGTTGATGCCTTGTGCGTTATTAGCGAGTCTAGAAGGATAATGGCATGGTTAATTATTACTCCAGATAAAGCAATTACACCCAAGAGTGAAGTAAATGAAAGTGCTAAACCAGTAACGGCTAAACCGAAGAATACTCCGATAAGAGAATAGGGAACAGCCAAGAGTAAATACAATGAATAGCGAATAGAATTAAAGGACAAAACCAAAATACCTAACATCAACATTAATCCAACAATCAGAGCTAAAAACATCTCTGTAAATGTTTCATTAACATCTTCTGTTTCTCCACCATAACTTATAGCAACCGAGTTAGGTAGTTCAAGTTCGTTTTGGTGTTTCTTGAATTCAGCAACAATATCACCAGCCACAACCTTATCCTCGGTATAGGCCGAAACGGACACTATTCTTTTTTTGTCTTCATGATTAATAGAAGCGTTTGCTGGAGCTAGTGACTCACTGATAACACTACTGAGAGGAACATTGGTACCACTAAAACTAGTGACTTCAAGATTACGTAGCGCCTCAAGAGTTATTTCTGGGGTGGCAGAAAAGTCGGTGGACGCTTTATCAACCTGAAGTTTTACAACCACATCTATGTCCTGGCCGCTCCTACTGATGGTGGTGGCATTTATTCCAAAAACGGCCGAACGCAATAATGCTCCAACTGCTGTCGGTGATACCCCAAGGGCGCTCGCTTTTGCTTTATCAACAGTTAAAACAAATTCAGTGGCGTTACTTTTTGTGCTAGAAACAATATCACGGGCACCATCTATTTCACTTAATATTTTTTCAGCACGATCAGAAACAATAAGAAGGGAGTCCAAATCTTCACCAATAAACTTAATGAATACTGGCGCTCCAGTTGGTGGTCCGCTTTGTTGTTCAGAAACAGAAATTGTCACATCCTTGATTTCTGAGAATAAATCTCGTAATTCCTTGGCAATTTCTGCACTTGAAAGTGTACTTTCTGGTCTTAGGTTGATTGTGATATTTCCAAATTTGCCACCTGAATCAGTGCTACCAGTAAAGAAGGAGCCGGAACCTACGGTCGAGGTAAATGATTCAATGCAATCTTTATCATAGAGAATTTCTTCCACTGTCCGAATAAATAAATCTGTTTGAGTAACTGGTGTTCCTTGTTTGGTTTCAAGTTCAACAAAAACATAGTCTGCATTATCCGGTGGAAAAAATATAACTTTTAGCATTCCCGAAACAGGAAGAAAAAAAGATATAATCAAAGCCAGCGCCAGACCCCAAATCAAAATATTCTGCTGGAAACGATTCTTTAGAAAGGTGATTAGCTTTTCCCGATACCATAACTGAATTTTTAATGTGTATCTCTCTTGCATTTCTTCAAACCGATTGGAATGTGTGTTGTTGGTGAGATAAATAGCAATCAAAGGTACCATACCGAGGGCTACAAAAATTGATGCGGACAAAACAAAAATAATTGTAAAAGGAATTGAGGCAATAAACTTACCGACAATACCGGATAGAAAAAAGAGTGGAGCGAAAACTGCCACTGATGTCATCGTTCCACCTATAAGAGGCCAGGCATATTCTCTAATGGCTTCAATAGCGGCTTTGTTGACATCGCCAAACTTTCTTACCCGAGTGTGAATAGCTTCGGTGACTACAATTCCTGAATCTACCAAAATACCGACTGCTAAAATTAGTGAAAATAGCGAAATAAAATTTATAGTATTGCCAGATAGATATAGTCCAATAAAGGCAATAACAAATGAAAGAGGAATTGACAGAGCGGCAACCAGCGATTCACGCCAGCCAATAGTTAATAGTAAACATAAGACAACTAGAAATACTGTTTCGAAACCAACCTTAATTAGTTTATTCAAGTCCTTTCGCACTTGCTTGCCCTGGTCAAAAACAGTTAGAACCTGTGAGTCCTGTAGCAAACCATCTTCGGATTGCAATTCAGCTAGTTTCATAAACACGGCATCGGTCACAGTGGTGACATCGAGTCCAGACTTTTTGTAAATAGATAGCGTCATCGATGTCTCAGCCGGACTACTCTCGACAGAAACTCTTGAAATGGTTGATTGTTTATCGACCGCATAATTTACTGTGGCCACATCTCGTAAATAAACTGTCGCACCAGATTTACTTCCTATCGGTAGATTCTCAATGTCTGAAATATCAGACACTTTACCTTCAAAACGAACTGCGTACTCAATACCAGCGGTGGATATTGTTCCAACCGGCAATGAGGCGTCACTTTGGGCTAGTGCGGTGGTAATGTTATTTATTCCAAGATTGTAGAGGCGAAGCAGTTCGTTTTTTACAATCACCTGAACAATTCTGGTTCTGGTTCCAGACACGATGACATTAGACACTCCACTAACACTTGAAAATTCATCTTCAAGTTTCTCGCCAAGTTCAGTAAAAGCTACCGGTGATAAATTGGCTGAGACACCCAGCATAAGAATTGGCTGGTCGGCGAAATTTACCTCAGTCACCACTGGATCATTAGCATCTGTAGGAAGGTCACTTTTACCCCTATCGACCGCATCCTTTAAATTTTGAATTGATTTATCAATGTCCGCCTTGGCGTTAAATTCAGCAATAATGGATGACATTCCATCTCGCGAAGTAGAAGTTAGGTTAACCAGATCATCAACATTTTCAATTGCATCTTCTAGTTTATTGGTTATTAATTCTTCAATTTCGGAAGAGGAGGCCCCAGGGTAAATTGTGGTCACAATACCAATCGGAATTATTACCTCAGGTGCGGACTCCTTGGGAATGACAAAAACAGAATAAGTCCCCAAAGCAATTAAAACGACCATCAGTAGAATACTAAATTGACGCTTTCTGAGAAAAAATAGCCAAAGAAAATGCATATTATCTAGTTAATAAATTTACTTGCTGTCCTTCTTTTAGGCCTCTGGCATCTACCACTATCACCGTGTCGGAGCTTACTCCTTCTTTAATAATCACATCTTCACCGTTAATAGCACCCAATACAACCGGCAAACTTACAAGCGCACTTGTTGATGAAGTTGTAAATAAAACCGGTCCGGCCCCAGTCAACTTTACTGCGGAAAGCGGCACTGAAATTTCGTTTGTGATATTTGTGGTATTAATTCTAAAATCAATAGACACTGTTGTACCATTTTGCAACAAACTGTTGTTGGGGACACTAATTTTTACCGCCACCTTGCCAGTGGTTGGGTCAACTGCTCCACCAATAGCACTAATAGTTGCGGTGGCATTATCAATAACAACTTCGCTACCAACACTTAATTTGACACTATCCTCAAGCGAGACAGAGGTGTTTATTTCGAGCCCGTTATTATTTGCAATAATGGCCGCCGCTTGACCCGGATTTACATAATCTCCTGTTTTAAGATACAGCGCGTTAATAACACCACTAATTGGCGTTCTAATCAGAGTTTTTTCGAAGTTCGCTTGTGCTGCTCTTAGGGAACCAAGGGCAATTTTAACTTGTGCACTAGATAGTGATTGTCCGTCAGATGCCCCGGCCAGCTGTGCCTGCTTTTGCGTGTTGAGTGCATTCTTGAGACCAGTCTCGGCAGTTTCCATTGACGACAGTGTCGCATTCAAATTTATTCTCTGAGCAATTATAATTGCTTTTTGTGCTTCCACCGTTTGACCTGCGACCAGTTTATCTTGGTTGCTGTCATTTAAAATCCGAACAAGTATGTCGATAATATTTATCAACCTGACGACATTTGTTTTGGCTACAGTTAAAGCAGTATCTAAATCACCATCAACAGTAAGCATGCTCGAAGAAATCTGCCATCTGGATAAAATCTTTTTGTATGATTTCCATTCTGCCCTCAAGAACGGCCCCTCACTACCAATCAGAACAACTGTTGGTGCAGATATGTACGGGTCGTCAATGACATTGTTGACTTTATTGTAAAATATATCACTAACTACAGAATAAGCTGTCCTTTCCGTACCAAGGGCTGCATTTTTGGCCGATAAAAGAACATTGCCCGCTTGATTTACTCCGACTCCACTCTGAGCGGCGCCGGCGAGAGCTGCTTCATATGCGCCTTGTGCCTGGAGCAGGGAGGCACTCTGTGAGGCATTCTCGATATGAGCAATAATGGTTCCAGCGGCCACTGACTTACCTAATGTTGAATTAACAGAAACAACCCGCCCGCCCGCCTCAACCTGCAGTCTAACTTCAGAAATAGCTTCCACCACACCAATGGCAGAAAAGGTTGACCCGGATACAAGGTCGTGAATTGATTTGACGACTACTTCAGGAACGACGCTTATTTCAGTTACTACCAGTTCTTTTTGGTTATTAAAAAATGCGAAATATACGACCACAATAATCACGATTATATATACCAAAAGTACCGGCCTTCGATTATATCGGAATTTTATACAATCCAGAATCAGCTGCATCGCGTAGTCAATTAGGTACGACATAAATGGAAAATTAAGTTAACTTTTCAATAATAACACTAAAAACATGATTTGTCCACAGTAAAATATTCTGCAACAATGTGTGTCGTATGTTAGAATCCTAACCATATGTTTGGAAAAATAAAAAATTTTGCAATAAAGAAAGTGATTCAGTCACAAATGAAAAATGTCCCAGCCGATCAAAGGGAGATGATTATGGCGATGTTGGAAAAGGATCCTGTCACTTTTGAGAAAATTGCCAAAGAAATGCAAGCAGAATTAAAATCTAACGGTAATAATCAGATGGCAGCCGCCATGAAAGTATTACCAAAATACCAAAAAGAAATTCTATCTGCTATGAGTCCGGAGATGAAGGAAAAACTTATGAAAATGCAAATGGGTACACAAGGACAGTTCAATTCAAATGGAAGTATTAGGAGATAATTTGATTTTAATCAAAGTAATTAACAGAGTGTAGCTAAGTACTATTTCTTTTGTTGTATACTTTATATTATGTTCAAAAAAATACTTGTCATCTGTGGCCATCCAGACAAAGAATCGTTTAGTGGCTCTGTATGTGATCACTACCAATCATGGGCTGAGAGTGCCGGAAACGAAGTGGTGCGAGTTAATATCGGAGACTTAAATTTTGATCCAATTCTTCATAAGGGTTATAAGGAAATTCAAGTTTTAGAACAGGATCTACTTGACTTACAAGATAAATTTCGAGTTGCGGAGCATATAGTAATTGTTTATCCCAATTGGTGGTGCACCATGCCAGCATTATTAAAGGGACTTTTTGATAGATTTTGGCTCCCTGATTTTGCTTTTAATTTTAATAAAGAAACAAAAAAATTTGAAAAGCATCTTAAAGGAAAAACCGCCAGAGTGATTATTCTTTCCGGTTCATACTCTCCCTTTAAAACTTGGTGGAATTTTGGAGATTTTACTAATGAAATTCAATATGGCATTTTAGAATTTGCAGGGATTAGAACAGCCGTCACACCATTTGGCCCCTGCGACATAGTTGATTCAGCCCGGCGTGAAAAATGGCTACATGAAGTTGAGATTTTGGGTAAGAAGGGAATATAGCATGTCTAAAACCGTACTATAAGTCATGAATGAAAAAATCTGGTACCTGGAACTTATCAAACCCAACTGGGCACCACCAGCATGGATATTCGGCCCAGTGTGGAGCGTTTTGTATATTATTATTTTTGCATCTTTTGGAATGGTTTTTTATAAAGTCTTTAAAGGTGAACTGTCGTACTTGATTGCCTTACCCTTTGTCCTAAATTTAATATTTAATTTTGCTTTCACTCCGATTCAGTTTGGCTTACGAAATAATGAATTGGCAGCAGTCGATATCCTACTAGTCCTCGGGACGCTAGTCTGGTCACTTTTGGCTATATACCCACACCTTGCTTGGGTGTCACTGGTGAATATTCCGTATCTTCTCTGGGTAATGTTTGCTACGGTGCTTCAACTAACTGTCACCTACCTAAACTGGTAATTTTTCTGATACACTGGTACTCATGCAACCAATTTCATTTAAACGCGAGGTACTTAATGTCTTATTACGGGTCGGAGCTGTTGTTTTCACAATAGTTTTGTTAATCATCGTGGTGAATTTCAGTTATTCAAGCTTCGGAATGATTAGTGACGGTGAATGCAATATTGCCGTGATGCCAATTGAAGGTATCATCCTACCTTTTAGTGGTATCACCGCTATCGATGAATTATATATAACACCCGCTACTGTTCGCTCCTTTATCAAAACAGCCGAGGAAGAGCTTGGAATTGAAGGAATTATGTTTGAAATCAACTCTCCTGGCGGAACGCCCGTTGCTGCGGAAACAATTGCTGAGGATATAAAGTCCAGCTCTTTGCCTACAGTGGCTTTGATTGGTGATATTGGTGCATCAGGTGGATACATGGTTGCCAGTGCCGCCGATACAATCATTGCTTCGAATATGTCCGAGGTCGGCAGTATCGGCGTCACCATGTCTTATGTCGAAGAATCAGCCAAGAATAAAGAAGACGGTCTGACTTTTGTCTCTCTTTCAACCGGGAAATTTAAAGATGCTGGAAACCCAAACAAGCCACTAACTGACGACGAGCGCGAACTGTTTGAGCGCGACTTGACCTCTATGCACAACTCCTTTGTGGAAATCGTTGCTGAAAATCGCAATCTAAGTTTTGATGAAGTGAGCGCACTGGCTGATGGATCAACGATGGTGGGAAGTCGCGCACTTGAGAGTAAACTAATAGACAGAATTGGTGGTCGAGCCGAAGCCAAAAAAGCTTTCGCTGAAAAACTAGGTAAAGAAGAGTCAGAAATTATTTTCTGTGAATATTCCCCTATGCTCCAGCTGATATAATCGAGCACATACAAATACCACCTTTTTACAAATAACAGGCGGTGACGCCTGTTTTTTGTAGCCGTCTTTGCGAGGAAGGAGGAGGTACGACGACTGACGCGGCCTGCCTGCGCAGGCAGGCCGCGAACAACGACGTGGATTGCTTCGCTGTGGCTCGCAAAGACGACTAAAACTTTAGTTTTAGTCGTCGACGGTTAGCTACGCTGACCGTCTTTGCGAGGAGCTTGCGACGAAGCAATCCATGTCGTCCTCGTTCGTCTTTGCGAGTCGCAACGTGGCAATCCACACTTGCACGTCACCGCCCGTCTTTGCCTGCCTGCGCAGACAGGCGAGCCACAGCGAAGCAATCCACGTCACCGTCGTCCACTTACAGGCATAAACGAACAGGACTGGGAGTGCAGTCCATTGGTCTATCGATTCAAGATAAACGGTTGCAAATTCTAGTTTTTATGACATAATCACAATCATGAAAAACTTTAAAGACGGGGGATTTAGAAAAGGAGGAAATGACTTTGGTGGCCGACCAAAGTTTGGTGGTGGAAGTGATCGTGGTGGACGCGACAACAAGCCGGCAGAAATGTTCTCTGCTACCTGTTCAGACTGTGGCAAACCTTGCCAAGTTCCTTTTCACCCTAGCGGTGACCGACCTGTTTACTGTAATGATTGCTTTGCAAAAAAGACTGATGGTCCAATGCCGTTCAATCGCAACAATGACCGAGCTGGTGAACATCGCCCCGATAATTTTAGAAGTGACCGACCCGATTTCGCAAAACCACCCCGAGCCGAGCGACCACCACGTCACGATCCGTCACGTGGAGCAGAGAACAACGAACTGATAGAAGTAAAGCGTCAACTAGCAACCATGGTATCTCGCCTTGATCGTATCCTTGACCTGATTAACCCACCAACCAAACCAGTCAAGAAAAGCATGACCCCAGTGGTCGCTACCGAAGAAGTCAATTTAGTAATACCAGTAAAATCTGAAAAAAAGGTTGCAGTCAAAAAAGTTTCCAAAAAAGCCGTTACAAAAAAAGTCGCCAAATCCAAAAAGAAGTAAAGTAAATTTCTAATCTGCGGGGTCGGACCCCGCAGATTTTATGGTAATAAAAGCAGGCGGTCATGACTGCCTGTTTTTGTATGGATGTGAATGGGTGCTTTAACTATGTGCGCAATTGCGAGCGTAATTGCGTGGTAAGATATAGGGATATGATCAAAAAGTTTATCCGAAAGCTTACCAGGACCGGTTCACACAGTTTTACAATTAACGTTCCCAAAGAAATCGTCAAAACCCTAGCGTGGCGCGAACGCCAGAAGCTAGAGGTCACTTTTGACGAAAAGAAAAAAGAGTTCAAAACAAAAGACTGGAAGAAGTAGAAAATAGTCGCTGGCCGTCATTTATATGGCATTTTAATGCCATATCGCCCCAAACCCCCATGTGATACACTGTTTTAATGAAAATGAAGGGAAAAATGGTAACAAATGATGAAATTTTGAAATAAATTATGGCAACAAAAAAACTACAAAAAAACGATATCTTCGAAGAACTTACGAACTTATTAAAAAAAGACGAACGGCTTGTTTCGCAAGACGGTGTGCTTTTGAAAAATCAAACACAGGAATTGGCACGCAAGAATGATGCGGCGCTCTTAAAACTTTTGCTTTCCGACAAAGCGACAAAACAGCACTTCTTTTTTGAAGTAGAAAAGACGCTGATTTTTGATAAAGAAAAATTTATTCGTTTCGTATCCAACAAGCAATTTTTGCCGGATTCTTACACTGCTTTCAAAAATAAAATCGGCTTAACTGTCGGCGATGAATATGTGAGCGAAAGCAAAGAAGTGGTTTTGGCTTGGCCTTATAAAGATTGTATTTTGGAAGGTGGAATGACAAAAGAAGATCAAAAACGTGATGAGATTTTTTATAACGAAACACTGGCGCCGGACGACATCAACCGTTTGCTGGACGCAAAAGTTTTTACTAATTTAAAACGGATAGATAAGAAAGGCGAGCACAAATTGAGTGGATTTAATCGTGATGAAAAAGGAACGATTAAAGATAATTTAATTATCAAAGGCAATAACCTGCTTGCACTCGCCTCGCTCAAGAAAGAATTCGCCGGAAAAGTGAAGTTGATTTACATTGACCCGCCGTACGGAAAAGATGCAGATACATTTTATAATGATAGTTTTAAGACATCCACATGGTTGACTTTCATGAAGAACAGACTTGATCTCGCAAAGAATTTCCTTTTACCAGAGGGTTCAATTTTTGTACAAATCAGCGATAAAAATGAAGGTAATCTAAGGCTTTTACTGGATGCAGTGTTTGGTCCAGAAAATTTTATAAACAAAATTACTGTTAGGACAAAATCTCCATCCGGATTTCAAACAGTTAATCCCGGTGTATTTGAAGTAGCTGAATATATTTTAATTTATGGAAAAGAGAAAGGTAGTTGGACATACAATTCTCAATACATTAAGACAGATTATGACGACAATTATTCTTCTTACATTATAAACAAGCAGGATGATCCGACAAAATGGAAAATAATAGATCTCTCCGAACACGTTTCAAATAAAAATGGGTTTTCTTCAGTAAAAGAAGCTAAAATAAAATTAGGGAAATACGAATTAAATGCGAAGGTGGCGGATTTTGCATTAATAAATGCGGAGTCCGTATTCAGACTCACGGCGATAGGAGATGCGGGGAAAGATACTGTTGGCATTGCCATGGAATCCAAAAATAACAAGAATCAGGTTTATGTAGTGAAGAGAGACCAGAAAATTGGCGATAGGTATTTATTAAATGGTCAGGAAATAGCTTTTTATTCAAAAAAAGTTAGAAATCTTGATGGAGAGCTTACGTCCTCTATTCAATTAACAAACATATGGTCAGATATTAGCTGGGAAGGTATTGCAAGTGAGGGAGGCGTTGTTTTAAAAGGAGGTAAAAAACCAGAAAGATTAATCCGTCGTATTATTGACTTGGGATCAAATAAGAATGACATTGTTCTCGATTTTTTTGCGGGCGCCGGCACTACTCTTGCGGTTGCCCATAAAATAGACCGGCAATATATTGGTATTGAGCAAATGAATTATATCCACGATTTACCGGAGTCTAGATTAAAAAATGTAATTCAGGGTGATCAAACTGGAATATCAAAAATTGTTAACTGGCAGGGTGGCGGTGATTTCGTGTATATGGAACTTGCTAAATGGAACGAGGAATGGATAGAAAAAATTACGAAAGCGAAAACCAGTAAAGAACTCGCGAAGCTCTGGGACGAGATGAAAGAAACCGCTTTTTTGAGCTACAAGGTGGATCCGAAAACGATTGACGCAAATGTAAAAGATTTTGTGGATTTATCTATTGCTGATCAAAAGAAATTTTTGATTGAGTGTTTGGATAAAAATCAGCTTTATGTAAATTTGAGCGAAATTGAGGATAAAGAATATGGAGTAAGCAAAGAGGATGTTAGGTTAAACAAAGAATTCTATGGGCAGTAAACAACAAGCAAAAATTGAAGAGCTTAATGCGAAGATTTCTGAACTTAATTTGGAAGTTGGAAGACTTTCAGATGATTTAAAAAATGAAAAATCACAAAATAAAAATATTTTAGAAACAAAAGAACTAGAACAGAAAACTCAAGACTCTGCAAAGGAAGAACTACATAAGAATGAAAAGGTAGTCTTAAATTCTAAGATAGACTCCTTAGAGTCTGATTTAGAGGATAAACAAGATCAGCTAGACAGAAAAGAACTTAAAAAATTAGCGGAAGCTTTCAGTGAGCAAGAACAGATAAATAAAGATGAACAAAAAATTTGGCTAATTTCTTTGTGTGTGGCTTCTGGATTGTTGATTATTTATGCAGTATTTTCCATTTTTCTTGTTTCAGGAAAACCGTGGTTAGAAAGAATTACATATTATGCTATAGATATTATTTTAATATCAGGGGTATGGTTTTGTATAGCTCAATTTACTGAAGCATCTAGACTAAAAAATGATTATGGAAACAGGAAAACACTTGCGCAAACTTTTAATAATATTTTAAATAATTTAGCAGAAGATCAGACGATAAAAACCAAATTTATTGAAAAAACTACTGACATATTATGTGCCCCAGTAGGTTCATCTGGGAAAGAGCCCGTACTTAGTAAGAAAGTTTTAAAAGATATTGCGGAAATTGTTGGTGCGGTAGCAAATAAATAAGCTATATGAATAACGAGCAAATTTTAATTGAAGCAATAGATAATAGAAGATTAGTTAATTTCAGTTACGAAAACCAACCAATAAGAAGAGCAGCTCCACATGCTATCTACATCAGTACAGCCGGAAATAAAAATTTAGATGCGTATCAATTTGATGGATATAGTCAATCGGGTAATTTACCAGATTGGAGAAATTTTCTTTTAGATAAAATACAAAGTTTAGAAATATCGACCGAAAATTTTGAAATTGCCAGGGGATATAAATCACATTCACCCAAATATAATAGGTCAATTCATAAAATTTAATTATGCTCTACAACGAATTTAACTCATATAAAAACTTTGCCGGTGCTGATGTTTTCAAAACTAAGGCGACTGAAAAAACGGAGATTTTGAAAAATCTCAATCCGGCTTTTCCATGGCGCGAATATCAAAAAGAAGCGTTGGGGCGATTTTATTATTATTGCGAAGAATATCATCAGAAACATAAGCCGATTCATTTGATGTTCAATATGGCGACCGGCTCGGGCAAAACGCTCATCATGGCGGCGAACATTCTATATTTATATCAAAAGGGCTACCGCAATTTTATTTTCTTTACTCGTCTGGGAAACATTATCCAAAAAACCAAAGCCAATTTTCTTGATCCGAATTCCAAAAAATATTTGTTCGCCGATAAAATCACGACCGGAGGAAGGGAAATTAAAATCAAGGAAGTGGGCAATTTTGAAGGCGTAAATGATGATGATATAAACATTATTTTTTCCACTACTGCGCTTTTGCATTCTCGCTTTAATTTCGCTCACGAAAATGTTTTGACATATGAAGATTTTGCGGACAAGAAAATTGTTTTGATTGCGGATGAAGCGCACAACTTGTCAGCGGAAACAAACAGTAAACTCAGTAAAACCGAAGAAGATGACCGCCGAAATTGGGAAAATACAGTGGTGCGGATTTTGAACGCCAATAGCCAAAAAGAAAATGTGCTTTTGGAGTTTACGGCAACGGCTCGCTTGGAACAGGAATATCCGGAAATTTTGGAAAAATACAAAGATAAAGCGATTTATCGCTATGATCTGAAAGAATACCGTTTGGACGGATTTTCAAAAGATGTGCGGACTTTGCAAATTAACGCGCCGCTTATGGAACGCGCCCTTTCGGCGGTGATTATCTCGCAATATCGCCGAAAAGTGGCGGAAAAACACAAAATCGCTTTGAAACCCGTTGTTATGTTTAAGGCGAATAGAGTTAGTATCCCCAAAGAAGGAATATCAAAAGAACATAATCCGCAGATTGTCGTTTCAAGTATTTTCAAAGATTCTTTTCATAAACTTATTTCTGAACTTGGCGAAAAACACCTAAAACAGCAAACAGCCATTAAAAACGCAACATTGCAAAAAGCATTTCAATTTTTCAATGAGCAAAAAATATCCTTGGCGGATTTAGTGTTAGAAATTAAAAGTGATTTTGCGCCTGAAAAGTGTTTGACTGTTGATGAAGATAAGGATTTAGAGCAAAAGCAAATTTTACTTAATTCGTTGGAAGATCAGAATAATGAAATTCGCGCTATTTTTGCCACAGAAAAATTGAACGAGGGCTGGGATGTTTTGAATCTCTTTGATATTGTCCGCCTTTATAACAGCCGCGATGCCAAAAGCAACAAGCCGGGTAAAACAACGGTGCAAGAGGCACAGCTTATTGGACGAGGTGCGAGATATTATCCGTTTACGCTAGGCGAATTTACGGACGCATACAGAAGGAAATTTGATACTGACACACAAAATGAACTTCGGATTTTGGAACAGCTTTATTATCACAGCGTAACTAATCCCCGCTATATTCAAGAATTGGAAAGTGTTTTGGTTCGTGAGGGTATTATGCCGTCGCGCACAGTACAGAAAGAAATTAAGATCAAAAGTGATTTTAAAAATAGTGATTTTTGGAAGAAAGGTTATATTTTCTTAAATTCTCGCAAGGAAAATTTGGGCAAGGATGTTTTTGCACTTTCGGACGCCAAAGCGGAATTTGACCACAATGCGGAAATAAATATTTTTCAATTACCAACACGAGAAGCAATAGAAAAAGATTTGTTTGTTGCGGGTGCTGGTGCTGGAATAAAGGCAAAAATAGAAATTCGAGATTTTAAAATTGCTGACTTGGGAACGCATATTATCCGCACCGCTTTAGCAAGAATACCTGCTGGGCGATTTGATGAGCTAAAAAAGATATTCGGCAATATAGAGTCAGCAAAAGATTTTATTTCAAATGAAAAATATCTTGGCGGAATCAAAATTAAGGTGAAAGGTACAACTGAGCAGGTGGAAAATCTTTTGCAAGTTGAAAAATTGAATATTGCCGAATTTGTGATTGATAAAGTGCTGGAAATTGCCGGCAAAGAGAAAAAGGAATACTATGGGACAAAAGAATTTAAGGCCCATTTGATTCAAAAAATATTTGAAAACGATAAAGTATTACAACTTGATAGTGAAAGTCCGCGAGCGCAAAATATGCGAGATTTTGATTTTTCTTCTCGGGATTGGTTTGCTCAAAACGAAATCTGGGGAACGAGCGAAGAAGAATCTTTTTTGCGCTTTATTGATGATGCAATAACAAAGTTGAAGAAAAAATATCAAGACATTGCATTGCTTCGCAATGAGCAGTTTTTCAAAATTTACAGTTTTGAAAACGGTGAGCCGTTTTATCCAGATTTCGTTTTGTTTTTGACCGAGAAGAAAACAAAGCAAGAAGTTATGTATCAAATCTTTGTTGAGCCAAAAGGCGATCAGTTTTTGGACGCGCAAAATACCTTTGAGCAATCAAAAGAAGGTTGGAAGCAGAAATTCTTGATTGAAATTGAGAAAAGCCATACAGTTGATTTGAAGATAGAAAATAAAGATTTTCGTTTGATTGGCTTACCTTTCTTCAATGAGGGACAAGTAAATAGTGCTTTGCGAGAAAAATTTGAAGAAGTGTTTGATAAAAAATTGTTGTAAAATGAAATGAATGGTGTCAGCCACTATTAAAACTCGAATTTAACTAAGTATTTACCCTATAAACCCATTCAACAATTCTAAATATTGTTGTTGGTTGCTTGTGGGGATGTTTTTGTGGTGAAGGGGGGGTGGAGGTTTAATTTATGGCTTTGCTTGTATTTCGTCTATGCTAGTTTTCATTTAATTCTAAAATAATGGCTTAAAATTGAAAAGTTGAAACAACAAATACCCCAGTTTACCCTTCATCGTCAACGTATTATACGGTAATAACTTCAGTGCGAAGCACACTTGACACTAAAGTGTAGTTTGGTGTAAGATGTAGTTAACACTAAATCATATGTCTGCAAACAAAGATAAAATAAAAGAGTATATAAGTGACCAAGTAGCCCAAGCTGATTTTCGCGCTCAGGGGTATGTTTTTGATGCTCATAATAAGAAGCGATTAAATCGTAATATTTTTCTTCGTCTACAAGCGCATTTGGATAAATTCTTAGAAGGAAATAAGGCATATCGTTGGATAGCTCTCACTGGTCTACGTGGTGCTGGTAAGACAACTGTTATGTACCAGCTTTATCACGCTAAGAAAAATATTGATGCCTATTCGCTTATTCTGCCAGTTGATGAAATTGTAGAAACATTGGGGAGTAACCTATCTGAAATCCTGTCAGTATTTGAGGAAGTTATTAATAGACCGCTTTCAAATTTGGACAAGCCGCTTTTGTTGTTCTTGGACGAAGTTCAGTACGATAGTAAATGGGGTGTAACACTAAAAGCTTTGTATGATCGTGCTGATAATGTATTTATATTTTCGACTGGTTCAGCAGCCGTTTTAGTCAATACAAATTCAGATGTCGCCCGTAGAGCTATTTTTGAAAAAATGTACCCGCTGTCATTTACTGAGTTCATAAAAATAAAAAAGCAGAAAGTTGAGATAAAGGGTTTGGCAAAAGATTTGAGAGAGGCTGTATTTGAAGCTGGTACTGCCTTAGAAGCATTTACGTCTATATCATTATTGCAAAGTAAGATTGATAGATACTATTTAGACATAGGCAGATTAGAGTTTGAGAGTTATTTACACTACGGCTCGTTACCTTTTATGATTGCCCTTGATAATGAAGCTATTGTGTATGATCAAATACATAAATCTTTAGATCGAGTAGTGAATAAGGATATTCCTCAAATGCAGTCCATGACACGAGACATCATAAGTAAGATACCTGCAATTTTATATGCTATTGCTGATATGGACGCTTTGAATTTTTCTACTATGGCTACAAAGTTTGGTATATCACGCCCAAAGGTCTCAGAGATATTTTCTGTGCTAGAAGAAGCGGAGGTTTTGCATCGAATATATCCACATGGTTCACACTTCAAGCAGGTTACCCAGAAACCATCGAAATATTTATTTTCATCACCGGCCTTCCGAGCAATGTATTACAAAACTATAGGTAATACGATAACTGAACAAAATGCTCGGGGTAAATTATTAGAAGATCTAGTGTCTATGTATTTATATCGAATTTTTGATAAAAAACCGATGTATTCTTTAACCTACGATGGTGCTCAAGGTGGCGCTGATTTTATTGTTGGAGTTGGTGATAAAAAAATAGTCATTGAGGTTGGTAGTAATAAGACTGAGTACAGGCAGGTGGTAAAGACTTCTCAAAAAGTTACACCAGCATACAGTATTATTTTGTCTGAAGAAGGTAATTTAGAGTATAATGAAGAGGCAAATGCGCTAAAAATTCCCCTAAAATATTTTTTACTTACATAATATGCCTCCAAGGCAACAAAATTTAAAGAAAGTATATATGGGGATACGCCCGTTATTTCTAGAATTTGTGTAGAAAAGGTAGAAAAGACGACGTAAACAATAAAACCCAGAAACTTGTGGTGTAGTTCGCCGGGGAAATGGGGTGGTCGTTATCTATGCTGGAATTTAACTTATAAACCCATTCAGCAATTTCAAATATTGCTGTTGGGTGCTTGTGGGAATGTTTTTGTGGTGAATGGGCGCCACCTTTCCTTTGTTTTTTTTTGTGATATTTGTGAGTGGCTGATTTGTTAATAATAAACAAAAAAGTCTGACGGGTGGGGGATTCCTGAAAAAGAATCCTCTACCTGTCAGACAAAGAAGTTGGGCCGTGCAGTGCTGGACCGAGTTGGACTGATTCCATTTACACCAAGCGCAGGTTATTTTTTCTGATGGCGTAAAGAGAAGTCATGTCGGCCCATGCTCTCGGTGGGTCGGCTTTGTAAAGATCATGGTAGACAGTGACGGTGTCGTGGACACCGAGGTGGTCTGTCACCCCTTTCCAGGCGAGCAGTATCGGCGGTATGAACTTGTTGAAGTAGTCCATGCAATCTTTGAAATATTGCTCACGACTGTAGTACCAATGTATCCGTTGCACAGCCATAATTGGCCCCGGTGCGACAACCCGTCGTTCAGGGTAGCTCAAGACCAGACGCCAGAGTCGAGTGTATTCCTCGACCAATTCGCAGAGAAGTCGTTCATTGCCTTTATGACTGGGGTACTGTGTCAATAATTCCACCTCCAGCCGTTCTTTGTTGAGATTCGGCGGGGCATAGGTTGGTAAGTTTTTACTCATGTCGTCTTCCTCCCTCGCTATTTTCAATCTATTTAAAATTTAACTCACTTGATGATATATGGCAAATGGCACAGATTCATGAGTTTGCTCGTACTTCCTTATGTCAGATTATCAACACACAGTGTCATAAATATGACACTGTGTGTGGTATGATTTTGGTATGACAACAATCTATTCTTCTTTTCTAAAGGACTTGCGCGAACAGCGTGGACTATCTCAGGCGGAGGTGGCCACGATGATTAAAATGTCGCGACCTTCTTATGTAGCTGTTGAAAAAGGCACCAAGGAGCTATCCCTCAGTGAAGCTGTGGCTATCGTGCATTTTTTTGGCATCACATTAGATGAACTATTGCGAGTTCAGACTTCAAATCTATCAAAGTACAAGCAAATGCTGTTGGCTTTTTTGCGTGAAGCTAAAAATGACGAACAGGTCCTTAAGAAGACTAAACTGGCCAAACTTTTGTATCTGGCCGACTTTTCTTGGTACTACCTGCATCATGAAAGCATGAGTGGCATGATGTATCGTAAGGTTGATTTTGGTCCGGTATCAGATGCCTACTTTCGATTACTAGACGAAATGGAGCAACAGGGTGAGTTGAATATAATACAAGTAATACGTGACGACTATCACATGTACGAGATAGAAGAAACCCGTGCCTCCCAAAAAATCAAACTAGACTTGCTCACAAAGGACGAGCTAAAACATATTGGTAAAATTTGGAAAAAATGGGCCGATGCTAATACAGCGGAGATTGTGGCTTTTACTCACAAACAGCTACCTTATGTCTTTGCCAAGGATAACGAGGTGGTTTCTTATGAAGTATTTACTCAAGAAAACCAGAGTGAGATTTATTAGTTTTAGTCACGAATCGTCACTGTCATTCCTATATCAGCCCAGAGGTATATTTTTTTGGCGATGTCGGGAGGGAGATTGACGCAACCATGTGACCACGTCTTACCAAATGAATTGTGCCAGTAAGCGCCGTGAATCACAGCACCCTGTTTTGTAAAATAAAGATTCCAAGGGACGCCGGGGAGATCATAATATTGATCGCTAATACCAGGAATTGGGCCCTGCATGTAGCGGGTTGGGGTTTTCATAAAAACTGTAAAAGTGCCGCGGGGTGTGGGAGTGAGGAGGAGGCCGGTTGATACTGGTGTCTCCATAAAAAGAGTATCGCCGTCATAGGCATACAACATCTGGTCGCCTCGATCGACCAAGAGCCGTTTTGTGCTTGGTGTGGTCGAGGCGTTGGCGTCGAGTTCACCTATATCTGAAAATATCTCACCGGCTGATGACTGGATGAACCACGGTAGTGTTAATCTGTCCGAAAAGCGAAGTGATTCATCAAAAAAGACACTGTACCAAATTGTTCCATCAGGGGCAGTGACTGTCTGGTCTACAAAAAAGACAGACCCGACACGTAGTTTTGCCCGAACCGCACTATTAGTACTAGTGGTTGCAAAAACTTTAACACAGGTCGCATCTACAACAGTAGTGCACCCGGTGGTAATTTCGACGTAAGTACGCAACTGTGGTGGGTCGGGTGTGTATACTTTGATATAAGGTAGATGCTTTACCGGCTCCTTGACGGGTTCTGTACTCGAAAGTGTTGTTTCCAAAAATTCACCCGAAGAGGAATCAATGCTAGCGATGAATGTCTCTGAAGATAAGTCGGAGTGTGAAAAAAGGAAATAGAAAATTGCCAAAATACTAAAGACAAATATAAATATGAAAATACTAGTTCGCATTTTATAGATAAATTAAGGTTATCACACTTGTTTGAGTAAAATATTTGAATTTGTTGGTAGTGTATGGTTCGGTAATGCTATCGGCTACACTTTGTTTACAAGTTAGAGGTCTCTGCAAAAAGAGACGACGACGTGGATTGCTACGCCCAGACTCGCAAAGATGCTTCACGTCCATAACTATCCGTCTTCGCGAGCTTGCGAAGCGGTCCATGTAATCGTTCGTGACCTGCCTGCGCAGGCAGGCCACATCATTCCGTTGTCACTCCACTCCTCGCAAAAACGGACGGTGGTGTGGATTGCTTCGTTGCGACTCGCAAAGACGGACGGACTGTATTGCCTGCCTGCCTGCGCAGGCAGGCAATCTAGGGGCTGATTAGCATCATGGTGGCAACAAATGCTTAACAATTTGCTATACTGTTAAAATCAAAATTTATGACAACCCAACCAAATAATCCACTTCATGGCATCACCCTAAAAGCGCAAGTTGAGGGATTGGTTGAAAGATATGGTTGGGAGAAGCTCGGTCAACGAATCGCTATCAAATGTTTTATTGATAAACCTAGCATTTCATCGAGCTTAACTTTTCTCCGCAAAACCCCCTGGGCAAGAACAAAAGTAGAACGCCTCTACCTACAAACCCGCAGCCCAAAGAAAAATAAATAATGGTTGATATACGGTGTTAGAAAATTAATTATAAATTTATGACAAATATTATTGAGGTGGAGATGAGAGGGCCGATAGGCTTGTCCGACAAGCAACGAGTTTCTGAATTTCTTGGTAAGGAGGGTATTTTTAAGACAAAGAAAGAAAGAGTCTTAATTGATTACTCAATGTTTTTACCAAATCAAGGTATTTCTCAAAGAACAAAGGACATCAGACTTCGGACGACTAACGGTGTGTCAGAAATTGTAATTAAAACCGGCTCATGGGGAGGCAACGACCAAAGAAACGAATATAGTGCCAAAACTGAAAGTACTTTTGATAATTTAGTTCAGATATATAAGCTACTGGGTTATAGCAAGGGTATGTTGTGTGTGCGATACACTAACGTTTTTGAGTACAAAGGAATTGAAATAGCCATAGTGGAAGTTCCAAATCATAGTTATTACTTTGAGGCCGAGTTAGAACTTCAGCCTGGTGATGATGTTAATAAAGCGCAGGAAGAAATAAATACAGTATTAAAAGAATTGCAGCTGGAATCATTTTCTGATGAAGAATATTTCAAATATATCGAAACCCTGAATAAGGAAGTAAACACCGTTTTTGATGCCAATCTTGTAGAAAATGATTATTTTAGGAAAAACTACAACGTCTAAACTTAAATTTAATTTAAACAAACCGGACACAAGCACAACTGGCGCTGGGTTTGTTTATTCGGTATCTTTCTAAATGGCACTATATCTGCTAAGCTAGCGAAGATATGTCACTATCAGTCGGGATTGTTGGGTTACCAAATGTCGGGAAATCGACGCTTTTTAATGCCCTTACAAAAAACTCAGTGCCAATGGAGAATTATCCGTTTTGTACTATTGACCCAACTGTGGGGGTGGTAGCTGTACCTGATGGGCGGTTGGCTACTCTGGCCGGAATCTCTGGTACTGATACTATTATCCCAGCCATTGTGGAATTTGTTGATATTGCTGGACTCGTAAAGGGTGCTTCGGCTGGTGAAGGGCTGGGAAATAAATTCCTGGCCAATATTCGTGAGACGGATATGATTTTGGAAGTGGTGCGTATTTTTGAGGATAGTGATATTCATCATGTCTCGGGACAGGTAGACCCACTCGGTGATATTGAGGTAATAAATCTAGAATTAATACTAGCTGACGCCGAGACAGTAGCCAAACGTTTGAATAATGTTGAACGTGACGCTAAGCGTGGAGACAAGGATGTAATTGTTGAGCGTGATGTTTTGGCACGAATGTTGCCACATCTCGAAGCTGGACAGCTGGCCAATCAGCTTGAAATGAACGAAGCGGAAGTCAAGGCGGTCAAGAGTATTCACCTCCTGAGCATGAAGCCGTTTTTGTATATTTGCAATAAGAAAACTGATGCCTTTAATCTCGATGAACAAAATGACGATCGTTGGCAATCATTGCTTGAGTTTTTTGAAAACACTAATAGCGAATACGTGGTGGTTGACGCAGGGATGGAGCACGAGCTCAAGGATCTTTCTGACGATGAAAAAAATGAATTTCGTCGCGAATATGGAGCGCAGGATAGTGGGGTAGGGACACTTATTCGCGCTTGCTACGACCGTCTCGGATTGATGTCTTATTTTACCACTGGAGAAAAAGAGACTCGCGCTTGGACAGTGCCTATCGGTAGTACCGGACCAAAGGCGGCCACCGCCATCCATACAGATTTTGAAAAGAAATATATTCGCGCTCAAGTAGTGACGTTTGATGACTTGGCAGCCGCCGGTTCAAAAACTGTGGCCAAAGAGCAAGGCAAAATGCGTACTGAGGGTAAGGATTATATCGTAAAAGATGGTGATGTGATTGAGTTTATGATTTAAGAATATGAAGACGGACGACGTGGATTGCTCAGCTCTGACTCGCAAAGACGACGAAGACGGATGGTGTGGATTGCCGCGCTCCCGCTCGCAAAGACGGACGATGGTGGTTTATGTCGAGCGTTGACGTCTTTGCGAGTCATTACACCACAGTGGAATGACGTGGCAATCCATGACGGACGTGGATTGCCACGTTCATTTGTATTAGCATACAGATTTCACTCACTCGGTCATAAAAATAAAACTACACTACGTTACGTCTTATTTTTACGACACTCGTTCGTTCATCTGTAGGGGATGACGGGGCGATCTAGGGTGTCATAAATTACTTGTCACAAAAAATTTAATTAGGGGTTAAACCCCTAACTCTAGCTCCCCTCCATCGGAGGATTGGCGCGCTGGACTGGGCTAATGATTGTCGGCTTCCACTCTGCTGTTATTTCTGTATTTTCCTTTTCGTACTCTCTGATTTGATGGGTGAGGTATTGTTGGAGACGTTTGGCGTGCTGTGGAGTGAGTGAATAGATTGTGCCTTGATTTCCTGAGCTGATACCCATCACGAAAAACTCTGGTGTGAAGGCGATGTTGATACTTTCGGCAAACAACTTCGGAGCATTTTTTAAGTCATCTGGTTTCATATCTATGCATTATAACGCTGAATGTCTAAATGTGATAATAAACAACAACTTTACCTTGAAAACAGGAGTATAATATTAGTATATGGAAAAAAATACAGCCAAGCACTTTGTGCTACAACTCGGGTCACTTATTAGTTTATATTTATCTTTATCATTTTTAATCACACTTTTATTCGGAATAATTAATCTCACGTTCCCTAATGCCAGTGAGGGCTATTGGGTTATCGAGAGTGCCAGCAATAGCGTGCGTCTTGGTATTGCAATGGTGATAGTGTTTTTTCCAACTTACTTAGTACTAACCAGAGCGGTCAATCGCACCAGGCGCTCTGATACAGACCACGCTTATTTAGCACTAACCAAATGGCTAATTTATCTGTCACTCCTAGTCGGCGGTGGAATTTTGCTTGGTGATTTAGCTGTTGTCATTATGACTTTTCTTAATGGTGACATAACCATGCGCTTTATCTTGAAGGCCGTCACTATGTTGGTTATCATCGGCTTCGCCTTTTACTACTACCTTCTAGACGCCCAGGGGTACTGGATAAAGAACGAGAAGAAATCAGTCGGGTATGGTGTTGTCGTTACAATCATTGTTTTGGCCGTAATTGTATTTGGATTTTTCCATATTGCCACGCCAGGCATGGTTGCTGCTATGAAATTGGATGAAAAACAAATTCAAGACTTGCAACAAATCCAATGGAAAATAGAATCAGTAATCACCACTACTTCAGCGCTACCGACAACTCTAGAAGATGCTTTCGCTGGGTTTGCCATACCAACAGCGCCGGCAGGGCGAGAAGATTATACTTACCAAGTAACTGATGTCGGGTTCCAACTTTGTGCCACTTTCTCGCAGGCCAGTGAGGGTCAAATGGGTGTAGATATTTACGCCAACCCAGTTGATTTAACTAGACCGGTTAAAAATGCCGACAGTTGGCAATACAAGGCCGGACGTTACTGCTTTGAACGAATCGTAAAGTAGTATAATTTAGTCTGAGTGTTAAGGCCGGCGCATGGCGCCGGCCTTAACTTTTTACATAGCATAAAACTCATGGCATACTAATGAATACATTATTTATTTTCCAGTAAGCGTTTGGCGGAATATGCATAAAAAAATCAATCACCAAGAAATTGAAGCAAAGTGGCAAAAGCAGTGGGCAAATAGCGCGATCTATCACACTACTGAAAATCCTGACAAACCAAAAACCTTCGTGCTCGACATGTTTCCTTATCCATCGGGAGAAGGTCTTCATGTTGGACATCCCAAAGGATATATTGCCACCGACATCTACTCTCGTTTCAAACGCATGACGGGACATGAAGTACTTCACCCAATGGGATGGGATGCTTTTGGCTTACCGGCCGAGAACTACGCCATCAAGAATAAAGTACATCCCCGAGTGGCAGTAGAAAAAAATGTTGCGCGCTTCAAGGAACAGCTTGGTGTTCTTGGTTTTGATTATGATTGGGATAGAGAAATAAATACTACCGACCCTGCCTACTATAAATGGACGCAGTGGATTTTTCTACAACTGTTTAAAAAGGGGTTGGCTTATGAGTCGTATGAACCTATCAACTGGTGCCCTGGTTGTCAGACAGGATTGGCAAACGAGGATCTCGAGAGTGATGGCACTTGTGAGCGTTGCGGTAGTGTAGTTGAAAAGAGACCGATGCGTCAGTGGGTATTAAAGATTCGTGAATATGCGGACCGAATGCTCGATGACCTAGACATGCTTGAGTGGCCAGAACATATCAAAGAAGCTCAGCGTAATTGGATAGGCAGGTCAAAAGGAGCAGAGATAGATTTCAAACTTTTCTCACCTAGGACATCCGATGTCCTAGGTGAGAATGAAGAAATTGGCGAAGTTACAGTTTTTACGACTCGACCAGATACTCTCTACGGGGCGACTTATTTAGTGCTGGCTCCCGAACATCCATTTATAGAAAATGAGATAGAGAAAATTGAAAATAGAAAAGAAGTGGATGATTACATTGCTAAAGCTAAACAAAAAAATGAACAAGATCGCCTTGATGCTACCAAAGAAAAGACTGGGGTGAAATTGGAAGGTGTTACAGCAATCAACCCAGGAAGTGGAGAAGAGATACCGGTATATATTGCGGATTATGTGCTCGCCAGTTATGGCACCGGCGCCATTATGGCTGTCCCAGCACATGATGAACGTGATTTTGAGTTTGCTACTAAATTCGGTGTTGAGATAAAGCAGGTGGTAGCACCATTCATTAAAGCTGATGGTGAGGACTCACCCAGAGATGGTCTTGAGACTTTAGAAAGACCCTGTATAGACATAATTATTGAGCATCCAAATAATGGTACTTTCTTAATACAGAAAGAAAAGGATGGGGATAGAAACCTTATACATTTTGTAGGAGGCGGTGTTGATGGAGAGGATGATATGACAGCTGTGACTAGAGAGCTCTTAGAGAAGACAGGATTTTCCGAATTTGAATTTATGTCGAATAAACCAGTATTTACTACAAAATCCATTGGTTATCGTCATAGTAAGAACAAGAATCAGCAAGGCGTTAGTAATTTTTATCACATTAAACTAACTGGTCTGGGGCAGGTACGTTCGGAGATAGAAGATGGTAAACATACAGTTGAGTGGCTGACGAGAGAAGAGATTACAAAACAAATAACCTGGGCCTGGCATGCAAGATCTTGGGCTGCCTTGAATGGAGAAATGGTATCCACCAATTTGGGAGTTTTAGTAAATTCTGGAGAATTTGACGGAATGAATTCAGAGGAAGCTAAGAAAGCTATCGTTGAAAAAGTTGGTGGGCGGATGACTAATACTTATAAAATTCGTGATTGGGTGTTTTCACGTCAGCGTTATTGGGGAGAGCCAATTCCGATTGTTCATTGTGAGAAATGTGGACCAGTAGCTGTTCCTGAAGATCAATTGCCAATAACTCTACCAGAAGTCGAACGCTACGAGCCGGCTGGAGACGGACAGTCGCCACTCTCAACTATTCCCGACTGGGTCAACACCACTTGTCCGCAGTGTGGAGAAGCAGGCAAGCGCGAGACCAACACAATGCCACAGTGGGCGGGCTCGTCTTGGTACTACCTACGCTACATGGATCCAAAAAATGACCGAGAGCTAGTATCAAAGGAACGTGAAAAATATTGGGCACCGGTTGATATTTACGTTGGCGGTGACCATGCCGTGCGCCACCTTATTTACGCGCGGTTCTGGCATAAATTCTTGTATGACATTGGTGTTGTATCTACCGTAGAACCATTCCAACGACTCGAATTCCTTGGTTTTATTCTAGCTGAAGACGGACGAAAAATGAGTAAGCGGTGGGGAAATGTTATCAATCCTGACGACATTGTGGCGTTAGTGGGGGCAGACAGTTTGCGTGTCTATGAAATGTTCATGGGTCCGTTTGAAAATACTATCGCCTGGTCCAAAGACGGACTGGCGGGGGCCTGCCGTTTCTTGGAACGAGTTAATGGATTAAGTGCCCACCTGACTGACAATGAATCAGAATCAGTACAGAGACAACTTCATAAGACTATTAGGAAGGTGGTCGAAGATATTGAAAGCTTCAAATTCAACACGGCCGTCAGTGCCATGATGATATTTATTAATGAAGCGGAAAAGAATGGGTTGTCACAAAAGACTTTTGAGCAATTCTTGCAAATTCTGGCACCATTTGCACCACACTTGACTGAGGAACTTTGGCAAGAACTCGGTCACAGCAACTCCATTCATCTGGAGTCGTTCCCTGTCGCAGACGAGGAATTAGCCAAGGACACAACAGTTGAGATTGGAGTTCAGATTAATGGCAAACTACGTGGCAGTATTGAGGTAGCTCCTGATGCCCCGGAGAGTACTGTAACCGACATGGCCAAGGGCAATAGTGTAATCGCCAAGTACCTTGATCAGGCGGAGATTAAGAAAGTGGTCTACGTACCCGGACGCATTCTTAATTTCATTATTAATTAGTTTGTTTGAATAAAGTACCTGTGCTAGTTAAACGTGGATTGCCACGTCACTCCGCTATCGCTCCATTCCTCGCAAAGACGGCCAGCGTAGCTGACCGTCGACGACTAAAACTAAAGTTTTAGTCGTCTTTACGAGTGAAACGCAGCAATCCACGTCGTCGTCCCGTCTGTCTTTGCCTGCCTGCCCTGCATGCCATGCCTGCGCATGCAGGGCAGGCATGGCATGCAGGCGAGTGGCAACGAAGCAATTTACGTTTGATTAACATTGGTGTCTATAACTATGTTGACGTATATCAATTCGCATGATATAAATACACTCACGCATTGAGCTACAAAACTCACCCATAGATTAAATACCCTTAATATTATGATTTCATTCAAACCAAAACAAGTTACAAAAAAATTGCTTTCAGCTCTACCTGAACGCGCTCGTGATGTTCTCACCAAACGCTATGGTCTTGGCCAAGATAATGAAACTTACACTCTTGAATCAATTGGTCAGACTTATGGAATCACTCGAGAACGAGTACGACAGATTGAAAACTATGGTATTGCCGCTATTCGTAAATCCGCCATTTATACAGAAAATACGGCTATGTTTGAAGAATTACGTAGTCTTATTAAACAGCTAGGTAACGGTGTTGTGGCTGAAAAAGTTTTACTTGATTCCTTAACTAAGGATGTTGTCATTCGTAATCACCTTTATTTTCTTTTGATAATTGGTGATGCCTTCTCTAAGGGTAAAGAAAACCCTCTCTATACTAGCCGTTGGTTTACAGAAAAGAAAATTGCTGAAATAGTTGAAAAAGCACTCAAGAATGTACATGGTACTCTCAATCGAGATGACTTAATTAGTGAGCAGGAAATTCTAAATCGTTTTCGTAATGAATTGATTGAAATCGCCGATAAACAGGACGATGAAACATTAAAGCGATGGCTGATGATTTCCAAACAAATTGGTCAAAACCCTCTTGGAGACTGGGGTCCAGCTGATAGTCCCAACGTCCGAGTAAAGGGAATTCGTGATTATGCTTATTTAGCGGTGAAGCGACATGGATCGCCAATGCATTTCAAGGAGGTTTCGGTAGCCATTAGTGATTTATTTAACCATAATGCACATGTAGCTACCACTCACAATGAACTGATCAAAGATGCACGCTTTGTTCTAGTGGGACGTGGTCTCTATGCTCTAACTGAATGGGGATATACCGCCGGAGTGGTTAAGGATGTTTTGCGTGAAATTTTGCAAGCTGAAGGACCGCTTTCTCGTGAAGAATTGATTGATAAAGTACGTAAGGAACGATATGTTAAAGACAACACTATTGTGGTAAATCTACAGGATGCCAATCTTTTCAAGCATTTAAGTAACGGTTCTTATACACTAGCTGAATAAAATTTACAATTTTGAAAATAAATAGATTACAGTGGAACAACTCTCCACTGTATTTTGTTTTAATGTACAATAGTAAATACATGGCGGATTTATTTAAGATACTACTTAGTGCGATAGCTGCTCCAATTTTGTTGGTGGTGGCATTTGTCGTTATGCGCTACACCTTTGCAATTATAGGGGTAGATTTTGGGCTGATAATATCAATTACCATCGCTTTAACTCCTATATGGTTACCGTTTGTTTTATTCTTTCTTCTCTTTGAACGCTGGATGGATTTTGTTCACTTAAAATTTTCTCTTGATAATGGACGAACGACTCTTCGTATCAAACTACCACAGGAAGTCCTGAAATCACCCGAAGCAATGGAGAGTGTATTTGCTTTAATTCACAACCCCAATAATTCAGACAATCTTTGGCAAACATACATTGACGGTCGACTACCTTTGATATTCAGTTTTGAATTAGTTTCAATTGGTGGTGACGTGCGTTTTTATATAAACATACCTACCAAGAAAACCAAAAATCTTATTGAAGCCCAGCTTTATGCCCAATTTCCCGGCATTGAAGTTACTGAAGAGATGGTTGATTATTCATCAGAGGTGGTTTGGAATCCAAAAAAATGGGAGATGATGGTCTTCCATATTGGAAAAAAGGAAGATCAAGTGTTCCCAGTCAAAACCTATATAGATTTTGGACTTGATAAACAGCCCAAAGAAGAACTTAAATTTGAGCCGATGGCGGCCATGCTAGAACAACTTAGTACCGCCAAGCCACATGAACGTTTCTGGATTCAAATTCTATGTAAGCCACACGTAAAGCGAAACTTTAAGAGTGGTTTTTTGAAATCCAAAGCTAGTTGGGAAGGTGATGTTTTCGCTAAAATTAGTGAGATGTTAGGTCGTGATCCTAAAAAGAAAACTGGTCCGGTAGAATTTGAAGAACAGCCACGCTTAACTGCTGGTGAACGTGACACGGTTGCGGCTATGGAGCGCAATGCTGGTAAATATGCCTACGAAACAGCCATTCGTTATGTGTATATTACCCCATTAGGAAAATTTGATGGTAACGCTCTGTTATTGTTAAAAACATTTTCCCAGTATGACATTATTAAGCGTAACGGATTAGGTGTTCGTTGGCGTACCGACTTTGATTACAACTGGTTCTCAGATTGGTCAGGAAGAAAAAAAATGGAACTAAAGAAAAAGGAACTTGAAGATTACAAAAAGCGCGTCTATACAGTCAGAGAGCCCATATCAAGGGTGGATGAACTGAAGATATTTACTGCCGAAGAATTGGCAACTATTTACCATATTCCGGGTAGCTCGGTTATTACCCCTGGACTATCCCGTATTCCATCAGCCAGACGTGAAGCACCGGCTAATTTACCAGTTGAATTACCTCAATAAAATAAAAGTATTTAATTATATGGAGCAAACAGTAACCCCAGAAATTCCCGAGAAAAAAACAAATCAGCTCAGATTTATTTTGTTAAGCATTATAATTTCTGCTTTATTACTATCTATAATAATTTGGTATATTACTTATTTTAAAAAACCTCCAGCTGAATTTCCGGTCGGTGAACCGATAGAGGTTACTCGAGGTATGAACATGGAAGGCATTTCGCACCTACTACAGGTGCGAAATGTTGTCCGCTCTAGTTTATTTTTGAATTTTGTTCTTTTAACTAAATATAATCCAGCCGATATTAAGGCCAGCACCTATGTTTTTTCTGAACCATTAGATGTTTTTGGTGTAGCAAAACGTTTATCGGAGGGTGATTTTAATTCCAATTTGGTCAGGTTCACTCACCGTGAAGGAGAGAGGGCACTATATATTGCCGAGACGGCTAAAAAACAGTTGGTAAATTTTGATCAAAATAGTTTTTTGAAAGAAGCTATCCCTTTGGAAGGAAAATTATTTCCAGATACGTATTTTATTCCCACAAATTATACCGCCCATGAATTGATAACCACTATGTTGGATAATTATGAAAAAAATATTAATCCCTTGCGTGATGACATTATCAAAAGTGGCTTAACCGAACAAGAAATTATTACTTTAGCATCAATTGTTGAAAGAGAGGCAAATTCTTCAGAATCAATGGGGCTAGTGTCAGGTATTCTTCGTAATCGCTTAGAATTAGGTATGGCCTTACAGGTAGATGCCTCAATAGAATATGTACTTGATAAAAGTTTGCAGGAACTATCTCCTTCTGACCTAGAATTAGATTCACTCTACAATACTTATAATCACCCCGGCTTACCACCAAGTCCGATTGGCAATCCTGGTTTAGAATCAATTCAAGCGGTATTGAATCCAACCAATTCAAAATATTTGTATTATCTGACTGACTCTGAAGGTATTTTTCACTATGCTAATTCCTTTGAGGAACATAAAGAGAACATTGCTCTTTACTTGAGATAGTTAAAAAATATGGTAGCGTACTATGAATTATGAACAAACAAATAACCGTTTTTGTTGGTCTTTCCGGTGGAGTAGACTCATCGGTAGCCGCTCTGCGTCTTTTAAAGCAAGGATATAAAGTGGTCGGAGTTTTTATCAAGGTTTGGCATCCGGATTTTTTGGTTTGCAACTGGGAAGCCGAGCGACTTGACGCCATGCGAGTGGCCGCCAAACTAGGCATTCCATTTTTAACCTGTGATGCTATCAATACTTATCGTGACGCTGTTGCTAAATATTTTATTGAAAGTTATCAAGCCGGACGAACACCAAACCCTGATGTTATGTGCAACAAGGAAGTCAAATTTGGAGTTTTTATGGACTTTGCCAAGAAACGTGGTGCAGACTTTGTGGCTACTGGACACTATGCCCAAAATAAGTTTATAAACGGCAAGCACTGGCTTGCTCGTGGTGTTGATACTAACAAAGATCAAAGTTATTTTTTGTGGACACTAACTCAGTCACAGTTAAAACATATTCTGTTCCCAGTTGGCAATTCATCTAAGGATGTAATTCGTAAAGAAGCGACTAAGGCAGGTTTGATAACTGCCCAAAAGAAAGACAGCCAAGGTGTTTGTTTTCTTGGTCATATTGATATTCCTGATTTTCTTTCACACTACATTGATCTTAAACCAGGTCATGTTCTCGACGAGGTTGGTAATGTAGTAGGTGAACACCAAGGTGCCTTTGTCTACACCATTGGTCAAAGACACGGCTTTACTCTAAATTCACCAGATAGTAATCGCGGACCACATTATGTTGTAGAAAAAGATCTATCAAAAAACCATTTGGTTGTGTCTGCGATTAAACCAATCATAAATACTAAAGAGAATCTAACACTTAGTGAGGTGCAATTAAATAATTCTCTACCGAAACAAGGAGAAATCCTAGCACAGACTCGTTATCGTCAAAATCCATTTTCAGTTACGGTAGCAATAAATAATGACAAGGATAAACTCTTATTAACAATAAATGAAACCACTGAAGTTCCAGCTATTGGTCAGTCCTGTGTATTATATCAAGGTGAAATTGTGCTAGGAGGTGGTATTATTTCATAGTGTCAATTTCTGTTCTTAAAGCTGATGGAACTACTGAATACTTCAAAATTGAGAAGTTGCGTCGTTCCTTACGTCGAGCAGGGGCAAACAATCAAGAGATTGTAACTGTTATTGAGGCGGTTGAATCTCACTTGTATGATGGTATTAAGACTCAAGAAATCTATCGTTTTGCTTTTGAAAGATTACGACAAGAGGGAATACCAGCAGCCACCAGATATTCTCTTCGTCGGGCCTTATTTGGTTTAGGCCCAACTGGTTTTCCGTTTGAACGTTTTTTGGGCAGGATGTTTAAGGCCGAAGGTTACAACACCGAAACCGGTATTATTATAAGTGGTCATTGTGCCACACACGAAATAGATATTGCTGCCTATAAAAGTGACCATAGTTTTATTGGTGAAGCAAAATTTCATGCCAGACCAGGTATGAAGTCCGATCTTCAGGTAGCCCTTTATTCTTATGCTCGGTTACTTGATTTACGTGATGCGCGTATTTGTGTTGATGATGTTTGCGGAGTGAAAGAATTCTGGCTAATTACTAATACCAAATTTACCACCTCGGCTGAAAAATATGGCCTCTGTGTCGGATTGAAAATGCTCAGTTGGGACTTTCCTCGAAAAAATAACTTGCATGACCGCATTGAACGGGCTAAGGTCTACCCAATTACCGTTTTGCATACTTTAACACCATCACAGATTTCCACTCTTTTTGAACATGATGTTATCCTTTGCAGTGAGATCATCAATAATCCTCATTACTTACACACCCTACACATAAATGAAGTTAAAGCCCAAGAAATTATTATAGAAGCAAATAACATCATAAATAATAACTCCACAAGCACCTAAATCTGAGTGGCTGTCAATATTCTTACCAAGCAGTGTTGATGTTATACTTATTAGGTAAGGATTTTATTTCAGCAATTCACAAAAAACAATATGTCAGAAAAAAAAGAAGAGACTCAAAAGACGGTAATAGCGTTTATAGTCGGTTTACTTATCGGAGGATTACTAGTTTGGGCATTTAGTGGTACCGAAAGCGTCGCACCAAAAAGTACTACTGATGACAAGGTTGACACCACTGCCACAACTGATAGTAAGTCAGACGATACAAAAACCGCTACTATAGATGAGAAAAAAATAGTAGTTACACCAGAGCCTACAGCCGTCCTACCAGTAGGAGATGGTTCAGTTAAGGTTGCAGATGACCAGGCAGCTGGATCAAGAGTTGCTTTAGCATCAGCTACATTCCCAATCAAAGAAGGTTGGATTGGTGTTCGTGACTATGACAATGGTAATCTAGGTGGTCTTCTCGGCGTTGTTCGCTTTAGTGAGGAACAAGGTTTGGTACCAACCACAATTATCCTGCAACGGGCAACTGTAGCCGGAAATACTTACGCAGTTATTTTCTATACCGAAAGCGGCGACCGTAAATTCAGTCTGGCTAACGATGTTCAGGTTGATAAGATTTTTGCCACCTTTACTGCCAAATAAAACCTGCTGAGATGTTTGAAAAATCCCTCGCATGAGGGATTTTTCTTTATGGCATGGAACCAATACTAAATTGCCCTGAATTGGCGCGTCGTTGCGTTGACACTCCATTTTTTGCAATGACAAACAGTGGTAAGCAAACGTGGATTGCTTCACTCCGTTCGCCTGTCTGCCATGCCTGCGCATGCAGGGCAGACAGGCAAAGACGGTTGTCTGTTCTGCCTGTTCGTCTTTGCGAGGAGCTTGTGACGAAGCAATCCAGAGTCTAATAAGTTAAATCTTTCCAAGAATTGTGGGTGGTAATTGGTGAAGGTATCGGTATAATGATTGATATGGCTGATTATACAAAAAAATATAACCCAAATAGAAGTACTGAGTGGAATTACGGCGGAGACAAGTGGCGACTCTCTCGCTCTAAGATTGATTTTTTTGTTGAATGTCCTCGTTGTTTTTACCTTGATAATAAACTCGGTACTAAACGTCCCGGCTTTCCATCATTTAACTTGAATCTTGCCGTTGACGAGCTTTTCAAAAAAGAGTTTGATGTTCACCGAAAAAATAAGACCCCCCACCCAGTAATGGAGCAATACAAAATAAAGGCAGTTCCTTTTCAACATGAAAAAATGGATGTTTGGCGTGACAACTTTGTCGGTATCGAATACGCCCATCCCGAGACTGGCATGACCGTTTCAGGCGCAATTGACGATATCTGGATAACGCCGTCCGGAAAACTTATCATTGTGGATTATAAATCAACCTCAAAAGACGGTTCGATTACAGAACTGTCAGACAGCCCTTGGGACCAACAATACAAGCGTCAGCTCGGCGTTTACAAATGGCTGCTGGAGAAAAACGGCTTCAAGGTCGAGGATGTCGGTTACCTAGTGTATGCCAATGCCAGTAAAGATGAGGTTGGTTTTGATAACAAACTGGTTTTTGAAACCACCATGGTCCCTGTCGAGGCAGAAACGGAATGGATTGAGCCAACTTTGAAAAAAATTAAGACCTGTCTTGATGACGAACACCTACCCGCTATAGGGGAGAAGTGTGAATTTTGTCCCTATCGTGAGGCCTGTGGCAAAAAACTGCAACATATCCACGCACGCCAATTAGCTCAAAGTAAATAAGAAATTTACGGGTCTCACCCTTAAATTTGAAACAAAGATATAGAACTAGTTATTTTATGACCTTATTTCGGGAAAAAGTAAAAGATATCGTCTGTTCAATTCCAGCTGGCAAGACCATGTCATATAGCGAGGTGGCAGCCAAGGCAGGGTATCCACGAGCTGCCCGTGCAGTTGCTAATATCATGGCTACCAATTATGATCCAGATATACCTTGCCACCGAGTAATCCGCTCTAATGGCCAATTAGGCGGGTATAATCGTGGCGGAGAAGAAGCCAAACGTGTTATATTAGAAACAGAAAAAATTAAATTATAATTCTTATGTTTATTACAGATTCAACACTACAACGTTTAGAGAAAGACCGGAATACACTTATTACAAATCAAACCGAAATGCGACGAGACGCCAATACCCTTCGTGCTCAGATGCAGGTAAAGATTCAAGAAGTACAACGTGATTTTGAGTATCGAATTGAAAAAATCGAACACGACCTTGATGAAATTGAAAGGAAGATTCCAGCTCTTACACATCAAATTGAGCAACGAGGCAAAGAAGTGCAAAAGAAATATGACGATGAGCAGAAAGAATTAAATAAAGCAGTATAACAATTGCTATCAAGCTTTATGTACTCCTACCGCATTGAACAAGCTATCCGCGCTGCTGCGGTACTCCATCGTGAGCAATCACGAAATGGTTCAGTACCTTTTCCGTTTGTAACTCATCTGTTTTCGGTAGCAATGTTTTTGCTCGATTTTACCAAAGACGAAGACGTGATTATAGCAGCACTACTGCACGATACTATTGAAGATACTGACTACACGATTGAAGAGCTGAAAGAAGACTTTGGTGAAAAAGTAACGGAAATAGTATCGACACTAACCGAACCCAAATACCACAAAGATAAAAAGCTAAACTGGGTTGAAAGTAAAACGGCCTACGCAAAACAGTTAAAAAATGGTCCCACTGAAGCAGTACTAATTGCAGCGGCTGATAAAATTCACAATTTTCGCTCCAGCGTAGAAGAATACTACGATGATCACAATCGCTTTCTGCAAGATTTCGGCAAACATTTAGATGAACGCCTAGAAGTTTACCAAACTATTTCTAACGTATTTAATAATCGGCTCGACGGTCCTTTACTTAAGGAATACAACCACGTTTTTGACGAATATAAGAATTTCATTTATGACATCCAAAAATCACAACGACAAGAAAAATTTTAACTACACCATCACAACAAATCTTCCTAAATTAGGCACAATTAAAAATGAGTGGGATTTAAAAAAGCAGTACTATACTAGCCACACCGACACACAAATTGAAGCAGACGTCCTAGCTACCGAAAAAGCACTCAAAAACTTTGCTAAAAAGTGGCGTAGTAAAAAATTTACTACCGATGTAAGACTTCTTAAACAGGCCCTGACTGAAAGTGAAGTAATGTCAGGTAATCCAACATTCTCAAGACCAATGCGCTATTTTAGTCTTGTCACCGCACTTAATACCGCAGACTCAGTTGCCGAAAAACAAATATCGCTTATTGGTAACAGACTGCGTAAAGCGAGTAACCAAGTACTTTTTTTTACGCTCGAATTAGGCAAGATATCCAAAGCTGAACAAAAAAAACTGATAAACCATGCTGACCTTACACATTTTCGTTACTACCTTGAAGAACTTTTTGCTAGCGCCAAGTATCATTTGACAGAAGACCAAGAAAAAATTATTAGCTTGAAAAGCCGTCAATCATACGGGCGCTGGGTTGACATGACTGACAAAATTATTAGTCAACGTCACATTGTCTGGAAAGATAAAAGTGTTGCCTTACCCGAGGCGATCGAAATGGTTAACCTACAGACATTCGCCAATAAGCCGAAGCTCTGGGGACTAATAGTCGATCAACTTGAACAAATCAGTGAAATTGCAGAACATGAATTCAATGCCATTATCACTGATGTCCGCACCGAAGACGAACTTCGGGGTTACAAAAAACCCTATAGTGCCACTGTGTTGAATTACCAAGACAACGAAATAGCGCTTGAAAGACTATTGGCGGCGGTAACTGGTACCGGATTTAAACTTAGTCATAAGTTTTATAAACTGAAGGCAAAATATCACGGCGTAGAAAAACTCGAATATAGTCAAAGGAATGAAAGTGCTGGTGAAAGTGTGTCGATTTCTTATGATCAGGCCGTGACAGTTTGCCGTGACGTGTTCTATAGCGTCCACAAAGATTACGGCGAATTTTTTGACTCAATGCTAGAGAACGGCCAAATTGATGTTTGGCCAAAACCAGGCAAGACTGGTGGCGCTTTTATGTCTGCGGAGAATGGTCACCCCACCAATGTCATGCTTAATCATGTGACAAACTTTCAAGCACTTGAAACACTGGCTCATGAGATGGGCCACGCTATTCATGCCATGCGAAGTAAAAAACAAACACCGTTTTATTCAAATCACTCTATAGTGACAGCCGAAACTGCCAGCACATTATTTGAGAACTTAGTTTTTGATGCGGTTTTTGCGCAAGTGAGTAATGATGAAAAAGCCATTCTCCTCCATGACCGTATCCTTCGCGATATATCAACCATCCAACGCCAAATTGCATTTTTTAATGCCGAACTCGAAATTCATAACACCATTCACTTAAAAGGGGGGATGAGTGGCGAAGAGTTGCGGAACTGCATGCAAAAACACCTTCAGTCCTACCTTGGGGCAGCTGTAAATGTAACTGAAAAAGACGGCTACACATACGTTTATGTCGGCCATCTTCGCTACGGTTTCTATGTGTATTCATACGCTTATGGACTTATGATGAGTAGCATTATGTCGGGTAGATATCGCGAAGATAACAACTACGTTGAAAAGATTGACGAGTTTTTGTCACTTGGTGAATCAATGCTAATTAAGGACATTTACAAGAAAGTTGGTATTGATACCTCAAAAATTGATACTTTTGAAAACGCTCTCAAAAAACTTGGGGATGATATTGCTATGTTTGATAAACTACTAAAGAAAAAGAAGAAGCCCAGTAATGTTAAATAATTCCTTAATACAGCACTGAAGACCATTATTTAAGCGTCTATTATAATGATGTATATTTGCCTTAGTTATAATAGTTTAAACAATAACCCTCGCCAATCCTATTAAATTTGCTATAGTAACAGAGTTACAAATAGTTATTTTCTATGAGTGGAAATGAAATTCGTGCTAAGTTCCTGGCCTTTATGGAGTCCCGCGGTCACGCCATTATACCGTCGGCGTCTTTAGTGCCCCAAAATGACCCTTCGGTGCTTTTTAACACTGCCGGGATGCAGCCGTTAGTGCCATACCTGATGGGACAACCCCACGCGAGTGGCAGAAAGCGTATCGCCGACTCACAAAAATGTGTCCGCACCAATGACATTGACGAGGTGGGGGACAACACCCACTTGACCTTCTTCGAAATGCTTGGCAATTGGTCTTTGGGAGATTATTTCAAACAGGAAGCCCTGACCTGGAGTTTTGAACTACTGACTTCAAAGACCGAAGGATTTGGCCTTGACCCCAAGCGCCTATACGTCACTGTATTTCAGGGTGACGAAAACGCTCCTCGTGATGAGGAGGCCTATGTAATCTGGAAAGAAATCTTTGAAAAAGCTGGGCTCGATCCTGGGAAACGCATTTTCTTTATGGATGCAGACTCCAACTGGTGGAGCCCGGGGGACAATGGTCCATGTGGCCCAGACAGTGAAATGTTTTATGACGTGTCCGGCACCTTAACCGAGGGGCTGACAAGAGAAGAATTTATTGCCGCTGACGACCGCCAAGACATTGTTGAAATCTGGAACGATGTGTTTATGGAGTACGAGAAAAAGGACGGTAAGGTAGTGGGGAAGCTTGCCAAACAAAATGTCGACACTGGTTCGGGCCTAGAACGAGTCACCGCCGTAGTGCAAGGGAAGAGTGATGTTTTCGCTACTGACTTGTTCGTACCAATCCTTGATAAAATTGCCGAACACAGTTCCAAAGCTGACCCACGAGCAGCCAGGGTTATTGCTGACCACATTCGCGCCTCCACTTTCTTAATCGCCGACGGCGTCGCACCAGGCAACACCGACCAGGGCTATATTTTGCGTCGCTTGATGCGCCGGGCTATTCGTTATGCTGATACTCTCGGAATGCCGGCTGGTTCACTGGTGACACTAGTACCAGTTATCGTTAATTTGTATGGTGAAGCTTATCCCGAAGTGGCCGTCAATGAACAGAATATTGCTAGAGTAATAAGTACCGAAGAGGAACAGTTCCGCAAAACATTGGAAAACGGTCTAAAACAATTTAATAAAATCACTCTGCAGATTCATATGGTCAGCAAGATTGTTGACGGTAAAAAAGTAATTGACACTTCAGTTGCTCCGACCACTAAACAAGCCATCAGTGGTCAGAATGCTTTTGACCTATACACCACTTATGGTTTTCCAATCGAACTAACCGAAGAAATTGCCGCCGAAAAGGGTCTGGTAGTGGAGCGGAAAGGTTTTGACAAACTAATGATAGAACACCGTGACCTTTCACGGGCTGGAGCCGAGCAAAAGTTCAAAGGCGGTCTAGCTGACCATTCCGACCAAGTGGTCCAATACCACACTACCCACCACCTACTCCTTCGGGCCCTACAAATGGTTCTGGGTGACCAGGTAAAGCAACGCGGGTCAAACATCACTAACGAGCGTCTTCGTCTTGATTTCAGCAACGACACCAAAATGACCGATGAACAAAAAACCGAAGTCGAGAAAATTGTGAACGAGAAAATCGCTGCCGGTCTGCCTGTTATTCTCAACACCTTACCAAAAGAAGAAGCTGAACAACTTGGTGCTGAGCACGAGTTCGGTGCGAAGTATCCCGATACCGTCACCGTCTACTCGATCGGTCCAGTGGGCGCCACGGTTGAAAATCCAGATTTTGCAAACGCATTCTCGCTCGAATTCTGCGGCGGCCCTCATGTTACCAACACCTCTGACATTAAAGGAATTTTTAAAATCCAAAAAGAAGAATCATCATCGGCAGGTATAAGGCGGATTAAGGGGGTTCTCGGTTAACTTAAGCCATAGTAGGTAGTAATGGCGAGATGTCACACCTCTCGACGTCATTACGCCCGTCAGTACGTACGTACTGACGTCGAGTATAATTATTGCTAGTTATCCTAAGTAGTGTACAAAAGGCGACACCAAGTGTGCTTACCTTGTATACTATATTTACTCACATGAGTTTATTTTCCTCAGGAAAAAATAATGTTCGTTTTGGAGCTCTGATTGAAATCGGTTCTGGTAGTGTTGTTGTTTCAATAATAAAATCAGATGCTACAAAAAAGAATCCAGAGATAATTTGGTCACAACGTGAATTTGCTTCTTTAAAGTCAATCAAATCTCACGAGCAAGACGACAAAAGTATCATGGCAGTTTTAATGAACGTTATTTTACAAGTTAATAGCACTGGCTATAAAGTACTGAAAGCTTATGACCCAAATGCACGAATAGGACATGTGCAGATTTCAATCACTGCACCATGGTCATACACCATCAGCAAGACAATTGAATACTCAGAAGATCAAGAGTTTACTATTACGGCCGAATTAATAAATAACCTAATAGCCACCGCCCAAAAGAAGGTTGACAAAAACAAAACAGAAAAGGAAATCGCCAGCGAACACGGACTGACTGTCTTAACTAGAAGTGTCACCGACATTAGGTCTAATGGTTACAAGACCACCAAGCCATTGAATCAAAAGGCAAAAGCTATATCTATCACTCAGATTAGTGCCATCGCAGAAACAGCTATCACGGATGCTGTCATAGATTTACAGAGAAAAATACTTCCAAACGCTAATTTGAAAACGTTCTCCTTTATGATGATGTTTCAGGCCTTGGTACGAAAATTATATCCACAAACAAATGACTTTTGCTTAATTGATGTGACATATGAAGCTACCGAAATAGCCATTATCAGAAATGACACTCTTAAGTACTGCACCCAAACTGCTATTGGTGTAAACACTTTGGCACGAGGGTTGGCCAAAGTTTTAAGTATACCTCACGAAGAGGCACTGGCTTTTATGCGGGAGCCTTATTATTCAACAGCCCTCAAAACTCTTCCCGATAGTAAAATAATGGCCATGAAAGAAGTTTTGAAGAATTACCAAGTACAACTGGTAAAATTATTCAAAGAGACCGGTGATAATCTTTCCATACCACGGACTATGTTTTTACACGGTTCTGCGGGTGCAGACGGCATCTTACAAACACAAATGATGGATGCGGCCAAAATTGCCACCAGTTCTTCTTATGCTATATTCGAAATCTCAAGTGAGATTTTAACAAAATCCTACACTGCTGAACAAAAGAAAACACTATTTTCTGTCACCTCAGATACCAGTGTTTTGTTGGCAGCGCAGTTTTTCCACACAAAAGAGAGTCGGGGTAACTTTATTAGTAAATAACCAGCTATACTGTACAATATACTTATGACACAAAAATGGAATCTTCAAGATATCAGACCAGTCGAACCAAGACAGCGTCGCCGTTCAAGTACTATAAAAAATAGCGACCCTTCGGGTCAGTCTGATGTTATTGATACTAAGAATGGTTCAGAATTTGAGGTTTTACCATCTATATCCATTAACGACGGCAAAAAAAAGAGTCCAAGGCAATTATTCGTGGCCATATTTATCTTTGTAGCCGTGGTGGGAACTGGTATTGGTGTTAGTGCCTTAACGGCAGGGGCAGTAATTACTTTATATCCAAAGGTTCGTGATATTAATGTCAATGCTGAATTTACCGCTCTTAATACCAAAAAAACTGACAGTTTGTCTTATGAAATAATGACTATTGATGCTACAGGCGAACGACAAGTAACTGCCACTGGGCAGGAACAAGTGAAGAGTCAAGCTACAGGTGAAATTGAAATTACTAAAAGCACACCGGGAACCGAACGTCTAATTAAAAACACTAGATTTGCTACTACTGATGGTTTAGTATTTAGAATTCAAGAATCGGTGGTTATACCAGGAGCAGTAAAGAACGAGACTGGGGAAATGGTACCTGGAACCGTCAGAGCACAGGTCTTTGCCGATGAGGCCGGTGAAAACTATAATTTGCCTGCTAATACAATTCTTTCAGTCCCAGGTTTTAAGGAAGATGACTATACTGAACTTTACGATTCTATCAAAGCATCTAACTTGATGGCTTTTACGGATGGTTTTGACGGACCAAAGTTTATCATTGATGAAAATGAACTTGCTACCGCTAAACAATCTTTACAGATGGAATTACGAGATACTTTAGTTGCTCGTGTGGTTAGTGAAAAGCCGGCAAATTTTACTTCTTTTGACAGCTCAATTGTTATTACTTATACAGACCTGCCTTCAGCTCAATATGGTGACACACTGGTTACTATTCGTGAACAAGCCACTTTACAAATTCCACTTTTTAAAAATGCTGATTTTGCATCATTCATCGCCAAAGAAACAATAGTTGGCTATGATGCTAATGAATCAGTTCGGATTGATAACCTAGACACTCTAACCTTCCTATATTCAACTGCCAGTACCTCACAAACAAATCTGGCCAATATTGATAGCTTTACCTTTAAAATATCAGGAATCCCCAAAATTGTTTGGACCGTTGATCAAGAGAGAATGAAGGTGGATTTAATTGGTATGGAAAAAACTGCCTTTCCTGGTATTTTGGGTAAATATAGTGGAATTACCAAAGGTGAAGTGAAGGTTCGTCCTTTTTGGAAACGTAGTTTCCCAGACAAACTTGACCAGATTAAAATCGTTGAAGTTTTATCAACACCGTAGTTGTCTAAAACTATTGACGTTATGCGATTATTTTGATACACTCATGCCCGTCTAATGGATCAATCAGATATATCAAAAAAGGATGACCTTATCAACGGTACAGTAGAGGAAGCGCTACCTAATGCGCTTTTCCGTGTAATTCGTGATGATACAGGAGAATCACTTATTGCCTATCTGGCCGGCAAGATGAGACGTTTTAGAATTAGAGTTTTGGTGGGCGACAAAGTTTGTATGGTCATTGACCCCTACGGCGGAAAAGCTCGCATTAGTAAACGCTTATAAATATCACCACATGAAAGTACGATCGTCAGTAAAAAAAATGAGTCCGGATGATATTATCGTCAAAAGACGTGGTGTTGTTTTTGTTATCAATAAAAAGAAACCCCGCCATAAACAGCGACAAGGATAATTATCTATTATATGCGTATTTCAGGTATTAACATTCCCGACGACAAACAACTGGCTTATGGCTTAACTGCTATTTTTGGTATTGGTTTATCCAGATCTAAGGAAATTCTAAAGTCTCATAAAATTGATCCAACTATTAAGCCAACCGCTCTCACAACCGAACAAGAAAACGTCATTCGAGAAAGTGTGGAATTATTTACTATTGAGGGTGAATTAAAACGTGATATTTCTAGTAATATTAAACGTCTCAAGGATATACAATCTTATCGTGGTTCACGTCACAGTAAGCGCTTACCGGTTCGCGGACAGAGAACCAAGACTAATGCCCGCACTCTCAAGGGAGCCAAGAAAACTATGGGTAGTGGACGTCGTAAGCTCGAAAAGACTTAAAATTTAATTATTAAAATCACGTATTGACATATGGGTAAGAAACGTATAACAAAAAAGAGTGGGGGTTCGGATGTAGCGGGTTCATCTCGTGCTCTTAATCGTATCCCTAAGCGCAAGGTGGTCACTGGTAAATTAAATATCATGGCAACTTTTAATAATACTTTACTGACACTTTGTGACAACAAAGGAAATGCAGTCATGAGTGCCTCAAGTGGTGCGTTGGGATTCAAAGGGTCACGTAAGAGTACTCCATTTGCTGCCGCCAAAGTTGGTGAAATTATTGGTGAGAAAGCTCAGCAGATGGGTATGAAGGATGCAGAAATAATTGTCCGGGGAGTTGGTGCTGGTCGTGAATCTGCCCTGCGAGCCTTTGCTGGAAAGGGTATCGGGATTTTGAAAATCGTTGATATGACCCCTATTCCCTTTAATGGTGTGCGGGCACCTAAACCAAGACGTATTTAATTAAGTCATATATTCATTATGAAAATTGGTCCTAAATATAAAATTGCGAAGCGCCTAGGTGCTCCAATCTTTGAAAAAACACAGTCAGCTAAATTTGCTCTTTCTGAAGCCAAGCAGGGTCGTAACCGCAAGCGTGGTGGAATGGCTAGTGACTACAAAAAGCAATTGATTGAAAAACAAAAAATGCGATTTACTTATGGTATTAGCGAGAAACAACTTAGTCGTTATGTTAGTGACGCCACCGAAAAAAGTAATCAACCTATTTCAATTTTAATGGAACGTTTAGAGTTTCGCTTGGATAATGTTGTTTACCGCCTTGGTTTAGCTAAGACTCGTCGCTTTGCTCGCCAAATGGTAAACCACGGTCATATTTTTGTTAATGGTCGCAGACTAGATATTCCGTCACATAAAGTTTCTGCTAATGATATCATCTCGGTTCGTGAGCAGAGTAAAGGTAAGGGAATGTACACTTTTTTACCTGAAACTCATGAAAGTGTCAGTGTGCCAGTCTGGCTAAAATTTGATCTTAAATCCATGTCTGGAATAATAGTCGGCAGTCCGGTTTATCAAGCTACTGATTTCATGTTTGATCCAGAACAAGTGCTTGAGTATTATAGTCGATAGAAAGCGTGGTTTATTAAAGTAATTTATAACATTATGTTAGAAACAAATGTCACCCTACCTTCAAAGCCACGCGTTGTGTCGGAGGTTAATTTCCAAGGTGTTTATGAAATTGACGGGCTTTACCCCGGATATGGACATACACTAGGTAATTCGTTGCGCCGAATAATTCTTGCTTCGCTTCCCGGGGCGACTATCACTCAAGTCAAAATTGACGGGGTACAACATGAATTTTCTACAATCTCTGGTATTAACGAGGATGTTATTACTATTCTTCTAAATTTGAAAAGAGTACGCTTTCAGCTTCACGGTGATGAGGCAATGACTGTCACCCTTAAAAAGAAGGGTGTCTGCGAAGTTACCGCTACTGACATTACTTGCCCTTCTCAAGTCGAAATCCTAAATCCCAGCCAACATATCGCCGAGTTAACCGCAAAGAATGCTAACTTAGATATGGAAATCAAAATTGAGCATGGACTTGGTTATGTTCCTCGTGAAATTCATCAACGTGATAAGGTAGAAATCGGAACAATAGCCCTTGATGCCGTCTTTACCCCTATCAGACGCGCCAACTACGAAGTGGAAAACATGCGAGTTGGTGACCGAACAGACTACAATCGTCTCCGTATCTTTATTGAAACAGATGGTACTCTAACTCCACGCGAGGCGCTAGAAAAGTCAATTGAAATTATGATTCACCAACTTAATGCTATTATTGGTTTTCAAAATCAAGTTGATACACCGACAGTTAAAGCCGAAGCCAGTCAAGCAGTAGAAGCGAAAACAATTGACAATGAGATCTTAAAAACAAGAATCGAGACACTAGAACTTTCCTCTAGAACTCTACAGGCTCTTGAGCTTGCCAGCATCAGGACTGTCGGAGGGCTTGTGCGAAAGAGAAAAGATGATATTCTAGCTCTCGATGGAATTGGACCAAAAGGGGTTGAAGAAATTGTTATGCTCCTGGAAAAAATGAGTCTATCTCTGACTGAATAAATTATGCAACACGGAAATAAAAATCGAACCTTTGGGCGAGTGCGCAGTCAGCGGACGGCTTTAATGCGTGGATTGGCGGTGTCACTTATTCGTGATGGTAAAATCAAAACCACTGAAGCAAAAGCCAAGGAGCTAAGACCACTGATTGAACGCCTCGTAACCTACGGAAAGAAGAACACGCTCTCAGCTCGCCGTATTGTCGCTAGCCGTCTTGGTGAACCAAACACCAGCATCGTCAAGAAGGTATTTGATGTTATTGCACCAAAATTTACTGAGAGAGCTGGGGGTTATACAAGAATTATTAAAATGGGACGTACCCCAGCTGGACGGGACGAGGCAGTAATCGAATTTGTAGAATAATTATATGACTACAGAAATTACAAAAAAAGAATATTCTATTGATGCCTCAAACATGCGTTTGGGTACTTTGGCTACTCAGGCAGCTGCTATTTTACTTGGTAAAAAAACTCCTGATTATGCCCGCCATCTGACAGCCGATGTTAATCTTACAATTACCAATGTCAGTAAGCTCGACATTACTGAAAAGAAGAAGCAGGAAATTTATCAATCTTATTCTGGTTACCCAGGTGGTCGCAAGACTGAAACTCTTGACCATCTAGGAAATAGATTGGGTTATGCAGAGGTAGTGCGCCGCACGATTGCCGGCATGCTTCCAAATAATAAATTAAAGAAACCGATGCTTAAAAACCTAGTAATTACTGAATAATATGGCTACCAAAACAACTGAACGCTATATCGAAGGACTAGGACGTCGTAAAACTGCGACAGCTCGGGTGCGTCTTACACCGGCCAAGGAAACAACTATTTTGGTAAATGAGAAAGAATTGTCTGATTATTTCTCATATGCTGCTTTGCAACAAGATGTTACTTCTGTACTCAAGACAGAAGAAGCGGGAATTGAACATTATGCAATTACTGCCAAAGTGCTCGGTGGCGGACTTTCTTCGCAAGCCGAAGCTATCAGACTCGGAATTGCTCGCGCGTTGGTAAAGGAAAAAGCTACCCGCCGAATTGCTCTCAAGAAAGCCGGCTTCCTCAAACGAGATCCACGTTCAGTCGAGAGAAAGAAGTTCGGACTTCTCAAAGCTCGCAAGCGACCGGCCTGGAGTAAACGATAAATTCTGCAATCTGGCGTTGTCGCTACGAAAAATAAGATGTTCGCTGGACTATTTGTCCCACTCTCATTTTGTTTTCCTAGGCCCCTGGCCACATAGCAAAATATATCGTTTCCTAATTTAAAAATAAACGCGCAGCTTCATACGCTACGAAAAAAGACTCTGCCCGGACAGCTGTCCCCGTCGGGTCTTTTTTCCTGTTTCCTACAGAAACTGTCCACTCACTCACTACTTTGTTTCACTTTCAGTTCATAAAGTTGCAGTGTGAGTCTTGCGAAGTGACATTAAATCACTTCTCACGCATCACTCTGCATCTTACAAATAACGTTTCGTACATTGTTATAGGCACACTCTTATGGCGGTTAACTATACAACACTTCATTGAGTGTCTTCCCATCAAGTCCACAGTGTTCAAGGTTGTTATTATTCCACAGGCGGATTTTATTTTTAAGTTGTGTCGGATTTGAGAATGTATTTTTCTGATAAAACTTCTCCTCATCTTCACGATGGGAACGGCCATAAACACAAGAACTAAAGCCACAGTGGCAACACTGCGGCTTTCCATATTAATGCTACAATAAAACCATATGAACACCTCACCAAATATTCAGCTGATCCTCGATATTCTTAAAAATGAAGCTGATGGCAATGTAAAAGTAGCTTTAACTAAAATGACCAAAGATTACAAAATGACCTGGATGTACCAAGGAAAAGAAGATTTATTTCCGACTACCAGTAATGATGTAGATGCTGAACTCGAAGATGTCTATCCTATCAAGGGTCGTGAGTATGATATTCGTAACATTGCCGAAGGTGAAAATGTCGTGATGATTGAAATGATTGAAAGTTATCCCGATCCAGACGATGGACAAATGTATCGAACGCCGCAAGTGATTGTTCTTGAGTTAAAGGACGGTTTGATTCGTACCGGCAGACACTATACTGACCCACGATTGTCGTTTATGAAACTGACGAGGGAGCAGCTGGACAGTGTTTTGCGCGATACAAAAACCAAGAAAATAATCTCGGAATAATTTCTCGGGTGTAGTCAGATATGATTTATACTTGCATGACCCAGTAATCACGTTTGAAAAATTACTTTTGATTTGTTTATTCCTCCCTAAAGTTCAATACTATTGAACTGTGAGAGAATTTTTTGTTTCTTTGACACCATTGCTTTTCAGCGTTATAATGTAAATATGGTGAACAAAAAAGAACACAATCCCAATCAGGATGACATCGAAATCACCAGCGAATCGTCTGAAATTATGGAACCTGAATTGGAGGATGTTGAAAATACAGCAAATCAAAAAATTAAAATTTTACGAGATAAACTTAAAGAAACAGAAGCTAAACTAATGGACTTACGTGAAGAACTTCAGCGCTCGAAAGCAGATTTTTTAAACGCTAAACGGCGGCTTGAGGAGGAACGTTTACAAGATCGTAAACGCACGATAAATAAACACATAGAAAAACTACTCCCCATTTGCGACAGTTTTTATCTAGCCATGTTAGATAAAGAAACTTGGGCTAAAGCCGATGAAAAGTGGCGATTGGGTATAGAGGGGATTTATAGTCAATTAATGTCGCTATTGAACTCTTATCAAGTTTCTGGCTATGACCCAACTGGTGAAGTGTTTGATCATAATCGCCATGAGGCACTAGCTATGGTACCTGTTACAGAACCCGAACAAGACAACCATGTATTAACCGTTATTCAACTTGGTTATGAAATTATCAACAGTGATCATACTGACATAATCAGACCAGCTCGAGTGACTGTTGGAGAATTAAAAAGTAATTAAATTTATAAATAAAAAATTAACTTTAACATTATGGCAAAAATTTTAGGAATTGATCTTGGAACTACTAACTCAGCTATGGCCATCATTGAGGCAGGTGAACCAACCATTATTGAAAATATTGAAGGTGTCCGCACTACGCCATCTGTGGTGGCGATATCAAAAACCAATGAGCGTTTGGTGGGACAAATTGCTAAACGCCAAGCCGTAACTAACCCTACCAACACTATCTATGGTATCAAGCGCTTCATGGGGCACACCTTTGATGAAGAAGCGGTGCAAAAAGACAAAGCTATCGTACCGTACGAGATAAAGAAAGGAAGCGACGGTGGCGCAATAGTGGTAATGGGTGGCAAGGATTATCGACCAGAGGAAGTATCAGCTATGATTCTTACTAAGTTGAAGGCAGACGCAGAAGCAAAGACTGGTGAGAAAATAACCGAAGCAGTTATTACAGTGCCAGCTTATTTTAATGACTCACAGCGAAAAGCGACCCAAGATGCTGGCAAGATTGCTGGACTCGAAGTTAGACGAATCATAAATGAGCCAACTGCGGCTGCTCTGGCTTACGGCTTCAATAAAAAAAAGGAAGAGAAGATTGTTGTTTTTGACTTTGGTGGTGGAACCTTTGATGTGTCAGTACTTGAAGTCGGTGATGATGTCATAGAAGTACAATCTTCAGATGGTGATGCCCATATGGGTGGACGTGATATTGATCAGGATATTGTGCAATACTTAATTGACACTTTCAAAGGCTCTGACGGCATCGATCTTAAAAAGGACAAGTTGGCCCTGCAACGACTCGATGAAGCAGCCGAAAAGGCTAAATTGGAGCTTTCAACTACCAGTGAAACTGAGGTTAACATCCCTTTTATTTCTTCTGATAGTGACGGCCCAAAACATTTACAAATAAAGATTAGTCGTGCCAAGCTTGAGGAAATTGCTCACGAATATATTGACCGTTCAATTGAGATTACCAAACGCTCTATGGAAGCATCTGGATTGAAAATTTCAGAAATTGATGAAATTATTTTAGTTGGTGGTCAGACTCGTATGCCAGCCATCATATCAGCAGTTAAAGAATTATTTGGCAAAGAGCCAAATAAAAGCATAAATCCAGACGAGGTGGTCGCTCTCGGAGCTGCCATTCAAGCTGGTATTTTCCAAGGAGACGTTCAGGACATTACACTGGTAGACGTGATTCCTCTCTCACTAGGTATCGAAACCATGGGTGGAGTAACCACAAAATTAATTGAGCGAAATACTCATATTCCAACCAAAAAGGAACAAGTATTCTCGACCGCAGCTGACAATCAGACTTCGACTGAAATTCACATCACTCAGGGTGAGAGATCGATGGCTACTGATAACAAATCACTGGGACGATTTGTGCTTGATGGTATTCCACCAGCACCACGAGGTATTCCGCAAATCGAGGTGGCCTTTGATGTTGATAGTAACGGTGTGCTTAAGGTGACTGCTAAAGATAAAGCCACTGGAAAAGTTCAATCGATTAAAATTGAAGCTAGTTCAGGTTTATCAGACACTGATATTGAGCGCATGAAAAAAGAGGCGGATGATCACGCCGATGAAGACACCAAGAAAAAAGAGCTCATCGATACAAAAAATCATGCCGAACAAATGATCTATACAGCCGAAAAAGCTTTGAAGGATCATGGCGATAAAGTTTCATCTGAAATTAAAGATGATGTTACTGCTAAGATTACATCCCTAAATGATGTGAAATCCAAGGATAACAAAGAGGATATTGCCACCGCCACCGAAGCGCTCAGTTCAGCCATGCAGAAAATTGGTGAAACGATGAATAAAGAGACAGCTACTGAAACATCCACAGAAGCTACTAAGGACGGAGAACAAGTACGCGATGCGGAAGTTAAAGAAGAAAACTCAGACAATACTGGAAAATAGTGCTAGAAAATGAGTGCAAATTTTATTTTTGCACTCATTTTCTAACTGTGGCATAATTACCTAAACTATGAAAGATTACTATCAAATTCTCGGACTTCAAAAAGGTGCCTCTCGCGAGGAGGTTAAGAAAGCTTTTCGCAAGCTTTCTTCGCAGTATCACCCCGACAAGAAAACTGGTGACGAATCCAGATACAAGGAAATAACCGAGGCCTACGCTACCTTAGGCGATGAAAAGAAAAAGGCCGAATATGATACCTATGGTCATTCATTTAGTGGCGGAGGCGGTAATACTGGTGGTGGTGGACAAGGATTTGGTGGTTTTAATTGGGCTGATTTTCAGAACGCTGGCCAGGGTGGGGAATTTGAATTTGACATTAGTGATATTTTTGAAAACTTTGGCTTTGGTGGTGGTAGACAAAAAACTGCGCGCGGGCGAGACATTTCAATTGACATTAATTTAGGATTTGAGGAATCAATTTTCGGAGTGATTCGTAAGGTTCTTCTCACTAAAAATAATATTTGTCAATCATGTAACGGTACTGGTGCTAAGACTGGGACAGAAATGAAAACCTGTACCACCTGCAATGGAGCAGGAAAAATCCACGAAACCCGTCAAAGTATCATGGGAAGTTTTTCAACTGTCCGTGAATGTTCAGCTTGTAATGGTACTGGCAAAGTTCCTAAGGAACGTTGCCCACACTGTGCTGGTGCGGGGATTGCGCGCACTCAAGAAGAAATTGAGATTAAGATACCGACCGGAATTCAAAATGGGGAAGTCATTCGTATGACTGGGCGAGGTGAAGCTATGCCCCATGGACAACCCGGCGATTTATATATCAAGGTTCATGTCGAGCCCCATGCCAACATTAAGCGTGACGGCACTACCTTACTGACAAAATTACCAATAAAAATTACTGACGCTCTACTTGGTGGCAACTACAAAGTTGAAACCCTAGATGGGGTAGTTGAAATAAAAATACCGGCCGGCATCACCCATGGCGAGTTTCTTCGCATCAAAAACAAAGGCGTTCCAATTGACAACCGTCGCGGTGAATTCCTAGTCAAAATAGAAATCGAAACCCCCAAACAACTATCCCGCAAAGCCAAGAAACTAATCGAAGACCTCCGCGCCGAAGGCATCTAACCCTAAACTTAGGGGTTAAACCCCTAAGTTTTACTCTAGGGTATCGGATGATTTTGATTTTAGTCTCCTTAAATAAATATCATTAGCCAGAAATACGGCGTCTTTAAACGAGTAATCAACCTGTTCAACACTGTATAATAGCTTGCTTCTAGATATATTTTGATAGTGCAGTGAACTGGAGTGACATATTTCTCTCTCCATTTTTATATTATGCACAAAATGATTTTCATTTACATATGCGAGTAGATAGTTGTATTGTTCATCTGAGTTAACATGAACTCGCTTAAATGTTCCCTGGAACAATGCTCCTGATCTATCATTATCTAAATTGTAATAACTAGTATACCCACCACTGACTCTTTTCATGAACTCACTAATACCACCATCGATATTTTGTTTTAAAATTAAATGAATGTGATTAGGTAATAGAGAGTATGCCTTTATATTCACCAAACGTTCAGCATTTGTGAATATCTTTTTGTGGGCTAATGCAAAATCAAAATTGATTACTGGTTCTATTGAATTAAACAAATCAAGTGATTGATAAAAACGTAAATAGTCACGTTTTGATGCAAAAACTTCCCGTTTATCAACACCACGATTAAACACGTGGTATATTTCACCAGTCAGCAATGGAACAATTTTTCTTGACATAACCATATTATATCAAACTTAGGGGTTTAACCCCTAAGTTTTTATCCCAAGGTGATAAAGCGCTAGCTGTTGATTAATCTTATAATGTAGATAAGTAAACTATGGACACGGCATACATATTTAGTATTCTTCAGGAACTGATTTATATCTTGGTAGTCTTTGGTTTTTTTCTTGGTTATGCCATTTTTCGGGGCCGGCAAGCAATCATTAATTTGATTACCGGACTTTATTTAGCATTACTTATTTCATTGGAATTTCCGTACTACGACATCCTCCTCTCACAAGCAACAACTGCTCATAGTCAATCAATAGTGAAGCTAATTCTATTTGCTATATTTACATTATTAACTACTATTCTAGTCACTCGGATTATGCCTGATGAATACCGAGAGAAAAAAATTGAAAGCATTTTCAAAAAAATACTTTTAGCAATGGCAGGCACCATACTCATCACGGTCTTTAGTTTTCATGTCCTACCCGTCACCGAATTCCTTACCCCTGGCACACCCATCCAATCTCTCTTTGCCCCCGCTCAATACTTCTTCTGGTGGCTGTTAGCTCCGTTGCTAGTTTTGTATTTGAATTAAATACAACAAAAACCCATTTTGGGTCTTTTAAAACATTGACATTTATCTACAGTAGTGTATAATCTAAATACAAATTATATATTATCAATGCAGGTTGTTCATATTCTGATATTGACAAAATGAGCATTCTAACCAAGTATACTAAAGTATGAAAAATGATTTGAAAGTTGAACAGTTTGGAATTCACTATATGTTGGATGGTTATGGAGCAGATGCTGTGATACTCAGTGACGCGGTAGCTCTTCGTCATATACTTGATACTCTACCAACCAAAATGGGCATGCACGCCATAAACGAACCGGTAGTGGTGGAAGTTGGTGCTAAAAACCGCAAAGATCCAGGGGGTATCAGTGGTTTTGTGATGATTGCTGAAAGTCATATTAGTTTTCACACTTTTCCGAAGCGTGGTTTTGTGACAATTGATGTCTACACTTGCCAAAATGAGCTTGATACAGACAAACTCACTCGTGAATTCACTGAGTTTTTCAAATTAAAAGAAGTTGACGAGTATACAAAAAAGAGGGGGACGAAATACCCTGTTGAGAATATTTACTAAGATAATTACTGTAAGACATGCCTAAAATCAACAAAGGTGGATATTTGAAGGAGAAAATTGAACACATTGATATCAAAAAGCATGATACTCGTGCGCTGATTAATGATATGAGTAAAATGTCATTTTCTGCTCGTGACCTAGCTCGAGCAAGTGATATTTATGACATGATGTTGAAGGATAAGAAATGTACAATCTTCCTTACGTTAGCTGGTAGTACTAGCGTCGCTGGTTGCATGCAGGTGTATGTGGACATGGTTAAAAATAATATGGTTGATGCTATCGTTTCTACTGGTGCATCAATAGCTGATATGGATTTTTTTGAAGCATTAGGAAATAGACACTATAAAGGGACACCCGAGGTTGATGACGCTGATCTCCGCAATCACTTAGTTGACCGTATATACGATACTTTTATCGATGAAGAGGCACTTGAAAAAAGTGATTTGACGATTAAAGAAATCGCTGACGGTCTAGAGGCTAGAACGTACGCACCATGGGAGCTAATTTATGAAATGGGAAAATGGCTATCCAATAATCCAAAGAGAGCCAAAAAACAAGATTCTTTAATACAGGTTGCCTACGAACACAACGTTCCTATTTTCTGCCCAAGCTTTTCTGATAGTGGTGCTGGTTTTGGTATTGCTCTTCACTATATGGGAAGACCTGACTCACACCTTGTTATTGACACCACCCTAGACTTCATTTCGATTACTAAACTTAAAATACAAGCTGAAACCACTGGTTTATTAATGGTTGGTGGTGGTGTTCCAAAGAATTTTACTCAAGATACCGTCATAGCAGCAGAAATGTTTGGCAAGGTAGTAGACATGCACAAATACACCGTTCAAATTACCGTGGCTGATGTTAGAGATGGAGCACTTTCTAGTTCAACTCTCAAGGAAGCAGGGTCATGGGGAAAGGTAAGCAAAACTTATGAGCAAATGGTATTTTCCGAAGCTACTATGTCCGTACCACTTTTAGCTGCTTATGGCTATCACAGTGGCGGTTGGAAAAAAAGAAAACACCATAATTATATTAAATTCTTAAAACGCGTCTAGAGTCATTAACACTGATAACACTTACTGTTGAACGTTAAAAAAAATTGAAATGATCTAGGCATGACAATAGCAATAATATCTACAGCCATTAGTTCTGTTTGCATGGCCCTAATGATTGTAACTGATAAACTGATGCTGAATCAGTGCTATGAAAGTAAACCTAGACAAGCATGGTTTATTAGTTCTCTTGCCGGTTCAGTATTTGGATTGATTCTTACATTTATAATGTGGGGAGCTATTGCTGCAGTTAGTACCAGTGGTACGTTTATCATGTTGCTTTCTGCAAGTATAGACCTATTCTTTTGGCAGGGTTTAGTTGTTTTAGTGGCTGGTATTTTGGGTATTCAAATATTATTTCACTATTTTAATTGTTTTGGTGAAGAAGCGAGCTCAGCTTCAGTAGCTGCCTGGATTGCAGCCACACCAATTTTTATATTACTTACTTTTGTATTTTTAGGTCTTATCAGCCAACTTACAGGTTTCTACACAGCTTCCACACTTACCCAGTCAATACATCCTATTTTTGTAATTAGTACCATAATAACAACCTTTGCTTTAATTGGTTTTGAATATGTTTCTAATTCGGATAAAATTTTTCAAAACAAATACCGCAAAAGTTTGATACTATTGATAAGTTATAATGTTTTTTACAGTATATTACTTCAATATGTACTTAGTAGTGAACCATGGAAGTATAGTCATAGCATGTATGTTTTAGCCCTACTACCATATCTATGGGTTGGTTTTGCAACTGGTACTAGGGATATTTTAAACAAAAATAGGAGAAAGGAAATTTTTGACAATTGGCACTTGAATGTTAAAAAATATTGGAAACTTATTTTAATGGCTGAAATAATTGGAATGTTTGTCTTTTACTTTGAGTACTTCGGTTTGGCTGACCTGAACGCTGCCTATGTTAGCGTAATTATTGGTGCTCATGTACTACTGGTATACCTATTGGACTTTCTCTTACTTTTGTATATACACAGCAAACACAATCATTTTATTAAAATTAATAAAACTCAAACACTGATAATTGATGAAACCATTCCTTTGTATCAGGTAAAAACTATAAAAGCAAGAATTGTTGAAATTCTTTTTTTAACAACTACGGTTGTTGGTATTATTGTTACCACAATGTATATATAAACTACTTGGTGGGCTTTATAGCTGTAGATAAACAACTTGAGAAACTCATACATTACTGTATCTTATAGAGGTACAGTGATGTTTGTCGGTTGTTGTCATACCGCTTTACATGGATACAAAATCTAAAATATTAATTGTTCTGTTGGTAATTCTGATAGTACTTTCCGTCTCAGCTACGTACTATAGGTTTTTTGTTTTCAAAGATTACGAAACATTCTTTGATAATTATGATGAAGAGGCACTAGATAGCACAACACTAGGAGAATAATTTTACATGCAAATTTCCTGGTTCAATAAAAAGCTCGAGACGCGAAAATCACCGATTTCTGGAACTGGGGTTTTCGCGAAAAAACAAATCGCAAGAGGAGAGACGGTAGCAGTCTTTGGTGGCTTTGTCGTTGACGTAGATACTCTAAAAAAAAATAAGACTACATGCCCGAAAGAGTATAAGACGATTTTAGAAATTGGATATCAAATTACAGATAATTTAATTTATGCACCAACTACAAAGGCACAGTTTTCAGTTATTGAGTACCTTAATCATAACTGTGACCCAAATTGCGGTTTCGAGGATGCAATAACGCTCGTTGCAATGAGAGATATACCTAAAAATACAGAAATAAGCATGGACTATGCAATGTGCGTGTCACTCAAGATGTTTGAGATGAAGTGTGAATGTGGGAGTAGTATTTGCAGGGGTTTTGTACATTTTAATGACTGGAAGATCAAAGAGCTGCAGAAAAAATACAAAAAATTTTTTCAGCCATATATAAGGAAAAAGATTAAGTTGCTTAATGTAAAAAAATGATATGGAACAATTACTCTGTCCATGGGACGCACCAAACTGGCTATTTTTTTCAGAAAATGTGCCAAATATGCTTTTTTATTCACACTTTACCGCACTTCTAGCTATTTTCATCATAGGGTCATTTCTGTTTTTTAAAGATAGGAAAAACCTTACCGTTCGTATTTTAACAGGTCTTTTTATTTTGTTTTTTGTATGGACAATAATTGACGTTATTATTTGGGCGACAAACAGGTCGGACTTGGTTTTGTTTTTGTGGGCAATGATTGTACTGATTGAACCAATTATTTATATACTCGCTTTTTACACTTTGTTTAGTTTTTCCTACAACAAAACACCCGCTTTCATCATCAACCTTTTTGTAACTCTTTTACTTCTTCCTCTTATATTGTTTATACCAACTAATTTGAATCTTAGTGGTATCAATTTGTATGACTGTAATGCTATAGAAGGTCCATTAGCCAGTGTTTACACATATTTCCTTGAAATATTGTTTATTTTTGGGATAATATTTGTTGCTACAAAAAAGATTGTTTCATTAGAAACTCGAAAAGAAAGAGTAAAGATTTTGTTTTTTGCCCTTGGTCTACTAGCGTTCTTGGCTGCTTTTGCTTCTGGAAATATTATTGGTAGTGTAACTGGTGATTGGATACTAGCACAGTATGGACTGCTTGGTATGCCAATCTTTGTGGGATTTCTAACCTACCTTATTGTTGAATACAAAATCTATAATTTAAATATCCTTGGCGCCCAAGCACTCATTGTAACCCTCTGGTTTTTGATTGGATCACTATTATTTGTTGCGCAATCAATTCAAACCAAAATTGTGTCGGGTTTTACACTTTTAGTTGCTGTTGTCTTGGGAATAATTTTGGTTCGTAGTATTAAAAATACTGTCCACCAACGTGAAGAGATTGAAAAACTGGCGATTAAACTGGAGAAAACTAATGTTCGCCTTAAGATACTTGATAAGCAAAAATCTGAATTTGTTTCGATTGCTTCGCACCAGTTGCGAAGTCCACTGACTTCTATTCGTGGTTATATTTCTATGATGCAAGAGGGAAGTTTTGGGGCTGTGACTGCCAAAATGATTGAACCGCTCCAACGAATCAACGAATCGGCCTCCATGATGGCTACTTCCATTGAGGATTTTCTCAGTGTATCTCGTATTGAGTCAGGTAATATGAAATATGAATATTCTGACTTTAATCTGCGTGACCAAGCCGAACATATCGTTGATGACCTGCGACCAGAAGCACTTAAAAAAGGACTATTGCTATTATTCCGCACCGATCTAAACTGCCAAGGAATAGTTAAAGCCGATGTCGGTAAAATACAACAAATTCTTCATAACCTTATTAACAACTCTCTCAAGTATACACCCAAAGGAACTATTACAGTCTACGTTCACGACGATAAGAAACGAAAATTATTGTACGTTGAGATAATTGACACTGGCATCGGTATGAGTCAGGTGACAATAGACTCTTTGTTTGAGAAATTCACTCGGGCACAAAATGCCAACTCAGTTAATATAAAAGGCACTGGATTAGGACTCTTTATTGCCCGAGAAATGGCTCGGGCTATGAAGGGTGATGTCACTGCTCACTCTGAGGGGGAAGGTAAGGGTTCTCACTTTATTTTTACTATTCCATTTCAGCAATAAGTGGCTGATTCTGGTTAAATTTGTTACTATTGGTGCATGAAGACAACAACCATACTCACTGGATTACAACCATCTGGTGACCTGCATATTGGGAATTATTTTGGGTCAATCAAACCATTTCTTGATTTATATGACGAACAAAAGGACTCTGCCAAATTTTATTTAATGGTGGCTGATTATCATGCTTTGACATCGGTACGAGACGGCAGTGCCTTACGTCGCAATATCTACAACATCGTGCGTGATTATTTGGCTACTGGCGTTGACCCAGAGCACGTGACTTTATTCCGTCAATCAGATAACCCTGACCACATGGAATTGGGATGGATTCTTGACTGCATGGTATCTGTACCATTTTTAATGCAAGCCCATTCATATAAAGATAAGGTAACAAGGGGTCTCGATGCTAATGCCGGGCTCTTTACCTACCCGATGCTAATGGCGGCCGACATCTTACTTTACAATACTGACTTAGTACCAGTCGGGGAGGATCAACGCCAACACCTAGAATACACTCGTGAAGCCGTGACGAAATTCAACAACAACTACGGAGAAATACTTAAAGAACCCAAGGAAGTTATTCTTAAAAATGTTGGTGTTGTACCGGGAACAGATGGTCAAAAAATGAGCAAGAGCTACGGGAACACTATTCCACTTTTTGGTACCCGTGAGGAAATTCAAAAAGCCGTGATGAGTATTGTCACCGACTCAACCGGAGACCGTCCTGAAAATGTCTACGCTATTCATTCATTATTCAGAAGCAAGGGGCAATTGGAGAGCTTGTACTCTGAACATACTGGAAAGTACAAATATCTAAAGGAAGCGTTGATCGAGGACATAGATTCGTTAATCGCACCAATGCGCGAAAAACGCAATGACATCAACGATGGCGATATCCGCAAAATACTGGCTGCCGGAGCTGAGAAGGCAAGAGGAATATCGTCAATAACCATGGAGAAAATCAGGGATGTGATTGGAATTAATATTTAGAAAATCTAGGAATAGATTCAAGTGCTGTGGCCCGCCCCGTTAGAAACTATGTTTCAAACAGGGCTCGCAAAAACGACGTTAACGAAAACGTGGATTGCCACGTTGCGACTCGCAAAGACGACGGTGGGTATGAGATGTTTATTGCGTCGTCTTCGCGAGGAGGGAGCTCGCAAGCGAGTGACGTGGCGATCCATGGTGGTTTGACGGTGTGGATTGCTTCGTTGCGACTCGCAAAGACGGCGTTGACGAACGACGTGGCAATCCATAATGTACGAAAACGTGGATTGCCTAATAACCTCACGAAGACGTATTTGATGCGGTCATTAAAAAAATGAGGTACAATATAAAAATGCCACTGAAGCAGCCGACACTGCTGAGGCGAGAGAAGAAAAGTGAGCAAATAAGCGTAGCGATTATTGCGAACTTTGTTCCCGATTTGTCCCTTCTTAAGGCAAATTGCTGGAACGACCAGTAACAAAATTCAATACGTTGTCTATTTTCACCTTAGTAGAACTCTCCGGGAGCGCCCGACATCGCGCTAAAAAAGATGCTGTTGGTTAAATAAACTGTAACCAACAAGCAAGTAGGGTGGTACCGCGCAGTAATCGCAAGATTGCAATCGCCCCTACAAATGTATTATTAGCTTAATATATTTGTAGGGGCGATTTTGTTTCTACAAAGTAACTAATTAATTGTATGGATAATTTTCCTGAATCAGAACCCGGACAAGAAACTCCTGCAGTTTCTTGTGCTGAAAAATTACGTGAATTGGTTAAACAAAACGAAAAAGAAATATTTGGAAGAACAGGTTTGAATTCATCATTTCTATCCAAAGGTAATCGTTATACTGTCAAATTATCATTTTGTAATAACGATGGTTCACATCTTAACGCAAGGGACTGGAAAAGTTTAGTCGAGCACTGTTCAGTTTATTTTTCCGATTTATTAAAACCTGACAATGATAAAACTGCAGGGGATAATCATTCAAATCTAAAGATGGAATTTATAAATAGAGATCCAAATGACGAAAACAATCAAACGATAATTATCAGTACTAATGATGAAATATGAGCAGAACACTAATAAAAGAATTGAAAGAAAATATTGAGAAAGAGGTCACCATTAAGGGTTGGGTTGATGTGGTGCGACTACAAGGCAAAATGGCTTTTTTTGATTTTCGTGACCGGTCTGGAAAAGTGCAGGGTGTAGTTTTTGGTAAGCCAGAAGTACTCCAGATTGCCGAAACTCTTAAGCAAGAGTGGGTAGTAGAAGTGCAGGGTATGATACACCAAAGACCAGAAAAAATGATAAACGCAAACGTAACCAATGGTGACATCGAGATGGAAATTACCAATATCAAAGTTTTAGCCAAAGCCGAAGCATTGCCATTTGATATGTCGCTAGAGGGATACAATCTTGACTTAGCCACGGAACTAGACCATAGAGCACTGACGCTCAGACACCCCAAGCTACAAGCAATCTTCAAAGTGCAGAGTGTCATCATCGACTCATTCCGTGAGTTTATGAAGCAGAATGAGTTTTTTGAATTCCAAGCGCCGGCCATCACTCCTGCTACGGCGGAGGGCGGAGCGGAAGTATTTAAGGTTGATTATTTTGATAAAAAAGCATATTTAACGCAGTCGCCCCAGCTTTACAAGCAAATTGTGATGTCTGCTTTTGAAAGATGTTTTTCTGTAAACAAAGTTTTCCGCGCCGAACCGTCTTCCACCACGAGACACCTGACGGAAATAGTTTCTTTGGACGCCG
>Ga0208375_1000274_pt1 | contig 80870 bp, 90 predicted proteins | sample RifOxyD1_FD_184038 | JGI IMG/M metagenome (GOLD analysis project Ga0208375, IMG submission 184038) | Soil microbial communities from Rifle, Colorado - Rifle Oxygen_injection D1 (SPAdes) | ecosystem: Environmental > Terrestrial > Deep subsurface > Rock core/Sediment | place: Rifle, Colorado... | reverse complement strand
AGAGACCTACCACAGAAAGTTAGCTAGTTTTCTCAAAAATACCACCAGGAAACCCCGTACAAGCGAGCTTAGCGAAGTCTGTGCGGGGAGGATGTCATTTTACTTAATATCAAAAAAGCTGCCCAAAAGAAATTGCTTAAAATTATAAGCAGGTTACCTTTTGTGGATAAACTGTCTGGACTTTGGTGGAGGATTGGGTAGGCTGTTAGTAAAAGTGTACCAAGTAGCGCGAAAAGAACACCAAGCCACTCCTTTGGTCGGACTTTTTCTTTTAAATAAACTAGACCACCAAGAAGTACAAAGATGGGACTGGTACTTTCGATGATGGAACTTTCGATGGCGGTACTAGCGGACAAACCATAAAAAAGTGGGAGTAGGGTGAGGGGGGTGCCAAGTAAGGCAAGTGTAAGGTGGTGGGGAATATTGATACGATGTTTGTTTTTGGATTTGTAGATTAGAAAAATTGGAAAAAACAAAAACGTAGCTAAAACGAAGCGGTAAAATAGAAAAACTGGTGGTGAAATAAACTGAAGTGAGTGTTTGATGATCGGTACAGCAGTGCCCCATAAAATAGCATTGAGTAGTAGCAGTGAGTAAGCAATAGTTCTATTATTTCCGAGTCGGGCAGACATGAGTTTCATTGTACATAAATAGAACTCTAGGAATCAAGAACCCAAGAATAAAAAGGCAAACGGTGCTAGATTATAGTTTAATGGCTTTGGACAGGGAAAATTTGCCTTGGTATTTTTTGGTGATACCCAAGATAGTATCACCATCTTTAAAGTCTTCTAGCTTGACCGTGTTTTTTCTGGAAAGTGTGAAGTTTGTTTCTTGTCCATCAATAATTAAAGTAAAGGTCTTTTTCTTAAGGTCAATTTTGTTGATGGTAGATACCCGTGTTTTGGAAATGACGATATTGGTTTCGTCGAGAGGAGCCAAAACATAAAGGTGTTTACCTTCAAACACATTATCTTCGTTTTTTTGACCATAAACCAGAAGGTTGTCACCAATAGCAATGGAGCTAGTTTTGATTTGAGAAGTACCTTTAAATATGGTACTTTCCTCACTAATTAAAATTTGAAGAAGATCTTTTTCTGTTTCGATGGTAATGTTTTTAGTGCCAACAGTTTTTACTTTTCCGGTGTACCCAAGAAGTGATTTGCCTGCCGCTTCTTTTTGGATATCTAATTCAGTTGCGGTTACGTTTTCTTTGACAAGGTTTTTTATTTTATCGATGGTTTCAGTTGGTACGGCTGATGGAGTAGCTGTAGTTGCCAGGACACTGGTTGCAAAAAAGAAAAAAGTTATTATCAAAAAAGTGATTCTGTTCATTGATTTATAGGTTTGAGACTGTAATAAAGCTTAAAGGTTTCGGAAGTTAAACTATTGTCTTGATTAACAAGATCAACTTGAATATTATTTTCACCTGAGATGAGAGTAATTTTTTGACTAAAATTACCTGAGACATCTGTTTTGGTTATGACTTCATCATCTTCCCAAATAATTGCAAGAGAACTATTGGGTGTGGTTTTCCCCACAAGAGTTATTTCCTTTTCAAACAGGACTTGACCGGAGATGTGAGAGCTTAAGGTAATAGCGGGATTCTTTTTGTCTGTATTGGTGATTGGAACAGGAGTGAGAGTGGAGGTTGGGGTTGGGCTTTCGACTTTAAGGTTTTTTGTAGAATCATTGGCAATTTTGATACCATAAAGTATGATGCCGCCAAGGATGACTCCAATGATAATTGCAATAGAAACTTCTTTTCTCATGGGTATTCTGGGAAAGGATAACAGTTAGTAAGAGTAATTGCAACTTTTTTAATGAGGCTTGTCTATATGGTAATATGGACACATGGAAATTACCTACTTAGGACACTCTTGTTTTAAATTAAAAAGTAAAGCTGGTCTGGTGGTGTATATTGATCCGTTTGACCCGGCTATGGTGGGGGAGAGTTTGCCAAAGGATGTGGCAGATGTTTTGCTAATTTCACATAGCCACCAGGATCATAGCAATACTGAGGTGATTACTGGAGCGCTAAATAGAGATAAAACTTTTGTGGTTGATAAAGAAGGGGAGTATGAAATCGCTGGTGTACTGGTGACGGCATTAAAGACTTATCACGACAAGGTTGACGGAGCAGAGCGAGGGAAAAATTTGGTATTTTCGGTAATGATGGATGGGTTAAATCTAGTTCACTTGGGTGATTTGGGACATAAATTGAGTAGTGGCGCAATAGAAAAACTTGGAAGTGTAGATGTATTAATGACGCCAGTAGGAGGGGAATACACAATTGAGACAGAGACAGCCTTGGAAACAGTGAAAGATATATCGCCAGGTTTTATGATTCCGATGCACTACAAAACAGAAAAATCGGCAGATTCTCTTAACAAGTTGGCAACACTGTCTCACTTTTTGGAGAAAAATAAGTTTCCAACCACACCTGAGTCTGTTCACAAAATAAAATTAGAACAAAGCAGTATTCCTGAGGATACTCAGGTGCTCTTAATGAATGCCTAATATTAGAATTCCACCACATGCTGACGACGCTGAGAGGTCGATACTCGGCGCCATTTTGATAGACAAAAATGCTATTGTTGATATTTCGGTGGTTTTAAAACCGGAAATGTTTTATAACGAAAACAACGGGAAAATTTATGAGTCGATGGTTTCCCTGTATGAGAACAGAGACCCAATAGACGTTTTGACTGTTTCAAATTGGTTAAAAAGAGAAAAAGTTTTAGATAGAGTTGGTGGGAAAAGTTATTTAGCAGAGCTTTCGAACGAAGTGCCGGTGGCGTCCCATGTTCAAAAATATGCATCGATTGTTCGAGAAACGTACATTAAGCGACAACTAATTAGTGCTGGAGCAGAGATGGGTGAAATGGGATTTGACGAAGGCAAGCCTCTGGTAGAAATTTTGGATAAGGCGGAGCAAAAAATATATGCCCTGTCGCAAACTCATATCAAAAAAACTTTTGTGGCTATAAAAGATGCTTTGGCAGAAAGTTTTGATCGTCTGGATAACTTACATAATTCACCAGATGGTTTACGAGGTGTACCGTCTGGTTTTTCTGATTTGGATAATCTTTTGGCGGGAATGCAGGACAGTAACTTGATTATCCTGGCAGCGCGTCCAGGTATAGGAAAAACGACTTTTGCGACAAATATTGCTCAATTTGTGGCGGTAGAGAAGAAAATGCCAGTTGGGTACTTTGCACTGGAAATGAGCAACCTGGAAATGGTGGATCGTATGTTGGTTGGGCAGGCAAATATAGATGCTTGGAAACTAAAGACGGGAAACTTAAAGGATGATGACTTTGCAAGGCTTTCGGAAGCGATGGGGGTGATGGCAGACTCACCACTTTACATTGACGATACTCCCGGTCAGTCTATTTTGGAAATTAGGACAAAGGCGCGTAAGCTGCACTCGCAAGTGGGTCTAAAACTTTTGGTAGTGGACTACTTGCAACTTGTAGTAGGTGATAAGTCTTATGAGAGCCGGGTTCAAGAAGTTGGGGCCATATCGCAAGGTCTTAAGAATTTGGCTCGTGAGCTTAGGATTCCTGTGCTGGCCTTGTCACAGCTTAATCGTGGCATTGAAAGTAGAACTGACAAGTCACCACAGCTTTCTGACTTGCGTGAGTCGGGGAGTATTGAGCAGGATGCGGACGTGGTTATGTTTTTGTATCGAAACGATGATGCAGTTTTGGAGGATATAAAACTAGGCATAGCCAAACACAGAAATGGTGGACTTGGGGTGGTTGATCTTAAATTCCGAGGAGATAGGGTTAAATTTTATGGAGTTGATAGAGGCAGGAAAATCTAAGTAGTATAATATGGGATAAGATTCTATAGATAGGAGATAAAAATGGACCTTAACTTGTTGTTTGCTGTTAGTCTTATTGCTGTGGTTGTTGGTTTGTTATGGGGAGTTATTTGTCTGCTGATGTACAGAGGGACCACGACTTTATCTTATACACTGAAGGAGCGTTTTTCTGTGTTTTTGCTTATCTGTTTAATAACTGCGGTATTCTTTGGTTTCTACGCAGTCATTTCTGGCGTGACGCATTACTTTTATTATGTTGTTGCTTTTTTTGGAGTCAGTACTCCTACTGCTCTTATGCTATTGCCAAACTGGTTTGGCATTTATAGCAAAAAAGAAGAAACTGATTAGTTATCTGAGCTGTCGTTTTATGCGGCAGCTTTTTTGTGCTAAACTGGTTTTATACTAATACCAATTAAGTCCAAGTATGAACAAAAATTTTCCCTTTACTATAAACCCCTTGCCCTATGGATATGACGTTTTGGAGCCAGTGATCGATAAACAAACAATGGAGATCCATCACGATAAGCACCATCAAGCTTATGCGGATAACTTAAATAAAATACTTGAGCAAAACGCTGATAAGCAGAAGTTGGGGTTGGAAGAGTTGATGAAAAGTGATATTGCGGGAATAAAAAATAACGCTGGAGGAGTCTATAATCATGACTTTTTTTGGTCAGTGATGACAGCCCCGAATACTTCAAAAATGAGTGAGTCTTTGAAAGTAGTAATTGAGAAAAATTTTGAGACGGTAGATGAGTTTATGAGTAAGTTTGAGCTTGGTGGCCTCGGAAGGTTTGGTAGTGGTTGGGTCTGGCTTGTAAAAACCACTGATGGTAAGTTGGAAATTGTTTCGACGGCTAACCAAGACAATCCCTTGTCGGATGGAAGGCAGCCGGTGCTCGGACTAGATGTTTGGGAGCATGCTTATTACCTTAAGTATCAAAACAAAAGAGTCGATTATGTCAAAGCTTTCTGGCAGATAGTTAACTGGGTGAAAGTGGAAGATCTGCTAAATAATAGTTAGGTTTGTGCCGAGAGAGGGGATCGAACCCTCACGAGGTTGCCCTCACAAGTTTTTGAGACTTGAGCGTATACCATTCCGCCATCTCGGCATATTTGTATTTTATCTTATTTTGCTTGTCATTTAATATAAAAAAACTCCCCTTAGTGGGGAGGTTAGCTAAACTGGCGTTTGTGGTTTCGCCAGTGAATGAAGATTGCGATTGCTAATGCAATCAGAATTGCGCCAAAGGCCTGTGGGGCATGGCTTCCTGTAAGTGCAACCAAAAGTGCAAAGGGCATAATATTCTCCTTAGGTCATTTATTTAACCTATATTGTACCATGCCTTGGCAAGTAGGGGGTCTAAGGCTTAGAATAAGCCCATGATAGACGTGAATAAACTGAAGGTAGGTGTAACTTTTACAGAAGAGGGGACACCGTATAAGGTTACCAAGTATGACTTTACCAAGATGGGTAGGGGACATGCAACTATAAAGGTCAAAGCTAGAAACCTGTTTACAGGGAGTATAGAAACCAAAGGCTTTATTTCTGGAAATATGGTGGAGGATATTTTGCTAGAAAAGAAGCACTTACAGTATTTGTATAAAGACGATGAGAAAGCTTACTTTATGGATCCTAACACTTTTGAGCAAATTGAGATTGCTTTGACTGTTTTGGGTGAAGACGAGCTGTATTTGATAGAAGGCGAAAGAGCTTGGGTTTTGTTTTGGGGTGAGAAAATACTAGGTGTTGAGATTCCAGCTTCGGTAACTGTTGAGATAGCAGAGACAGAACCGGGAGCAAGAGGGGACACAGTTAGCAATGTCCTAAAGCCTGCTAAAATTGCTTCTGGGCTGACGGTAATGGTACCGTTGTTTATTAAGGAAGGAGACAGAATAAAGGTAAATACTGAGTCTGGGGAGTATACGGGGAGAGTGAATTAGATCTCAGATTTCGGATATCAGATAGAAACTTTTGGTCTTACTTGAAATAGGTGATGGCGAGGAGGGTAGCTATTTGTGGCAGTAGGCCCCAGAATTTATTGGGAATAGAGACATGAAACCATTTGTGAAATTTGTGGTGCCATTCCAGAAGAGGATGGTTGTGTTTTAAAAATAGCCTGGGAAACTCTATAAAGTCAGGTAGAAGTCCTGCAAACCAACCAAGCCAAACAAAAAGGTTAAAGTCCTTATTGTGTTGGAAAAGTAAGTAGGTAATTATTATGGAGAGTGGTAAGTCAAGGAAGAGTTCTTGGATAAAAGAGTGAGATTTTCGTTTTAGACCATGTGTTAGTCCTTGTCCCACATCCCAGTGTGGAACTCGATCTTGGAGATAATGTATCAGTACGGCGAGTGGTATAGAGACCAGAGGGTTGCTAATTTTTGAAACTATAAAGGCGCCACTAGGGCCGTGAGCAATAGAAAGCATTTGTTTTTTAGTATACACTAGAGGCATGGGTGAAGTAATAAGTTTTTCTGGTTTAAACATATACACTTTAGGCCTTTTTGTTGCTCTATCTTTTTTGTGGGGGAGTTTTGTTTTTTTAAAAAAATCAGCTGAAACACACTTTGAGGAAACTGCGGTTTTGGACATGATTGTTATGGCTGCATTTTGGGGGTTTTTGTTTGCGAGGGTGGGTTTTGTGCTCTTTAGCTCTGCCCAATTTGTAAAACACTGGGGGCGAGTGTTTATGTTTACTGAGTACCCAGGTATGAATAGATGGTTTGCATTATTGGGCTTTTTGGTGGCTGTGTTTTATAGTGTAAGAAAAAAAAGAGGAAAGATATTTGACTATTTAGATGTGTTTACTTTGGGATATTTTTTTGGAGTTTCCTTGATGTGGGTGTTGTTATCTTTGGTAAATTTTTCTTGGCAAAAGGTTTTGCTTGGCTTTTTGGGATTGGTTATTTCCACGATTTTGTGGAGAGTAGAGAAAACATACCGCTTCCTTGATTGGTACAAAGGATCCAAAACTTATGCCAGGACAGGGTTTGTATTTGGAGTGGGAACAATGATGACTGGGGTGCTTTATATTATTGAACTAGCGATAACTTTTGAGAAGAACTGGCAAGGATATGGTTTAGGAACCTTGTTGCTTGTTATTGGTCTTGCCTTGTTGTACATTAGGTCTGGTAGAATGTTAGAAGAAGATTTCGTAATAATAAAGAAATGGAAAAAAGTAAAAATAAAATAAGTTTTCCGGCTACCGTCTTAGCACCAATAGTACGATTTTTGCGAGGTGAAGAGAAAAAGCTAAAAACCTCTCGCAAAGAACTGAAGAACCAGGATCCATTTATATTGGGCAATAGAGATTCAGATAATTCAGTTGATGCGGATGTTGCCGAAAATGTTGAGCATGATAGGTCTTATGCCCTCAGGCGACAAGTAAATAGATCAATTGTGGCAATCAGAAAAACTCTAACCAGAATTAAGCTTGGTAAATATGGTATCTGTGCTTCTTGCGGTAAAATGATTGATACCGACAGATTGGCCATAAGACTTACAGCTGAGTATTGCATAGACTGTGAAAAACAAAGAGAAAAGGCAAAATCTAAGTAAGGTATTCGTTTTTTCTTCTTTGGTTTTGGTTTTTTTGGATTGGTTTTTGCAATACTCAAACAAAATTACTGCTTTTGGCACCGAAAATAGAGGTATTTCATTTGGTTTGGTTGGTGAGCTTGGAGAGTACCTAAGATATATTGTCCCGGCCTTTTTTGTGTTTGTGGGAATGTGGTTTTGGAGAGCAAAAGGATTTAGGAGTGTTTTTTGGGTTTTACTACTTATTGGAGGAATTGGCAACCTAATACCTAGGATGTTTTGGGGCTATGTGTGGGACTATATAAAGTTACCTGTTTTTAACTTGTGGATAAATTTATCTGATATTTTGATTTTTGTATCGACTTTGTCGTATATACTTGTTGGTGATGATAGAGATCCCAATAGTACGCGAGACCGATGACTATATCGTAATTAATAAGCCTGTAGGTTTGGTGGTTAACAGAGCCGAAAGTATAAAGGGGGAGACCGTGCAAGACTGGGTAGAAAAAAATCAAAAGATCAGAACTGAAAAAAATCAAAATAATGAGTTGTTTTTGAGTAGGAGTGGAATATGTCATCGATTGGATAAGGAGACGAGTGGTTGTTTGTTGATTGCAAAGAACCCAGAAACTCTTAGGTATTTTCTTGATTTGTTTAAATTTAGAAAAATTGAGAAACGCTATATAGCTTTGGTGCATGGTGCTGTTGAGCCAGAGGAGGGCGAGGTAGTTTTGCCACTTAGGCGAAGCCTTTTTGAGAGAGAAAAGTGGCATGTCCACTATGATGGTAAAAGAGCGGTAAGTAATTGGCGAGTTCTTTCTAAGTATGTTTTTGACAGTGAGAACGAAAGATGGAAAGATCGTTTGAGTTTGCTTAGTGTTGGACTTAAAACAGGAAGAACTCATCAGATAAGGGTTCATTTTTCTTTTTTGGGTTGGCCATTGTTTGCTGATGATAAGTATTTGCAAAAGAAACAAGCTATAGTTGATAGAAAAAGTTTAAACAGGCATTTTTTGCATGCTGGATACTTGGCCTTTATTGATAATAAGGGAAAAAATGTAGTAGTAGAGTCTCCTTTACCAGAAGATTGTCAGGGATTATTGGATTCGTTGGATCTTGCTAGCTAGTTTTGTTAGAATTGTTTGTGGTTTCAAGTGAAAGTAAGAAAAAAAAATTGGAGTATTTGGCAGCGGGTTTTTTGGTTGTTTTGTTTTGTCTATTAATTTTGAGTTTTAGCCGTAAGGGGATTTATTCCAATCAATTGGGTATTAACATGGTGGTGGTTAGTGACAACGGTATTGCATTGGCCTTAGTTCGTCCAAAAGAGAACTATCTGGTTTGGATCAAACTACCTTTGGCGATGAGAATTAAGGTTGACAATGGTGATGCCGTTTTCCCGGTTTACACTTTTTGGAAATATGCAGAGAAGGAGAGGGGACCACTAGACTTGGTTTCGCGGTCGATATCTAGCACCTTGGGAGTTATATTACCTTCGGCAATAATAATAAACGGGTCGTTGACACCCGAGAATCTGCTTGGCAGTTTGCATTCACTTGGTTTAAATACAAATTTGACAATTAGAGACAGAATAATGCTTAGAAAAGATTTAGTTAGTTTGGTGTCGACCAGGAAGACCTTGGAGGTTGATATTCCAAAAGCGGCACTGGTAAAAAAAACAGACCCAGATGGGGTTGAGTTTTTGGAGGTTAATAGTATCGTCAATTTGTGGACAAAAAACCGTTTTGTTTTTGAGGCATTACTGGGAGAAAATTCAGACTTGAGTATATATAACTTGTCAGGTGTTTCAGGCAAGGGGACGTTACTTTCTAGGCAAATGGAATCTGCTGGAGCAAGGGTTTTGGTGGTCGACTCAAAGTATGATGGTGAGATGGTTGCTGGCAAAGGCTGTTTGTACAGAACCAGCTCTGAATATTTTTTTACAGAATATCTTTTAGAAAAGTTTATGAAATGCAAGGATATTTCTTCAAAAAACTCAAAGGTGGGTGAGGGGATAGAGGTTTGGCTGCTTTAACTTTCGTCGCCAACAAGTGGGTCAAAAATTTCCAGGAGTGGGGTTTCGCTAGAGTCACCAGCGGAAAGTGAGGGAAGGTGATCTGAGTCATCTAGGGGAAATGACGGGGCGCCTCTTAACTTTTTACTTGCATGGATCTCTTGTGCGAAAATACTGGGATTTTTGGGGTTTACAGACTTCATTATGACTTTGTACTTGTAACCACCACCAATAAGGTCAATTAGGCGACGGGCAATATTGTCTGGCAGGTAACCAATAAAGTGTTTTGAGGCACTTACAACCTTTACTTTATATTTGTTTGGAGAGAGGTTTACCGTTTCGCCGATTGTAAGACCGGAAAAGACTTTTGGTTCACCCGGTGAGACAAGTGGAATTACTTTGGATTTACCTGGTTCTTCGATAAAACTGACGGTAGTTTGGAGGGAGGGATTAATAAGTGTACTGTCCTTGTTTACTCTTAATCTCTTTAGGTTGTTTTTGGCAATAAGATTGTTTTTGTCTATTTCAAGCGCCTTTTGAAAAGACTTCATCGCAGCAGATTTTTTGTTAAGCATGGCTAAGGCAATACCTAATCTGTTTAAGGCAGAGATATTATCAGGCGACTCTTGGAGGATTTCTTCATTGATTTCTTTGGCTTTGTCCCAATTATTGGCTACAGCTGCCTTAATTGCTTCTTGGTTTAGGTCACGTGTCAATTCGTTTTGCATGCTGGAAGTGAATATATATTTTGTTTGATGATATGTCAATGTGTTTTGGTATACTAAGTTGACATGTCCGGACACTCTAAATGGTCAACCATAAAACACCAGAAAGCGATCGAAGACAGTAAAAGGAGCACAGTATTTACTAAGATTGCCAAGAAAATTAAAGTAGCCGTGCAAAGTGGTTGTTCGCGTGATATCAACACTAACTCATCTCTAAGGGCGGTGGTAGATGAAGCTCGAGGTGTTAACATGCCGATGGATAATATAAAACGAGCAATAGATAGAGCTTTGGGCAATGCTGATGGTTCGATGTCAGAGGAGGTTATTTACGAGGCTTATGGAGTTGGAGGGGTAGGAATAATGATTACAGCGATTACGGATAATAGAAATAGAACTTCGGGCGAAATAAAAAATATATTGGATAAATATGAGGCCAAATTGGGCGGCCCTGGCTCAGTTTCGTATATGAAAACGATTAACCCCTTGCCAGTCGTGGAATTGGTACCACCCCAAAGAGATTTACTTGAGAAGCTAGTTTCTATTCTTAACACTAACGATGATGTGGTTGAAGTTTGGACAAATATGAAATAAAAAATATGCAAAAACGAGCAAGATTTGTATTGGTTGCCTTTTTAGTTGCCTGTAGTTTGTGGGGTTCGAGCTTGTTGCCTGTAGAGTATCAACTTGGTTTGTCGTTGGCGGTAGCAGCGCTAACCTATGTTTTAGTGGTTTGGGTTTTGTTTGACGATTTAAAGGGGGTTGAGTGGATTACATTACTGGTTTTACCTATCATGTTTACTTTTGGTAGTGCACTTTTTGCCAATTTTTTGCCAAATTCAATTCCAAGATTGTTTGGTAGAGTGTTTGAAGTTGAGAGTGCAATGTTGTTTGCTGGTGTTTTTCGTTTTTTATATTATGTTTTATTTGGTATTGGTCTTTATGGGGTAATGCTGGTCGAGAATATATTTTCGGTAGCCTCGATTAGAACAATACAACTCTTTAGAGCAGCCAGATCGGTAAACTTTATTTTGACTTTAGTGACCTCGTTGTTTTTCTTTACAACAATTTTAAGCTTGAAGATACCCTTCTATTGGATTTTTTTAATGACCTTACTAGCTGCTACAATTTTAAGTTTTCCTTCTTTTTGGAGTGTTGATCTTAAGAATAACTATGTTGCCGAGGTTGGTAGATTTGCGCTTACAGTAGGTTTGTTGGTTGGGTTATTGGGGTTAGTAATTTCGTTTTGGCCTGTTAAGCCCTTTATGGGTGGCCTTATGATTACGTCGCTACTATATGCCTTGCTCGGAGTTATGGAACAAAGGCTTTCGAGTAGGGTATACCTTGAGAGTGTGGTCGAATACGTAGCGACGGTAATTATTATTATGATAATTGGTTTTTTGACAACCTCGTGGACAGGGAACTAGATTTCAGATTACAGATATCAGATCTCAGATTTTTTGGCTGTGAGTAAAGAAGAGGAGAGATCCTATAGTAATTGACCTATAATATTAAATCCTATAGTTTTCACAATTTAGAAAAGTTTTCACGATAGGGAAGTGTGAATAACTTAGTTTTGATATCTTTTGATATATTTATCGTGCCTACAGGCTCGAGATAGAAGTAGAACCAGAGTTTTGCTTAAAAGAATCAATAACTTATGATTTACTGTTCTGAAGAAGGAGAAGAACGTGCGGATTAATTGAGGAATATATATGGTGTTTTCTGTCGTTTCGCTCTTCCCCTGTTATTAGCAGTTAGTGTAGGCTAGGGAGAATCGTTTATTTTATGTCGTACAATAATACTTTTGCGACGTAAAAAACAGAGTTGTGCCTGGGGAATTAGATCTTCACTCTTGTGGCTTTTCCGTAAAGAATCCCGAAAGTTTTACTTGCTCCTTCTTATTGATGACTTCTCTTGTCTTTTAAATTTTCTGTATGCAAATTTAACCCACTTTTTTGTTTTTTGTACAAAAACCCGAATGTTTGAGCCTGTTTGTATCTAAGATTTCAGATTTCATATGTTAGATCTCAGTTATTATTTATATTGATATATCAATCTAATGATAAAGTATCCATAAAGATTGCCAGAAGCCGTTTTGGGGGCATTCTACGGGCTTGGTTGTTTGTGCCTGAGTCGCAAAACACACCCTCCATATCCGGAGGGTGTGTTTATCTATATTAGACTGCGAATTTCATCATAAATCATTCTGGTTTCTTCCTCGGTGGAGTCAATTTTGCATTGAGTCAAAACTTCTGAAATTTTTTTTAGAGCTACTGGTTTTTCATTTGTTTTGATTTTCCCGATAATATCGTCACATACAGCTTTGGCTTTTTCGTCTGCCTCAGATGCTTTTGGCATCGACAGAATCAATTTTGCATATCTTGCAATTGCGTTTTGATCCACGTATTTAATTATCCTTTCGTTGTCAATGTGAGGATTTCTATTATATGGGTTTATTTGATTTATACAAGACCCGATTCCTATACCCCTCTCCCCTATTCAAATGTCCCCTGCCAATATTGATGTTAGGTGGGCCAATTTTTTTATTCATGAAAAAAACTCGCATTACTGCGAGTTTCGGAAATAATCATTTCTGGCTTCTTCTAAACATAAGCTTATTCTTTTTAATGTCTGAGCTGGAGCATTGTTGTATCCATTAACTTCTGCTTTGATCGCGTAAGGGTTGCTTGTGCCCAACCAAACACCAAGGACAATGTAGACAATACTAATCTTTGACTCAAAATCAATATATTCATTTTTTTCAAGAGTAAGATTGATTGTCTTTAGAAGTTTTTCGCTATCCCTGATAAGGACTTCTATTTGTTCAAAAATATTATTTTCGTCAAGTACTTTTTGCCCCTTAATGATTTCTGCGGCCATTTTAATGATGTTAAGTTTCGTCAGTGATATTTTGACCTGTCTGAGGTCGTCAGTCATTTCTGTCTCCTTGTGTGTGAATTTTTTTATCCTGGGATACCAGGAAAGTTTTTAAAGATTATGGGTTATTTTATCACCTTTTACTGTTGTGTGCAAGCCAGGCTGTGTAGCCTCCGAGGAGGTTATAAGTTTGGTAGCCTTGCTGATCCAGGATTTGGCAGGCAATTTGGCTTCGAGCCCCAGACTCGCAATAAATGAGCAATGGGGTAGCTTTGTCTAGGCTTTGGTGATTGCCGGAGATTAAGGATTCCACAGGGAGATTTGTGGCGTTTGGCAGGTGGCCTTCTTGAAACTCTTCTGGTGTGCGGACATCTACAACCTGCAGGTTTGATATTGCATTTAGGTCACGAGTCAGAATGTTTTTCATTAGTATATTTTATACGGAGTTTTGGTTTAGAATTTGTTTATGGAGAGAAATGTAAAGATTGCTTATTTTTTGTCGTTTACGTTTCACTCGTGGTTTTGGATGGGAAACTGGATATTTTATTACTTGATGTTTGGCGGGTATGTGACAGTGGCTATGTTGGATTCTGGAGCCCTTTTAGCTGGACTGCTTTATGAGATTCCGACAGGAGCGTTTGCCGACCTGGTTGGTAAAAAGAAAACTTTAACTTTAGCTTTTTTGTTTCTAACCATAGGTAATTTTTTGATGGGTGTGTCCAGTAGTTTGTGGATGTTAGCTGGGTCATTGTGGTTTTTTATCTGTTTGGCTTATGCTTTTTATTCTGGCACCATGGAGGCTCTGCTCTACGACAGTCTCAAATCCTTAAAAAGAGAAGACCAGTTCGATAGGAAAATGGGAAGTTTGGGAGCGGTGAGACTTTGGGCTATGGCCCTTTCGGCAATTATTGGGGGAGTCGCCTTTAATTATTACCCCGGCCTTCCCTATTTGCTTAGTGGTGTGGTCAGTTTGCTTGGTTTTGTAGCTTGTTTCTTGTTGGTTGAACCAAAAGTGGACACAGAAAAATATAGCTTAAAAACTTTTTTTATTCAAAATACTAAGGGCATCAGAGTCCTGTTTGGTGATGAGTATATAAAGAGATTATCTTGGTATTTGGTGGTGACGGGTGGGATGATGGTTTTTATCTACAACTTGCTAGACGATTTGTTGGCGGTTGAATATGGTTTTACTCCTACCACTATTAGCTGGTTGTTTTCGGTTGCTTGCTTGGTGGCTGGTGTGGCTACTTACTTTATTCCTAGGTGGAAAATAAAGATGAGTTTGAGAAAATTACTAATTTTGCCAATTGTGATAATCGCTTTGTGTTTGGCAGTCTCCCCTATTGTCGGCATGTGGTTGTCGGCGCTTTTGCTAATGATTAGAGTAATTGGTGAATCTGTTTACCAAAACTACACCTCGGTGGTCATAAATGAGAATACGGATTCTGCGGTGCGGGCCACCATCCTTTCTTCTCTTAGTTTGCTTCGCAATATCCCCTATGCTTTATTTGGTACTTTTGTGGGCAGGGCGGTTTCGCTGGCTGGTGGAGCCAAGAATTTTGCTATGTATTATGGAATTGTACTGTTGGTTTTGGCTTTGTGGTTTGGAAGTAAATTGAGAAAAGTTTAGACTTTTGCGTAAAAAAAGACACTGGGTAACCAATGTCTTACTTGCCAGCAGGCTTGAAGAGATTCGAACTCCTAGCCTCCTGATTTGGAGTCAGGCGCTCTGCCAGTTAGAGCTACAAGCCTTCGATTGTCTTGCTAGGCGCCCCGGGCGGGATTTGAACCCACAACAAACGGCTTAGAAGGCCGGTGCTCTATCCATTGAGCTACCAGGGCGAGGGCCTTGCAATCTTTTATTATTTGCCACATATATGGTGGCCAGTAGGGAGAACGGGATTTGAACCCGCGACCTCTTGCTCCCAAAGCAAGCGCGCTAGCCAGCTGCGCTATCTCCCTTTGTTTCTTGCCAGTGGGGACGGAGGGACTTGAACCCTCATGCCTTGCGGCACTAGATCCTAAGTCTAGCGCGTCTGCCAATTCCGCCACGTCCTCGTTTTTAATTTACATTCCCTCCCCCTTGGGAGAGCCAAAGACGAGACTTGAACTCGTAACCTACCGCTTACAAGGCGGTTGCTCCACCATTGAGCTACTTCGGCAAATTTTGAAATATTATCCCATAAAAATATAAACGTGTCAATATTTAGGCTTGGATACTATATTGATGCTAATGTTTTGACTTAGCAGAGATCGGATTGGAGGGGTAAAACTTCTATACACGGTGTTCCCCAGCTGTGGTTTTTGAGGATGTACTCGTAAATCTTTGGCAGGTTAATATTGGTAGTTTTTAAGTTGATGATACAAACTATTTCTGGCTCGACTCCTTTTTTTTGCGTAAAATAGCTCAACTTGAGGGTAAATTTTGGCGGTTCCACAAAGTTCTTGTTCCAAAAGTTCACAACAGATTTTTTGGGCTTCCTTGGTGGTGGGGCAAGGGATATTGATGTAGATTGGGCTGTATTGGTCCATATGATTATATTTTATACAAAAAAGACTCGCTAGGGCGAGTCTTGAGGTTTGGCTTTTGCGAGTAGAAGTTCGGTAGTAATTTTGAAGTGGCCGCTTTGGTTTATATGTGTGTTAAAAAGGAGGTCTGGAAGGCCGTTAACGAAACCGACAAAGCTAACACCCATATCAATTATGGTTGCTATTCCAAGTTCGGCTGTGGAGGTTATGCGTTCGATTTGTTCCTCTATGTTTTTGGGCATAGTGTGAACCGTGCTGTCATATTCGATTGTTACCTTTACTGGTAGATTTGCGCCTGGGATGGTGTAGTCTAAAACAAGTGTTTTTATGTTGCTCATATGCCGGCCTTTTTAGATTTGGGGATCTGAGTGACTGATTACGTATCTTTTCAGTCTATTGTAGTTGGTGATAACGCCTTGAAAGAATAACAAGGCAATTAGTAGGAACAAGATTACCAAGTGCCAATCCCCTGCTATAAGAGCTGGGAACATAAAAGTGAGAAAAAAGAAGATAAAGCCTCTAAATTGTTCGCCAGCTTCGGTTTTGTATTCTTGGAGATATTCGGTTTTGCCATAAAAGTTTAGGTTGTTCTTGGTGATGAGCTGGTTGTACACATTGTTTAGCCAGATGGTGGTTACTCCAGGGCAAACGAACATGGCAAGTGCGGATGTAAGAATACCAGAGAGAACGATGTCCCCTCTATTCTCTGCTGAGTTGAAACCAATTATATAGAGAGCGATGGTAACAACAAAAAGAATGACAAACAAGACGAAATTGATGTAATCGTATCGAGTAGCTTTCACTGATCCTCTTTAGTTATTAAGTAGCGGATTGGATGGGGATATTTTATCACTTAAAAAAGCCGCCCGTTTGGGAGGCTGGTTTTAGTTGGTAAAAATAGTTAAGTTGCTTTGTTTGCCAATAACTTCATTGATGACATAGATCCCCTGCTCGCCTCTGCTGAGTTTTGAATTTGAAAGACCTGTTGATTTAGTTGAATTTACCAATGGTCCGCTAAAAGAGTTAGATAAAATAGTTCCGGACGTGACAATTAAGTTGACTTTGCAAAATAACACCATGGTGACTGGATTGGAGATGTGGACTGAGAATGAGCCAGATGTTCAGAAAGATATCGAGAAGATGTTAGACAGTTTTGGATTTGGTGTCAAAAATAAACCCCTACTTTTGTAGGGGTTCTTCTATGTGCCTGTTGGAGCTATAATTTGGGTAATGGATTCTGAAAAAGATATTGTTATAACCAAGGAAATGGTTAAAGCTATAAAAGATGCTAAAAATGAGAAAGTTGAGCCATTATTGATACCTGCGATGGAATTGAGCAGAGAGACAAAAATTTATTTTGAAAATCAACTTGCATTGGCTAGTAATGACTTGGAGTATTTATTTGCTTTGGCAGGATTAATAAATTATGGTTATTATGGCGGCGTGAAATGGATGTTTGATGAATTGCAACCAGGGGAAAGTTTGGGAATAGAAGAGTTATTGTTTGAATTAAGAGAAACTTTTGGAAACGAGATTAAAATGGATGCCATAGCACTTGGTTTTTTAAAAGAAGAATTGTTAAAAGGTGGCATACCTGACGATAAAAATGTCGTGATTGTGTTAAAAGGATCAGATATACCAAATCTAGAAAGCGGTTCTGGTTTTTATGTTTTAGCCTCTTTGGCACCCTCCCAAAACATGGATACGGATAATAAATCAGGAAAAGCAATGGTGACAATTAATGATAGACATTTAGTATTTTTAAAACCAAACTTTGTACCATGTGTGGAGCATTTGTGCTCTGTTTTGTACAGAACTCAGAAAGCAAATGGGTTAAGTTCGCATTTTTTTGATATTCGCTCTAGAGTTGATATAAAGAAAAATATAGTACTTGATGAAAATGGTGTTGCACAATTTGTCATAGCGAAGGATGAGGAAGGTAGGGGTATTACACAAGACATTGAAGCCTATACTCTGTGTGCTTTGGCACTTGGAATTGATAAGAGGGTCAATAGAAAAATGGTTCCTGACACAAGTATAAGAGTTAAAAAAACACCCCGATTAATGGGGTGTTTGGAGAGGTCGGACGGCCCAATAGCAGTTTTGATAGCCATTGAAAACGGTGGTAAGAGTTGTAACTCTGTATGGAAGGTCGTTACTTCTTTTTTCCCAAATCACAAGGTCTTTTTCATCGTTGGTTTCTCCTAAGGCAATTAAACTGTGGTGAGGAATTTTGTGAGCAAGGTCTCCCTTTATGTGAACTACATTAGGAAACCCGTATCTGCTGATAAAAAAGTTTGCTTGTGCGGATATTGAGAATCGTAAGGGGTTATAGTCACCTCTGAAAAAGTGGTCCTCTGGGTGGTAGTTGTTGTTGAAACTAACCCCTCGCTCTACACAAGATACAGAGTTGAAGCAGTTTATACCAGTGAGGAAAATAATTGACTTGGCATATTTGTAGTTTGTCTTGGGAAGACCAAACATAAGTTGGTGATCAAGACGGTGTTGAATCTTTAGAGCTACACGTATTAATTTTTGCCTATATTTATCGGTTTTTTTGTATCCTTGTTGTGCATAGCAAATCGAGTGCCTGATCTAGGTCGTATCTTAAGGCCATATTGCCAAAAACTTTGTGCATTTACCCTCCCGATTTGGATGTAAAAGATTGTTTTGGTTGTATTTTATCATATAGGATAGTTTTTGGTATAATGTGCCTGATGTATTGGGAAAAAGAGGTTAGAAAGTATAAAGAATTGCCTGAGGAGTGGTACTTTAGGGATACTGGGGTTTTTAGGGCAAATTTTGAAAATGGTGTGGAAATTACAGGTGTATCTGCAAACAGTTGGGAAGACTACTTGGAGCATTTGTACAGAGTGAGATCTAGTGATAAGTATGTCGTAAGTCCAGAGCTAATTACTTGTGCTGGTATGAATTTTGAAGATTTGGTAAAGAATGAAAGTTTGATTAATGAAAGAATTGAAGAGGTGGCTGTTTTGTCTAAAAAGTATGTTGATACTTATTTTTTGCTTGGTACTCCCCTATTTGTAAATGAGAGACCCAGAAACTCTGTGTTGGTTATAAAATCTGGTGAAATAGTTAGTGCTACAAATAAAAGGCACGGGGCAACAGATGAAGAGAACGGCTTTTTTGAAATGGTGCCAGAAGAAGTACCACTACTACTCCCCCAGACAAAGGTGGCGGTTGTAATTTGTTCTGATTTTGGACTGGCCAGTTTGTACGCTGGGTGCGAGTCTGAATTGGTTGATGAAGTACTAAGAGTATCTGGAAAAACAGACTTAGCTGGTAAAGATGTTTGTGTTTTACCAGAAAATGTTGAGTCTGTGTTACTTATTTCTTGCTGGGGTGTAGGGAGTAAATATGTTGAGGAGGGTGAGCAGGATCAGTATTACAAGAATCAACTTATGAGTATTGCTTGGCGGATTATGAAAGGGTCAAAAGTAAAAGATGTAATAGTGGTGGACAGAGTGCCAACTAATCTTTCTGAGGAGTTAATGAAAGTTACTCCAACAAAGCCATATAACGGGGTGATTAGAAGTAGATAGTGTGCCTGTTTGTGTGTATGATGGGTGATATGAGCATGGAAGCTGGTTTCGAAATTAATGATGAAAAAAAAGAAAAGAGTGTAGAAAGTTTGTTTGCTGAATTGCCGTCGGTTGGTGAAGCTATACAAAAATTTGACGATCCAGGACTAAAGACTGTTTTTTGGGACATACACACAGCTGATTGCATTCGCGGGAAAAGCGAGGACGAGAAAAAGGAAATTGTAAAGAACTTCGAGACTGAGGTGTGGCTGGTGTATAAGGAAGTAATACGAAGTTTACTAACTAGCGAGGAGTTTCATAAAAAAGTATTAGAAGGGTCTGGTTATTTGACAAACACTCAGCTTAGAGAACTTGCCCATGGACTTGATTTTGTTAGGGTTGAAATATTTGAAGAGGTTTTGTCTAGGGTAGATATGTTACTTAGACACTCTGTGGATACTGACTTAATGTGTCTCATGTTTAAAGATTTGTTGAGAGGGCAGATAAATGGATCGACTCAGAAACTATTTAGCGAGAGTGAGGTTGAGACGCTTTCTAAAATTTTTAACGAGGACAGTAAGTGTCAGAATGACTTTGTTCTGGCAATTATGAACACCAGAGGCGTAGTGCGTGGAAATGGGTTAGGAGAAGATGATACAAAGTTTGCTAAAGACTTCATAAATAGACTTACAAAACTGTCGAGTGCTGAAGATGCGACAACAATTAAGAAATTAGAAGGACTTTTTTTTAACAGAGACACTGAGGAATTGGGTCAAGTGTTTAGCAGTGAATTTCGAAATATACTTGTAAAAGACTCTCTAGCTATGGTTAGCTTGTTTGTCCCAAAAAGCACCGAGGTAAATAATAGCTTGACTACAGGGAGAAAGGATTATTTGTTGGAGAGGGCAAGAAAATTGGAAATTGTTAAACTGTTGATTAAAGTTGAGCAGTTACAAAATGAGCTCTTGGATTTTAATTTAGAAGATGTAAATAAATATAGTGTTACTACTGGCACCGCAGAATCTTCTACCGCCGCGACAATAAACAAGGCTATAGAATACAAAGTTTTGGACGATTTGAGTGATTTATCAAAAGCTGATTGGTTTGCGGCACGTCACGAGGTAATGGAAATGTTTGGCGAATGGTAATTAGATAGAGGGTTAAGGAAAATCAAAAGAGTTACTTTGCCAAGGTGGGTGTCAGCTTGGAATACTTTGGTTCATGAAAGAGGACATATGAAGTTTGTAAGAATTTTTGTACACGATGAAGGCGATATAATTTCCATACAGAGTGCAAAACGATTGTCTGAGGTGGTGTATGATCATAATCCTGTTATTGAACTGCTTAGCGGAAAGTTGGTTGAGAAACCAACAGTGACTATTGCGGATGAAACAAAAATATATCATTGTTTGAGTGAAGGATACTCAGTTTTATTAGAGAACTTGTCCAATAAATTTCTAATGAGTGGGGCTAAAGTTTTTGGTGAATCTGATCCAGGATTTATTCAGAGCATGATGGAACTCAGATCTTCAAGATTTTTTTTGGATGTTTACAGAAAAGATCATTACTGGCTTGGCTACCAGATAATTTCATCCTTATTTCTTCATGGCTACAGGGAAAATATTGCTCCAATCGACAATGTAGATGTCGATTTGTCTAATAGAAAGAGATCTGGTCTAAGTTTTGTCGAGTCGTTTTTAGAAAAGCTGAGTTTGTCTAAAATTGGAAACAGAGAATCACGAAGATTGTTTGAGACAACAAGATTTGAGGAGGACATAGACGCACCAGTAGTTAAACGTAAAGTGTGGATTGAAGATGGCGAAAAAATGAAGCTGGTATGGCAGATGGACAAGAAAAATACCTTACTAGATTACATGACATCGACAAACCCGGAAAAGAGAAAAAAGGGGCAAGAAAAGTTCTTGGAGTTGTTTGGGAAATAGTTAGTGGTGGTGATGCGAATTGTCTTGTTTGTACAGGACTTTATTTTTGTACTTGCTGTAGTAGTTGGCGGCCATGAAGGTGGTTATGGGGACGGCGAGGATAAGGCCAATGCTGGCGACAAGTGTCCGAACTATTTCTTCGGCGACCATTTCGGTGTTGATGATTTGAGTGAAACTGACAGAATTGTCTAAGAAAAGAAGCATAAGAGGCATGGCAGCGCCTGTGTAGACCAAAAAAAGAGTGTTTACCATAGAAGAGACATGGTCGCGACCAACTGACATTGATCTTTTGAATAGTTCTAGAAAGCCAAACTTGGGATTGGCTTTGGCGATTTCGTTGACTACACTAACTTGGGAGACCGAGACGTCGTCTAAGATTCCAATTGAGCCAATAATAATGCCGGCAATGAGAAGGGACTGGATATTTAGTTGTCCACTTTTGGCAATATCCAGAAAGCTAGCCTCTTCATTTGCGTAGCCAGTGATATGGGCAAGATGTGTAAAAGAGTAAGCCAGGACCCCCGTGATGATCGCTGAGATAAAGGTACCAACGATGGCTAAATTTGTTTTGATGTTGACACCATGAGAGAGGTAAAAAGTAGTTGGGATCAGAAAAATGGAGGCAATGATAATAACCAGAATCGGATTGGTTCCTGAATAAATTTGAGGAAGAATAATCTTGATAATGACAGCAAGGGACAAAAACATTCCAAGAATCGAAGTGAAGCCGTAAAGTTTACCTACACCTATCACAGTAACAACAAAAAACCAAAAGAGTAAATTAATTGGTTTTTGGCGGTAGTAATCGGCAATTTGGTAGTCATTTGTTTCTTCGTTAAAGGAGATCATTAGCTCCTCCCCTATTTTGTATTCCGTGAATTTAAAATAGGGAGATTGTTCGTTTCGGATAAATAGGTTCTGGTTTGTCTGTTGGATTTTTAGTTCTAGCCATTGGGTTTTGTTGCTATCTGTAGCTGTGGTTGAATTCTGGATATTAACGATTGTGGCTGGAAAGGCACTTTCTGAGGCAATGATTTGGCCTGGTAAGAGGAGAATTAAAAGAGATAGAAAGAGGTTTGCAATAAAGGATTTCATTTTAATTAATTATAGCTTATTTAGGTTATGGGTCTTTTATCTGTATGATTGTATGTTATTATAGGTTAGCAAATTAAATTTACACTAGGAGAGCGATGGCATACTATTCGTATGTGGTAGACAGGGCTCTCATAAGAGCCAGGTATAGATGTGAGGTATGTGACGCACATTGGACAGATTTTCCAAAGGTTCCAGGTGATGCGCCTATAGATGTTCACTCTGCAACGTCATATCATTTGATGATGTTTAGAAAAACTGGTTTGTTTAAGTCAATATCACCTCCAAGAGGGCACTCTCGTATGAAGGGAAAACTGTACAGACCAAGTGCTTTTATGTTTTACCAGTACTTTCCTGATCGACTTGATGATGCGTTTTGTTTTTGCAATAGCTGTCATTTGACGGTTCATGATAAGGCGGAAGCGGAATCATTGGTTTTTTTGGGAGGTGTAAAAGAGCTAAAGAATGATGTTCCTACAATTTTAGAGTATGTAACAGTTATGTCAGTGCTTACCAAAGGTAAATGGACACCTTGAAATAGAGGTGTCCTTTTTTTGGACACTTTGCGTCGCACAATTTTGCTAAGATGGATAATATGGCAAAGAAACAGGTTTTGGACATAGATCTTAGAGTATTAATTAGAAGATATTTAAGTTATATAGAGGTAGAAAGAAACTATAGTAAGTTTACGATTCGAAATTATGAGCATTACTTAAAAATTTTTCGGGTCTGGTTTGAGAAAAACTATGAGCAAGAATATATTGAGAAGCTAACAAGTGAGATGGTTCGCAGATACAGACTGTATTTAGCTCGTTTTGAGGATAAAGATGGAAAAAGGCTTTCGGGGACGACACAGAGCTATTATGTAATTGCCTTGCGGGCTTTTTTAAAGTACTGTGCCAAGAAAGGCATTAAGACTCTATCTCCGGAAAAAATAGATTTACCAAAGACAGAAGATCATAAAATAAAGTTTTTGGATCGAGAACAAGTAGAGAGACTATTGATGGCCCCGGATACTTCGAAAATGTCGGGGCTTAGGGATAGAACTATTTTGGAAGTTTTGTTTTGCACTGGTTTGCGAGTATCGGAAATGGCAAAACTAGATGTCGACAAGATTGACTTAAAACAGCGAGAGTTTGGGATCTTAGGTAAAGGGCGCAGAATGAGAGTAGTGTTTTTGACCGAGCGCGCCTGTGGTTGGCTAGGTCGTTATCTGTCTGCCAGGGTTGATCCACACAGAGCCTTGTGGATTCGTATTCCTAAGGGTAGTGAGTGGGACCCTGCTATGTCTGGTGAGAAGGCCAGACTATCTGTGCGAGGTATTCAGCGAATTGTGGAGAAATACAAGCGAACTGCTGGGATTGCGATTAAAGTTAGCCCACACGTGTTGAGGCACTCTTTTGCCACCACTCTTCTTCAGGGCGGGGCTGACCTTCGGAGTGTTCAGGAGATGCTGGGACACAAAAATGTAGCTACAACTCAAATTTACACACACGTAACCAATCCCCAATTAAAGCGGATTCATAACGAGTTTTTGAAGTAATTTGAGGTGGTTTTAAAGGTTTGTTGATATAATATGGGGTAGAGGAGATTTTATGAACATTGATTTAAAGAATCGATTGATTGCTGGTGTGCTGGCTTTACCTGCTGGGTTTTTTATTTTTTTATTTTTTTATCGCCAACTTAGTGGTGGCGCAAAAGAGATTTTGCTTGGCGACGGTGTTTTGTATTACGTCTTGCTAACTATTGCCTTTTTGGTGCCGTCAGTTTTAGAAATTCTTTTTTTGTACAAGCTTTCAGTAAGTAGAATTGCTTTGTTAAAAAGTTTAGATGAGGCTAGTTTGAACAAGAAAGTGCGTGTTATGGTTCTTGCTTTGGGGTCATCCCTGTTGCTGGCGGCCATTTATCAGTTAATAGCTTACACTGTTATTTATATTGCCGGCGCCACCCGGTACATGATTTTTGACATACTTACATTGGTATATGTAACACTATCATTTTTCTTTGCAAAAGTCGGAGACTACCTAAAGTATCTGTTTTTCGAGAAAAAGAATCAAACGATTTAGCTTATTGCCCTCCTTGCGGAGGGTAATTTTTTTAATTTATTCTTCTTCTGACTCGGAGATAGCAGCAATAGCAGCTACACTATCCCCTTCTTTGGCAAAGCGCATAAGGATAACTCCTTGGGTGGCTCTTCCTAGTTGAGGAATATTTTTGATAGGAAGTTTGATTGCTTGACCTTGGGAAGTGGTTATCAAAAGCATCTCGCTACTATTGTCGACCAAGAGAGCGCCGGAAACTTTTCCGGTTTTGTCGGTTGTTTCGCTGACCTTTAGACCTTGTCCCGATCGATTTTGAACAGGATATTCTTTTAGTGGAGTGCGCTTGCCCATACCATTTTCTGTTACAACAAGCAGGTCACGGAAGATTTTAGTGCGCTTGTCTGCTGCTACGGGTTCTTCTGAGCTAAAGCTTTCCATTGAGATGATGTAGTCACTACCTTTGAGTAAAATTCCTCGCACTCCCATAGTATCTCTATCGGTTGGCCTGGCATCTTTTTCTTGGAAACGAATAGATTTGCCTTCTCGTGACACAAGTGAGATATGGTCGGTGCCGGTTGTGCGGTTGACCCAGACTAGACTGTCACCTGCATTTAGTTTGATAGCAATAAGGCCGTTGCTCTTTATGTTTTCGTATTTGCTAAGTTGAGTCCTCTTGACGACACCAGATTTGGTGGTAAAGAAGAGGAAGTCATTTTTATTGATTTGAGCCGGCATGGTAAGGATGGATTGGATACTCTCTTCGGTTTCGATGTTAATGAGGTTGATGATAGCCTGACCTTTGCTGGTCCTGCTGCCTTCTGGTAGCTCCCAGACTTTTAGAGAGAAAACTTTACCTTTGCTAGTAAAGACCAGTAGTCTATCGTGTGTGTTGGCATTAGTAAGTAGTTGAATTTCGTCACTGTCTTTGATAGTCATACCAGAGACCCCTTTGCCACCTCGCTTTTGAGTTTTGAAAGTGTCTAATGGCATGCGTTTGATGTAGCCAGATTTGGTGAGGGCGACTAAAGTTTCTTCGGCTGGAATCATGTCCTCTTCAGAGAAACTATCTGGTGAGTTGGCGACTATTTTGGTTCTTCTCTCCTCTTTGTATTCAGCAGCGAGTTTGGTGATTTCATCGGTAATAATGGTAAGAACTTTTTTGGGATCTTTTAGGGTAGCGATAAGTTGCTCTATTTGTTTCATTAACTCGGCATACTCGGCTTCTATTTTTTGGCGCTCGAGGGCTGCTAGCCTTCGAAGTTGCATTTCCAAAATGGCGGTGGCTTGGATTTCTGAGAGGCTAAACTTGGTAACTAAGTTAACCTTGGCAGTATCACTATCTGGACTTTTTCTAATAGTGTCAATGACCTCGTCGATGTTAGCTAAAGCTTTGAGAAGTCCTTCCAAAATATGAGCTCTATCTTGGGTGGCTTTTAATTCGAATTGACTACGGCGGACAATAACCATTTGGCGGTGAGTAGTGTATTCGGTGAGAATTTGTTTAAGGTTTAAAAGGTGGGGTGTACCCTCGGAGGTGAGGGCCACAATGTTGGCTGGGAAATTGGTTTGCAACTCAGTGTATTTGTAGAGGGCATTTAAAACTACTTTTGGTTTGGCATCTTTTTTGAGGTCAACGGCAACGGTTAACCCGATACGGTCTGACTCATCGCGAAGATCGGCAATCCCTTCGATTCTTTTCTTTTTGACTAGTTCGGCAATGTCGGTAATTAGTTTGGCTTTATTTACCTGATAAGGTAGCTCAGTGATCAGAATTTGCATGCGACCATTTTTCTTTTCGACAATTTCGGCCACTCCCCTATTGATGATGCTGGCTTTGCCAGTAAGATACATTTTTTTGATTTCATTTTTGTCAAAAATGATACCGGCGGTAGGAAAGTCTGGTCCCTTGATGTGCTCGCAGAGTTCTTCAATATCGATTTCACTATCTAGTTCTCCTGTTAGATTTTTGTAATTGGTTGTAACCAAGTCCTTGTCCTCTATTGGGGCGACGTTGCTGGTTTTGGCTTTTTTAATAAAGGCCTTAATAGCGCTAACTACCTCTAGTAAATTATGTGGAGGTATCTTGGTTGCCATACCAACAGCGATACCGTCGGAGCCCATGAGAAGTAAATTGGGAAGTTTAGCCGGCAGCACTGTTGGCTCTTCGTGGGAGCCATCGAAGTTATCTACAAAATCGACGGTTTTTTTGTCGATATCTTCTAGGAGTTCGCTGGCAATCTTGGAAAGACGCGCCTCTGTGTAACGCATGGCAGCAGCTCCATCGCCATCGATACTGCCAAAGTTGCCCTGACCATCGATAAGGGGGTAGCGCATGGAGAAGGTTTGGGCCAAGCGAACCATAGTTTGGTATACAGCTTGGTCGCCGTGTGGGTGATACTTACCCAATACTTCTCCCACAGTACTGGCCGATTTTTTGTAGCTACTTTTGTGGGTCACACCCATTTCTTTCATGGCGTAAAGAATACGGCGATGAACTGGTTTTAGTCCGTCTCGGATATCGGGAAGAGCACGAGAAACGATGACAGACATGGCGTAGTCTAGGTAAGACTTTTCCATTTCATCGATAATTTTAGTTGGTCTAATTACCCCCCACTCTGTGTTTTGCTCACTAGTTAAAATGTTTGGGTTGATTGGTGTTTGGTTTGGTTGGTCTTGGTCTTCCATTTTTGTTGTTTACTGTTTTAAAGAGTTTTCTATAACTGGGGCAATATCTTTTTTGCGAGACATTTTTGGACCAATGTCCAAAATATTGTTTTTGGTTTGTCCTCCAAAGGCTTTTTCGGCTATTGTTTGTTCTGGATCAGAAAGAATAAGAAGTTTGGTGTTAACTTTTAGAATATCTGTAAGCGCTAAATAAATTAAATCGACGCCTTCTCTTTGTTTTATGGTGTTCATTGCTGTCAATAAGTCTTGAGTTTTGGTGGCAATGATTTCAGATTGCTCGACTGTTTCTGTTTGACCAATGAGAACTTTTTTACCAGAAAAATCGAATATTTTGTAGTCGTTTAAAACAATTTGCTCATCTGTGAGGGAAGATAAGTTTGACTTAGCCATGAAGATTTCCAAAGTTAGATTTTCAATGCTAGTTATTTCTGCTACCTGGGCAAGATCTTCTACAGCTTCTCTATCAGTGCTGGTAGTGGTGCTAGATTTTAGTCCAACAGTGTCGGATAGTATGGCCGAGAGCATAAGACTAGCAAGTTGTTTGGTTGGTTTGAAATTAAATTCTTTGAAAAGGTACCAACAAATAGTATTGGAGGAGCCAAAGGGAAGAGTAATTATTTCAATAGGCTGGTTGAGATTTAGATTTACCTTGTGGTGGTCGTAAATGGCAATAATTTGGTTTGGGTTTAGACCGACGAGACGTTGGTCTGGTTCATTGTGGTCTACTAAAACCACCTTGTCCTCTGATGAGATGTCGCTAAGTGATATTTTGGTGGGTGGGCTAACTCCAAACTTTTTGAAAACAAAATCTGTTTCTGGATTAAGGTCATCAATAATTGCGGGAGTGGGGTTTTCGTATTTGTTTATATTGCAATATTCTGCAAAAGAGATAGCAGAAACAATTGAATCCAAGTCTGGTTTAATATGGCCGATGATGTAGGTTCTCATAATTTTATTTAAATATCTAGATTGGCGTTGGTGGCGTGAGTCTGGATGAATTTTTTGCGAGGAGCGACTTCCGAGCCCATGAGTGTTGCAAAAACTTCATCGGCTCTAACAGCGTCTTGAATGCTAACTTGTTTTAGGATGCGAGTTTCTGGGTTCATGGTGGTTTCCCAGAGTTGCTCAGGATTCATTTCACCTAAACCTTTGTAACGCTGGATGTACGCTTTTTGGCGCTGCTGGTCAGTTAAAGTTTTTAAGAATTTTTCTTTTTCGTCATCGGAGTAGACATAGGTACCTTTTTTGTCGTAGCTGATTTTGTATAAAGGTGGGGTGGCTAAGTATATGTGTCCCCCTTCGACAACGGGTTTGGTGTGGCGATAGAAAAAAGTTAAAAGCAGAGTGGCAATGTGAGCACCGTCGACGTCAGCGTCAGTCATGATGATGACGCGAGAGTAGCGTAGCTTGTTGGTGTCCATTGTCTCCCCTATTCCCATACCCATAGCGACAATTAAGTCCTTGAGACCTTCGAACTCAATAATTTTGTCAAGTCGAGCCCTTTCGGTATTTAGAATTTTTCCACGAAGTGGCAAAATGGCTTGATGTTTGCGATCTCTTCCTTGCTTGGCTGACCCACCTGCTGAGTCACCCTCGACAATGAAGAGCTCGCTTCTTTGTGGATCTTTTTCTTGGCAGTCGGCGAGTTTACCTGGCAGAGTCATGCCCTCTAGGGCTCCTTTTCTAACCACAGCTTCGCGAGCGGCTTTGGCTGCCATACGAGCTTTGGCAGCTAGGAAGACTTTGGCAATAATGATTTGGGCAGTTTGAGGATGTTCCTCCAAATACTCCTCTAAGCCTTTTTTGACAACTTGGTAAACAGCAGACTGGACTTCGGCATTATTAATTTTGGTTTTGGTTTGAGACTCGAACTGAATCTCACTGGAGCTCATCTTGACCCACACAACGCCAGTAAGGCCCTCTTTGAGATCATCTGGGGTAAAGTCGAGGTCTTTGTTTTTGCCGTTTTTCTTTTCTGATTCGCTCGTATTAGCAGTAATGTAATTTTTGAGAACTTTGGAGAGGGCGGTTCTAAAACCGGTTAAATGTGCACCGCCATCGTAAGTATTAATAGTGTTGGCAAAACTTTCTAGGTTGTCAGAGAAGGTATCTGTGTACTGCATAACCACTTCGACACCGATTGGAATATCGCTTTCGACTGTGTTGCCGGCAATATAGATCTGTTCGTGAAGTTCTTTTTTGTGTTTGTTGTTGTGGGCTAGAAGGGAGCGAATACCGGACTCAAAATAAAAGTTGGCCTGTTTGTCGTTTCGCTCATCGAAGAGATGAATATAAACTCCGGCGACCAAGTAAGCTCTTTCTTGAAGTTTTTCTCTAATGTTTGAGAAATTAAAGTCAGTGGTAATTTTAAAAATGCTGTTGTCTGGCCAGAAACGAGTAAAGGTACCTGAGTTGGCTGTAAAAAGATTATGGTGATACTCAGGGATAGTGTTTTGGACTTCTTTTTGGGTAGTTTTTTTGACTGGGAAATCTGGGGTGCCGACTTTGTAGGTTTGCAAGAAAAAGTTTTCTTCGTGACGAACAATGACTTGCATGTTGGTAGACAAGGCATTAACGACTGATGCACCGACGCCATGTAAGCCACCTGAGGCTTTATAAGCACTATCAGAAAACTTACCACCAGCGTGGAGCTTGGTCATGGCTACTTCTAAGGCAGAGACGCCGGAGACGTGCTTGTCTGTGGGAACACCACGTCCATCATCGGACACGGACACGGAACCATCCTTATGGAGGCAAACATAAATATTTTTGGCGTATCCGCCAATTGCTTCATCTAAGGAGTTGTCGACAATTTCGATAAGTAAATGGTGTAGCCCTTTTTCGTCGGTGCTACCGATATACATACCTGGTCTTTTGCGGACTGGTTCTAGACCTTCGAGTACAGTAATATCTTTTGCTGTGTAGTTTTGATTTGCCATGTTTATGTATAGTTAGTGCCTGATCATTGTATCATTGTAAGATAGCTTATGTTACCAAAAATTATTACCGATTGGCAAAAGTCGACTGATGATTTTATTTTGGAGTATGGGTTGAAGCAGTCGGAAGTGTTGGTGGCAAATGGTGATGGAATGGCGATAAATGACTTGAGAGAGTGGCTGAATTTTTGTGGTAATTTGACCAGCGCTAGTGAGAGGTATGTGATTTTGATTGATAACCTGGATTCTCTATCATTGGAGTCGCAGAGTATTTTATTAAAACCATTGGAAGAAAAAAACGATAAAACGGAAATCTATTTGCTTGCGAAAAACGAAAACAAGATTTTGTCGACAATATTATCTAGGTGTGAGTTGATGTCGGCAAAAAGAGTGGAAACTGTAGCAAGGTACTGGACTGAGATGGTGAGCCTGTGGAAAAGAGGCCCTGGGACGATTGTAGATTATTGTGAAAAATTTCCAGTTGATGAGTTGAATAATTTTTTGGTGGAAGTTACGACAAGGTTGAACTTGGAAATTTCTAAAGGAGTAACAGAAAAGCGCATTAGAATCATTAACCGTTTTTTGGAAACTATGCAGGAGTTGGCTGTTGGTAATGTAAACAAAAGACTTGCATTGGAAAACTTGCTTTTTTCAACCTGGCGAATGATTAAGACCCGCCAACAGTAAGCAGTTTAGGCGGACAGGCTTGATTGTTTAGATTAAATTTGTCATAGTCTATTTATGGATTATCAGGTAAGAATTTTGTTGGATAATCTTATCTCTTCTGGTAAGTTGAATCAATCAGATGTCGATAAGTTAAAGCTTGACGCACTCGCTAAAGGTGTAGATGTGATAGAGATGTTGTTAGAGCGAGAAATACTTTCAGAAAAGGATGTTTTGGAGTCCAAGTCAAAAATGTTAGGAATACCGCTTTTTTTGGAGTCAAGGATTGCAGTTAGTCCGGAGCTTTTGAGTCTGATTGGCATTGACTTGGCCAAAAAGTACTCTGTCATACCCCACTCCCTAGACAAAGCGGCAAAGGTTTTGTCGCTTATTTGCTTAAAACCAGAAGATCAGTCGACAGTTGACTTCTTTGCCAAGCGAACAGGCTACAAAATAAACACATTTTTGACTTCGGGTGATAATTTTGAAGCACTCTTGAATAACGTCTACAACCAATCACTGACTGGTGAAATTTCTGGAGTTTTAAAACGAGGTAAGGAGGTTGGTGAGACAGACGGTGTTCGTTTGGTTACTTCGGATACGATTGCTCAGATAATTAAGGAGCCAAAAATTGTTGAAATAGTTAGAAAAATTCTAGAACATGCAATTCGTTTGAGAGCTTCTGACGTTCATATTGAACCCCAAGAAGGAATTACGAGAATAAGATATCGCATTGACGGTATTTTGGAAGAAAAGCTAAGTTTAGACAAAGAGTATCATGCGGCACTGATTTCGAGAATAAAAATTTTAGGTGGAATGAAGATTGATGAAAAAAGAGTTCCACAAGACGGCCGTTTTAATTTTAGCTCTGAGTGGGGAGAAGTTGACTTGCGTATCTCATCTTTGCCAACTGTAAATGGGGAGAAAATTGTTATGCGTTTGCTCAAGAAGTCAGATAGAGTCCCGACCCTTTCAGAGCTTGGGGTAAGAGCCAGGGCTTTGGCTACGTTACAAGAAGCGGTCAGAATTCCACATGGGATTATCTTGGCGACAGGACCTACTGGCTCTGGTAAAACTACCACTTTGTATTCACTTCTTACTATGATTAATACACCAAAGGTGAATATGGTGACTTTGGAAGACCCAGTCGAGTATCAGATGGCAGGAGTAAATCAGGTGCAAATAAATGCACAGGCTGGTCTTACTTTCGCATCAGGCCTTCGGTCTTTTTTGCGACAGGACCCAAACATTATTATGGTCGGAGAAATTCGCGATGAAGAAACAACTCAGCTTGCTGTGCAGGCATCACTTACTGGTCACTTAGTGTTTTCGACTGTGCACACAAATTCGGCCGCAGGTGCGCTTCCTCGTCTGTTGGACATGGGAGCAGAGCCATTTTTGCTAGCCTCCTCTATGACCGCAGCAATCGGTCAGCGTGTTTTGAGAAAGATCTGTGATAATTGCAAATCATCGTATTCCCCACCGGCAGAAATTGTAAAAGATATGAAGGAAGTCTTGGGAGGTCTTTATGATGGTTGGGAAAAATCAAATTCCGATAATGTAAAACTAGCTAAACAGAATAATGTAAGTTTTATGTTATTTAAAGGGAAGGGTTGCGAGAAGTGCAATAACTCTGGGTTTTTGGGAAGAACTGGTATCTATGAAGTTTTGAGAGTTACCGAAAAAGTAGCAAAGTTTATTATGGAGAGATCTGACGCTAACACGATTGAAAAAATGTCAATGGAAGACGGGATGATAACCATGAAGCAGGACGGTTATTTGAAAGTTTTGGAGGGAATCACAACTATGGAAGAAGTTATCAGAGTAGCTCAAGTGTAAATAATGGATAACAGTTTTTTTAGGGAATTGGCCACTGCAGCGGTTAAGCAAGGTGCTTCGGATATTCATATCACGTCCGGAACAGTACCACTAATAAGAACACACGGGAAATTGGAGCCTTATTTGCTTTCTTCTGTTTTGACTGCGGAAAAAAGTAAGGAAATAATTTTGGGTTTAATGAATCAGAATCAAAAGGAGACTTTTTTGAGAGAGCTGGAGATTGACTTTTCGATAAATTTAGCTGGCATTGGTAGATTTAGAGCGAACGCCTATTTTCAAAAAGGAGTAGTGTCTGGGACTTTTCGGTATATACCAGATAAAGTTTTGAGTATTGATGATCTTCGCTTACCAGATGTGTGTCATGCGTTTGCTAAGCTTCGACAGGGGTTCGTGTTGGTAACTGGACCAACGGGAACCGGAAAATCGACAACCTTAGCGGCGATAATTCACGAGATAAATGAAACTAGACAAGAGCATATTGTGACAATAGAAGACCCGATTGAATTTATACACGAGAATAAGAATTCTTTTGTAACCCAAAGAGAACTGGGTGGAGATACAAAGAGCTGGGATAATTCGCTTCGGTCTGTATTAAGACAAGATCCGAACGTGGTTTTTATTGGCGAAATGCGTGACCCAGATACGATGCAGGCAGCCATGACGGTGGCGGAAACAGGGCACTTGGTCTTTTCGACACTTCATACCAATTCGGCAGCGCAATCTATTGAGCGTATAGTCGATAGTTTTAAAACTGAAGAACAGCCACAGGTATTGTTGCAGTTGTCTATGGTTTTGGAAGCGATTGTTTCACAAAGACTTATTCCGACAATAGATGGAAAACGGGTGTTGGCAACAGAGATACTAATCGTGACTCCGGCGGTTCGCAATAATATTCGCGAGAGTAAAACTTTTCAAATTGATAATATTATTCAAACTAGTGGAAACTTGGGGATGAGACTTTTGGAAAACAGTTTAGCGGAGTATGTTAATCGGGGTATGGTAGATAAAAATGTGGCGCTTGAGTATGCAATAAGACCAACTTTACTTAATAAACTTTTGGGTGGCAGATAATGAAGACATACAGTTACAAAGTGCGAGATAAAAATGGAGTAGAGTCAACAGGTGTTGTTGACGCAGTTGACGAGAGACAAGCGGCAATAATTTTGAAAAGTAAAGGCTTGTATGTGACTTCCTTGTTTGAGTACGATCCAGTGAACTTGCAAAGTTTGTTTTCTCAGTTTAGTAAACCAACCAGCGAAGATATTACTAATTTTACGAGACAGTTTTCAACAATGATTGGGTCTGGATTGCCACTGGCCGAGGCCCTGAGAATCTTAAAGAATCAATCAAAGCCGACGATGAAGTCAATAATTGAAAAAATTTTGACAGAAGTAGAAGGTGGAACAACTTTGGCTGATGCAATTTCTGGATCCGAAGGTGGGTTTTCACCTGTATATATTGCTATGGTAAGGGCTGGCGAGTCTGCCGGTGTACTGGATAGTGTGATGAGCAAATTGGCTGAATCCCTTGAGAAGCAACGTGAATTTCGATCTAAAACAAAAGGTGCCCTGATTTATCCAGTGATTATTATGGTGGCGATGGTGGTAATTGCGACGATAATGATGATCTTTGTGGTACCAAAACTGACGGCCATGTATAAAGATTTTGGAGCAGAGTTACCAGGTCCAACCAGAGCGCTGATGGCAGTTAGTCAGTTTGTGGTGGACTACTGGTACGTTGTTTTCATTATCTTGATTGGTGCTTGGTATGGATTACTTAGATGGTCAAAAACGGAAGTAGGGGCCTTGGTTTTGGAACAATTTGTATTTAAGATTCCTATTTGGGGAAAACTTAAGAAAGATATTATTTTGACAGAGTTTACAAGAACCGTTAGTGTCTTACTTGGAGCCGGTATTCCTATATTAGATGCTTTACAAATTGTGGCAGGGACACTCGGGAGTATTGTTTTTGGAATGCAAATTAAGCAAGCTGGCACCTTTGTGGAAAAAGGTTTGGGCTTGTCTGAAGCCATAACGAGATTGGAGGGTTTTCCGCCTATTTTGTCGCAAATGGTTGCTGTTGGTGAAGAAACAGGAAAACTAGATGAGATCTTGGCAAAGTTGTCTCACTACTATGAATCCGAAAGTGAAGTAAAAATTAAAGCTTTGACAACAGCCATCGAACCACTGATTATGATTATCATGGGTGTTGGTGTTGGTTTTTTGGTAATCGCAGTGATTATGCCAATATATAACTTGACAAGTCAATTTTAATGAGTCATAGTTTATTTATGAAAAGAAACAGCGGTTTTACCTTGATGGAGCTACTAATTGTTATTGGTGTTCTGGGTATCTTGGCTGCTGGTCTGTTGGCGGCTATTGATCCCTTTGAGCAACTTAAAAAAGCTCGTGATAGCAACTACAGAAGTGGCGCCATTGAACTTCTGTCTTCGATTCAAAGGTACTACGCTAATCATGGTTACTTTCCCTGGCGAAATACATCTGTTACAGGGGCTGGTACTTGTACTACAGATACGGCAACGGTTTTGGCAAATAGCTCAAACACCTCTTCATCATCAGCAACTGTTTTAACTGTAGGAGCAAATCAAGATGCTGAAGTTGTCCCGTGTTTGACCGACTTAATTAGTGATGGCGAGTTGAAATCTACCTTTTCACAAGGTTTAAACACAACCGTTTATCTTAGTTCTTGGTCCAAGACTAGTGTTAGAGTTTGTTTCTCCCCAGAAAGTAAGAGTAACAGATCTGACTCTCAGACAATGTACCATTATGATGAAGTTTCTAATACCATTATAGAAGGATGTACGACTGAGCAAAAGGATGCGGGTGAATGCGTACAGTGTTTCCAATAACTTCTGGGCATTGCGAAGAACTCTCGGATATGAGAGTTCTTTTGGGTTAGAATAGGTATATGACTTTTTTGATCGTTTTTCTTTTTATCATGGGTTTGGCCTGGGGTAGTTTTCTGAATGTAGTGATATTGAGGACAGCAAAGAGTAAGTCTTTTGTGAATGGAAGATCTGAATGCCCAAAATGCAAACATCAATTAGCCTGGTTTGACAATATTCCCCTATTGTCATATTTTTTGCTTGGTAAGAAGTGTCGTTACTGCAAGGCCAGTATCTCGATTATTTACCCTGTGGTAGAGCTTTTGACTGGAGTTTTTTTTGTGTGGTGGTTTTTGATTGGGTTTGGGTTTTTTAAACTTGTTGGTAGTCCTTGGAATGTATTGCAGCCTATTTTTTGGCTGGTGATCGGTTTGAATTTTATTGTTATATTTGTAGGCGACTTGCTGTATATGACTATTCCGTTTGGGTTAAATATGGCATTGTTGGGTTTGGTAACTCTTTACCGAGTCGCACTGGTAGTGACAAACAACATGAGATTTGAGGACTTTTTGGTAGCCGTTTTGTCTGGTGTGTTTTTGGCTTTGTTTTTTACATTTACCAATAGGCTTACAAATAAGTTTAGAGGCGTAGATGGATTTGGGTGGGGTGATATCTACTTAGTTCCGTCGATTGGAATACTACTTGGTTGGCCAAAGATTTTGGTATCGATAGTTTTTTCTTTTGTTTTTGGTTCTATCATTGGTATTTTGTTGGTTGTGTTGGGGAAAAAGAAGAAAACGGACTACATACCGTTTGGACCATTTCTGATTTTGGGGGCTGTTTTTGGGTTACTGTATGGGTCAAGAATTTGGGAATGGTATTTATCTCTTTTGGTTTGACTTTTTTCTCTTACTGCGACAGAATGAAATAGATGAAAGTCAAAGGTTTTACAATGATTGAATTATTGGTGGTGGTAGCCTTGATTATGATTTTGGCCTCGGTTGGTTTAGGAGCGTATACGATTTCGACAACCAGATCATATGACACTCAGCGAAAAAGTGACTTGAACCAGATTTCTAAAGCCTTGGAGTCATTTAATAATGATATTGGTAGATATCCCCTATCTGACGCTAACGGAGCTATCCTTTGTTATCAAAAAGAAGCAGGAGTAGTGACTAATCCTACTTGTCCAGGAGCAAAGCTGACTATTAGATTAGAGGGTGTGGTGAATAGCTACATATCGATACCTGTAGACCCTGATCCTTCAAATACTTACATGTACGAGTCAGATGGGAATACATATTCTTTGTATGCAAGGTTACATAATAGTGAGGACAAGGATTTACTAAGAGACGAGAATGGGGTTGTTATTGCAGATCCGTATGGGGTCAGTTGTGGAGTTGATGTGTGTAATTATAAAATTACTGAAGTGGGATTAGCAAAAACAAATGAAGAATAAAGGTTTTACATTAATTGAGTTATTGGTTGCTATGGGTATAGTGGCTGTTCTTACTGGTATGGCCGCTTTTAACTTTAGTCAATCACGTATCAGAGCTAGAGATATACAACGAAAAAATGACTTGTCTCAATTACAGAAAGCACTAGAGCTTTATAGAAACGACAACAATGGTAATTATCCAGTTGCTTCTGGGTTTCAAGAGACTTTACTAACGGCTGGGTACAGTAAAGTTGAGTTTAACGACCCTCGAGATGGTGAGTGGTCAGATTACTATTACTCCCCTGAAGACGATCGAAAAACATATTATCTGATGACATGCTTGGAAAATACCACAGACCAAACGAAACAGACAGATACAACTATTTGTGGCAAATTTAAGAACCCGGCAACTTGTTCCTGTGGTGCCACTGCAGCAGATAGCAGTGGAGTTATGTATACTTTATCTCAGCCATGAAAAGTACAAAGAAAAATGTTTGGATGTTAGGTCGAGGTTTTACCCTTTTGGAATTATTGGTGGTGATTGGAATCATCGGAATAATAATGGCTTTGGCAACAGTTGCCTACTCAACAACCCAAAAAAGTGGTAGAAATTCAAGAAGAAAGCAGGATCTAATTTCCATACAAAACTCATTGGAGCAGTATTATGCCGCCAACACTTTTGTGTATCCAACCACAGACTGTACTTTGGCTAGCACTTATCTGAAAAGCTCTTGGCCAGTTGACCCCGGTGACTCTAGCTCTTACTTGGGGGTAAGTGCCTGCACAACCGACTCCTATTGTATTTGCGCCGTTATGGAGGGTACGGCCTTGGTGGGAAATTCGGCGGCTAGCTGTGACTATTCTGGGTCAAAGACTCATTATTGTATATCTAACTTGCAATGATAATGGCCAAGAAAAACCAGGGTTTTACTTTTGTAGAACTTTTGGTAGTAATAACTATCATTGGAGTTATTTTTGCCTCTGGTATCGTGGCTTTTACTTCTATCACAATTCGATCAAGAGATACCAGGAGGAGATCTGATCTTGAAGCTATTAGGCAGTCTTTGGAAATGTGTAGGTCGCTTTCTGGGGAGTACCCGTCAGCCATTTATGATGCAGGTGGAATAAGTTGTTCTGCATCTGGGCCAATTTTAATGAGTATTGTACCCACTGACCCAAAGCCGGGAACAAACTGCAATTCACAATACACATATGTTCGGTCAACGACAACGACATATACCTTAACTACCTGTCAAGAATCTGGTGGCACATATCAAGTGGCAAGTCCATAAGATGAAGGGTTTTACCTTAATTGAGTTGTTGATTACGATAACTATAGTGGTATTAGTTACAGGAACGGCTATAGCTGCCTACATAACTTTTAACGAGTCTAGGCAGCTTGATATTGATACACGATCTGTTTTGTCGCTTTTAAACAAAGTGCGCTCTAGGGCAATTTTTTTGGAGTACCCAGCTGACTGCACAGGCTTAACTAGTTTTGGTTTTGAATCTGCTGTTGGTACTTCTGGTTTATCGGACAGTGTTAGATTTTTTGCAAATTGCGCAGAAGGAGTAAGGGGCGAAGAAACAGCAAAAGTACTGGAGGCAGCGGTTTTTTCGACCGCTTTTTCGATGTCGTTCTTGCCTTCGAGTGGAGCGATTGCATCCTACGAAGACCAGACAATAACTATTTCGAGCACCAAAGGTGGACAAAAAAGTAAAAATATAATTGTAAGTTCGGTTATGAATAGCGTTAACAGAGTGGTTGATAACTAGAATGAGAAATAAAGGTCAAATGCTAATAGAAATTGTAATATCGGTTGGTATTTTGGCTTTGGTATTGATTGGTGTTTCTGACTTGATGACAAGGACACAAAGAGTAAGTACTTTTCAGGCCAAGAGAGATGAGGCGAATTCAATTGCAAAACAAATACTAAACGACTATCGACTACAAAGAGACAACGATCCGGATGGGTTTGCTGCAAGTGTAACAGGTATTAACCGGCAGACATGTGTCGAAGGTAAAGAATATTCATGTGTTGCTTTGGTGGAAAGCGTGAATGGTGACGTAGATGTAACTGTCACGGTTTCCTGGGTAGAAGGAGAGAATACTTTTTCAATTAACTTAAACCAAAAACTAAATGACTTGTAAAGCGAAATGGACAGGATACACCCTGATTGAAATGCTGGTTGCATTGAGTCTCATGGTGATTGTTTTACTTGGAGGGACTTTGCTATTTACACAAAATTTGCGGACTGGTGGTTTGACTGAAGTGGACCTTAGAGTAAACAGCTCGGCGCGGGCTATTTTTGACGAGTTGGAGCGGACGTTAAGATTTGGGGAGATAATTAGAGTTGGGGAAAGCAGAAGGGATGATTGTTTGAGTGCTGCTAGTAGCGGTGTATCTGGGTCGTCACTTGTAGTAGAAACTTTAAGTGGTGTGGAAACAGAGTACTCACTTAGTAATCAAAAAGTGGCTTCAGTCTCTGGTGATAACCCAGAGCCGTTTTATCTTGGTGGAGACGACGTTGCTGTTAACAGTTTGGATATAAAGTGGTTTTGTCAGTCAGGAATAAGTGATAAGATTAATTTGGAGATTTCTATTTCTAGTACTGTTTTGGGTACTGGGGTAACAATTACAAAGACCGTCTCCAGAGATATTTTATTGTTAAATGGATCGATTAACTAAGAAAGAAATGAGACATTCAGAACAAGTCCAACATGGCGGACAAGTTGCTTTGGTAATGGTTTTGATTATGACTGTTGTTAGTGCGGTAGTCGTTTCTGTGGCCGGTAGGGTGACAACCGAAACTAGAATTCAACAGCTAAGCAAGGACAGCTCAGAGGCTTTTTTGACAGCCCAGTCGGGATTGGAAGAGGCGGTTTCTCGTCAAGAATCCTTAAATACTACAGCTGTCGGGGAGGATAGGTCGTATAAGGTGACCCTAGAAAACATAGGGCAAGATGGATTACTGACTGACAGGGTGTCTGCTGGGTCCAGCATCGATATTGTTTTGAATGGATCAGCTTCGCTACAAGGTGTAAGGATCTATTGGAAATCGGTAACAAGTTCACCTTCTGCTTTGTTTGTAAGTAAGGTTATGGATAGTAGCATTGTTGATTTGGCTTACGATACAACTGGTGAGAATGGTTTTACCAGAGTAACCTCAGGAGGCACACTTAATGGTGTTGAGTTTACACATGTTACAAATCAAATAGACCTGGATGCTACAGTTCGAAGAATTAGGGTTTTTGTTTACGGTGGAGCTGCTATTTTGGGCTTTCAGCCTGTTGGAGACACTCTGCCTGTTCAGGTAGTTTCTTATAAATCTGAGGGTTCTGTGGGAACTGGTGCAGAGACAATTCGTTATGGCCTTAATTACGAAGAATCTAGAGATAAGAGAACTCCAGAAGTTTTTGATTACGCACTTTTTTCTTATGGATCAATTATTCAGTAATAATGGCAAAGATTTTAAGTATTGACATCGGTAACTCAAGCATTAAAGCATTGGTAGTTAAAGATGGAGTGGTTAAGAATGTTGCCTTTTTTCCAAATAGATTTGGAAAGTTGATTACCGTTATGTCAAATTCTGAGAGAATTCAATTAACTGATGATATAAAAAGTGCTTTAAGAGAAAATGGAATAGGTGAAACTGCGGTAGTTGCGAGTTTACCAGAGTCGCTTGTTTTTGCCAAAACAATGATTTTTCCACACATGTCGACACCTGAGTTATCGACGGCAATAAAGTGGGAGTTAGACCAATCAGTTCCCTTTCCCCCAAATGAAATAGAAAGTTCTTGGTCTGTTTTTGAAAATAATCAGTTTACAGGCGAGGACAAAATTGGTACATATGTGGTGGCAGTACCTAGCAAAGTTTCGGAGTTGTACCTACAGTTATTTGAGTTACTTGGTTTGGAGCCGATTCGCTTGGAGAATGAGCTACTGCCACTTTTGAGGGCGTTTTCTACTAGCCTTGAAGACGTTAGCCCGTCATTTGTTGTAGACATTGGTTATTCTGGTATAAAGATCGCGTTAGCTAATAAAGCCATGATTTTTGGTAATTATTATTTTTCTGTTGGTGGACAAGCAATGACAAACGTTATCGCTGATAATTTTGGTCTGAGTATGGATCAAGCCGAGCAGTACAAGCGAACTTATGGAATGATCGAGAGCCAGTTAGATGGAAAAATATATAGAGTTTTGAAACCTATTGTGGACAATTTGATTCTAGAAATCAGAAAAATGTCACTTACATTTAGAAATGAATATGGTGAAACAAGAATAAATAAATTGTTGCTTACTGGTGGTGGTTCGTATTTACAAGGTCTGGCGGGCTATCTTGGTAAATCTTTGGAGGGGGTAGAGGTTGCTACGGGTAATGTTTTTGAGGGACAGGATCTTGACCCGGAAACTTTGCAACTTGAGTCCTTGTTTTCGTTAGCATACGGATTATCTACTTAAAATGAAAGCTAGGGTAAATTTAGCTGGTCGAAGAAAGTATATAGCTAAGGCGAAAACGGTTGTAATCCAGAGTTTTTGGATTGTTTTTGGTCTTATGTTTATAACGTTTATGGCATTTACTGGTTTTGCCCTTTACAAAACCTACAGCCTTAGGACTCAGATTGAATCCGTAAACGAGAGATCGGTAATCATTTCGAATGAGATAAGGTCGAATAATGAAGTTGTTAATGAGTTTGTGCTTTCGAAAGGTATCTTGGACCAAGTCGAAAAGATTAACTCTGGTAAATTTGCTTACAAGCGATATATGGACGAAATTGTTTCGATTATGCCCTCTAGTGTAGTTCTTCGCAATGTTGATTTTCAAAATAAGGGGTGGGTGGCGGTTTCGGCATTTGTGCCTGATTTGACGACTGTAAGGGACTTGGAGAGCAGAATAACAGATAAGACAATTATTGATCAAACAGTTTTTTCCTCTATTTTCTCGGAGGGCTTAACCAGAGATAAGACTGGTGGCTATGTTATTAAGTTTCAGTTTGAGTTGAAAAAAAATGGTTGAGGCAAAAATAGTGGGTTACAAAAAGATTTTTGGTTTGATTTTACCCGATTGGATATCGGAAAAAATGTTAAGGGTTTTTGTGGTTGGTGTACTTTCGGTTTTGGCAATGCTTTTAATTGCTGTTTTTTATGTGAAACCAATGTTTGATGATATTGTTAAACTGGAGGCAAGCCTGAAGACAGAATCTAAGGCTTTGGCTGTGCTTGAGGAATCTAAGAGTGGTATTGATAAACTAAATGTGGAGTTAAATAATAGTGAAAAAGCAAAGATACTGGCTTCTATTCCGAATAGCTACTCCCCGGACAGGGCTATTTTTATTTTGCGAGAAATTGCTAACTTAACTGGTGTTTCGATTATTTCTTATAGTTTACCTTCTGGGGTTTTGCTGGACACCAACCAAGTTGAGTCTACTACCAAGCGAACCAACGATCTGGTAAATTTTACGTCTTATCCAATAAAAATTGTAGTCGCCGCTCCGGTGGATGTGTTACTTAAATTTATTAACAAAGTGGAGACTAGTTTGCCATACGGAATTGTTTCTGATCTTAATTTGCAGGAGGTGACTAAGCTGGCAAAGCAGGCTCAAAGCAAAAATGTCCAAATAGCTATGGAACTTAGATATTACCAAGTAAGTTTAGGTAGAATAAATCTAAACAAAATTGAGACCCTAACTGAAAAAAACTTGGAAACCGCTGATTTGTTGCAGGGTTTTGATCTGATTACTGTAGACGAAAAAAGTATTGAGGCAACTGGCACTGCTCTAATTTCTACGAGTTCGGCGGATATGTTTGGGTTTTAAGCCTCTTCTTGTCCGCTGTCGGCTGCTTTTACCGTACCATCTTGCTCCAGCAGGTCTACCATTGCTCTTGTGCCTTTTTGGATGGCGGCAATACGGATTATTTGGCGGATAGATTTGATAACCTTACCCTGTTTTCCAATGACTCTACCAATGTCCTCTGGATCAACTTGAATTAGATACTTGGTAAAAGCCCCGTCCTCGGACGGGCTCTCGGTAATAATGACGCTTTCTGGGTGGTTGACAATGTTACTAACAATGTACTCAATTAGTTGCTTCATTTGTTTTTATGAGATTTTTAATGGTATTCGTGGGTTGAGCACCCTTTTTGATCCATAATTGGTAATTGTTTTGATCCAAGACAATGTTATTGTTTTCGTCGTGAGGGTTATAGGAGCCTAGGGTGTCTATTACTTTTCCCGAGAGTTTGGATTTGTCCTCGGCAACGACAATACGGTAGTAGCGTTGGTGTTTTTTACCTGTAGGTTGTAGTTTGATTTTCAGCATGTGGCTATTATATCATTTTTTGAGTTTTGAAATGAGCTCAAGCGCCTGTTTGGCGGCGTTTTGTTCTGCCTGTTGCTTGTTTCGACCTTCTCCTACTGCTATAGGTCTTTTGTCCACAAGAACTTGTACCTGGAAAGTTTTACTATGATCTGGTCCTTCGGACTTGATTGTTTCATAGACTGGCGAGTTAAGGCCAAGAGATTGGACCATTTCCTGATATAGAGATTTGGGGTCTTTTAGCTGGTTCTCGCTGACATTGATATCAGCGTTTGGAAGTATGAAGTTATCAAAAAACTTTTGAGCAGCTTCAGGACCTCCATCTAAGTAAAGGGCACCAATGAGACTTTCGATGACATCTTCGAGAATGGAGGGGTTTTTTCTTCCGCCTCCAGCTTCCTCACCTTTACTCATGAGAATAAATTTGTCGAAACCATTGGCTTTAGACACACTGGAGAGTGACTCTGTTCTGACAAGTGAAGATCTGGCTGCAGTCAAAAAGCCCTCCATTTTGTCAGGGTATTTAAGATATAAAAAGACTGAGATCATTTTTTCTAAAATGGCATCCCCAAGGAATTCAAGTCGTTCGTAGCTCTCTTTTGGTTTTGGACTATTTAAACAGGAACGGTGCGTGAGAGCTGTGGCGAGCAACTGCTTGTTGTTGAAAGAGTACTTGAGGATAGATTCAATTTTTTGGACTTCAGTTGGTTTCATCGGTAGAAGTGGTTTGAGGAGGTGTTTCGTCGGCGACATTGCGGTTGGTGTGACCTATGGCGGCGGCCAAAGCGCCATTCACAAAACTGGAGCTGGTTTTACCTCCGTATCTTTTAGCAATTTCTACAGCCTCGTCTATTATGACTTTGGTAGGAGTCTGAAGTTTGAAAAGAAGCTCGTAAACGGCTTGTCTTAAAACTGCCAAGTCAACTTTGTTGATTTGAGAAATAGGCCACTCTGGAGCACATTTTTGGATGATTTCATCGATATGGGCGATGTTTGTGTTGATCTTGTCGACCCTAGAAGGTACTTCCTCTTGCTCTGTAAAACTACCAGCAAAAAGAGATTTAAAAACAGCGACGCGTTTGAGGTGGCGTGGGTCTAGGGCAGATTTCATTTTTTTATTTTGATTTACAGACTGGGCACAAAAAATGAGACTTTTTGAGGTTGCCACATTTTTTACAAGTCACAAACTGGCTTGTAGATAACTTGATTTGAGATCTGCGTTTACCTTGTCTTTGGGTAGATATTTTTCTTTTTGGTGTAGCTGCCATATCTGCTTATTTTAACAGTAATTGAGCTTGGTGGCAATGTTTTTTGCGTTGGTCTTGTTTTTGGCGATTAGTTTTTTGGCATAGCTTTTTGCCAGTAGATAGCTTTTTTTAGACCAAAAATACTTGAGTTTAGTTTGAAGAGCGCCGTGTTGTTTTTGGCCAAAAATTTCGCCTGACCCTCTTAAAATAAGATCTTTTTTGGCTAAAGTTAGGCCGGAGTTATATATTGTCATTAACTTTAATCGTTCTGTCTCTTCTTGGTCATCACTCGTGGGTATGAGAAAGCAAAAACTTTGATTTGTTCCCCTACCGACCCTACCTCTTAGCTGATGTAGTTGAGCTAGACCAAATCTTTCGGCTGAGTGAATAATCATGATACTTGCACTCGGCACATCTATACCAACTTCTATTAAAGAGGTAGAGATTAAAATAGCTTTGCTTGTATTGGCGAACGATGAGAGTATCTTGTTTTGTTCTTCTTGTTTTAGTTTTCCATGTATAACATATATGGGTAGATCAGTTGGAAAGATTTTTTTATACCGCAGATACAGGCTTTCTGTTGAGGTAGTAGTTTCGTTTGTGTGGATTGTAGGAGAGACAATAAAAACCTTGTTTCCTTCAAAGATTTTTTGGTTTAACCAAGACAGGCCTTTTTGATTAAAGTAGGTTTCATTTATTACATGTGTTTTAATGGGTAGTCTATTTTCTGGTTTGTATTTTATGGTACTAATTTTAATTTCACCGAGCAGCCCTTGGGCGACCGTTCTTGGTATTGGGGTTGCCGAAAGGTTGAAGATGTGAGGTATAGGATTTCTTTTTTGAAGAGATTCTCTTTGTTCAACTCCAAATTTGTGTTGTTCATCGATGGCGATAAATGAGAGCGGAAAAGCAAGGTTACTATTAAGGCTATTTATAAGTGAATGGGTGCCGATAAAAACTTTTGGTTTGCTACTTTCGAAGTTGAGTTTGTTTGTGGTAGTTACTAAACTAACATTGTCTGGGAAGAGCGAGTATTTTTTAAAAGAAGCCAGGTGCTGATTGGCCAGTATTTGAGTTGGTGCAAGTAAAACACAACTAAAACCAGCGTTAAGACTTTGGTTGGCGGCCAAAATGATGGTGGCCGTTTTACCAGAACCAGTATCTCCCTGAATAAGTCTGTGGGTATAGTGATCTTTTGAGAGATCTGACAGTAGGCTGTTTGTGACCTTAATTTGATCTGTTGTAAGTTGGAAAGGAAACTTAGCTAGACCGGATTCAAAGAGTATGGTGTTGGTTTGTATCTTTATGGATTTACCTAAATTTTGTAGCTCCAATAGATTTTTGAGACTAATTTTAAGATGTTCGTTAAAAGACAATCTTTTGTCTGCTTGTTTTTTTTGGTCTTTGGTACTGGGAAAGTGAATCTGATGATAGGCCTGGTGTACTGATAGCGCTTGAGCGTAGTCGACTATTGGTTCTAGAGGGTCGCTAATATCTGTGTTGCTTAGTATGTGGTTAATTTTTTGCCGAAGCCATCGTGAGTTGATCCCTTGAGTTTGAGGATAAACCGGAACCAGGCCAGTCGTGTTTAGTGTCAAAGAATCCCCTTCTTCGACTGTTGGTGAGATTAGACAGACCTTGTTTGCAAACTTGCTGGTTTTGCCAGCTATTGTGTAGGCAGTATCTTCTTTGATGAGTTTTTTTATATATGGGTTGTTGAACCAGATTAGTTTTATTTCCCCAGTGTCGTCTTTTGCTAATCCTTGCGTAAACAGTTTGCCTGTTTTGGTATAGAAGTATTTGAGGTTTTGGATCTTAGCCAGGAAAGAGACAGTCTTTTTTTCATCAACGATTTTATTGATTTTAACTTTTTGGGAATAGTCTAGATACCGATTAGGTAAGAGTCTTAATAAATCTAATATTTGGTAAATGCCTAGTTTGGCGAGTTTTTCTTTGGTACTCTCCCCTACCCCCTTGAGGTTGCTTATAGATTGCGTAAGTTCCAAATTCTTTAAACAAATAATGAGGCTATACTAGTTAGAACAAGTACTGCTGAGCCGATTATAATAAATAGTGTGTAGAGTTTTTTAGTTCTTTTTGTCATTTCGAATAAGAATATTATAAAATGATTCTTGCAATATATGTATAGGCGAAAGAAAATCGATTTTAGTTTTTTGAGAGGGTTGAATTTTGGAAAAATAATATTTTTTGGTACTTTGGGAATGACGGTGCTTGTAATTTTTGTATTTGCCTGGTATTCAAGAGGATTACCTGACCCAACTAAGGTGCAAAGAAAAACGGGTTACTCAACCGAAATTATGGACCGGACAGGTAAAGTTGTTCTATATGATGTGTATACAGATCAGGATAGAAAGTTTACGCCTCTTGGTGAAGTTTCTGACTATTTGAAGAAAGCGACTATATCAATTGAAGATAAAGATTTTTATAAACACAATGGCTTTGACCCGATGGCAGCACTGCGTATTGCCAAAAATGTGGTTACGAGACAAAGGCTTATTGGTGGCTCTACCCTAACACAGCAGTTGGTAAAAATGCTTTTACTTACTAACGAGCGGAAACTGTCTCGTAAAATTCGTGAATTTATGTTGGCAGTTCGCATTGAGAAAACGTTTAGTAAAGATGAAATTTTGCAAATGTATCTTAATGAGGCACCATATGGAGGGACAGCGGTTGGTGTCGCTTCGGCAGCGAAAGTTTATTTTGGCAAGGAACCTAGCGAGTTAAATTTAACTGAGTCAATATTACTTGCGGGTCTGCCTCAATCCCCTTCCAGATATTCGCCTTACGCAAGCAATAACAAAGCATATCTACCAAGAGCCAAAGAGGTGGCACGAAGAATGCGTGAAGATGGAATTATCACCAAAGAGATGGAAGAACAGGTAGGTAAAGAACTAGAAGTCATCCAGTTTAAAGGAGTTGCAAGCAATAGAATCAAGGCACCTCATTTTGTCATGTATATAAAACAACAACTAGAAGAAATGTATGGACCGTCTGTTTTAGAAACTGGAGGGTTGAAGGTGACTACTAGCTTGGACTGGGAGGTTCAACAAAAGGCCGAACTTTTTGTAAAAGAAGAGATAGATAAGGTTAGTAAGCAGTTAAATATTAGCAACGGGGCTTCTGTAGTCTTGGATGTAAATACTGGTCTGATCATTAGTATGGTTGGTTCCAAAGATTTTTTTGATAAATCTATTGACGGTGAAGTAAATGTAACAACTCGCTTGAGGCAGCCAGGGTCTTCTATTAAACCATTGGTTTTTGCTACCGCCTTTGGTAGAGGTTTTGGTCCAGCGTCGGTGATTGCCGACGTTGTAACTGAGTTTCCTGGTAAAGACGAGAAAACACCATATCAACCAAAGAATTATGACGGTAAGGAACATGGCTTACTTCATTTGCGTGACGCTCTGGCAAGCTCTATAAATATCCCCGCCGTCAAGCTAACAGCGCTTGTGGGAGTTGATAATATCCTAAGCCAAGGCTATAAAATGGGACTAAATTCTTTGGAACCAACCAAAGAAACACTATCTAGAGTTGGCCTGTCTCTGGCTTTAGGAGGTGGCGAAGTGAAACTATTGGAGCTTTCTAGTGCCTATGCCGCTTTCGCAAATGGCGGAACAAAAGTTACTCCGGTAACAATACTTAAAATCGAAGATGGTAGTGGGAAAAAGATTTTTGAGCACAAGAGTGTAACTGGCGAGAGAGTTCTAGATGAGCGAGTAGCTTTTTTAATAAATTCTGTTTTGTCTGATAATGGTGCACGCTTGCTCACCTTTGGTCCCAATTCCTATCTTAATATGGGTCCGAAGATAGCCGTAAAGACTGGGACAACAAATGATTTGCGAGATAACTGGACAGTGGGCTGGAACAGTAATTTTATTGTAGGAGTTTGGGTGGGAAATAATAATAACGACAAAATGAAGAATGTGGCCTCTGGTGTGTCTGGAGCTGCTCCAATATGGAGAAAACAAATTCAGGAAGTGACTAAACTTAAGGCAGATAATGGTTTCAAACAACCATCTGGAGTTTCGCAAGTGGAAGTAGATAAAATTTCTGGTTATCCTGTCCATGATGGTTTTGCTAGTTTTAAAGAGTGGGTAATTGATGGGACCTTGCCAACTGGAACTGACCCAATTCATACAAAAATTAAAACCTGTAAAAATGACCCGACGAAGTTAGCCGATAATGTTTCTGTATCGCAAGGTAATTTTGACACCAGAGAAGCAATAATAATAAAGGAGAGAGATCCGCTAACGAATAAAGATTTATGGCAAAAGGCTATTGATTTGTGGGTTAGCACCCAAACCGATCAAATTTATAAAATCCCTACTGAAACATGTGGTGCTAGTGCAGCCATAGATATTCAGATTGTTTCACCTGGCAATAAATCGAGAGTTGATGGGGACACCATCTCGGTTAAGTACACTGTTGCCTCTGCTAAGCCTCTTGTGGAGTCTAGGATATATATAGATGGGACACTAGAGCAAACCTTTGGAAGTGAGCCATCTGTTTCTCGCCAAGTAAAGGTGACAACGGGTGAGCATAGTCTAAAAATTGTAGCTAAGGATAATGAGGGCAAGGAAGAGTCAAAGACCCATGACTTTGCTGTGAATGTCGACTGGTCGGATCAAGAGGCCAGTCCGTCTAGTAGCAATTAAGAAAAGCTTTTAAGTATTTTTTGCTTAATTGTGGCAGTTTCTTCTTGAGTAATGTTTCTGGCTTGGGATATGAAATGGAGTCTAAAGGTGTGCTTGTTTTTGAAACTGTTGAGGTAATCAATTTTGTAAATAAGATCGCTAGTTTTTTTGATTGTTGAGTAAATCTCTCCTAGCGATAGGTCTGATTGTATATTGATATCTTCTAAGACTGCTGGGTAGATAGAAATTGGCTGGTAAGTTATTTTTGGTTTTATACAGTTTAACTGCTCCAGATTTAGTTCACAGATAAAAACTGGCTTGTCTAAGTTGAAGTTTGTAATTGTTTGGTGTTTTATTTCACCAATAAAACCCACATCTATATCGTTTATTACTATTTTGGCCGTGTTGACTTGATCAAAGTAAGCTGGCTGGCTTGTAGTTTCTTCGAGGCTGACATGACTACTTAAGTTTAAAAAACTAAAAAGCTTGTTAAGGTCGTCTTTTAGTTTTAGTAGGCCACTATTGTTACTTAAAACAAGGTGTGGAGTTTCGTTTATCTGGTTTTTATTTTCAACAAAATAAATATTCCCCATTTCGAAAAAAGAAAGACAAAGTTGAGAAAAACCAATGTTGTTTCTATGGTTTTGTATTGCATTAGGCACTAGACTGATGCGCATGTATTTTAGATCTTCTGAAAGGGCATTTTTAAGTTGCAGGTGGTCATCTATTTTTAAATCACAATCTATAATTTGTTTTTGGGAAATAAGTGAAACGTTTATTACTTCATTGTACGAAAGTGTACTTAAAATATTTCTAACTTTTCGCTCGAGGTTGAATATGGATCCATTGCTAACTCCTCCCGACTTTAGAACAGGAAAAACAGGTTTAATGTTGTGGTAACCATAAATTCTAGCTACTTCTTCGGCAAGATCTTCTTTGTTGTTGATGTCCTCGTGTCTAAATTCTGGGACTATAACAGACAATCCTCCTTCTGATTCTGTGGCAATAAAATCTAAGTTATTTAGAATTTGTTTGGTCTCGCTTGCGGAAAGTTTTTGGCCAATAAATTTTGAGAGCCAGTTTAGGTTTAGGTCAATTGTTTTTTGGGTTGTGGAAGTATTGTTAATGTCTAGAACAGACGAGGAAAGATGTCCTCCAGCAATTTCTGTAATTTTGTTTGCGATTAGGGTTAGGACCGAAGGTGCCAGATTTGGGTCTGGGCTTTTTTCAAAAATTTGAGCGGCTATGGTTCTTTTTTGGTGAAAAAGTGAGGTGTTTCTTATTTTTTGGGGATCGTACACAGGAACAATGAGTAAGATGTTTTTGGTGTGGCTGTCGACTTGGGCAAATTGTCCACCCATAACTCCGCAAAGGTCAACAATGTTTTTGTTGTCATCTTCGATAATGAGGTCGCCATTTTGAAGCTCTATTTTTGTATTGTCTAAAAGTTTCATTGATTCCCCTAGTTTGGCTTCTCGGAGAGTTAGTTGCTGAAGACTGAGTTTGTCCTTATCAAAAACATGTGAAGGCATTCCATAAAGGAGAGTGGCAACATTGGTAAGGTCGACCAGGTTATTTATGGGTCTTTGGCCGACCTGTTTAAGGAGTTCTTGGGTTTCTTGGTCGGATTCAGTGATATTGACATTGTCAACAGATACAGACAAAAACCTTTTGGCAAAATTTTTGTTATCAATTTTGAGACTAATTCTTTGTGTTTGGTGGTTAATGAGTGGCTTGGTCTTGTAGGGGTTATTTATGAGCTGACTTTTTATACCTTTTTGATTAAGAATAGTGTTAGCTTCTCTGGCGATACCAAAAGCAGAGGCGCAGTCGACTCTGTTGGTGATTACCTCAATTTCTAGGAGGTTATCATCTATCAATTTATGAACACGGTCCACGGTAGGACCGGACTCACAGAGTGATGTGGTGATAGTTGCCAAATTTGCATCTGTCTGGAGAAATTTGCGTAATATTTTTTCGGTGATGAGAATATCCATTTTTATTTAAACTGGCCAAGAAATCTAATATCGTCTGTGAACAGGTTGCGAAGGTCTGCTATTTTTAGACCGGATCGCATGAGTAAAACTCTCTCCACTCCCCAACCAAAAGCAAAGCCGGAATAAATGTCTGGGTCCAGGTCACCATTTTTGAGTACGTTTCTATGAACCATTCCAGCGCCACCCAACTCCAACCAGCCAGATTTGCACATCTTACATGGGACGCTATCTATGACACCGGTACCACTACAGAGGTCGCAGCTGATATCAATTTCAAAACTGGGTTCGGTAAATTGAAAATGATGAGGTCTTAACCGAGTTTTTCTTCCAACACCAAAGTAATTTTCGGCAAAATAGTTAGTGATGGAAATAAGGTTGGCTATGGAAATATCTATATCAACCACCAAACCTTCGAACTGGTGAAACATGGGGTTGTGGGAGGTATCGGCTTGTCTTCGATAGGTTTTACCTATATTGATCATTCTAATGGGAGGTTTTTGGTTTTCCATTTCATGTAGCTGACCGTTACTGGTGTGAGCTGTTAAAACAAAATCATTTGTTAGATAAAAAGTTTCTTGGTCGTCTCTCGCGGGGTGGCCTTTGGGAATATTTAGGCCTTCGGCGTAATACCAATCGGTGTCAATTTCGGGGTAGCGACGGCGTGCAAAACCAATTTTGGCAAAGATATCCTCTATTTCTTCTATCGTTCTTGAAATGAGGTGGGTCGATCCCGTTAAGTCATCTTTTAGTGGGAGCGTAAGGTCGATTTTTGGTGAGTGATAGCTTAGTTTATTGCGCCTTTCTTCTAGGTGTGCGCTAACTCTTTGTTTTAACTGATTTACATCCTTGCCTAACTCTGGGTTTCCTTTTGGTGGATAGATTTTTAGGAAATTGTTTATAAAACCCTGTCTGCCTAAATATTTTATTTCGATATTGTTTAGGTCGTCAAAAGTGGTAGCGGATTTTAAATCTACTTCAAACTGGTTTGCAATTTTTTCTAATTCTTCTTGATAAGCTGGCATTGACTTTATTAAAACACAAACTCCCCATTCCAGGGAGTTTTTAAATTAATCTAAAAACCCACTTTTACTTTTTAAAACTAAATTGAGCAACTGCTTTAAAAGCTTCTGGAAGTTTGACTGCTAGTTCAGAAATGATCTTGCGATCAAGAGTAATATTTTTATCTTTCAAGGCCTTGATGAAGCGGGAATATTTTGGAGAGTCGACTAGCTCACTGAGTGCGGCATTGATACGTGTTATCCAGGTAACTCTCATTTGCTGCTTGCGTTCTTTGCGGCCATTGTAGGCATATTGACCAGCATGGATGACGGCTTCGTTAGCCACCTTGAAGAGTCTGTTTCTGGTCATTCGAAAACCCTTGGCGAGTTTGAAGACTTTTTTGTGTCCTTTACGGCGGACTGTACCTGTTTTTACTCTTGGCATAGACTTTTTGGTTTAAAGATGAAGCATTTGTTTAATTTTGGTTGCAATTTTACCAGTCACTTCTTGGTAATGTCGATAGCGACGAATAAGTTTTTTGCTTTTCTTGCGACGCAGGTGGCGCATATATGGGTTGCGCCTTAGAACTTTACCAGTACCGGTAATCTTGAAACGCTTCATGACAATTTTTCTGGTTTTTTGCTTCTGTTTGGTCATTTGTGTTTATTATTTTTTGGGTTTTATTTGGGCAATTAGAAGTTTACCCATAAATTTTGGAGCTTCAACAACCGTAGAACTTTCAGATAGTTTCTCTATAGCTGTGGCTATGAGTTTTTCTCCGATTTCCTTTTTAGTTATTTCTCTTCCCTGGAATTTTACCACTAGTTTAACTCTATCGCCACTTTTTAAAAACTTTTCGGCTTGTTTAACCTTAGTCATGAGGTCGTTTTCAGCCATAAAGGGGCGCAGTCGAATACCTTTGGTTTCTTGGCCACCTCGAGAACTACCTGACTTTTCGCGCTTGTCCTCTTGGTATTTAAATTTTTGGAAGTCGATGATTTTGATAATTGGAGGTACAGCTTTGTCGGTGACTTCGACCAAATCAAGCCCAAGGTTTTGGGCTCGTTCGAGGGCGTCTTTGACCATCATTATGCCGAGCTGTTGACCTAGTTCGTCAATGACTCTGGCTTCTGGATAGCGAATGTTTTGGTTGATTTTGTAGTATTTACTCAATTTGGGTATGAATGATATAGCAGTATTTTACAACACTTTAGGCTCGAATGGGCACTAAATACAAAAAACTCCCCATAAAGAGAGTCTTTTGTAAATGGTGGGCCCGACTGGACTCGAACCAGTGACCTCTGCAATGTCAATGCAGCGCGCTAGCCAGCTGCGCCACGAGCCCGTGTGGATATTTTATCAAACTAAATGGTGGTAATCTAGCCTACAGAAGTAGCAATAACTCTTTCGTTGCTTTGGGTATAAGAGCTACCTTTTGATTTGGCCATAGAAACGTAGTGGCCCTTCTTTTTACTGCGACTGGCGAAGACCTCTAGCCAGGTGTTTGCGCTATTGGCACTTTTTTGAAGCAGTCTAATCTGTTTGTAGATGTGGTCCAAGAAACTTTCCTCGTGAATTGAGGGGTTGGGGGAGACGGTTTCTATAGCCCTGTCTATGTTTTTGTTTAAAATTTTTAGGGATACGGCTAGTTGTTTTAGTTGGAGCCTAATATTTTCTATCTTTTGTTCTTTTTCTTTGTCTTTTGCTGAGTATACTTTTACAAACTCTTGCTGCCTTGCTTGGTGAAAAAGTTCGATTCGGCGTTGTTCAATCTCCTTTTTGGCCTGAAATTCTTTAAACGGGTTGGAGTTTCTGTTTTCTGGGCCATTGTTATTTGTTGGCTGACCAGATCGAGAGGCACGAAGACTCTCCAAAAAACTTTGGATCTTACTATTTTGATTACTGTTATTGTTTGGACCCATTTCTAAGTCCTTATTTTACTACGCTGTCAAGTCTTTGAGGAAATCAATTGTTTTTCGGCGAAGAAGGATGGACTTGATTTGATCTAGCTGATTGGATTTAGCGTTTGCAAGTTGAGACAGACTCTGGATTTCTTCAGCGCTAATTTTTAGATCTTCCTCTTTGGCAATAGCTAGAAGAATTAGGTCTAATTTTATGGACTCTAGAGCACTTTTTTCATAATCCATTTGAACTTCCTCTTTGGTTTTTTTGATGGACTCAAAGTATTTTTCTAGAGTTATGTTTAGGGATTTGGCTTGTTCTTCGAGTCTCACCAATGCATGGTTGACCTCTTCTTCGACAAGTAGAGGTGAGATATCTATTTTGATATTTTTTAAGAGAATTTCGTAAACATTTTCAATTTTTTTGTCTTTGATTTTGGCTTTTTTTATCTCTTCTTTGTACTTGCCTAATTTGAATTCCGGGTATAGCGGAAAGTTCATTATTAGAAGTATCTCACCCTCCTTGCTAGTCTCTAGTTTTTCTAGTACTGGTCTTCCAAGTGTTTTGTACGTCTTTTCTTTTAGGGTTTCTGTAACAGCCTCGTTTAAAATATGGCTAATAATGTGATTGTTGAGCTTTTCTGGGTCTAAGTTGTTTTGGGCAATATTTTTGGGAGCCTTGCCTTGACGAAAGCCTTTGACGGTAATATTTTTAATCATTTCATCAACGACTTCTTCTTTGACATGATCAATTCTGTTAACTGGAACCAATACTTCGATTTTAGCCGTGCTGTTCTTAATTTCTTTTTCGATTATTTTCATGTTTTTTGTTTTTATTTTTCTTTGACGAATTAGACAAAATAATATTTTCGCCACAAGAGCGAAAACTTTATTTTTGTGCCGAGGAGAGGACTTGAACCTCCATGGGTTGCCCCGCTAGCTCCTAAAGCTAGTGCGTCTACCATTTCGCCACCTCGGCATGCGACTATTTTAACATCAAAGAGGTGTTATTCTAAGTGCCTAAAGAAGGTGGAAACGCCGTTGGCCCAGGAGCCGGTGGATGGAGGGGTATAGGTTTTCATTACTTCCATTGGTTCTCTGGTGTGGTCCCCTTTTAGGAAAATGGTGACAAATTGAGGGGCAATTCTTCTTAAAGCCTCTTCGAAACTATCAAAACGAGTGACCTTGTCGCCATATATGCCCCAGCCCCAGCAGTTGTGGGAGTCAGGAGGAATGCGCTTGCAAAGATTGGATTCTTGTTGGGCTATGGCTACCATCCAGCGATAGTCAAAGTCGTACTGATCTGACAGATCAACGATTAATTGGGCCAGAGGCTCTAATGGCGAATCGTGTTTTGCCAAATATTGGCGGACTATTTCTGGCCTGGCATCATCTATTTTTATAGAGGTTTTCATTTGTTGATCAAAGCTGGGTAGGGCAGCAAAAACGGGTTCACTATCGGTTTGGTCGCCTAAGACAACTCCGCTTGTACTAGGCGAAACAAAAATGTTTTTTTGATTCTGGTTGAGGCTTAATAGATCGCTATTATTTTGACGAGCTAATATGAGCAGACTACAAAAAATCAAACTTAAGAAAAAGAGGCGCTTAAACATTTACAATTTAATCGTGGCAGATACAGGTGTTTTTGTCAAATTTTGTGCGCCTGGAGGGACTCGAACCCCCGACACCTTGTTCCGAAGACAAGTGCTCTAATCCAACTGAGCTACAGGCGCCTATCTAAATTATATAGCTTTTGGGGGTCTTAGATGCCCCTAAATTGGCTTGCACAATAGGTTTTGTGGGTCAGCTGGGACTCCATTTCGTTCAAACTCTGCTGAGTTTGCCTCAATGCCTGCCTCAGTGCCGTCGCACTTCCGGCTTTCTCGTCCCTAAATTTATGAATAATTAATATCTTGCCACAAGGGCAATATATTACTTATTGTGGGTCAGCCGGGACTCGAACCCGGGACAAATAGCTTAAGAGGCTACTGCTCTACCGACTGAGCTACTGACCCAACTTTCTTATTCTACTCTATCCTGTGCCTGTCGCATAGACATTTGCTATAATATGGGTCGTAAGTACTATAAAAATTGAAGGAGTAAAAAGTGAAGCTTGATCAGAAGACACTGGAAAGAATCGTTTTGGGAATTGTTGGTGCATTTGCATTATTACTGTTAGTTTTACGACCTGTTCTTGGAGATATTGTTTTTTCCTTGGCAATGGTAGTTGTGTTGGTTGTGTTACCATTTTGGAGTGACTCACTTATTCGATTCAGATTCATTCCCTGGCTTGACTCTTTGAATGAAAACAAAGATGAGACCTTAAAACCCAGATACGAGAGACAAACTGAGGACTTTTCCTTGTGGATTAGGGTAACGATTTGGGCTTTCCTGGGTTTACTGCTTGCTTGGATTTGGTCATATGCTGTGCCGGCACTTTTTGGTTTACCGCTTTGGCTTGGGCGTTTGGCTGGAGCAATCGGTTGGAAGTCTGTTCATGCGAGCGATGGAGTTTGGCAGTATGGATGGATGATTACTTTCGTTGCTTGTTATTTGGTTGATTTTTTTGCTGGGCTTTTGTTTTTATCAAGTAGCTTTGCTGATAGATTCAAGTACCCCGAGAAATAGCAAAATATGGCTCCCTTATCGGGGAGCCATTTTATATATAGGATGATATAATCTTGGTAATACTTTTATAATTTAAGGAGTTTGCATGAGTCAACCTAAAGTGTATGTTGATTATCCTGACAGCTTTCGTGTTATTGATGTTTTAAATGCACATGCAGTGGAAATGGGCTTTAAGTTGATTGATCTTGCAACCATGAAGCCAATTGAAGGCCAACTTATTAATTTGGTCGAACTCGGTATTACATTTTTGCAGCCAAAGATTGTTGCCCCCATGGGGTTTCGAGTTAGCGATGGCTTACTAAAAAGGGAGTATGCGACTCAGGCTGTATTAAAAATTGCGGATCTTCAGCCTTCGTCAGATTCCAAGGTCCAAGAAGTTGCCTGGGAGTTATTTATTGAAGATGCTGACAATTTGAACCTGTTTCTGCCAATTGCAGATCTGTTGTCTGTTGAGTTTGGTAAGACGATTGTAATTAATTTGTTTAGTAAAGACGATGATTCTGCACACATGGAGCCAGAACCCGTTGATGAACGTTTTCCGAATGGGTCATGGGTCTGCAGAGTTGTACCTAAATTAAATAAGGAGAAAGAATGAGGCCGACTCAGATGGAGCTACAAAAATGGATCGTTTGGTTAATGATCGCAATTGGTGTTGCACTGATGATAGTGCTTAGAAGTTTTGGGAATCTTGTGCTGTCGATCTTTTTTGGATTGGTAATTGTAATCTTGCCGTTTTGGTTAGATTCACTTGTGAGGTTCAAATTTATTCCCTTTTTGGACTCATTAAACAAGCCAGAGTCGAGATATGATGAAGATTTTCCGCTATGGTTAAGGGTCGCGATTTGGGCCTTCGTCGGCATTACATCTGCCGCCATTTGGACCGTTCTTGTTCCACTCATTTTTGCACTACCCTTGTGGATAGGATCTATTTCTAGATACTTGTTTGGTCTTGAGAGATTGGGTTGGAGATACTGGCAGTGGGGTTGGATGATTGCGTTTTTGATTCAGTATCTAATTAATTTCTTTGCTGGTTACATGTTAAATAACTACGAACATTCACTGGAAGACAGGTTTGAGTATCCATAGTGTGTCTTTGCAAAAAAAATACGACCCCCGATATCGGGGGTCGTTCTCATGCAAAATATTACGCAGCGGTGTTGGGTTCGGCGAAGTTGATGTAGAGCAGGTCGTCGTCGTGGAGGCAGTAGGTGTTGCCGGTTTTTTCGTCTTTGAAAAGGAATCCGTCATCATACTGACTGCGACCGAGATAAATTAGCCTGGTCTTCTTCTGAAGTTCGATTTGATTTTGCAGGCTGCAGACTGCGTCAGAGTAATTGCAGACCATAACATCTTCAACGGTCTCATACGAGTTGCCTTCAATAAGGTCACTAAGTTCCATTTTTACTCCTTCAAATATGGGTTTTTACAAGAACAGACATATTATCTTATATATAGTGCCTGGTGTCAAATGCTATGGGTTGGTGGTACATTCGCCAAAGTCAGATCAGGTACAAAAAAAGCGACAGATTTCTCTGTCGCTTGGGTAAAAAATAAAGTTACGGACCAGGAGTGGCTTCGGGGGTGGCAGAAGTGCCAGCGCCAGTGTTGCCGAAATCTTCAGTGGGAATAACGATCAGGGTGGGTGAAAAGTCGTTTGCTTCGCCATTTGTTTCATAACACACACTGTAGTCGATGTTGTTTACGCATGTACCGCCAGCTTCCTGGCAGATAGCAACAGTATCCTGAATCGCGAGCACGCATTGAGCAGCTTCGACCCCATACAAATATTCGGCTTGCTTAAGGCGCTGTTCATCCAGATAGCTACTGTTGATGGTTTTTAGCTTCTCTGTATCGAGTTCAACTGATTCGATACTAAAGCGAACATCTGCACAGTGGAAAGTTCCATTTTCACCGCGATTATTCTCGTCGAGCCAGAAAGAATCGCCAGATCCGCAAAAGATGTCGATGTCGCTGTGTCCATGGGTTCTGCGGATAAATTCTTTGAAGTATTGAGGCATCAACTTTTCGATTTCTTCGTTGCGCTTGGTGTTGTCAATAATGTCATCGTCCAATTGAGCAACTGCCATTTTAATTGCAAAGCTAAATGCGGGAAGGAATTTTTCAGACAACATGCCGTTCCACCCAACAGATGAGAAGTTGGCATCATCTGAGACATTTTCGTTTTCGTTCCAACACTTGTATTTTTGACAGATTTCCCAGAAGACCACCATGGGTTCATACCCTTGGTTGAGCGTCCAGTTGGCTTCGCCTGTTACAAGTACAGGTGTACGAGTGGAGGTACTTGCGGAGATTGGACTGTGGAAATCGCCAATTTGCTCTTTGTTTTCACCTTCACCGCGGTATTTTGTGCCATCGTTGATAACGTAGTTTCTACTGTTGCAGGGCACGGTTCGGAAATCATAGAATGAAGTATCGTCATAGACTTCTTCACCCGGATAAACAATGCCATTGTCTTCTTTGATCTCAGAACTGTAGGTCCCGTCACCCACAAGATAACCGCAGAACGCGGTAGTAGTTGTGGCAGAAGGGGCACACCCACCAATAACGGCGGTCAGTACTACGAAGGCAATAAACACTTTCCAAAAGTTATTTTTCTTGATAATCACTTTTTTTCTCCTTGTTTAGTTTTGAAAGTCCCGAACGTGTATATTATAACGTATTTGGGACTTTTTATTATCTTAGTTTTCTAAGTACCCAATGGTTGATACCATGGCAGAATCAGAGTCTATAATCGAGGTCAGTAACTCTTCCACGCTAGGATCGTTATCTTGCATTTTTTGGAAGAGGTTGTCGTAGTTTAACAGTATTGTTCTGATTCTCTCGTAGAGATCTGGAGACAAAGGTCTTCTGCCGCCCTCATGGCGAATGAATGAGCCAACTTGTCTGTTCATGTTTGCCAGAAGAACTGGAAATTTTTCCTCTACATATCCGAGGTAATCGGAATGTCTAAGAATTTCGAGGAAGCCGAAGGCTAACTCACAAGCGTGAACCAGATCTTTTCTGACTTTGTTATCTTTGATACCTTCGACTTTGGTACTTAGGGCGAAAATTGTTTGCTCGATTATGTCGTGTTTTTCTTTTCTTTCTCGCTTTTTTTCTTGTTGTTTTAAGGTGTCAGATGCTCTTTTCACATTGAACAAAATTACAACTATGATTAGCAAGGCGACACTAAGACAAACAGCTCTAAATGGTCCAGGAATATCATCTACCGTTGGGAGTTCGATTGGTTGCATGGTTGGTTTTGGAGTGGCTGTAGGAGCAGGAGTCGGCGTTGGGGTTGGCACTTCATTTCGAGAAAGCCACAGGTGGACGTTTTGTGAATATGTGATTAAAGTGCCTGCAGGGTCACCAGTAACGTCATCTGCTCGTTCCATAAGATCAAAGGCAACACCTTCAGGGAGCAGAAGACTGTAGCCAAATACCACCTCTCCGACAGATAGGCCGATGGTTTTTGTGTTATTAATGCCAATAGAAATTTCTTTGGCGATTGTAAACATATCGGTTCCAACAAGCGCTTCAGGTGGGAGCATTATGAGAACGACATTGTCTTGTGGTCTTAGTACTTGATTCAGAGTGTTAACGGTGTCGAAGTTGGTTCCAGGTGTACCTGGATGAACATAGACATTGGACGACTGTAAGCCGGCAACTGCCGCGGCTACATAATCCACTTCTTGGGCTTTTGTGCTCACCTTGGGGACAAGGACACTAAAGAGCAAGAGAGTGAGGAATAAAAAAGCGAATCGAAATTTCATTCTTTCTCCTTTGGTTTTTATAGTTTGGAAAAGTTCTTATACAAACGTATATTTTACCATTTATAGGCCCCATGTCAATCCTATGGGGCATAAAAATAAGTTCAAAGGTATAAGAAATAAGCTAAAAGTATGGTATTTATTTAGGTATGTACTAGTAACGATGGACAATTGTGTCAAAAAAAAGCCCCCGCGCATGTTGCGTGGGGGCGAAGGGTGGATAGACTACTAGGCGTTGGCGATGCGGCGCTGCTGTTCGTTCAGCTTTGCGTCCATTTCGGTGACCAAGTTGACCATCAGGTCGAAATTCTTGTCGGTGTTCTGCTTGGCGCTGATCTGGGTGTCAACAAAGATGATGACAGCGTCCCAAACGGTGCTGATGTCGGTCAAGGTCTGGGTTGTGAGCTCATTGAGTGCTTCAACAGAGCTACCAAGGTTGACGGCGGCGTCGCGGTAGGCTTCGCGGACGTTTTGGGCAGATTCGCTGACGCGCATGGTGGTGATGAATTCTACGATCGTGTTGAGGGTAGCACCGAGTACAGCCATCAGGTTGGAGCGGGAGAATTCAACATCAGCCTGGACAGCAGCGATCGACCCGAGACCTTTGACAAGAATGCCGTAGAAAGTCTGAAGGTTGAGAGCCAAGGCTTTGAGGTCGATGAGGCGCTTGCGCATGATGCTCAAGAGGTCCTTTTGGAGGCTGATCTTGGTAATTCTGGGGCCTTTTTGGGCATCGGTCAGACCAACCAGTGCATCTTCGAGGTCTTTGAGGACCTTGTCTTCATCCTTGATGTTGTTTTCGAGGGCGAGACCGTCCACACAAGCACCTTTCAGACCGCGAAGGACAAGTTCCATGCGTGCCTGGAAGGTCGCGCTGACTTTGTCGAGCAAAACGGAGTCACGACCGAGATCTTCACGGACTTTTTCGAGACGTGAAGTGTGGTCAAAGACGCGGTTCTGGATTTTGGTGATCAGATTGTCAAACATCCAGGCATAGAGCTTGACATTGTCAAACTGACCCTGCCACAACTTGGTGATTTTTTCAGCCTGTTCTTCGATGCGCTGTGCATTGAGTTCTTTGTCATTGGCGATTTTACGGGAAGCGCCAGTCACGATGTCGAGAGTTCCTGAGACGACTTTCTTGGCCTCAGCTGAAGCCTTACCGGCCTTGCTGTTTAGAAGCTGGCTGACAAGCTGTTCACTCATGCTTCCGATCTTGGGAACGGAGGCCAAAGTGTGCTTGACGCCGGACTTGGCTTTAATTTCCTTGTTGGCTTCTTGGAGATCTTTGCCATCGAACCAGCCTTCGAGAATGGTCATCAAGTCGAATTCACCGCCATCTTTCAGTGCGTCAATGTTATCTTGAGCTTCCTGAAAGCCGTTTTCAACTTCTTCTGTAATTGCCTGGATCTTGCTAGCGGTGTCCTGAGCCTGAGCCTCTGCAGCTTCTTTTGTCCACTGTGCAAGGGCAAGAGTCTGATTTGCTTTTTCGGTAGTGGTGGTGCCATTAACAGCAGGTTTCGGGCTAAGCTTGATTTGCTTCGTCATTATTATTTCTCCTTGAGAGTTTGAGTTTTTTTGTGAGGCGAATTTGGTCGGGTAGCTCACTCTACCCGTAGTGCAAGAGGGAAAAACTTTTCCTCTGGTATCCCCATAATTGGATCAATTACTGGTTTTCGGTGCAGTAGGCGGCGACAGCTTCTTCGAAAGAGCGGCCATCTGCTGCTGCGGACTCGTCATCGTTAGCTTTTTGTCCGAATGTGGTCATCCACATGAGTTTTGCTGAAACTTTTTCTTTTGCCCCGATGTAGCAAAGGATAGGAGCATTGATATTTGAGGCAGCAGGTTGGATGTATGTCAAAGGGTCTATGGAGGGTACCCAGCTAGCGGCGTCTGATGGGAGCATGGAGTTTTCGTAACCCATACGTGAGCCAAGTTCTTTGTTGACGATCTCAGCAATTTTTGGGTTGCGAAGAAAATCCTGAATGAATTTTTCGCCTTCTGGTGAAGTGGGGTGACCAAACTGAGCAGTGTTGAATGCATAAGTGGTGTAAATAACCATCATGTCTTCAACGTACGCAGGGTTGCCTTGATCTGACGCAAAGAGCATTGGGAAGCTTTCACTGCCCATGATCATGAGGACAACATTGCTGTCATACATCCACTGTTTCATGTAATTGATGGTGTTTCCATCTTCGCTTTGACTTCCGTACGAGACGTAAATTCCTCTGAGCTGCTCTTTGAGCTGGTCGTCAATGGAATTATAGTCAAGTGTTCTTGAGCAGGGAATCTGACCAGTATTGGAAGTGCTGAGGCAGGTGCCTGCATATCCAATGGCGGTTCTACCTGTGCCAGATGCAAACGGGTTTGATGCAGACAAAATAATCGCTGCGTCTTTCCAATTTGGATCAGTAACACCCAAGTCTCCCCAAACCGCGGTTCGGGTTGCTTGGAGTTGGTAGATTTTATTGAGCATTTCGTTGGTGATGAACAAATAATTTCCACGTTGCTCAATAATCCCTGGTTCAATTAAGACATGAGCATCTTCACGCTTGATCAGAGGCAAAATTGGTGAGCTGAAGAGTGCGGAATAGCTGGATGTGAATTGATCGGGACCATACATATCCTTGATTTTTTGCGCCGTTTCTGTCGATGATGTTACAAGAAGATCAACACGCTCTACGTTTGGGTCGCCAATTAACTTGGGAAGTGAGGATGACCCCATGTTTTCACCAAGACAAGTGACTTCGTAGCCCATGTTTTCGACTTCAGCCTGAAGTGATGCGTTCATACAGGTGTCGTAGGCGCCGCCCCAACCGATTTCGGTTTTGGCGGTACTGTTCTGGTAGGCATTGAGGCCAAGAAAGGCCAGAATGAGCACTACAACCACTGCGATGAAGATATACGTTTTTGAGTTCTTCATTGATTACTCCTTTTCTTCTTGAGGATTGATTCCGACCGACTGCATGTGATTCTTCGAGCGGAATTTTGAGGTTAAATAGCGCATGGGATCAGTACCAGAAACTTGCCAAGTGCGGAAAAGTTCATCTTTTTGAGTCAGGAACCCATAAAGTTCATTTTTCTCGTCTTTTTCGAGAATTTCTGCCATAGTCTGATCTTTGTACCATGTGTAAAGTTGGATCAAGTAATCAAGAAGTCCCGGAACGAGATTATCTTCAACAATTCCTTGATATGAGGTTTTGAGTTTGAGGACTCTAATCAGCTCTTGGATTGTTGCGATCGCTCGTGCTCCGTTTTCCTTGATTTCGCGATCTTTGGCCGTGTTTTCCTTGATGTTCCGTAGCACCATTTTGCATTTTTCGATAAGTGTTTCAGATTTATCAAATCGACGACGGCGGTTGATTTTGCGCATCTGGTCGTTGGGGATCCAGATTGCAACGATGATGACGAGAATAATCGTCGCGATCGCTGCGAGTGAGGCATATGCCACTCTGAATCCAAATGGATCATCAGCCTTCAACATCCATACAAGGAAGAAGACTGGTAGTGATAAGAAGATCCAGCCGGGTTGTCCGCTGGAGACATCCTCATCCTCATTAAAAGTATTGAGGAATGTTTCGAGATTTTCCATTGTTTCTCCTTGTGGTTTAGTTGACACCCTTGATCTTTTTGAAACAGTCGATCATGAGTGTGGTGCTGATCATTGCGTCTTCGCAGACATCAACGTTGTTGATGAGATTGATTTGATCAAGTTTTGCCGCCCCAACGGGGATTGCATAAACAGTAACAAAATCAAGCTCAAGTCTGGTGCGTTCGAGGTTGAAGTCATTTGGAGAAATACACTCTTCAGTGTCGACATTGTAGTCTCCGCAATCGTTATCAACTCCATCGGTCATGTACACGATAGCGCATTTGTGAGTTGTTTCGCACATCGGTTTGTACTGAGACATTTCTTCGAGTGCTTTAAGCCCACAACGGAACATGCTGGTGTTACCGGCAAGGTAAGTTGATTGGATTTGCTGTGCAAGCACAAGTGTTTCGGTACCTTTGACAGTTCCGAGATGAATACAATCGTCGTCGTCGAACATGTAGACCGACGTGATGTCTTCTTGTGATGCATTCAGAAATTCTGTTTCAGCTTCCGGTCCAAACATAAAATATGATGAGTCAATCAACTGTTGTCGCCCAGTGGTTGTGGCAAAAGGATCGCTCATTGAACCAGAGTCATCATCGACATAAATGAGGATTGAGGGCGTTCGGATGATGTTGTAGGTTTTGTTGAGCGCCTCTGCGACTTCGTACTTTGGCGCGAAACTTGTTGAGGTTTGCGGTTCCAGCACAAAGCCCCATTCAGCACGCAGAACTTCCGGAGACGGGATTGCTCCGTATTGTGCAGGACGCCAACCTGAGTCGGCGATTGCTTTGCGGATAGTCTCGTCTTTTTCGAAGGCAGCGGCGATGGTGTTGTAATCGTCTAAGAGTGCCTTGTACGAGTCAACTTTGGCAGGGTCCTTTTTGTCTTCATCGGTCAACTGATAGTATGGGCTGAAAAATAGGGTGACTGCGGCGTCGATTGTACCGTCGACATAGACCATGTAGATTGGCTCTAGGCCCTGTGAGACACGAGTGAAGTTGATTTGAGCAACTTCTGGTTCGTAGGTCCAAATGGCATTGTATTCGCCAGTGTTTTCCAGAAACTTATTCTTCGCGTCTTCGTCTGTTGAAGTTGTGATGTCGATTTTTTGGACGAGATTCTGGGTTTGCTGGAGAACTGCTTGCGAGTTGGGTGAACCGTCAACAAGACTGAAGTCCATAACATTTTTCCCTGAGTAGTAGCTCATCATAGCCAGGTAGAATAATTGGCCTGAGTTACACTGGGTAAAGCTACAGACGTTGAGTCTCATCACATTCGTGTTGATAAGATCTGTGACTTGTGAGCGAGGCAAAACTGTAGGCTGGCCCGGTGTCAATCCGAGAGATCTCATCAGGTCGCCAGTCATACCAATGCCTACCTCGCTTGTGGCGATGGTTTGGCCTGGAATCTTGGACCAATGAGGGGACTCGAGGATGAAAGCATTAGCCTTGTCGTAACTTTTTTCTCCAGCCGCATTAAGGTCGTTTTTGACCTTGTTGGTGCTGTAGAAAACCGTGTAGAAGTCGGCTGCTTTCGTGATTGCATCGCCGGAAACCGTATTGGGCGACAGAAAACTCTCCGTGCCAGATCCAGCTTCAATGATGAAGGTGTTGCTGGGCGCAGAGTCGTAACCGTCAACATTTTCGGATTTTGGTCCACAGGCGTTTAACACGAGTGCAAGTAAGAACATTACAGAGTACAAAATTTTAGGTACAGTGATATTCATTCAAAACTCCTTTTTTCTTTTAGTAGTCTATTTTTTCAAGGGTCGGGTTGGCGTGTAAAAGTTGCCAGCAGAGGTGTAACAGTTGCGTATTTTACGGGACTATGGGTCTTATGTCAAGGCTTATAACATTAAAAAAGCTCAAGAACTCAAGGAATCAAAAAATCAAAATAAAGTGATGTTTGTGATTTAGGTTCAGTCACAATTGGTATCTGGATCCCGGATCAAGTCCGGGATGATGATTAGGTCAGTTTGGCGGGTAGATATAAAAAAATCGGGGCCAAATTTGTGGTCTGGTCCCGATGTTGATTATCTTAATCCGCCTTTGTACATACCGATTGCGAATGTTGCCCCAATCAGCACTCCCGTGAGTGATCGGGTCAGGAAAAAAGTGTTGAGCAAGAGGCATGCAACTGTACTGGAGATTGTCATTGCAAGCAACTGCTTCGTGGTCATTGCTTCAACACAGTGTTTCCAATAAGTTGTCATGAAGTTGTCAGGCTTGGTGAAGATGTAAAAGCTAAGTGCCATGACTAAGATGTTGATCGCGACAAGCTGCCATCCGCCTTCTGTAACCCAGTCGATTACTGGTGTGCCGGTTGCATATGCACCAAATGGGTAGAAGTTGTATTCAGTCATGCCGTTGAAGAAATATTCATATTGCCACACAAGAGACGTGGCCATAGTCATGATGAATGGAGCGATAAAGAGGAATCCGAAAGTAATTCTTTTAAGAATGTTCACATTTTCTCCTGGTTGTGTTTTTTTCTTGCAGCTTCGAGGGCTTTTTCAAAACTTGCAATGAATTCTTTTGTCATTTCATCGGTGCTTTTTGATGGATCTGACATTTGGAGCATGATTTCAGATTCTAATCGCGCCTTTTCTGCTCCAAGAAGCGCTTCAAGCGCTTTATCGAGTGGTGAAGGTTCGATCTTTGGTGAAAAAAAGAGACCAATTGTCACGAATAAACCCAAAGAAATATATCCTGGTAACGAAAGATATAAGTGTACCCAGTTTGGGGCAATATGGTCTATTGCAAAAAGAGAATAGTACTTTATTGCAACACCAGCACCAGTGAGCAATATTCCGACAATGCTGAACAAAAATAACGAGCCGAACCATATGTAGGGATTAATTTTCATGATACCTCTTTGAATTGTCAAATTTTGCGAACGGAATTTGTCTTATAGTATCACATGGAGGTTGGGAAGTCAAGTGCAAGATCTCAGATTTCAGTTCTCAGATGTCAGGTAGGGATGGGGACTGGATTCCGGATCAAGTCCGGAATGACACAATGGAAGGATTGCTTCGGTTTGAGTACAAAACCCCGCCTGCCGGACGGGCAGGTCGCAATGACGAGTGTTAGGTCAGATAGATTTTGATGTCGGAGTAGAAGTGGCCAGAGGAATTGACAATTATGGGGTTTATTTCCATCTCGGTTATTTTAGCGAACTGTGTGAAAAAGTCAGACAGAACCTGGACTTGTTTAGCAAATTCGTGAAAATTTATCTGTGGAAAGTCTCTGTAACCTGTGAAAAGTTTATAGTAAGGAGAATTTTTGAGGCACTCTTCTAACTTTGTTTTGGTTATTGGTAGCAGACAGAGGTTGGCATCTTTGGTGAGGTTTACTAGCTTTCCCCCTAAACCAATAACAATGTAGTTTCCAAAATTCGGGTCTCTCCTGAACCCCAGAATGATTTCGTAATCATTTTTTAACTGTTTTTGAACTTGGAGGGGCAAATCTTGATTGGGACTTAGTTTTAGCCAGTTTTGGCGAAGTTCCACAAAGCTACTAATTCCGGTTATAACTCCCCCGCTGTCGGATTTGTGAGGCTTGCTTGGGTCAGCAATTTTTAAAACCACTGGCCAGCCGATGTTATTCACAAATTCTTCGGCGCCTAGAGGATCTTTGGTTATAACGCTGTCTGGAATTGGTAGCCGCAAATAATTAAAAATTTGTTGGGCAGGGTTTGGGTCTAATAAGTTATTTGGGGTTTCTTGAGCAAGAAGAGAGTTAATTTCACTAGGAAACTGAGTGGCTTGTGTTTGATTTGGTTCTTCTGTTGCTTGCTTTTGGCGCCAATGTTGCCAGCTATAAACTTGGGACATAGTATTTATTGCCTCTTCTGGGAAAGCAAAATTAGGAATTTTGGCAGTATTTAAAATTTTGGCACCCTTATTGACCTCTCCCCCGCCTATAAAGGAGCAGTAAATGGGTTTTTGGTATATAAGAGAGAGATCACTAATAGTTTGGGCAGTTTTTTCGATTTCGGTCATTAGCTGTGGAGTAAGGATAACGACTACTGCTGAGACTTCTGACTCCATTAAGACTGCTTCCAGAGCAACCCCAAAGCGATCAGCCAGAGCGTCACCTAGAACATCGATTGGGTTATGTAGTCCGGCCATGCGGGGTAATTTTTCGGATAAAATTTTTTGAGTTTGTTCACTTAGTGTTGCCAGTTGCAGATTTGAAGCACTTACTGCATCTGCACTTATCACTCCGGGTCCTCCAGCATTACTAATGATGGCAATTTTGCTGGTTTGGGGAACATTTTCCCAAGAAAGAGCCATAGCCAAATTAAAAAATTCTTGCATGGTGTTTGCTCTTATTACCCCTGACTCGTTTAGGGCTGCTTCAAAAACTTCATCGGATCCAGCAAGGGAACCGGTGTGCGACTGCATAGCGGAGCTGGCCTCGGGTGATTTGCCTGGCTTCAAGATAAAAACGGGATTATCTTTGGAGATTTTTGCAGCGATTTTGGCAAATTCTATGCCGGAGCTTATGGACTCTAAATAGAGGCCTGTTGGCCGCAAGTTGGAGAGTCCTGTTTCTTGATAGGTTTTAGTTTGACTTATGTACTCTAAAAAGTGATTTTCGTTTAGAATTGATTTATTACCCAAAGTGACAAAATTATCGAAGCCTAGGTTATTTGTTGAGCACCAATCAAAAAAGCTAGTAGCAATGGCGCCAGACTGAGAAAAAATATTGAGGTTACCTCTGTTTTTTGGTGAGCTGGCAAAAGTGGCGTTTAGACTTATCTCATTATTTACAAAACCGAGGCAGTTGGGTCCTAGGATATTAAATTTATAATAACCAGCAAGATCTAAAAGTTTTTGTTCCAATTGCTTTCCCTGGTCGCCTGCCTCCTTAAAGCCGGCGGAGAATATTAATAAATTTTTTATGCCCTTATCCCCTACTTGTGGCAAGACTTCTAAAACTTTCTCGGCTGGGATTGCTAGGATAGCTAGATCAGGTATTTCTATTAGTTCTGTTAGACTTTTGTAATTTTTGAGACCTTGAATGCTTTCTTCTTTTTGATTGATCGGATAGATTTGGCCTTTGTAACTTTCAATGATGTTCTTGGTCACTATACCACCTACTTTTTTAGTGTTGTTACTTGCACCGATGACTGCAACAGACTTTGGGTTTAGAAGTGTTTCAACTGAGGGCATATATTTAGCCTAACATAATGTAAAATACTTGTTGCACGGGGTGTAGCTCAGATGGCTAGAGCGCTGCGTTTGGGACGCAGAGGCCGGAGGTTCGAGTCCTCTCACCCCGACTAAGTGATAGTTCACGTTGTTTTATTAGGGTAGCAAAAGGCTCTTTTAGTTGATATGACGTTACTTTTTCCTCATCAACAAAAAGGTTCGTAAAGATAATTCGGCAAATTCGATCTTTTACTACTGCATCTGCAGATTTAACGACAGCACCGGCATTTTTTGAAAGGTTCAAGAAGTCTTCAAGACTTAGTTTGTCTTCTACTGGGTTTGTTAGCCTCTGTCTAAGTTTTTTGATCATCTCTTTTGTGTCTTCAGTCTGTGTCGCAAGTTCGCTAATTTTCTGATTGTTGATGTCCCATGCGGGTGATGTTTTTGGCAGTTTAACGATGTTGAGTGAAGTTTCTTTTAGATCAAACTCTGTTTGTTTAAGCGAGCCTTCTTGCCTATGTATCTCAATATTCAGTTCCTCCTTTTTTGAATCTGAAAGGTTAACCATGTTTGAATAGTATTCGTTATATTCTTTTTCGGTGAAATTCAATCCTTTGTCGAGAAAATCGTAGATATAGTTAAAAATGATAATTGTTCTTATTCCCCTCTTTTTCCTTGGGCAATCTTTGTTGTCGCACCTGGCATTAAGATACCTCCTAGTGTTTCCAGATGATGGTGAAACATACATGTTGCTTCCACATAGGGAACAGCGGATCATCGCCTTTAGGGGATAGAAAGCTGAGTGATGTTGTTTGTTTGGTTTAATTCTGCGGAAAGAAAGTTGTTGTACTTTGTTATACATTTCCTCCGTTATCATTGCTTCAAAACCATAAGCAATACATAGGTCAACCTGTTTTCCGGCTTGCACTAAGATTCCATAATAGAAGGGGTCTTTGAAGATTTTGCTGAGTATCTGTTTCTTTATGGTGATATTCTTCCCGTTTCGCTTTACAAGTTTTGTATACCCATTACTGTTTAGATAGTCTGCAATTTCTTGAATACCTATTCCCTCACTTCTCATTAGCCAACCCTCCTGTAGCAATTTGAAACTCTTTCCATCAGGTTTGTATAGCCTATCTTCGTTTAGATAGCCGTGTTTGGGGGTTGGAGTTCTGCCTTCTTTAAAACTATTTCTGACTCCGCGGGTTACCTTTTGGGATAAATCATCGGAGTATTGTTTTGATAATACAAACGCCATACCTAGGAGCATTTTCCCGTTTGCATCGGCAGTAAAGTGATGAGTAACGAACTTGAGATCCTTGATAATTTTTTGATCAACCAAGTCAATGATCTCTCCACCCTCTAACATGTTTCTGGCAAGACGATCAGGATTCCACGCAAGGATACCATCGTATAAACCCTTCTTGATGTCGTTAAGCATCTTTCTAAAAACAGGTCTCTGATGGGGTTTCTTTGCTGATTGGGTTTCCTGTAATATATCTTTAGGGTGTATGTTGATACCAAGTCTGTGAGCTAAATCTAGGCATTCTTTAATTTGGTCTGGTATGGACCTAACCTGCCTTGTCTCATCTATTGTAGATTTCCTCGCATAAAGCACATACTTTAGCTTGGTAAAATCAATTTCGTTTTCGTCGTCCATATTTAAGTATCTGGATCTAATTTAGCTCTAAAACCACTTGGAAGCTTCGAGTACTCTTTTAGTATTGCTCTGTTTTCTGTCTCCCACCTGCGTAGAGCACCATACGCTTTCTTCATATCTTCAACTTTATGAAACTTGGGATTCTCCATAGGACCAAGAGGTTGTGTTGCAAGGTATTTGTCGCATTCGCTACGTATGGCGGTGAGTTGTCGGTTGTGCGCTCTGTGTTTTCGTCGTACTGCGAACCATTGTGCATGATTGAGAACATCTTTCTCATCGTAGATTCTGCTTCCGGTAGAGTCTCTTTGTGCTGGAAATTTCCCCGAAGCATCCCACCGCATAAGGGTCTTCTTATTTACTTGTAGTTGTTCGGCTGATTGAGCTATTGTAAACATACGGACATTTAGTTCTTATGTCCATAGTATACCTTTATTGAAATATTGTCAATTTACAGGAATATTCGCCCACCCTTACCGTCGCTAATTGTTGTCACGTTTAGTTTCGTTTCTTCTGGGTTGCTTCTAACAGATGACATTAAATTGATTAGATCATACATAGGATGATCAGAACTAGTTTGAGATGTTCTAGCGGTTAATCTGTTTCTGGATTTTGAACCTTTATGATCCTTAATTTGAGATTGTAGAAACTTATAGTTTTGATGGTTTTGTGTCATCTTTAGTTTCGTGTTTGGTTTTTTACACAAAAAACTCGCCTTTTCAGCGAGTAAATTGGTTATTCCTCAAAATCAGTATAAACTTATTTGTGAGTAATTACAACCACAATAGATTGATGTATCACTACATAGTTAGGTATACATGTAATAGTTTTACGCACCATACGAGCGTAATAATATTCTGATGTTTGGTTAATTTTTGTGACCTTTAAGAGATAAACTTAAAAGGTAATGGCAAAGAAAAACTGCATCACGAAAGAGAAATACGTTAAAGAGATCGTCAGACAGGTATTACTCGGAATAATAACGGGCTATTACAAGATCAAAAACTTCATTTATCACGGCGAGCTTAATAAGAAGCATTTATCACTCAACTATGCCGATGGGAAGTTAAGCCTAACGGTGACCGACCACGATAGCCTTGTTAAGGCTACACAAGGAGTAATTGATACTATGCAAGAGTTAGATCCAACCAAACAGAATGAACATATTAAGTTCGCCTTGATGGAATCCCTCAAAGGCTGTAACTTCATAGCTTTTGAAGACAGACACAATAAAAACAAGTTTCTTCAGTTTTTAATCAAAAGAGGTAAACTAAATCTTATTTTTCCCGTCTCAAAAGCCTATCGCCTTGAAAAATACTACCATGCTTTTCTTGGACTTCTTACAGTCAATGATTTTGTTAACAAGAAGTTTGAGGTAACTGTCTTAAATCGTTCTGTCAACCCGATTAAGTTCCAAACATTTACCATTATTGACGGTGATCTACAAGCGGTTGAGGCTCACTTCGGGAAAGATGTTGAGTTGGCCACTAGCTTCATAACAACCTTTTTCGATCAAATCTATAAAATAAAAACTGGAGATATTGGTATCAAGGTTGGCTAGGTGGCTTTTTCTTTGGAAATAATATCTTTTTGATTAGTACCTTGAAGACGATGGTCAGAATTACGCAAAATAGAAAAATTGGGTAGATGATCCACTGAGTAAGGTCAGGCTCAATCAAAAACGCCAGAACATACAACGCTGGTCCCAAACAGACTACAAATACTCCTAATTTGAGTACAACTTTAAGTATTTTACTAAACCTACTACCCTCTTTGATACTAAAAATCATGCTCAGAATAAAAGACAGTACTCCAATAATCACAACACCCAATAACAAATAGGCTCTAAGGGGCGTAGGCTCTCCTGATTTTGGATTAAACGGATTTCTCATGCTATATACGAGTCCAGCCAAAAATAGAGCAACACATCCTAACCAAATTTTGATAAATAGTTTTGAAAACGATAATCTTTTGGAAAATTTGAACATAAGTTGATTTGTATTTTATCTACATCGAAATCTCATATTGATCAATATCAATTTCGTTACACCTTTCAATATCTCGATACTCATCTGAACAAGGATCTTTTGGGTGATTTTTTGGAGTTCTAAAGATTAAGTCTTTAATTAGATACAAAAATAATATTGAGACAATTATTATTTTTAAAAGTTTGACGAGAAAACCAACCAAGGATGATTGAGACCCTCTCATCTCTCGCATTGTTTTTGATAATATGAAGAAGACTTAACTACATCGAGAAAACTATTTTTCGCACAAACCAAGACCTGAACCCCGTCCCCATTGCATTTTGACGTTGTTTCGCCGACCGTAACCAAAAAGTTTTTGAGTGATTGAGTCTCTTGGTTGTTCAACAGATAACTACTTGGGGACTGTACTATTGCAAACAGCGTTTCTTTTTCCCCTTCATTTAAACTAGAGATAAAAAGCAGTTGGTTGGTAAACGCCTCTGCTTCATCAAGATAGCAGTCCTCAGATGTACTTATCTTCGAAACCATATCCCCACCACTTACTTTCAACTGTTTAATCGCATAGCTCCAAGCATGTTTTGTTTCGTGTGATAGCAGAAAGGCAGTGAGAAGATCACTTTGATTCTTATATCTTGGTGAAACAAAAATTGTTAGTTTGTCTTTGGTAGAACTACCCGGTTCAAAAACAAAAAGTCCTTCTGCTTCTACCATCTCGTTATCGCTAGTCGCATATTGAATCAACAAACAATTATTAACAGGTTTAGCGAGGTTAAATGGCATCCTTTGTTGTATCAAACTTAGAGCCCTTAAAAACTCTTCAGGCATAGAGTACATCTCGTTTCGATCACACAACAGATCGCTTGGTTTCTTTTCATCGGATATTTTTAACAAAAAAAGCATTTCTTTTTTAACCTCATCTGGAAGCTTTAAGGCTATTTCCTGATAAGTACTCGCTCTATTCTCTTTTGGCAAACTCATTATGTAACCATTCAAGGTCTTAGCTATAGATGAAGCACTTACCACGGAAAAATCAAACGTGCCAGACTTAATAGATTCAAATTGCTTTTCTAAGGAAATCTTAGATTTTTGAAGTCCATACGCCAAAAAAAGCAAACTTAATATAAATACCAAGAGTAATCCTTTTATTTTCATCTTCTGTAATTTGTTTTGTCTCCAGTTGAATTTTATGCGGGTGATGACTCTCGTCATTAGACCTATTCTAAGCCATAAAATTAGTAAATAGCAAGATATATCTGGTAAAGAAATAGACAATAACTAGATACCCTAGTTGTATGAACTACCAGCCCCTCTACAGGAAACTGGGTGAAAGGATTGAATATCTGAGAAAAGAAAACGGGCTTACTCAGGAAGAGTTAGCTGAAAAAGCAGGCTTACACAGGGCATATTTTTGGGATGTCGAACAAGGTAAAAACATTTCTATCAGGACCGCGTACAACATAGCTCGTGCCCTCAAAGTTAAACTTTCTCAGTTATTAGATATTTAATTTTTATTAAGAATTCGACAAAGTTGTTCGTCTGTGAACAGTGGCCTTACTTCCTCGATCGCTACCTCTACCTTCTCAACCATTCTGCGTTTAAGCTTCAAAGCAATTTCAAGGTATTTATATCGCGTTTGATAATCTGCGACCTCCCTATCCGGCTCTGTAAGGCTTGTCTTTATTTTTATTGCCGATAAACCCTCAGACAAGACATCAACGAGTTTTTTGTCTGTTATGCCAGATTCTTCCATAACCTCTGAAAAATCTAGTTTTCTCAAGTTCTCCCAACCTATTTGTGCCCCGCTCTCTCTATCCTTACACTTGTAAGACCTCATGGCGGCCTCAGTGGCGTTTCCGCACTTCAAATACACCTTGAGCCACTTACGCTGTTTTAGAGTGAGATTGTCACCCTTATTTTCGGTTGTCATTATTTTGCTAGATATTTTTCAATAATTTTTGTTGCCAATCAACTAGCATACTTTCTGTTGGGTCATTCCAATTAAAAAGTATGAAAACCTCTTTTACAAAAGTTCTTGCTACTTCTTCATAAGATGTCTTTAGATCTGCAACTTTAATGTTCTTAGTAACCTTTATTGCTTCTTCATTGGAAATATAACCCCGATGTAACAAACTTCGCTGGCCCTCGCTTAGCATTCTACCCTTGCATCCATTAAGCGTGAGTTCGACGTGAAGTATTTCTACTTTAAGTTTCTCAGCATACATTCGCTTGAGGAAAAGCATGATCTCAGTTAGCGAATAGAGGGCACTCACAAAATACAACACCTTTTTCCCATCTTCTTCAAAGCCTCTCAAATCTTCTTTAAAGTGATCTTTCCATATAAATAGCCCACTCTTATACATACGCCAAGCTTCTTGAATTTTGATGTCTTCTGAAATCGTGAACGACTGTTTACCTTTACCAAAGTTTGAAAGGTTACCATGCCTATCTACGTGGGGTAAGTCCCATCCACGCAATTTGACAACTGATTGCTCAACAAGATTTCCGGCCTCGATAGGATTCTGTATCAATTCTGGATTGTAAGTATCTGGATGAGCCGCTAACTCCCAAAAACCAACTTTACTAGTTAGGGCTGATTTAAAAAAATCTCTAGCCTCATTCGTTTCTTCTTCATACAAGGGTTTGTTTTCAGCATCTACCGCTTTGGGGATTTTGGGTTGTAAGTTATTCAATGCTAGTCTGATTGCAGTTTCAAATACGCTACATAGTTTCTTGCGAGCTTCCGAAGCATTGCCGTTTTCTTCGCAATTGTAAGTAAGTATTCGGTGTAATCTTAGATCAAAAGGCAACTTATCAATGTCTCCAAAGGCGGTATTTTGGACCATTACGACATTGCTCATCCCCAAGCCTTTAACGGCATAACCTAGTTCATACAAGACATTTGGATTGGGAGTCGCTCTGGATTTATCACCATTGTTTATTATTGTTATATCAGACACAACTAAAAACGAACGATCAATTTTATCTAGTATGGTAGTCGCTATGTTAGGAGATCCTGGCACACCAGCTGTATCTTTATCTAGTCTTGGCACAATTTTTATTGTGCTGTCTTGTCCTATTCTTTTAACGGCTGTTGCTAAAGCATTTTCGATCAAACTTCTATTAGTCTTGTTGGGTAGATCTGACTGCCAAGAATAGAAAATAGTTAAATCGGTTGAAATTGATAGTTCTTCTACCTGATTAGTTTTTCGAGTTAAGGCAACTATTTCAGCGTGTCTACGACTTTCCAGTACACGTTGTGCCCGTGATGCCCTTGAAGTTGGAATGTCCAGATTCTCACCCCTATGAACAATTATCTCTAATTCTTCTGTGGGCAAGTTTTCCAGCTTTTCTAGTGTATCTTGGTTCATATTTAACAATTTTTTGTTCTGAGACTATTATAGTTTTCTAAGAGGAATTAAACAATTAAGCCGAATACTATTAGATAAATCATTTATTAGTGATTTGACATAGGTTCAAGAATAACCACCCTAATCAATATAGATAAGAGAATCCACCTTCGTTAGTACCTGTAGTCACGTTATCCCTTGTAAGGAGTATTTTATTGAAATCCAAGTTAAGTGGTTTCCAGCATGATAAAATAGCTTCCATGAGAGGTTCGTAATTGTTCGCTTCCTCTCGACCCTGGTGATCGTAGCTTAGTTGGTTCAAAGCGCCTCCCTGTGGAGGAGGAGATCGGGAGTTCGAATCTCCTCGGTCACCCAATAATTTGGTCGTAGACAATCTATAATCCAAAATATGGATAATCAAAAAACTCTCGATGGTGTTGTTTCTGATCTTGAGCGAAACAATAATTTATTGCATTTGACTGCAAACGAAAATCAGATGTCAAACACAGCAAGATCTTTCTTAGGATCAAAGCTAAGCGAGAGGTATTACTTTGGTTCTGGTGACGAAAAGAGTGTCGTTGATTTTGGTCATCTGATTGGTTTAGGTCTACCTGGTTGTGCTGAATTGATAGATAAGGCAGAAGAAGTGACCAGAAGGATGCTTCATGCAAAGGTCGTAAATCTTAATGTCTTGTCTGGTGTCCATGCGATGATGTCAGCGATCCTTTCTGTTTCTAAGGTCGGTGATGTGGTGATGACCGTTCCCGATGAATCAGGTGGGCATTTTGCTACCAAAGGAATTATTGAAGCAGTTGGTAGGAAGCATTACTATGTTGATTTTGACTACGCAAATCTTTGTTTTGATGCTGACAAAATTGCCATGAATGTCAGAGAAAATAACATAAAGGTAATTTATTTGGATGTCTCTTACTACCTCAACCCACACAACATTAGAGAACTTAGAGAAGCGGTTGGAAATGAAGTGATCATAGTTTATGATGCGAGTCACACATTGGGTCTGATTATGGGTGGTTGCTTTCAGTCACCACTCGAGGAGGGCGCCAATATTATTTGCGGCAATACTCACAAGACTCTTCCTGGTCCTCACAAAGGACTGATCGCTTTTAGAGATCAAGATTTGGCAGATTCAGCTAACGCAGTTATAAATGCTTGTTTATATTCTTCTCCTCATTTGGATCACTTGCTTGCCCTGTCGGTAACTATTCTGGAAATGGATAAATTTGGAGAAGAATATTCAAAGCAAGTTATCGCTAATTCCAATGCACTCGCTAAATCTCTGGTTGGGTTGGGATATGAAGTCCGAAAATCAAATACCGGAGAGTATTCTCATAATCACCAAGTTCATTTATTTGTTGATAAGCTTGGAGACCGTTTAGATTTATACAAAAAGCTACTAATGAATAATATATCCACACACTTAGAGGGTACCGAACTTACCGATCACGGATGGTATATTCGTCTGGGCACTGCAGAGCCAACCAGACTTGGCATGAAAGTGATTGAGATGGAGACGATAGCGAAAATACTAGATCAGGCTCTAAAAGGACAAGATGTAAAAAGTGAAGTTGCAAAATTAGTTAATCAATATCGTCAGATCCACTATTCTTTTGACATTCAAAATTAATCTAAAGATGAACTTTCGCAAAAAAGATACTCATCAGTTTTTTTGTTAAACCCAATAAAATTTGGTTCGCCCCCCCGTGTTTTCCATTTCCGCGAGTGACTGTAATTTTGTGGGGTTACTTTTTAGTTTGGCAGAAACATTGGTCCAATCTATTCCTTTGTGCGGGAGCATGTTTTTTTTGAAACGATTTTCTATGATAGATAGTAGTTTTTCTTGGTTGCTTTTGCTGTCCATTGCTAATATTACCATTATCAAATTTTTTGGCCACAAAAAAGGAGGCCTAAGCCTCCGTTGGTTAAATCCAAATTGCAATCGACTTTTTTAATGGAATTTTCTTTGCTTGTCTTCGTTTGAGTTCAGTGTCAAATGACCTTGCGATCATCTTCGCATTTTCTGGTTCGGTCATATCAAGTGGATGGTATTTCCGAAAAGCCCAAGGCAACTCTGTTTCGTCGATGAAGATGCTGATCAGCTTGATACCACCATCACTTTTTGCTGCTTGTTCTTCAAGGACTTTGTGGAGTAGCTTTTGGTACAAACCTTCATCTCTGCTACTCATATCAGACATAACTACTAACACAAATTCAGAGTCAAATATTGCCCTTTCCATCTCCATGATTGAATTCTGACCCGGCAGGACGCAACTTTCTTCGTCCCAATATTTATAGCCAAGATTTCGTAGCCCCTCGTTTAGCTGATTGCAAAATGCTTTGTCCTCATCGCAACTGAGGACGAAAATTCTTGCACCTGGAAATGGTTTGCTGTGAAGTGCTTTAACAATTGAATTAATAATTTTACTCAATGTTCCTCCAAAGTGTTTTGGTTTTGGGGTATTTTAGCCTAATTATGGTTAAATGTCAAAAGCTATGGGTCATATGCTTAAGGCTGAATCTTGGTGACAGAAGTTAGAAACTTTAGCTGGGGGGAAGGGAGCCGTTGATCTAGAGCTTGTTGATGAAGGCTTTGGGGTTTTCTAAAAAAGTTTTAGTGATAATGACGTGATCAAGGCTGTTGTAGTCTTTGCTCTTTACACCGTTGTGTTCAAATTCCCAAATTTTTGCACCTGGATAGGCTAAAAGTATAGGTGAGTGAGTGGCAATTATAAATTGGCAGTTTTTATATGCCATTTCCTTTAGAAGGGAAATGAAACTTAGTTGTCTGGTTGGCGATAGAGCGGCTTCTGGCTCGTCTAAAAGATATAAGCCGTTTGGAACCAGACGCTGTTGGAAGAGCGAGAGAAACCCTTCACCATGAGAGACTTTGTTTAGATCTCCATAACGCTTGAGAATTGCTTGGTATTGGCCATTAATTGTTGCCGTTGCTAGTTGTTGCCCGTAACCGGAAAGAGTTTTTCCAAATTCTTCTTCTTGGCTTTTTAGTTGATTTTTAAGATGATTTAAATATTTACTAAAGCCAAAGAAGTCTTCGGCTCGCAGAAAGAAACCATTTTTGGGTTTTATGTCCCAGATCAGTTTCAGGGTTTTGGCAAAGTTTCTAATTTCTAACATGGTTTCGTCTTGATCTATTGCCGATGAGCCAATAGTTGGCAAGGAGGTATTGGCGGCTACCCCCTCCAAAAGTGTTGATTTACCAGAGCCATTTTCACCCACAAAAAAAGTGACATAGTTATCAAACTTGAGAGTTGCAAGGTTGCATAGACTGGGGATTTTGTAAGGATAAAGGTCTGTGTTCTTGTTTAGAGTTATGCTTTTTAGCATGAGATATCTTAAACTCTTTTTGATATGTGCGATACTTTAGTTGGATGAATAAAGTGCTGGTAGAAAACAAACAAAGGTTGATGGTTTTGGATGTTTTAAGAGGTCTTTTTGTGGTGGGGCTGATTATTATTCATTTGCGTTTATACCCAAACTTACTACTGACTATTTCTGGTAGGTCGAAGCTTTGGCTTAGTGTCGGTGAGGGTTTTTTTGCTGTCTCGGGGTTTTTACTTGGATACTTAAACAGATATAGTTGGTTTGTAGACCCGATTGTAAGTAGTAAAAAACTTTGGAAAAGGTCTTTTAAGCTTTACCTCTGGTCGATATTTACAACCTTGTTCTTTACTATTTGGGGAAATTTGTTTCCTGTTGGACTTGTTAAAGAGAGTTTGTGGCAAATTACGAGCTCTAATATTGGGGAAATGATTATGAAGACATTGAGTTTTAGATATGTTTATGGTTGGGCAGATTACTTAGTTTTTTATACAATTTATATTTTTTTAACCCCATTGGTGTTGTGGCTTGCTGCTCGCCACAAGGCATGGAAAATAGTTGCTATTAGTTTGTTTATTTGGTTGGTTCGCAATAATAATTTATACATGGGGATGCAAGTCGTCTTTTTTATGAGCTTATTAGTTGGTTTTAGGTACATTGAGTTGGAAAAGGCATTTGCCAAAATAGATTATCAAAAAATAAAAAAACTACAAAACTTAGTTATGATGATTTTTTGGGGAACGTTGATTTTCAGTATCGTTTCTGTTCACTATTTTTTTGTTATCAAATCACTGATGCAATGGTTTGGAGTCTCGGACGAAGTTGTTAGTTTTGTTGCCCAAAAAAACCTGGTGTTAAACTTGTATTTTGATAAACAGACAATGGGGCTTGGGAGACTGGTTTTGTACCCACTTTGGTTTTTGGGGGTTTTGAGTATAGTAAATCGGTTTAAGTCTACTTTAGCAAAACTATTTGGGGGGATATTTCTTGATTTTGGGAAAAATTCGCTGAAAGTGTATATTATTCATGCTTTTGTGATTTTTCCCGTTCCTTGGCTTAGTAGTAAATTTGGGATAAGTGGATATAGTGAGTACACATTGTTTACTTTTTTGGTATTAATAATTATTTACTACATAAATAAATACAGTGAGAACATCAAAATCTAAGATATTAGAATTTTTTGGTACAACTGATCTAGGTTTAGTGGATATTTTGAAAGAGATAGATTTGTCAGACTGGTTTGGAAAAGTAGAAAAAGATAGAAGTAAATATTTTGAAGACTTGTGTAGGACTATAGTAGGGCAACAGCTAGCAGGTAAGGCGGCAGAAGCTATTTACAAAAGGTTTTCTGCTCTGTTTGGTGATAAGGTAACCCCAGAGAGTATCGTGGCAAAAGATGAGCAGTCGATAAGAGACTGTGGTTTGTCCTGGACAAAGGTTAGGAGTGTAAAAGATTTATCAGAGAGAGTATGTGACGGAAGATTGGTTTTGGATGAGCTAGAGACGCTTGGTGACGAGGAGTTAATACTTGAGCTTTGTAAGGTTAAGGGAATTGGTAGGTGGACAGCGGAGATGTTTTTGATGTTTAGATTAGGCCACGAAGATATTTTTTCTTTTGGGGACTTAGGACTTAAAAATGGTCTAAAGAAGTTTTTACAAAAATCGGATATTAATGTAGAAGAAATGAAACTAATTACAGACAAGTGGAAGCCATATAGAACCTA